>JGI1357J11328_10000707_pt1 | contig 26980 bp, 29 predicted proteins | sample Subgrocontami54m_FD_11328 | JGI IMG/M metagenome (IMG submission 11328)
CGGGCTGCCTGCGACAGAACTTGAGCTACAGGCCCGAGAAATTGCAAAATTTTAAGCGCCGGCCGTCACCGGGTAACCTTTTTCCTTCCACTCACCGATTCCCGCTTCCATCGCCCGGACGCGAGTGAAACCAAGTTTCTTAAGTTGCAATAATAAGAACGCGCCCGCTTTGCAGTCCCGATTACAATAAGTGACGATGTTCGTGTTCTTCGGATAGCTCTTCACCGACTCCGCCAATGTCGCATCCAAATCCGGAGGCCTGCTGATTACCCTCGCCCTAAAAAGCTGCCGGTCTTGGTAATAAGATCTCGGCAATGGCAACCGTGCGCCTGTGATGCGCTCTTGTTCATAAACCTGGTTGTCGCGCGCGTCAAACAGAACAAAGTCCGCGTGTTTTAACTGAAGCGCTCTCAGCTCACCCGGCGTGATCTTCTCCTCCTCGGTCAGCTCACGAATTTCGCTCGAAGCGCCCAGCGCCAGCATCGAAAAACAGCAGACAAAACAGACTAAAAAAACTTTTCTCATCTGACGGACTTGTTCAACCATGACAAATACTCCTTAGAACCTTTGTGGACGGGGATTGCAACAACCTCGGGGATCTCATAGGAATGATTTTGCCGGATAACCGTCTCTATTTTATTGAACTGCCGTTCGGTCGTCTTGATTAAAAGCAATACTTCCTTCGCGGTTTGAACCTTGCCTTCCCACCGGTAAGAAGACAGCCACCCCGGCTTCATCGAGACACAGGCGGCCAACCGCTTGGTCACCAGCGATTTTGCGATCGCCTTGGCCTCTTTTAAATTGGGTGTCGTGGTTAAAATGAGGACCGCGCGCATTAAAAGCGAAGCGTTATTTTATAATCCTTGCCCGTCTCTTCTACGATCACATGACCCTCGCGGGCGAGCCACCCCAAACTCATCAGAAGCACATTGCGGTTTTTGTCAGTGCCGGCCATCAGCTCCGTCAACGTCGCTGTCTTGTGTTGGTCCAGATAATGCCAAATATCTCCGGCCACGATCCCTATTTCCGTGATCATTCGAACCTCCTCCATTTCTTAGTGAAGACTATCATAAACACAAGCCGAAAAATAAATCAACATAAACGATGGAAATCAGGCTTGCCTCAAGCCAAACGGTCTTCCTGGGATTTTTTGTTATAACTCTTGCATTGTGGACACTGCGAGATGTCATGATGCGTGGAATCCACATACGTGTAGGCACAAATCGAGCATTCCCAGACATCGGCCTCTTCTCTCACAAACTTAGGCAGCGCGGCTCTCTTTTCAAAAAGAATCCATAACAAGAATATTGAGAGCAATGTCGACATCACATACAGGACAACAGCCGTTGACACATCCATGCGAAACATCGCTTTATTTCCCCGTAGACCGGCTGAAACGCAATCGGATCTTTCCGGTTTGAGCGCCTGCCAATTTATTCGTTTCGCTTAAAATTGAAAACTGCCAATGTCTCACATAACGGACCCAGATCAAATCGAGGTCGGGGTTGCCGCTTGAAAGAAGGATTTCGGCGTGAGTCACAACACCGGAAGGGTCCACGGCAAATTGGAGTTCCGCCTCCGAGTCTTTCAAGGCGGGATCGAGCCCCAAAGGAAATAGCGGCTCTTCCGGCCGGCTCAAGAGTTGACGATGACTCGCCTCTCCCTCTATCTCCGACGTTTCATAGGAAACCCCGAGCGCCGGGGCCTCATGAGTCACTGGTGCATAATCCGGAGAGGTTTTGGCCCCTCCAACCAGCCCTCGCAAAGAGCTCAAAAACTTTTTGCTCGCCGGCAGCCCCACGACCTCTCCCGAAGAAAAACGCTCCATCGTCTTCACCTGCAAGTCGAGTGGTGAAGAAAAATCCGAGATCCGACGGTAAAAAGTCTCGGAAAGCTGCGGTTTATTCTGGGTCAAGGTTCTGAAAATCGCGTCGTCAAGCACAGGACCCAATGAAACGATNTTGGGTCTTGGTTGATGGCTGAACCGCTTGGAGGAATNCACCGTGATCGTAATGGAGAAAAACCAGAAAAAATGCCATAAAAGCGATATCCCGAGCGCCATNAAAAATGACCTGTCACCAAAGGACCAGCCGGAATAATCTCTCAAGAGGTTTCCCCNGCTTTTTGATTGGTGGCAATATTGATTTGAGGAATGCCGAGCTCACGGCACAAGTCCCATATCTCGACCACGCGCCCAAGCGACGCGTTGGTGTCCGCTTTCAATAGCAGGGACCGATTCTCTTGATGCGCTTCCTTTAATTTTGACACGAGCTCGGTCACCGTGATCGGCTGATCGTTTAAAAAAAGAAGGTCTTGGCCCGTCACCGTTACGATTAAATTTTCGCTACTGATCACCTCGCTGGTAATGGCCTTGGGAAGGCTTACTTTAATACCGGGCTGGAAAACAAAATTAGAGGTCAGCATGAAAAAGATGAGCAGCAGAAACACGACGTCAATCAGAGGCGCGATGTCCAGCTGCCCTTTTTTGATTTCGGTTCTCCGCTTAAGCCGGCCGCTAAACCTCATACTCGTCTCGCTTTTCTCCCAGGATATTCAAAAGATCCGTCGCGCTCCTCTCCATATCCAGCACAAAACCGTCCACGCGGCTGACGAGGTAATTGTAGGCCACGAACGTGGGGATGGCAACACACAATCCGAACACGGTGGTTAGGAGCGCCTCCCAGATCCCCCCCGCCAAATCCCCCGGGTTGACGGGCGTGACGCTGGAGGACTTGCTCTGGATGACCTGAAACGCGGCAACCATTCCTGTCACGGTTCCTAAAAGGCCTAAAAGCGGCGAGACGTGGGCCACGGTGGCCAGCACCGGAAGATTCTTTTCAAGACGCGGTACTTCGTGAACGCTCGCGTCCTCGATCGCCTCGCGGATCTCCTGACGGGGGCGGTCATGCTTCAAGATGCCCGCCTTCAATATATTCGCGATCGGCCCTTGAGTCTTGTTGCAGATCTCGAGAGCTTCCATGATTTTGTTTCTTTTCAGAGACTTGGAAATTTGCTCCATAAATGATTTGGTATCGATCTGCGCGCGCCGCAATTGGATCAACCGTTCGATCACGATTGCGAACGCGATCACCGAACAAAGAAAAATAGGCCACATGATCGGGCCGCCCTTCTGCATGAATTCCCACATAGAGTTACCTCCCCTTTTTTTTAATCATCAATTTAAGTTTCTCGAGTCTTTCTTTCGCGAAATCCGCCTGATTCGAGGTCGAGGCGGCGATCTTTTGATAAATTTTCAGCGCCGCTTCGGGTTTGTTTAAATCCTCGTAAAGTTTTGCCGCGCGAAGCTGAGCGCGCCCCAGATAAATCATGTTGCCCGGATAAAGATAACTGACCTTTAAAAATTCGGAGGCCGCTTTTTCCATTTCTCCCTGCGTCTCGTAGACTTCGGCAAGCTCAAAATTGATCTCACAGGCCAGATCCGGTGGAGCACCTTTCAAGGCCTCGCTGAAATAAAAAGCGGCTTCTCTCAAATGGCCCTGTGCCCTTAAGATTTCAGCCAGCTTTTTCTCCGCGAGCATCCTGTTCGGCGATGCCGTGGTGGAGTTATTGATGATTTTCATGAGCTCCGATTTGGCCTCGTCGGATTTTCCCTGAGAGACTAAAAACTCAGCCACTTTTAAAAGTCCCTTGCCTGCCAGTTCACTTTTGGGGAATTCTTCCGCTAAAATCTTAAGCTCCTTGACGCTGGCCCACAGATCTCCTTCCCTTTCGTAAGTCGACGCGATCCAAAAATACGCATCGTCCGCAAGGGCGCTTGATTGAAATTTACGCGTGATCACGATCCAATATTCCCTTGCCTTTGCATACTGGCCGCGATTCATGTAAACCTCGCCGAGGCCGTACAAAACGTCGGGCGCGATTTCGCTGTCGGGATATTTCTTGAGATAATCCTCAAATTCACGTATGCCCTCGGCCGCTTTGCCCATCTTAAAGTAACACCAACCGACCTGGTATTTGGACAACCTTCCGACATCGGTGCTGGGCGATTTGGAATAAATATCCCTAAAAACCGCGAGCGCTTTATTCAAGTCGTTCCGATTGAAATAGCCGTTGCCCGTCTGAAAATAGGCCTTTTCTTTGAGAGGGCTCTCGGGAAAAAGGGCGATCAGTTTTTTAAACGTCTCGATCGCCTCCTCAAAACTCTGTTTTTGCATGAGCGCGTTGCCAAGACGATAAAGCGCCTCGGATTGAAAATGGCTCTTGGGAAAATTGACGAGCAAACTTTGATAACTCAAGATCGCCAAATCAATCCTTCCCAAACGTAATAACGTCGTTCCCAATTGGTACTGAGCGTAATCCGAATAAAAGCTTTTTGGGTACTCCTTCAATACCTGGTCATATTCTTCCAGCGCTTTCTCAAGCTCTCCGGCGTCAAGGTAGGTATCCCCGATGCGGCAAATAGCGCCGACTTTCAATATTTCGTTATGACTTTCTTCGGCCACAATCCGAAAATGCTCGACCGCCTTGTTCCATTGTTTCAAGGCGACATAAGTCCAGCCGAGATTATACTGCACATCATCCGTGAGATCGCTGTCCGGGTATTTTCGCGTGATCGCTTCATAGAGATCAGCCGCGTCTTGATAACGGCCGAGATTATAAAATGTCTCCGCTTTCCAAAAGAGGGTATCATCCAAAAACTCTGAATCAGGAAAGTCTTTCAGAATCTGATCATAGATCTCCAGCGCTTCGGCGAACCGGTTCAATCGCCCCAGGCACCGCGCCCTCCCGAAAAGAAAGGAGTCCTGGATCGGCGTTCCTTTAATCTCATCCCCGACCGGCGTAAAGCTCTCGAGACTTTCGTTGGTTTTACCTAACTGAAAAAAGGTCCAACCGATCCCATGGATCGCGTAAAGGTGAAAATCGCTTTTGGCCCCGAACTCAATGCTTTTCTTGAAAAAATCAAGCGCCGCGCCGTACTGTCCCAAATTGTAATAGGACTCCCCCAAAAGGTAATAGGCGTTGGGGATCTTCGGGCTTAAGGTGTATCGTTCCACAAATTCCTTGAGGATTTTGGAGGCGGATTCGTATCGTTTCAACTCATAAAGACACTGGCCGATTTTGTATTTTGACTCGATCGCCAGAGGATGATCTTTGAAATCAGCGGCCACCTCTTCAAATTCAGACACGGCCCTTTCATAATCCGACATCTCGCTATAGGCCCAGGCTCTTGAATATTTGGAAAAAACCAAGAAACGTGAAGAAGGGTATTTTTCGATGATCTCCGAATAATATTTGATCGCAGACGGAAAGTCCTTCGCATTGAAATAGGTCTCGGCGGTCCAATATACGGCTTCGTCCTCGTCAGGCGTTGCGGCCGACGCTAACGAACTAAAAAAAATAAAGGCAAGGATAAGCCTTAAAACCTGCTTCATTTGAATACCTCTCGCAAAAATTTTCCGGTATAAGATTTGGACTCGAGCGCGACTTCTTCAGGGGTCCCTGAGGCCACCAGCTCTCCTCCTTTATCTCCCCCCTCAGGCCCAAGATCAATAATATAATCCGCGGTCTTGATCACATCAAGATTATGTTCGATTACCAAAACGGTGTTTCCCTGATCCACCAGCGTCTGTAAAACTTTGATGAGGCGATCAATATCCGCGAAATGAAGCCCCGTCGTGGGCTCATCGAGGATATAAAAAGTGCGGCCGGTGGCGCGCTTGGAAAGCTCGGTGGATAATTTGACGCGCTGGGCTTCGCCTCCCGATAATGTGGTCGCCGCCTGGCCCAGCTCAATATAATCCAAACCCACGTCATGAAGTGTCTGGAGTTTGGATTTCACCATCGGGACATTTCCAAAAACTTGAAGCGCCTCCTCCACGCTCATATCGAGCACCTCGGAAATGGATTTGCCCTTATACCTCACTTCGAGCGTCTGTTCATTGAAACGTTTGCCTTGGCATACTTCGCAGGTCATATAGACATCCGGTAGAAAATGCATTTCAATGGTCTTGACACCGTCCCCTTCGCAGGCCTCACACCGCCCTCCCTTCACGTTAAAACTAAATCTTCCCGGCCGATACCCACGCATCCGCGATTCGGGAAGCTTGGCAAATAGGTCGCGGATGGGTCCAAAAAGCCCGGTGTAGGTTGCCGGATTTGAGCGGGGCGTGCGGCCGATCGGAGATTGATCGATCTCGATCACTTTGTCAATCGCCTCGAGTCCCAGGATCCCCCCATGCTTGCCCGGTTGTTCCTTCGAGCGATAAAGACGCTTCGCGAGACCTTTGTATAAAATTTCATCGACCAGCGTGCTCTTTCCCGAACCCGACACGCCCGTGACGCAGGTAAAAACGCCGAGCGGGATCTCTACATCAATATGCTTCAAGTTGTTTTCCGCCGCCTTTTTAATGACCATCTTTTTCTGCCCGTGGTAGTCCCGGCGCTTTCCGGGAATTTCAATGCTCAGTTTGCCGTTAAGATACCTCCCTGTGAGAGACTCAAAATTATTCATTACTTCCTTCGGAGTGCCGGCCGCCACGATTCGGCCACCGTGTTTGCCGGCCCCGGGCCCCAGGTCCACCAAGTAATCCGCGCGTTTCATCGTCGCCGCATCATGCTCGACAACGATCAGCGTATTTCCCAAATCTCTAAGAGCGGTCAACGCATCCAGCAGCTTTTCATTGTCGCGCTGATGAAGCCCGATCGACGGCTCATCCAAGACGTACAACACCCCCATCAAACCCGCGCCGATCTGCGTGGCAAGCCGGATCCGCTGCGCCTCGCCTCCCGACAATGTGCCGCTCATGCGGCCCAAAGAAAGATAGCTTAAGCCCACGTTTTTGAGAAAATTCAGGCGCGTTCTTATTTCCTTTAAAATTTGATGCGCAATAGCCGCTTCCTTAGGGCTGGCCTTGAAATCATCAAAGAAACGAGTCCCCTGTTCGATCGAGAAAGCAGTGATTTCCATGATGCTCTTTTCATGCACTTTGACAGCCAGCGCCTCGGGTTTGAGGCGCAGGCCATGACACTCCTCGCAAGGTTTCACGCTCATGTACTTATTGATTTCTTCTTTCATGTATTCGGATTCCGTTTCCTTAAACCGCCTCTCAAGGTTTGGGATCACGCCCTCAAAACCCCTCCAACCGTCTTCGTTATCCGTTCCGTACAAAATAATGTCCCGATGTTTTCGGTTCAAATCTTTGAACGGCGTGTCCAGACTAAAACCCTGCGCTTCCGCTAAATGGCGTAGGAGCCGCCGGAGATAAATGACGAGCGATCTGCCTCCGCGCTTCCAACCCGCGATCGCTCCTTCCCGAATCGCTTTTGTCTTGTCCGGCACCACAAGATCCGGATCGATCTCCAGGCAGTTCCCAAGGCCGTCACAGCTGGGACACGCCCCGTAAGGACTATTGAACGAAAAAAGACGGGGCTCGAGCGGCTGAAAACTGATCCCGCAGTGGACGCAGGCGTAAAGCTCGGAAAACATTTGCTCTTTTCCGCCAAAAATAACCTTCACGGTTCCCTTGCCTACTTTAAGCCCGGCTTCCACCGAGTCCGTGAGGCGCTTCTTAATCCCCTCGTTTAAAATCAGGCGATCCACCACAATGTCAATCACGTGCTTTTTCTTTTTATCCAGGCGGATCGTCTCAGACAATTCATGGACAACCCCGTCAACCCGGACGCGAACAAATCCCTCCTTTTGGATGTCCTTAAAGATCTTTTGATACTCGCCCTTGCGGCCTTCAATCACGGGTGCCAGGATTTGAATTTTGGATGTACCGGGAGCGCCGAGAATCTGTTCGACGATCTCCTGGGCGCTTTGTTGAGTGATTTTTCGGTCGCATTGATAGCAATGGGCGACGCCGATTTTCGCGAAAAGCAGCCTCAAATAATCGTAAATCTCGGTAGCCGTGCCGACGGTGGACCGGGGGTTAGATCCGGCGATGCGCTGCTCGATGCTGATGGCCGGAGAAAGCCCTTCGATGTATTCCACATCGGGCTTCTGCATTTTATCCAGGAATTGCCGCGCGTAAGCCGACAGGCTTTCCACATACCGCCTCTGCCCCTCCGCGTAGATCGTGTCAAACGCGAGCGATGATTTTCCGGAGCCGCTTAAACCCGTGAAAACCACCATCGCGTTTCGCGGGATCTTGAGGTCAATGCCTTGGAGATTGTGCTCTCTGGCGTTCTTGACAAAAATGTAATCTTTTTCCATCAGGAAGGAATCTTTTCATTTTTCAAAATTTCAGGAATAGGGCGCGTGTCGATGCGGATTCCCCCGTCATGCTCGATGACCAGCGTATAGATAGTCCCCGGGACAAACACGGAGCCGGGCGCCTCAATTTGAGCGTTCTTAATTCCGACGCGCTTCCTCTCGCTCGGATCCAACGCATATTTCCAGAAACGGTGCCAGATCTCTTTTTCAAACGGCGCCGGAGGGTCTCCGATACGGTAGCCGTCAGGCACCTCATCCATCGGCGTGATGGCGAACTCCTGGGTGTTCTTTCCATCTAGCACGAACGCCTTCAGGAAAAGATAAATACTCTTTCCCTTCAACCGGTGTCCTTCTTCGATATACTTGTCATCAAACCTTACGACCAGCGTTTGAAATTGGACCAGATTGCCCTTAAAAGTGAAGAACTTCGCCTTGAGCGGTTTGCCCCTCACCCCATATTCGAGAAATTTGATCGTCGTCGTGTACTTGCGCGTGTATTCGTCCAGACTCGATTCCGTGACCAGGATTTCCGCGATGCGTGACTCCGCTTTCAGATTATGGATGATCTGGCGGAGGAGCAGAAATTCCCTGAATTTGAAGAAACCCACGAATAAAAAGAAAAGGACGGCCAGAACGATAAGATTCCGGAGCGCCTTTTTGATTGGCGTGAACATCTAAACCCTCTCTAAACCCTTTTAAAAAAATGCTCCTTGGCGAGATGGCCAAAGACGGAAAATGCGTTTCTGCGTTTGAAATTCCTGACGAGGCGCAGGGTCTCGATCAAGGCCCAAACACCGTAGACATAAGTGATCTCCTCGCGTACCCCCGGAACGAAAAATTGGATGATCCAAAGTCCGAATAAACCCACCGCTTCGAGAAAAGCGAAATCCATGCTCGCGAGAAACAAAAACCCCAGGTACGACTGAACGATCGTCAATAAAATCTCTATCTTTTGATGCTCATCAAAAACAACCGGCGCGAAGCGTTTCAGGCCGAACGAATAAATGAACGGGATCGTCGCCACTAAGATCGTCCATTGATTAATGGAAGAGGAGACAAAATTCGCCAAGGCCATGGGCGCCTTCGTGACCTTTCTTGCCCAGTGAAACGCGGAAAGTTTTTCCGGAAACTCGCTTAAAAAAGGCGCCACCCACTGGACAAACACAAATTGGGAGATACCGGCCGAGACCGCGAGCGCCAACATCGAATCCAGGAACGGGTGCGCGCAAAACCACAAGAGCAGTCCTCCGGCGACCAATAAAAGAAGGATTCCGACAATGCTTTTAAGTTTCGGAAGTTTCATGAGGTACTTCGGGACCCGCCCCAAATCCTCGATCTCCTCCGAATCTTGCGGCGGCATCTTGGAAAGTAGATAAAGATACGCAAAGTAGATCAGCGTCAAAACGACTCCGTCCCAGATATTCAGAGTCCCTTTAAAATAAATAAAAAGAAAATAAAAGAGCGCCGGCAATAAAGATAAAACGGCGATCGAATGTTCGTCTTCCATCTCAATCGCCCGAAAACCTTTTTTATGCTTACGACCGAAAAAAATCGCGACAAAATATACCATCGGCCATCCTAAGCCCACAAACAGTCTCAAGGAGCCCGTGAAATTGGCCGTGATGAGGTGCATCTGGGCCGGATTCTTCGCCGCTTCCAGAGCGATGACCGCTTCGACCGCGAATTCAGGCAGGGTTTGGACCCACGCCAACACGGCCAACGCAAGTCCTTGGGAGATATAAAATTGGCCGCATTCGGCCGCCCAGGCGATCAAGAGCGCGGCCAAAATAATGGCGGGAAACGTCCATAAAGCGTGTGCGGCTTCCATAATAAGCGCTTACTATATCATAAAAGCATGTTCGAAAGAAAACCCTTCTTCCCAATTGCTCGGTATCAGGCGCAGGGCCTTGGCCCATCCTCAGCTCCGACGGTGTCGCTCTCGCTACCGGTGCTATTTGCAGGGGGACGGCTGTCCTTATGTGGTAGCTATAAGCGATTCATTGCTCACTGGTAAATCCCTTTTTATTGGACTTAAATTTATGCGCACCGGCTTAACGCTGCGAGCGACGACCGTCAGATCCTCGGAGTCCATGTCGCCACCCGCGCCTAATCAACGTAACAAAGGGGTCAGACCCCTCTGGCACCTAACCTGGTGTAAAAGGGGTCTGACCCCTTTGTTAAACGACCGCGAGCGGGAGCTTAAAAAAGAAGAAGGGATTTTCTTTCTTCGCTATTGGCAGGAAAAAAATTAAGTATCGTGTCCCCTGAACTCCGCTCAATCCTTCCGCTTCGCTTTCCTGTGAGCGTATTTAGCTATCAAAAAACTAACGAGAGGGGCTACTCCAACCGTTGCGATCGCCAAAGCAATCTTGACCTGCTCTTTGGTAGGTAATGTCATTTTACCCGTTTTATGTTGTCGGTTCTGGCTCCCGCCCAAACCCAACAGCTGCGTTATCCAGAGGGTGAAAAAAAATAGAAATACTGAAAATACTAAATAACAAAGGGCCATCCCCCAGCAAAACACCATTGTTTCCATCATTTAGTTAAATCGCCCCAAAGAATGAAGCCGGAAAATAAAACAGCAACCATTCCAGAACCAATAAACAAATAAAACAATCCCGTCCTTAAAGTTTCGACCACGTGTAAAAAACTATTGTCTGGGGCTTTGTCTTGCGATACCAAAGCATGTCTTTCTTTGGCTGCGTAAACTCCTACTGCTTTGAACAAAAACATAGCCACCAGCGAGAATACTAAAAAACCGAAGCTAACTTTTCCAGAACAATCTAGTTTTCCTGTCTCTCCAATTCTGACCAGATAAACAAAATTTGAGATGAGAATCGAGGTAAACCAATTAGCGAAGGAGTTGCCCTTTTCAACGTAATCATTCCACAACTGATTCTTGAATTCCTTATTTTCGCTCATAATTCCTTTTCTGGCTTTAATGAAAACGCCTCGCCTCCAAACTGGAAGCGAGGCGTTAAGCAAGCATTATATCACAGGACTTGAGTTATCTTATGAGGTGCCAAGCCGCAAGGATTGTTCCGGAGCGGAGCGTTGAAATCCGCGAGTGCCATGGGACACCCAAATAAACCACGAGCGGATTCATCGAGCGAGGCGCCTCAGAGGGGCGCCGGAGCATATCCGCGGAGGAATAATCCTTGGCGGCTTGAAGAAAATCACGCGGCGTGGTAATGAGCCACGTACTCATGCAAAACGGCGCGAATCATTTTTTGGTATTTTGTGCGGTGTTTCTTGGCCTGATATTTAAAAAAGTCAATAGTCCCTTGGTTAAGGGAAATGGTTACTTTGACCGTCGCCGTAGGAAACACCAGTTTGTGCGGTGGCGGAAGAAAATCTTTCACCACCGTCACTTTCCCTATCGGCATATCCGGATCAATTGTTCTTTTTCTCATAAAATTTCCTCCATTTTCTCCAATAAGCTGCCCCTATCATTCGAATATCCCTCCCGTCATACTTAAACCTAACGGTTAAAACCCTCTCGCCTACTTTGCCTATACAAAAATACCTTTGCTCCTTTTGGCTGTGACGAGAATCAAACATTAATAATCTCTTTGGATCGCCAAAAGCGCTCATGGCAGTCACGAAATTAACTTTATGCTTTTCAATATTTAACCTCTCCTTATGGAGATCCCATACAAAGTTTCCTACAGTGACATCCACGTAAATTCTACCTCCTAAATTTATAAATGTAAATATAAAAATAAATACTTTTATACTTACCTTTAAATTGAGCCTAGCTAAGAAGCATCTCTATGTCTCCTATCTAATAAGACGACGGAGGGCATGATTTTCATGCAACTTTTTTACTTAAATTTGGTGAATTATTAACTTGTGCAGGGTGGGAAAGGAGGCGGGTGGCAAGCTGAATAGCGAGGGGTGACGCGGAGCCAGAGCGCTTATTTCTTGACAAGGCGAAGCACTTGACAAGAAATGAGCTGGCGCAGCGGCAGGACCCCGAGCTATCCTCGGAAGAATAATCCTTGGCGGCCTAGAATTAAATTTTAGGAAAGAATATCCGCCAACGCGGCCCATTCGGGGATAGATAAGGTTTCGGGGCGGCGGCTGGGGTCAATCCCTACTTTCTCAAAAGCGCTCAACAGAGCCTGCTTTGAACGCTTCTCATTTTCGTCCTCTTTTAGGGAGTTGAGCAGTGTTTTTCGGCGTTTTTGAAACGCCCGCCTCACCAGCCCAAAAAAAACTTCCTCGTTTTGGATCGAATAAAACGACGTGTCGGAAAAGGTGAGCTTCACCACCGCGGAATCCACGCTTGGGGCGGGATAAAAATGGCTTTTATGAATTTTCTTGACAAGCTCCACCCGCGCATAAACCTGGACAAAAATCGACAGCGCCCCCCATTGCTTGGTGCCCGGCTTTGCCATCAACCGCAAAGCCACCTCCCATTGAACCGTCAGCACCGCACCGGATACGAGAGCCCGTTGGAGAATAAGCCACTCTAGGAGCGGGCTTGTAATATGGTAAGGAATGTTTCCTGTGATTTTGACAGGACTTTTGAGGAACGGCGCTTTTTTCAGATCCAGTTGTAAAATATCGCTTTCGATCACGTGAAGCGGCTCGTCTTTAAAGGCTTCTTTTAAATACTTCGCAAATTTGGCGTCTTTTTCAACCGCGATCACCCGCCATTGATGTTTTAATAAACACCGGGTCAAAAAGCCCAGCCCCGGGCCGATCTCAAAAACGACGTCCCCTTCCCGTAACTCTAACGCCTCGGCGATCGCCTCCAGATTTTCTTCCCGGGTCATGAAGTTCTGGCTCATTTTTTTTCGCGGGGAGACGCCGAGCCGGCGTAAAACGGCTTCAGTTTCTCGAATGAGATCGGTCATAACGCTTGCGATTTTGGCACACGCGAACGGCTAGGTGCAGGGCCTCGGCCATGGAACCCGCGTCGGCGATGAACGCCTTTGCGATGTCGTAACCCGTGCCGTGATCGGGAGAGGTCCTGACAAAAGGCAGGCCCAGCGTGACATTGACGCCATGACCCCTTGAAATCATTTTAAGCGGGATGAGCCCCTGGTCATGATACATGCAAATCTCGGCGTCGTATTTGCCGAGATACGCGTCATGAAACAACGCGTCAGGAGACAAAGGGCCGATGAGGTTGGCATGGGTCTTTTTTCTCGCGGATTGAACGGCGGGAGCGATCACCTTGATTTCCTCGGACCCGAAACGCCCTTCTTCCCCCGCGTGAGGGTTCAGGCCACAGACGACGATTCTCGGGCGCCGAATTCCGAAGGACCTTCTGAGCTCCCGGTCCGTCAAAAGTATTGTTTTCTCCACGCGATCCCGCGTGAGGTGTTTTGAAACATCTTTTAGCGCCAAATGGCGCGTCACCAGAGCCACTCTCAAGCCGCCTCCTACGAGCATCATGTCATAATTTTTCACATGCGAGAGCTCCGCCAAGAATTCGGTATGGCCCGGAATAGAAAATCCGGCCTTCCGGAGAGACGCCTTGTTGACCGGTGGCGTCACGACCGCATCTACACTTTTTTCGAGCGCGAGCCTGGCCGCGAGCCTGATGGACTCGACGGCAAGCGCCGCCAATCTCCGATCGGGCCTGCCTCGAATAATTTTTTCAGGCATGGGCTCAGAAAAGTGGCACGGGAAAAAAGGGGGCCGAGTTTCCCACTCGGCCAAGTCACGGATCGTTTCAAATCGCATCCGAAGGCCCAGTTTTTTTGAGAGGTCCTGATAAAAAGAGGCGGGACCTAACAAAAGAATCCGCGCGTTGAGACGATGACGCTCGGCGTGGATGGCTTTTAAAGCGACTTCGGGACCTACACCGGCGGCGTCGCCCAAAGTCACGGCGATGGTCGTCCTACCGGATAGAGATGTAGGCATTCTTTTTTAAATTTTTAATCCAGTCCTGAAGGCGGTTGCCCAGCTTTTCTTTGAAGATAATTTCTTGGATTTTGTCTCTGACCTGATCCAAAGGTTTTTCGGAGGAAGCCTGCCTTTCGATCACTTTAAAAATATGAAATCCAAGCGACGTTTGAATCGGCGGCGTGATCTGTCCTTGACTCATCGCGAAGATTTTCTCATCAATGGCGCCGACAAGCTGCCCCTGCTCAACCCAACCCATCTCCCCGCCCTCCTTGGCTTCGGACCCCTCGGAATAAGTTTTGGCGAGCTCCTCGAACAGTTTCCCTTCATTCAGCTGCATGACGATCGACTCCGCGAAAGTCTTCGCCTCCTCTTCCGAACGCGAGCCGATCCTCACCAAGATCTGCTGAAGCCGGACCCGGTCGCCCTGTAAAAATGTCTGCGGATGCGCCTTGTAATAATCCACCACTTCGCCGGGCGACACCGACACTCTGGACTTCACCTCATACGCGACGAGCTTCTGCGTGATGAGCTGGTCCCGGAAACGATTCCAAAGTTTTTTTTCCGTCAACCCTTGTTCTTCAAGCGTTTTTAAAAAAACCTCTTTCGAAGGAAATTTGTTTCGCACCTCCGCCATCATGTCATCCACTTCCGCGTCCTTCAAAATCACCTGTCGGCGCTTGGCCTCGCTCAAAATGAGCTTATCCTCAATGACCTTATTCAAAAACTCCGCCCGGGCCTCTTTGATTTTCTCTTGGAGCTCTTGGCCGGTGTAGGCCGTGCGGTATTGGGCGACGACGGGGGCCATCACAAACTCGAGATCCTGTTCCGTGACAATTTCGTCATTCACGACCGCTAAGATCCGCTCCACCACCTCGGCGGAACGCGCAAAGGGACAAAACAGAGCCGTTTGGCAGGACAGGAACAACGCCGCGAGGAATAAATGCTTGGGGAAGTTGGGTCGCATTAAACGGGGTCGCTGGAAACCGAGTCTAACGCTTTCTCGTCTATTTGGATTTGATCATTGCCTTTCAGCTTTTTCATCAATTCATTGAAAAGTTTGGACCGCTTGTCATTCACCAGCTGTTTCTCCACCAGATTTTTCACCTGCCTAAAATCCCTCTGCGCGGGCTCCGCGCGATCCGTCAGTTTGATGATATGATAACCGAACGGCGTTTTGACCACGCCACCAACCTCGCCTTTCTTCATCTGAAAAGCCGCTTCTTCGAATTCGGGGATCATCTGGCCTTTCTGAAAAAATCCGAGGTCGCCTCCGCGGATCCCCGTGTTATCCAAAGACTTGGCGCGGGCCAATTGCTCAAAATCAGCGCCCGCGTCCAATTGGCCTTTGATCTCATTGGCCTCGGCTTCCGTCTTCACCAAAATATGTGACGCGCGGAAAAGAAGCGGGGTCATGAATTCTTCCTTATGCGATTCGTAAAAATTAGTCGCCTCGCCCGGATCCAGATTGATCTTCTTGTCTATTTCTTCCTGGATCACTTTCGCGATCACGATCTTCCGTCGCGCGGCTTCCAAAAGCTCTTTCACCTCCGGTTCATTCTGAATATTCCGCCTCATGGCTTCTTGATAAAGATACTGCTCGTTCACCATTTCTTCCAAGAAATATTTTTTTCGATAGAGCACGACGTTTTTGATTTCTTTGGGAAGGTTTTGCATCTTTTCCTTGAATTCGGACGCGGTGATCTTCGAACTGCCGAAACGCGCCAAGACCGTGCCGCTGGGTTTTTGCGCGCAACCCGCTAAAAACAGTAACGCAAGGAAGAGGATGGTCCCGCTGTTATTTCTCAATGTTCGTATTTGAAACATGCTTGTGAATATACCACATTGGCACAGCACTTGCAATTTGTTAAACCTTCCGCTCCAGATGGCGCACCGCTTCTCTTAAGATCCGGCAATAAAGATCAAACCCCACGTTAACAATATACCCGTGCTGCTCCGTGCCGAGAATATTGCCCGCGCCTCGTATCTCCAAGTCCTCCATCGCCAGGTTAAAACCGGCCCCCAAATGCGTGAAACGGGCGATCGCCTCTAGCCTTTTTCCGGATTCCTCGCTCAACACAGCCCCTTTGGGGATTAAAAAGTAGGCGTAGGCGCTGCGGTTAAATCTTCCCACGCGGCCTCTCAATTGGTAAAGCTCTGAGAGGCCAAAATGATCCGCGCGATCGACAATCAGCGTATTGGCGTTGGGAATGTCAATGCCTGACTCCACGATGGTGGTCGAAACCAGGACATCAATCTCTCCATGAATGAACTGCTTCATGATCCGCTCGAGCATTTTAGGAGGCATTTGACCATGCCCCACCGCGATTTTCGCCTGCGGAACAAGACCGGCAATTTTTCGCGCAACATTTTCAATCCCTTCCACGCGGTTATGGATAAAAAATGTCTGGCCCTTGCGGCCCAATTCCTTTACGATCGCCTCCCGAATCATGGAGTCGTTTGTTTCGGTAATGATCGTTTGGACGGGACGGCGGTCTCGAGGCGGCGTATTGATCGTCGAAAGGCTCCTTGTCCCCACGAGCGACAAATAGAGCGTTCTCGGGATCGGGGTCGCCGTCAGCGTCAACACGTCGACCAGGAGTCGTAGTTTTTTCAGATGTTCCTTATGTCTCACGCCGAACCGCTGTTCCTCGTCAATGATCACAAGCCCCAGATCCTTGAAACAAACATCCGGGGACAGAAGCCGGTGTGTCCCGATCACGAGATCACAACTGCCTTCGCCAATCGCCGCCACGACTCGCCGTTGCTCGCCCTTCGACCGAAATCTTGACAGCATTTGAACCGTCACGGGGAAATTTTTCATGCGGTCGCTGAAGGTGTTGAAATGCTGTTCGGCGAGAATGGTGGTAGGAACCAGGATCGCCACCTGCTTGCCACTCATGACCGCCTTGAAGGCCGCTCTCAAAGCCACTTCCGTTTTTCCGTAGCCCACATCGCCGCAGAGAAGGCGATCCATCGGCGCCGACGATTCCAAATCCTTCTTTACCTCCGCCAATGCTTTCACCTGATCTTCGGTTTCTTCATAGGGAAATTCTCGCTCAAGCTGGCTTTGCCATTCCGTGTCCTTCGGAAACCGGAACCCTTTGAGCGCCTCCCGCGCGGCCTGTAGGTTCAAAAGTTCGGCCGCAAATGAATAAACGCCATGCTTCGTCTTGACTTTTAATTTCTCCCAGGTTTTTGAGCCCAGTTTTGAAAGCGATGGCTTCAGTTTGCCAAACGCGATGTACCGCTGGATCAGGTGCAAATCTCCCGTGGGAACGTAAAGAATAGCTTTATCCGCAAATTCAAGCACAAAATGATCTTTAAGCGCGGCCCGATCGTCCTTAAGCGCTCGCATCCCCCGATAACGGGCGATGCCGTGGAGAACATGAACCACCAAATCCCCCGCTTCCACATCGACGAATGGGTCTATGGGAATGAGCAATCGTGATGGGGTCTTTTTTCCTTCCTGAACCGGCAGGATCGTGACCATCTGATGCGGCTCAAGTGCCCGGCCGCTCGTGGGATCAAACGCGTGCAAACTCTCCAAAATGTCGCTTGAGAATTCCGCTCGGACCGGCAGGGAAAAATGAAAAGGGTAAACATCGATGACGCCGCCCCGGATCGCGAACTCACCGGGTGCGGTGACCTGTGCTTGGGGTTCGTAACCAAAATCGACGAGACGCCTTCTGGTGGCATCAAAATCGGTTTTTTTTCCGGCGTAGAATTCGAGTGTCTCGAACATGGGCCTACATCTTGAGTGGAGCGGAGACTCCGAGAAGTTCAAGGCCTGAGCGAAGGACGGTTTGCGCCGACACGGACAGCATCAATCTTCCTTGTGTCAAAAAGGCGTCCTCGGTCACAACACGGTGATCCGTGTAAAAACGATGGAAAGAAGCCGCAAGGTCTTTAAGGTACTCGACGAGCCGGTAAGGTTCTAAGGTCCGCTCGGCACCCAACAGCGTGCTTTCATACGCCGATAAATGCCGCATGAGTTTTATTTCGGAGGGTTCGGATAGCCGTGAAACGCAGCTCATGTCCTCCCACGAAATAGAGACGCCCTTTTCAAAGCAAAGCGCCTTGATGCTTTCGATGCGGGCGTGGGCGTATTGAATATAAAACACGGGATTGTCCGGCGTCTGGCTTTTGGCCAGCGCCAGGTCAAAATCTAGATGCGCGTCGAATTTTCTCATCAAAAAGAAAAAACGGCCCGCATCTTTACCGACCTCGTCTAAAATCTCTCTTAAGGTCACAAACTCTCCAGCGCGCGTGGACATGCGGACCCGTTTTTCCCCCTCATACAGCGTGACAAGCTGGGCGATCAAAATATGGATTCGCTCCGGATCATGCCCCAATGCCGTTTGGGAGGCTTTGAGCCGGGCGATATACCCATGATGGTCCGGGCCCCAAATGTTGATGAGCGATTCAAAACCCCTTTGAAATTTCTCATCGTGATACGCGATGTCCGGCGTCAGGTAGGTATAGCTTTTGTCGCTTTTGATCAACACGCGGTCTTTATCATCCCCAAAATCCGTCGAACGAAACCAGAACGCCCCATCCTTTTCATAAACCACGTTCTTTTTTTTCAACGCTTCAAGCGTTTTCTCAACTTTNNNNGATTTNCCGAGCTTCTCTTGGCTATAAAAATGGTCGAAGCGGACTCCAAAATCCTCTAAATCTTTTTTGATGCCCTTTAAGATGTCCTCTCTCGCAAAATCCTGGCATTCGCGGATCTGATGTTCCGCGTCCATTTTTTTTAGCGCATCGCCTTTCAACCGGATGAGATTGGCGGTCGTCGTCTCCAGATATTGGCCCCGATAAAAGTTTTCGGGAAATTCAGGATTTTCATTGTATAACTGCTTCCGCAACCAAAGATGTACGGATTTCCCCAGCGTTTCTATCTGCACTCCCTCGTCATTGTTGTAATACTCTTTGGTGACCTTGTGGCCGCAAAAAGATAAAATCCGCGCGAGCGAATCGCCGAGCGCCGCCTGGCGGCCATGAGCCACCGTCAGAGGCCCCGTGGGATTGGCGCTGACAAATTCCAACAGGATATTTTTCTTGGACGCCAGGCGCGGCCGTCCGAACTCGGCGCCTTCTTTCCTGATCTTTGAAATCACTTGCGCGATTTCCCGAGTGGAATAGTAAAAATTAATAAAACCGGGGCCCTCCACCGCCGTCTTCGCGATCCTCCCTTTCAAGTCCCCGCTTTTTAACAACGGCTCAAAATGCGAATGAACCTCCTGTGCCAGAACGCGCGGGGATTTTTTGTGTTCTTTCGCGACCCGTAAAATAATATTCGACGAAATATCTCCGAATTTTTCCTCGCGCGGGATTTCAAAACTTAGCTCGACCTCCTCTTCCGGGATCCGAACGCTTAACGCTTTTTGCAACGCCTCGGCCAGCGCGTTCGATAATGCCTGTCTGATCGGGACCGTCATTGACTATAATTCCTTTTAGGGGCATCTCCCCAAAGATGCTCTAAGCCGTAAAACTTCCGGGTCTCATGATAGAACACGTGCACGATCACCTCCCCATAATCCAACAGCACCCAGCTCGCCTCCGCGTAACCCTCTTTATGCCGGGCCCGATGGCCCTCCTTTTTTAACGTTTCCTCTATGTGGTCCACGATCGCCTTCACGCGCACGGTGGAGGGAGCGCTCATGACCACAAAAAAATCGCATAAAGAAGACCGCTGCTTTAATTCCATAATCACGACGTCATCCGCTTTCCGCTCGAGCCCGGAACCACAGATTCGTTCAATCAATAAACTCGCTTCGATGCCACTCCTCCTTTTTTAAGGTCTTGGGATAAAAGCGCGGCGGCCTCGCGGGGCATCCAACGCGACACCGGCTTGCCTTGGCTTAAGCGTTTACGGATATCTGACGAAGAAATTGGCAACGCGTCAAGCGTGAGAAAAGACACTCCGTTGGGCGGTCTCGTTTGTCCCAACGAAGACCCGGGACGCGTCATGACCACAAAACGACAAAGCGCTAAAACCGTCTTGAGCGATTTCCACCGCGAAAGGCGCTTAAGCGTATCGGCTCCTGCCAGGAAATAAAGCGTCGTCTTCTTCCCGAATTTTTTCTTGAAAAATTTGAGCGTGTCGACCGTAAAAGACAGCCCTTTGCGCCTGATCTCGCAGGACGAGACAGAAAAACGAGAGTATTTTTTAAGCGCGATCTGCAAAAGTTTGACCCGCAAGGACGCCGGAAAGAGCGCCTCCGTTTTTAAAGGGGTTTGGTAAGACGGCACAAAAATAACCCTGTCGAGATTCAGCTCTTCCACGGCGCGCTCCGCGAGCTTCAGATGACCGTGATGAACAGGGTTGAAACTCCCTCCAAAAATTCCGATGCGCATTACCCCACCACTCCTTTCGTCCGCGTCAGCGGACCAATCGCTCCGCGATTGTAAGAAAGAAGTGGTGGGGTCATTTTCTGATCTGGCCGCTCCCTAAAACGACATATTTATAAGAGGTGAGCTCCTCTAGCCCCATCGGGCCCCTCGCGTGCAGTTTATCCGTCGAGATCCCCATCTCCGCTCCCATTCCGAATTCACCCCCGTCGTTGAAACGGGTGGAACAATTCACAAAGACGCACGCGCTATCAACCTGACTTGAGAAGATCGACGCCGCTTTCTTGTTCTCGGTCACGATCGCGTCGGAATGATGCGACCCGTATTTTTGAATATGGGCGATCGCTTCGTTCAGGTCCTTCACCACCCGGACAGACAAAATGAGGTCCAAATACTCTTCGTACCAATCCTGTTCGGATGCCTTCTTGACGCCGGAGACGATCGCTCTCGTCTTCTCGCAACCTCGCAGTTCGACGTCTTTTTCTCTTAAGGCGTTGCAAATCGTGGGTAAGAACCTTTTCGCCACCGATCCGTGAACTAGGAGCGTTTCCATCGCGTTGCAAACGGCCGGATTTTGGACTTTGGCGTTCAAAATAATTTCTTTTGATTTCCTGAAATCGGCGTCTTTGTCGACAAAGACGTGGCAAACGCCCTTATAATGTTTGATCACAGGAATTTTTGACATGTTCGCGACCTCGCGGATCAACCCTTCGCCTCCCCTCGGGATTACCAAATCAATCAATTCATTCAGCTGCAACAGCGCCTTGACCGCCGCGCGGTCGCTCGTCGCCACCAGTTCAAACGCCCCCCGGGGAATTCCGTGCTTCGCGGCCGCTTGATTCAAAACATGATAAATCGCGCGGTTGGAATAAAGCGCTTCGCTTCCTCCTTTTAGAATCACGCTATTGCCCGACTTGAGGCAAAGCGCGATACAATCCGCCGTGACATTGGGCCTGGATTCATAAATGATCAAAATGACGCCGAGGGGGACTCTAACTTTCTTGATCAAAAGACCGTTCGGCCTTCTTACCGTTGAAAGGACGCGGCCGATCGGATCCGGAAGGCCCGCGATCAATCGAAGCGAATCGGCCATCTGCTTTATTTTTTTCTCGTTTAATTCAAGACGCCCGACAAGACTCGAATGTAGCCCTTTCCGCAAGACCGCGCGCACATCCTTCGCGTTCTCACGCAGGATAAAGCGCTGATGGCTCAAAAGCGCCTTGGCCATCGCCGCGAGCGCCTGATTCTTCGCGTGGGAAGAGAGCGTCGCGAGCGTTTCACTGGCGTTTTTCGCGCGGCGCGCGGTTTGTTTTAGAATAGTCGAGGTCACCCCACCACCTCCTTTTTTCCACCGATGAATTGAAGAGTTTCACCCACGATAGCGGTGGAAAGATTCGCTCGAAGCGAATCCAAAGATTCTTTGAATCTGAAAGGAGGTGGTGGGGTCATCGGATTATCCTATCGCCGAAATGAAATGTTTGAGCCAGTTTTTCTTCGCGCGGGCCTTTCCCGATTTTGGCACGAACAAAGTGCCGATGTCCTCGCCTTCAAAAAGTCGGGACAAAACCCGTTTATCGCGGCCGTTTGCCAAAAAAACAGGGATGTCGGCGTCCGTGCTCATGCGGATTGCGTTCAGCTTGGACCGCATGCCTCCGACCGTGAATGAATTCCGACGGTCGCGCACATGAGAAAATATCGAGTTCCCCATATTCCGGACAACCGCGAGGCGGCGGCCGGACCTGCCTGTGGAGCCGCCCGAATAAAAGCCGTTCGTGTCCGACAAAATGACTAAGAGATCGGCCTCGACCAGAATCGCCAAAAGACTGGAAAGCCGGTCATTGTCGCCGAAACGGATTTCATCCGTCGCGACCGTGTCATTCTCGTTGATGATTGGAACGAGCCCCCATTTCTGAATCTGCGCGAGCGTCCTCTTGGCGTTCAAAAACCGTTTCCGCCGCGCCAGGTCGTCCCAGGTCAAAAGCACCTGCGCGGTTGAAAAACCGTCCTTGGCGAACGCCTCTTCATAACACTGCATCAAATATCGTTGGCCTGCGGCGGCCGCGGCTTGAAGCGCTTCCATCGTCGTGGGCCGCGAGCGCAAGTTTAAGATCGTCATGCCCGATCCGATGGCGCCAGAGCTCACCACATACACATGAACCCCCTTCTTAAGGAATTGGGCGATCTGGGCGCTGATATCCTTCAAGATCTTTTTGTCAAACCGGCCGGACTTCGTCAAAACAGACGTGCCGATCTTGATCACCATTCTTCGGATGTCTTTTGTGAAACGCCGTCGCATTTAAATCCCCCGCAATCTTTGTAAAAGCAGATCCACGCCTTCTCCGGTCGCCGCGGAGATCGCGAATAATTCCTTCTTTATCTTTTTCTTGAATTTGACGAGGTTTCGCCGCGCTTCAGGGATATCCATTTTATTGGCCACTAAGATCTGTTCTTTCTTCGCCAGTTCCTTTGAATATAACAAAAGCTCCCGATTCAATGCCTCATAATCGGAAAGAGGGTCGCGCCCGTCCACCGCCGCAAAATCGATGAGGTGCAGCAAAACACGCGTCCGTTCCACATGCTTCAGAAACCCAAGCCCCATTCCCCTGTCTTCATGAGCGCCCTCGATAATGCCCGGGATATCCGCCAACACTTTGGTCTGGCCATCCTCAAATTTTACCACACCCAAGATGGGATTTTTAGTAGTAAAAGGATACGCGGCGATCTTTGACTTCGCATTGGACACTCTCGAAATCAGGGTTGATTTTCCCGCGTTTGGGAACCCAATGAGCCCGATATCCGCGATCAGTTTCAGTTTTAACGCGATTTCTTTTTCTTCGCCAAGCTCCTCCGGTGTGGCGGCCTCTTTTTTATTGTTGCCGTGGCCGCCCAAGCCGCCTTTGCACACGAGGACACGGTCTCCGATGGCCTTCAAATCTTTTAATAGATCCGAAGTCCCGCGATCGTATACTTCGGTGCCGGCAGGCACTCCCAATATAAAATCCTCGCCGGCATGTCCCCGCTTATCATTGCTGGATCCGTTCCCGCCATGCTCGGCCGTGAAATAACGGTTCAGTTGAAAATCCAAAAGCGTTTGGATGTTGGGACGCGCTTCGATGAGGATGGAGCCGCCCGGGCCGCCGTCGCCGCCGGTCGCCCGGAGACGCCGGGGATTGGAACGGTCAAAACTATTGCATCCCTTGCCGCCGCGCCCCGCGATGCAAGTGATGATCGCTTCGTCAACAAACATAGGAAAAATGATTACACAGATTAGAAAACAGATTACACAGATTAAGATTCCTCATCGGTGTAATCTGCTCTTTAATCGGTGTAATCAATAATTAGTTTTTGGAGGGGATGATATTGACGCGATAGGAGGGCTTGAAATTCACCACGCCGTCTTTAAGGGCAAACAAGGTAAAATCCCGTCCCTGACCCACAAAAAGACCGGGCTGAAACCGGGTGCCTTTTTGCCGGATAAGGATGTTTCCCGCTTTGACGAACTGGCCGCCAAAGCGTTTCACGCCCAGCCGCTGTGAATTGGAGTCGCGGCCGTTTTTGGAACTTCCTAACCCTTTTTTATGTGCCATTTTGGTGCCCTACGGTTCTCAGAGGACAGAAGTCGGAAATCAGAGGTCAGAAAATTAAAAGCAATTTCTGTCTTCTGCCGTCTGTCTTCTGTTTTCTGAATACTAGTTACTATGAAAACTTTTAATTTTAATTCTCAAATACTGCTGGCGGTGGCCCCTCTTCGTCGCGGATTTCTCGCGCCGGATGTATTTGAACGAGATGCTCTTGGGGCCTTTCACTTCCTGAAGCAGCTCCGCATCGCAATAAGCGCCCTTGACGAACGGGTGCCCCACTTCCACTTTCCCGTCGTTCGAAAGAAGCAGGACGCGATCGAGTTTGATCGTTTTGGCTTTTCCTACTGAAAGCCGCTCGATCTCTAACTCATCTCCCGCCTTGACTTTATATTGTTTTCCGCCGGTCTGGATGATCGCAAACATAAGGGGGTAAAGTTACCACAGCCTTTTTCGCTTGTCAAGAATTCTCTTGAGGCGCACTTCCTCCACATGCAAATGCGCGTCCCCGACCAGACTCACTTTGTTCTGGGTCTGGCTCTCGATGAGATGAATGATCTTGGAATTGTCCCGTCCCAAGGCCTCGACTACATCCGGAGAAGCCGTCAGCTCCACGTGCTCATTCTTTAGTGGCTTGAGGAATTGGGACAATTTCTGTAACGCCTCGCCCGCAATGGTTTCTTTGGATTTGACAATGCCTTTGCCCTGGCAGTACGGGCATTGCTGCGTGGAGGCACTCTCAAGGCTTTTCCTCATGCGCTGCCTTGTCATTTCCACCAGGCCCAGCTGCGAAAGATTGAGGACGCTGGTCTTGGCGCGGTCTCTTCTCAGTGAGTCTTCCAGTATTCTTAAGACGGACCGACGGTGATCGGCGGTCTCCATGTCGATAAAATCCACGATGATAATGCCTCCCAAATCTCTCAAGCGGATTTGTTTGGCGATTTCCCTGGCGGCCTCGCAGTTAGTCCTGAACGCGGTCTCTTCCAGATTCCGCGTGCCGGTGAACTTACCCGTGTTGACATCGATCGCTACCAGCGCTTCCGTCTGATCGATCACAATATGTCCCCCGCTCTTCAAGTTCGCGCGCGGTTCATAGATCCGCTCTATCTCCTTTTGAATGCCGTGAGCGGTAAAAAGCGGCGTGTATCCATTGTATAAGGATAACTTCGATCGCAGCGTGGGGACAGCCGCGCGCATGAAACGGTCCACTCTCTTGAATTCCTCGCGGTCATTGATGATGATCTTGTCGAAATTTTCGGTCAGGACATCCCTCACCATCCGAAGCACCAGGCCATATTCCTCATGAACAACGCACGGCGCCTTTTTCATCGCGCACCGTCGCTGAATCAACTTCCATTGATGGATTAAGAACCGTATATCGCGTTCCAACACCTTTGGTTCGCAGCCCCACGCGGCCGTCCGGACGATCAACCCCGACTCTTTTGGAAGGGCGATTTCCTTAATGATCTGGCGAATGCGTTCTCTCTCTTTGCGGTCGTCGATTCGCTTGGAAATTCCCACATGAGGGTGATGCGGCATGAAAACCACAAACCGGCCGGCCAGAGAGATTTGGCAAGTCAAACGGGCGCCTTTCGTGCCGAACGGCTCTTTGACCACTTGCACCAACACCTCCTGGTCCTTCTTCAACACATCCTGTATCTGAGGCGTGGGCTCACGCCTGTCCTTGCGGCCATGGGACTGGGGGCCTTGAGGCTTATCCCCGTTCTCGACGTACACTGCCTCTTCGCTATCAAGTCCTCCCGGCATGACATCGGTCACATACAAAAAGCCGTTTTTCTCCAGGCCCAGATCGATGAACGCGGCGCCGATGCCGGGAACGATCGAACTGACCTTTCCCTTAAAAATCGAACCCACGAGCTGTTTATCGCTATGGCGCTCGACATAAAACTCCTCCAGGTGGCCGTCTTCCACGATCGCCACTTTCTTTTCCTGAAATTCCACATTCACTAATATTTCTTTTTTCATGTTGCTCCTTAAATAATTGTATCCCACAAAAAAACACGCTGCGTTTTCCGATCCGGGGAGGGATCCACAGCGTGCTTGATCAATCTTGCTATATTCTTTAAGACAAGACCGGGCTTTAAAAAGCGCCCGATAACAGGATTATAACTTATGCCCCTGAGGCAAGCCTGTTTTTTCGTTCACCACATTCACGGTCATGAAAAACAAAAGGTCTGTTTTTTGAACTGTCTTATCCTTAAAACTAAAAACTTTCCCTAGTAAAGGGATATCCCCCAAAATCGGAACCTTAGTTCTAGAATCCACTAAATTTTCTCTAATCAATCCTCCAATCACAATGGTTTGTCCATTTCTAATACGAACTTGCGTCTCCGCCGACCGCGATGAAAAGCGGGGGGCTTTGATGTCAGGCGTCAAACTGTCATAACCCAGGAGAGTGGTGATCTCCGGGTGAATCTTCACCACGATCTCTTCTTCATGATTGACCTGAGGCGTCACCGTCAGCCGTATGCCGAGGTCCCGATCCGTATAGCCGGTGATCTCCATGCGGCCGGTAGTGGCATTGCGCTCAAACGTGGGAATCGCGATCACTTCTCCCACCAAAATCTTCGCTTCCTGATTATTCAACGTCGTGACATGAGGTTCCGACAGAACCTTCGCGTCACTTCGCTGCTGGATCATTTCCAGAACGGCCTGGAACTGGCTAAAATCCAGCGTGCCGAACGTAAACTCGGCTTTGTCCACGACGGGAAACACGGGTTGATGCAAGTTGTCTATGGTCGGAAAATCTTGAACGGTTGTTGTTGAAGTGGTCCCAGAAGTGCCGACGCTGCTGACACCTGTCTGAGCCCCTCTTCCCTCAGGCAAAATGCTCCTTAGAGCAGCGCTGCCGAGCTGCGAGGCCGCCGAAAAAGGAAACGTCGTAGGCCGTGCGGAACCTGTCACCGCAACCTTCATATTCCAATTGATCCCCAGCCGATCCGCATCCCCCAGCGTCGTCTCAATGACCTTCGCCTGGATGACAACCTGTGGC
>JGI1357J11328_10000716_pt1 | contig 26878 bp, 30 predicted proteins | sample Subgrocontami54m_FD_11328 | JGI IMG/M metagenome (IMG submission 11328)
GAGCCTCGACACCATCGGCTGGAGCGGCGGCAATACCACCGCGCAGGCCTTGGCGCGCGACTGTCCGGTGGTGAGCATGCGCGGGCGGTTCATGCGCGGCTGGTTTAGCCACGGCATGATGTGCATGACCGGCCTAGAGGAAATGAGCGTCGGGTCGATCGACGACTATGTTGCGCTGGCCGTGCGGCTGGTGCGCGACAAGGCCTATCGCGCTGTGCTGTCGGCCAAAATCGCGGCCAACAAGAACAGGCTGTTCGACGATATGGAATGCGTGCGCGGCCTGGACGCGTTCTTCAAGCTTCAAGGAAAAAACGCTTAGCCCGCCTTCTCCGCTAGCCACGCCTTGATCAACGACTGGTAGGGCATGTCGCGCTTGTTGGCGGCGATCTTGATGCGCTCCAGCAAGGCGACCGGCAGACGGAGCGATATAGCCTCGGTCGACGGCTTCAGGTTGGGAAAACGGACCCGCTCCGCCTTGCTCCAATCCACGTGATCAGTCGAGTCATGCGCTTCCCAGAACTTCCGCTCTTCGGCGACGGCCTTGAAGCGCGGAACGGCCTTAAGCTTCTTGTTCATAGCGCATGCGCTCCTTGCGGTGCATATCGCGCGCCGAAATGACGCGCAGTCTGGTTCCGTCCTGCCGGATCGTGAAGGTCACGTGAAGCCGGCGCCCGGCGTCGGTTTTTCCCAGCGCGTGAAACCGGGGTTCTTCCGCGCTGTGCCGCGCGTCTTCGACCATCAATAGCGGGTTGTTGAAAAAAATCTGCTCGGTCTCGGATTGTCCCACGCCATGCTTGTCAACGCTCTTGCGGCTGTTGCCGTCGTCCCACTCGAAGCCTTCGATCCGGTTGAACGAAATCATCGTGTATATTACCATAATATACAGACAAAAGCCACCTCTTTTCGATCCCGAACAGCCAACGCAAACGTGAATGCCGGCTTGCGCGCTCCCCGTATTATGCTGGCGGTGTGATGCGGCGACCTGGCAAATCCGGCTTCCTGACGCGGTTTGGCGCGTCGCTCGGCTTTCTGGCCCTGGCCGCCGCCCCCGCCCTAGCGCAAAGCACCATCGTCACCGACGATCTGCTGATCACCCATGACGGCGTGTCCGAGGCCGAGGCGCAGGCCTTCGCCCAGGAAGCCGAACGCGCCTACAAGGCCGTCGCGCGCTATTTCGGCCGCGCGCACGAGCGCGTCATCAGCATCCGCGTCGGCGAACGCTACGACGTGCCGACCGCCTATCACAGCCGCTCGACCATCGTCGTGGGCGCCAACCGGATCCGCGGCGATGCCGGCGGCGTCGGCCGCTGGCGCAATCTCGGCCCCGCCATCGTGCACGAAATCACGCACCTGGTGGCGGGCCAAAGCCGCGGCATGCCCGGCGGTTTCCTCGATGAAGGCCTGGCCGTGTTCGTGCAGGAGAAGTTCAAGCTGCCGGACGACCGCTCCTTCCCCAACATGGGCCGCGACGTGCACGAGGAGACGGTGCGCTGGAGCGGACAATACGGCCGCCTGGTGAAGCTGGCGGAAACGCACCAGGCGCGCTGGCTCGCCGGCGGCCCGCGCGACTTGATCTATCTGGAGGCCGGGTCGTTCGTCCGATTTCTGGTCGAGACGCAGGGCTTGCAGAAATTCATGGGCGTGTACGAGGGCCAGGGCTATGAAGCCGTTTATGGCCGCGACCTCGGCGCCTTGGAAAAAGAATGGCTGGAATTCCTGAAAACCGTGCGGGCGGAATGATGCGGGCCGATAGCCGTAGCGGCCGGTTCAATCGGCCGCGTGCGGTATATCCGCCCGGTGCATGCATTTGACCGGGAAAAGCAGGCTGACCGTCGTGCCGCCGTGTTCGATGCTGGCGATGCGGATTCGCCCACCATGCAGCTCCATGTAGCGCCGTACCAGCGACAGGCCGAAGCCGGTTTCCTGCATGCCTTCGACCGTCTTTTCGGCGATGTGCGTGAAAGGATCGAGCAACCGTTCCACCAATTTCGGCGCCATGCCTTTTCCGGTATCGGTCACGCTGAGGCGGAACCAGTCCGCTTCGTCGCCGATATGGATCACGCAGATTCCGCCGGGGTTGTTGTAGCGCACCGCATTGGACAGCACGGCGGCGAGCATGTGGCGGAATGCGTGGCTGTCCGCGTGCACGAACAGATCGCGCGGTACGCCGGTCATTTCGAACGTCACGCCCTGCTCCCGCGCCTTGGCGTCGAGGCTTTCGATCGCGTGCGTGCATTCTTCGAATAGATCCAGCCATTCCGGCTTCATGCGCAGCCGGCCCGCCTCGATCCGGGCGATGTCCAGCAGATCGCCGACCAGGGTCAGCATGTACTGCCCACTCTGCTGAATGTTGCGGACGTATTCCACGTATTTCGGCTGCGTGATCCGGCCGAACGTCTCGCCGCCCACCATCTCGGCGAAGCCGATGATGGCGTTGAGCGGCGTGCGCAACTCGTGGCTCATGTTGGCGAGGAAGTCCGTCTTCGCGCGGCTGGCCGCTTCCGCCCGCTGGCTTTCGCTGACAAGCCGCTTGGCCAGTTTCGCCAGCCGGCGGCGCGAGCGGTCGACGCGGCGAAGCTGCATCCAGGCGAGAATGGCGAACACCAGGACCACCGCCACAACGCCGTAGAACAGCAGTATCAACCGGCTTTGGAGAGTATGCTCGCTGTCGGTATGCACGTCCTCTTCTGTATTGAGCGTGTCTTTGGCCGCCACCGCATAGTCGAGGACCAGGGCTGTGCTCCCGGCCAGCCGCGCCACGATCGCGTCGACCTTCGCTTTGTGGTCGCTGGCCGCGGCCGTCGCGGCGTCGATTTCCACGATCAGGGCGGAAAATTTGTTCAGATTTTGCACGAGATCCGGGTACAGGCTGATGCGCGCCATGCCATCGCCCTGGAGCACGACCGGAACGCGGCTGGCGAATACTTCATACCGGCGCAACGCCGCCGTCAGCCGCGCGTCGGTCGGCTCGGCCAATGCCTCGACCGACATCCGGTAGGTCCGCTCATACTCCAATTGCACCTGGGTCAGCTGCCAGAACAGGTTCTCAAGCGGGTAGCCTTTTTTTGAGATGAACTGGTGCGATAGCCCGGTGAAGAAAGTGGTGGCAAGCACCGTGGAGAGCAGCAATACGCCGGTCAGCGCAACAAACGGCAAATTGGGGCGGATATTGCGCAGACGCATGGCTGTCCGTGTCTCCGCGCGGCGCGCGCGCATCCGAATGGCTTGAAGCGGCTCATCCTTATTCAAGCGGCGAGGCCGCGGGTTGAATCGAATTAGCCCGATATTTTATCTAACGGTTGAATCTTAATAATTCGTTACCGGGCTGAAAGCGCCGGGATACCGCCCCGCCCGCCCCGGCAGGCCGTCAGCCGATATCGGTCGCCAGATGGGCGACGCAATCGCCGCGCTCCACCCGCCCGAAATGCCGCTGGCAGATCACCATGCCCGATGTCCGGAACTTGCATGGCACCGGGGTACGGGCCGGGTTGTCGACGAAATGCACTCGGCCGCAGAGCTGGCCCGCTTTCACCTCGGCGCCCAGCGGTACGGCCGGCTCGAACAGCCCGGGCTCGGGCGCATAGACGTAATAGTCGATGCCTTTTAATTCCATCAGGCGCGAAGGCTTCGCGGGCGGGGCCGGCTTCTTGCCCTTGAGCACGCCGGCATGGGCGAGGAAACGCTCGAGCCCGCGCTCGAGCATCGCCACGTTGGCGATGTCAACGCGCCCGCCGCCGCCGAACTCGCCGCCCAGCGAAACCAGGCCGTGCCGGACGGCCGCGGCCGAGGCAAAGCGCATATCCGGCGCATAAGACCATACCAGGCCGATCGGCGCCCCGAACGCCTGCAACGCGGCCATCGACCGTTTGTCGAGCGCCTTGTCGCCGCTCTTGCGCATGGAGCAGAACGGGACGTAATCGAGCGACGAGCCGCCGGAATGCAGGTCGTGGTGGAAATCGGCCATCGGGTACAGCACGCTGTCGATGTAATGCGCGATGGCGAAGGTGGGCGTGCTCTCGGGGTCGCCGGGGAAGGCGCGGTTCAGATTGCCCTGGTCGATCGGCGATACGCGCGCGCCGTCCAGCGCCGCCGGCAGGTTGGCGGCGGGCATCACGATCACCCGCCCCTTGATCTGCGAAGGCTTCAGCGTGCGGATCAGCTTGCACAGCGCGATCTGCCCTTCGTATTCGTCGCCGTGGTTGCCGGCCATCAGGAACACGGTCGGGCCCGGCCCGTTTTTGATCACCGCGATCGGCACGGCGATGGTGCCGTAGGCCGAACGCGTGACGGAATGCGGCAGATGCAGCCAATCAACCTGCTTGCCGTCGCGACCGTAGTCGATGTCGGTGAAGATCAAACTGCGCTTGGTGGTCATGTCCCGCCCGGTATCCGTTATTATGTAGGGCAAGTTGACACCACGTGGCGGCAGCTTGCAACCTTCCACGGCTGCGGTCTATTTTCCCGCGCGACCATACGCCAAGGTAGGACAGTGCTTCCTTCCCCCGAAAAAATGCACCCGAAGATTCGGGCGATTATCGACTACTGGCGGTCGATCCATACCGCCGCAGGCGGGCTGCCGGGATTTGCACAGATCAGCCCGCTGGATATCCCAAGCCTGCTGGAAGACATCTGGATTCTCGACGTGCAACGCAATCCCTACCGATTCACGGTACGGCTGATCGGCGAAAAGACGCGCCGCTCCGGCGCGCCGTTTCGCAAGGGCTTCGATTTCGATGATTTGGGCGGCGGCAAGGTGCCCGAGCATTTGCTGAAGGTATTGCTGAGCGTGGTCGAAAAACACGAGCCGGACTGGTATCGCGGCCCGCCGAATGTCCCGCATACCGTCGAATTGCGCGAGCTGGAGCGCGTGATGCTGCCTTTGGCTTCGGACGGTAAAAACGTGGACGCGATCTTGAACCTGACCATCTTCTACCCGCTCTAGGCGCGGGCAGTTGTAAGCGCTGGCGGATGGGGTGAGATTCGAACTCACGAAACCCCTTGCGAGGTTTGCCGGTTTTCAAGACCGGTGCCTTAAACCGCTCGGCCACCCATCCATGCCATTGATAAACACTAGTTTTTCATCTTAGGCCAGATCGCGGAAAGCTACTTGCTACCCAATTTGCTACCGGGCCTTCTCATTTCGAGCCAGTGATGGGGTTTACAACAAGCCGGAACGCTTCGTCGAGCCGGGCCGCTGCGTCGCTCTGCATGGTGTCGGTGACGTGTGAGTAGAGGTCAAGGGTGGTGGTGATCGTCGAGTGTCCTAGGCGCTCCTGGGCGACCTTGGGATGCACGCCAGCCAGCAAGAGGTGGGTCGCATGGCTATGCCGCAGATCGTGGAACCGCACGCGGGGGAGGTCTTTAGCCCGGCTTACGAGGTAGGTGAACTGGTGGGTCAGGCTCCTCGGCTGCAACGGCAAACCGTCAGCACGGGAGCAAACGATGGTCTCTCCATTCTGGCGAGTGCCTAGCATCAGCAATTCCTCGGCTTGGCGTCGCTTAAGTCGGCGCAGCCCCTCAACCGCAAAGGCAGGGAGGGTGATGGCGCGAGTCCGTTCCGTCTTCGGCGCTTTGAAGCGAAGACCGGCTTTCGTCTGCTCAAGGCTCTCCATCACCCGCAATGTCGCGCGGTCAAGATCAACATTCTTCCAACGCAACGCCAGGACTTCACCACGACGCATCCCGGTCGAGAGTGCGAGCAGCACCGGCCAATAGACCCGTGTGTGCTTGATCGTTTCCAATAGGCGGGCCGATTGCTCGGTCGAAAGGATTGCCATTTCCCGATGCTCAACCTTTGGAAGCCGCTTTTTGAAAGCGTCTGTCGGGTTGCGCGCCAGCACCTGTTGTTCGACGGCACGGGTAAGGGCGGTCTTTAGAATGCGATGCATGTGGCGGCGTGTCCGCGCGGCAAGTCCACCGCTCTTGCCGTCACGCCGACAACCCGCAGCCCAATCACTATAAGCTTTCTGAATATGACTTGGCGCAAGCTTGGTAATTGGGAGGTGGCCAAGCGCGGGGGCCAAATAATTTTCGACGATCTCCGAATACCGTTCATGTGATTTCGGGGCCACTTCCTGTCGCACCGCTGCAAGCCAAGTCGTCAGCCATTCCCGAACGGTCATGCGCGTGGGATCGACGTGCTCTCCGGTATCGAGCGAGCGCAGTTGCCGCCTAAGCTCGCGCTCTGCGTCTTTGCGGGTGCCCTTTACGGTGGCGGTGACAATTCGTCGCTTGCCCGTCGCCGGATTGGTGCCGAAGGCATAACGAACTTCAAACGATCCTGCGGATCGCTGGCGGATATGTCCTTGCCGTCGGCTCATCGTCTTTTCTCCTGGTTACGTTGAAGAGCTTGGGCCGCCGTTTGTTTTTCTTCTTTCTCGGCTGCCGACAGTCGGGAAAAACGCACGCGGCAGTTGGAGCTACAGAATTTAGTGTCACTCCGATGTGCGATCCCATTTCGTGGCCCGCGCCCTATGCCACTCTTACAAAAAAGACATGGAGTCCCATCCCAGCGAATGCCATCGGAAAAATCGTCAGCGACCCGCAACCACATCCACGCATAAAGGCTTTCCGGCTTATATCGCACTTGCAACTGACCGGCTTCGTCGGGCTCTAGCCACATCCGTAGATTTGGCCCAGCGAGGGGCCCTTTAAATATCTCTTCTGGTAGCTTTTCCTGGTTCCAGGGCGCGTCCATGAAGCTTGATAAATTGTTTTGGGTCTGCACGAGAAAATCGACAGGCTCGAACTCCGCGTCGGCACCCCATCGGTCGGAGCCGAGGAAGCCAAACTTGTTTACAAATGCGAGCAGGGCACTTTCGATATCCCTGAACCGGCGCTTATCCCAAGGCGCGGTCGGATCGTAGAAAGCGTCTGGTAGGTCAGGCAGGCCCCATGGCCTGTGGGGACCAAGCACGCTCTGTGCAAGACCAGCAAAAATGCGATGCAACGGCAGTTTGATGGCTGTCAGATCGTACTCATCCATCGTGCCCCCACGCCGCCGGATGTGCTGCCGATCGGGTGATAGGTCGTAACCAGACGCATCCCTGCTCCAGCGAAGGACGGTCAATGGGGTGCGATTCTTTTCCACCGGCTCGTGTCCTAGTACGTGTTAGGTTGAATTATCTGTTACCGAGTAATATCATTTTCCCACTTTTTGTCAATAAATCAAGGAAGAAAGGTAATATTCTGTAACGTTTATATACGCATTAAAGGTTTTACCTCATTGGAATTTGCCGGTATTGGGGTGGACAGGCTGAGGCTGAAGGAGAAAAGCAATGACCAAGGATTCAAGTTCAACACCGCAGGTTCGGACGATCACGGAGGCCGCAAAAATTCTGCGCATCTCGCGCAACAGCGCATATGCCGCCGTGAAGACAGGCGACATTCCAGCAATCAAGATCGGCCGAAGGCTGCTCGTGCCGCACGCAGCGCTGGATCGCTTGTTAGGCAAACAGGTGAATTAAAAGCCAACACATCCAAGCGCGCGAAGAAAAACCCGCAACAAGCGCGCTACCGACCCGACGATTGTAGCGCACAGCATAGGAGGACAACACCATGGCAACAATCAAACGGACTTTAATTCCGCGCAGTAACCCGCATTCCAGCGAATGGCTCATTCCTCATATCGCGCCACGTCATCACGGTCTCGTCACGGTTTTCGCCCCAGCGTTGCCACGCGATTATGACCCCGAAGTCGAATTCCAACTCTACGAAGCCGGTTACTTCGCAGGTCGTTTGGAAAATTTATATCGGCATCACCGCGAACGGCTATTCGTTGTCCCCTGGACTTGGCTCAAGCGAGAGCACTTACAGGATCACGCCGCGACGATCATGTCGATTGCGGAGAGTTGTCCGACTCTCGTTTGCGCCACTGCGGATATGCCGCACGTAGCAACACGGTTTCTTTCCGGCTCGCGCGCGGGGCTTGTGATCGGCCACCAGCCGACTATCGCGACTGTCATCTGCGGCGACGAGCCCGGCTGGACCGTCAGCCTATGTCCGGGTCTAGACCCGACAATCTGGACACTCGCACATCCGTTCGATCTGAACGAGCGGGGCGTTCACGTTGTGGAACCAGGACCGAAAAAACCACCGACACTACCGGGAGCGAATCATGGGCACTGGTGACGCGCCCTTCGGCATCCTGCCCCCTGATTTGGCGCGCCGGATCGGCGCAGCACCACCACTCCCGGGCGAGGTGGGACCGGAGCCATTGACTATGCTGGACTGGGCGCTGCACTGGGCGCGGCAAGGGTTGCATGTATTTCCGTGCGAAAACTATGTCGGCAATCCTCTTGTCGAGAAATGGCACAAGGAAGCCACCAGGGACGCGGGCAAAATCGCTGAATTCTGGTCCGCGTTTCCCGATGCCGACATTGCTTGCGTACCCAATCGCTCCGAGCATTTTGCAATCGGCATTGTCGGCAAGACGGGCCTTGCCAGTCTGCGCAAGATCGAAGGCGAGTACGGCAAGCTAAATCCGGCATTCGTCGTCAAGAACCGCTGGGACAATCAATTTCTGTTTTTCAGCGGTGTCGCGCTTAGCTCACACGACAAGCTCGGACAAGGAGTCCATGTCCTTGGCGCCGGGCGCTATCTGTTCCTGCCGCCGTCACTCACTCGCCTTGCCGAGGAATTGCCAACCGATCAACGCGGAGCGTCCCGTTATGCTTGATAAAACAAAAACCACACCGCAGCGCGAAACTGTCGCGGAATTCATCGCACATTTAACCGGCTCGCCCGACACAAGCATGTGCTGGCGCTTCCTGCCGGAAGAGCCGAACGAAAAGGCCAAAGTGCAGGCACAGGAAAAAACGGAGCGGAACCGCCGTCGTGAGACCGGCGATGCAGATTGGAAAGCCTACTGCCTCAAGCGCAACTACGACGGCACGCTCGACGAGGTTTGGCCGGAAATGCTGGCACACCAAAATAAAGGCTGGGGCATTTTCGTTGTCACCAATGACGGCGGGCGCAAGGCTAAATCAATCACGCGCGTTCGCGCGCTGTTCATCGACCAGGACAGCAAATCGTTTGACGCAACCGCATGGCACCTCAAACCCGATTTCATTTGTAGGCGTAGCGAAACCCGCTGGCATGCCTATTGGCTGGTGGACGATTGCCCGGTCGAAAGATTTACTGAAATTCAAAGGCGGCTGGCGCAATTCTACGGCAGTGACCCGAATGTTTCCGACCTTTCGCGGGTGATGCGTGTGCCCGGCACAATTCATCACAAGCGGCTGAATGGTGAACCGGCCGTGCTCGTCGAATTCATTCCAATGCGCGATGAATTTGAAAGTCATTACAACTTCGCTGACGTAATGCAGGGGCTACCCGATCTGCCGCCGCAGGAAGCTAAAACCGCCGGAACTGCGACCGGTAAACCCGTCTCGGATGAGACGCTGCATAGGGTGATGGGCTACCAAAATGCCGAGAGCGGATACAGTGAGTGGCGCGATGTGATCGCGGCCGTTCGCGCAACGCCGCTCATCGGTGACGCGGATGAAAGCAAGCGCCGCGCCCTCGCACACGCCTTCAGCGAAGGGAGGCTCGACCGGAATAATCGGTTCAAGGATACGCTGCCATCAAACTACGAAACCCCGGACGCCGTAGATGCGGTGTTCGATAGTATGCCGCCCATGACAGATGGCGTTGCCTTCGGCACTTTGGTTCACCATGCAAAGCTCGCCGGGATGCAATGGGGCGAGCCACCGCCCGATAAGCGAGACGCGAGTGAAACGTTTAGTGAATACGTCAAAAATGCTGCGGCAGAGGAACCTAACGAAACTTTCCCCGCATACGAGCCGTGGCAGTTCAAGGACCGGCCTGCGCCGTGCTGGGTTATCGACCAGATCGTTCGGGAGAAGGCGATCCACGTCAATTTCGGCAAATCGGAAAGCGTGAAAACGTTTTTCGCGCTCGAACTGCTCGGCAGTGTCGCAACCGGTATTCCCGCCTTCGGTAAGTTCAAGGTGTTTCAGAGCGGGGACGTGGTGTTCTTTTGCGATGAAGACCCCGATGACGTGATGACGGTGCGCTGGCCGGCGTGGTGCAAGGCGCGGGGGATTGAAGACCCTTACAGCAATCCGTTTGCCCACCCCGGGCGTTTTCTTGTCATTGCACGTTGCCCCCAGGTCTCAAATCCGGCGGAAATCGAGAATGCCATCAAGTGCATCCGCAATCGGGGGGTTCATCCAAAGCTCATTGCTATCGACACGACGGCAAAAGCAATGGGCGGGATGGACCAAGACAAGGCACGCGACGCAGGAATACTGGTCGCGGCCACGACCCGGTTCCGCCGCGAGTTCGGTTGCGCGACCTGGCTGACGCATCATCCTAAAAAGAGCGATCCCGGCGACATGCGCGGATCGGGGGCGCTGACCAATGATGTGGATATCGTCTGGCAGTCTATCCGCAGCGGCCAAACGCTCGCGGTGAAATTGGAATGCACGAAGATGAAGAGCGCCCCGAAACCGCCGCCACTGCATTTCCAGGGGAGACTTTATTCGGTCGATGGCTTGTTCGACCAGAATGGACAGCAAATCACTGCCCCGGTTTTCGATTACGTGGCCGCCCCGTTGGAGCGCGCGCCCCTGGGGCCGCTCAAGGCTGAGCAGCAGGCGATCAAGGAACAGGTGCTGGCGGCGCTGCGCGAGGGCGACAATCTCAATGCACTGCCCCTCACGGCTCAAACCGTTGCCGAACACATCAATCCGCGCACGTCCAACGAGAGCGGCGATGATCGGGAGCGGCGGGTTGCCAGTGACGTGAGAAAAATCCAACGCCACGTCAGCGGGTCGAGAGGGAAACTAGGCTGCCTCTCGGACCTTGTGGAACTCGACACCCGGGGCCAGCCGATCAGCCCCTTCCGCTTCATCCTGCCGGATTGCTACAGGGCCACCGAGGACGCGGAAGCGGCCTGAATTCACCGAAGAACCTCAAGCGGACAAAAGCGTGTCGTTCGCATGTCGCCGTGACATACCAACGACATGACGGCGACACGGCATCCGAACCCGCGACGACATGGCATGTCGCGCGACGATATGAACAATGCCATTGAGATGAAAGGGTTTTTGAGGGGCGTGTCGTGCGACGACGCGTCAATGTCGTGAGTTCCCCACTCGACGACATGAATCTCTCCCCCCTAACGGGGAGAGATGCGTGTCGTGGGCGGCGCTACCGAAGGAAGGATCATCCTGGCCGGGGCGGCAAGGCACCACTCGCGCAATTTTCGTTCGTCGAGCGTATGGGCGCGGTGGGCAGTTCAATTAGAAAATTAGCATTTCAAATGTTAACATTCACACGCACCAATCGCCCCCAATAGCGGGGTCAAAAGGGTGGAAATCCAGTAATTTCAGTCTCAAAGAATGATGTTACGGTTGTTAGGCACCTTAGCATTGGCATTTGGAGCGCCTCATATGCACGTCTCGGGTAAATTGGCGCTGCTAACCTCGCTCCTCACTATTGGGGCGGCCGGTTCGTCTGGCGCCGTCGAACTGAAGCCCTGCTTTACGCCGGACCAAGACTGTACGGACTTCATTGTGCGCCAGATCGACGGCGCGAAATCGGAGCTTTTGGTCCAGGCATACGGCTTCACAAGCGCGCCGATTATTCAGGCTATCGGCAGGGCGAAAGAGCGTGGCCTTGATGTCAACGTGATCCTAGACAAGACGAATGAGCAAAAGCGATACACTGGTGCTACGTATCTCGTGAACCATGGCATCAATCCTCTAATCGATGATAAGGTCGCAATCGCCCACAACAAGGTCATTGTAATTGATAGCCGCGCGGTAATCACCGGCAGCTTCAATTTCACGCAAGCTGCTCAAACCAAAAACGCCGAGAACGTCCTGCTGATCGAAGATGATCTGACGCTTGTGAAAGCTTATGCGGTTAATTGGAAACAACGGGCGGCTGTATCGCGTCCATTAGCTTTGCAATAGAGGCATGGACGCGGCTCCAGACTGATCTGCTAAGAAACTTTAGTGACTCACTCCCCAGCTTGCCCACGCTTACAACGTGATCCAGAGTACTAGCTTAAGGCTCACGCGATGAACACTATCATGCTGCACCACACCGAGCCCACTCGCATCATGCGCCGCCATGCCAGCTCGGCCGTGACGCTCCGGCGACCATGATGAGAGCGTTATTCAAGGCAGTGCTAGCGGCCCTTGTTCTGCCCCTTGGCCTTGCCACTCCGGTAGTTGCAGGGCCGTTGGAGGATGGAACTGAGGCCGCCCAGCGCGGGGACCACTCGACCGCGCTCCAGGTCTTTCGTCCAATGGCCGATCAGGGCCATGCCATTGCCCAAGCCTTCCTCGGTCTCATGTATGAGGAAGGCTTGGGCGTGCCACAGGACTACGCCGAAGCGGTGAAGTGGTATCGCAAGGCAGCCAACCAGGGTAATGCCCCGGCCCAGTTCAACCTCGGGCGCATGTACAAGAACGGCCAGGGCATTCCCCAGAACTACGCCGAAGCGGTGAAGTGGCTTCGTATGGCCGCCGATCAGGGCCGAGCCTTTGCACAATTCACACTTGCAGTCATGTACGCAAAGGGCGAAGGCGTGCCGCAGGACTACGCCGAGGCAGTGAAGTGGCTTCGTATGGCCGCCGACCAGGGTGACGCCGACGCGCAGTACTATTTCGGGCTCATGTACGCAAAGGGCGAAGGCGTGCCGCAAGACTATGCCGAGGCAGTGAAGTGGCTTCGCACGGCCGCCGACCAGGGTAGTGCTCCGGCCCAGTTCTACCTCGGGCTCATGTACGGCGGCGGTTCCGGCATGCCGCAGAACCACGCCGAGTCCATGAAGTGGTTTCGTAAGGCCGCCGACCAGGGTTACGCCAGCGCGCAGTACAATCTCGGGCTCATGTACAACGAGGGACTGGGTGTGCCACAGGACTATGTACAGGCACACAAATGGCTCAACCTCGCTGCTGCACACACCCCTTCATCGGAAACTGAGGCGCGCAAGAAAGCGGCCAAGAACCGCGACCTCCTTGCCGCGAAAATGACTCCGGCGCAGATCGCGGAGGCGCAGCGGCTTGCCCGCGAATGGAAGCCACAATGAAAGCGAACGCGGAACAGCCGCGCGCCGTGCGCTCCCAATGCTACGATCACCATTCGGAAGGCAAGTGCAACTTCTACCATCGGAGTGATAGCATTACCTTTTAGACAGCTTCGCGCGACGCCGCTTATCAATGATGCGGATGAAAGCAAGCGCCGCGCCCCCGCACACGCCTTCAGCGAAGGCAAGTCCGATCATGTTAGTATTCACCTAATGGGAGCCCTACGGCTTGGCGCCCATCGTGATGCAAGGAATGCCGCGTTGGGCGAATTCTTCGGAGTCAAAAAATGGCACGACGCTCGCTCGTAATTTTGGCAGGGCTTGTATTGAGCGGATGCGCGTCTAATCCACCCGTGCCGCCTCCGTTGAGGTCCCAAATATCAGCCGCCGACCCCGCAGTGTTGGCAGCCGTCAAAGCTGACCGTGATGCTAGTACTCAAGCTTATGTATTGTGTCTAATGCAGGCTGCAAAGCGCCTGGACGATCTCAAATCTGATGCCGCGACCATCGCACAAGCCATGTTGTCGGCATGCTCGACGGAATTTAACCAGAACGTAAAAGTCTATAGCCGCGGGCTAGACCTGGAAGGCGAACAAAAAGTTGCGAGGATGCTGCGCGAGGGCAGCTTAGGTATTGCGATCAGACTCGTGCTTAGCAACCGGAAGGCTGTGCAGTCTCATTAGGTTTCCTCGTCTTCTTATGCAAGGTCACGGGAGTAACTTGCGACTGCCATTTTCGAGGAACGAAGGAGGATTTTGTCGATTTCGCGGGGCAGCTTAACCAAGCAGCCAACGCTGCTCAGGAACGCCGCTCCTACACCACGAACGGGGAGCCGCCCGGTTTATTTTCAAGCGCCGCATTGAGACGGCCAATTTCCAAAAATTTCGCGCGTGCGAGAGACGGCACTCGAAATATCTGTGGCGTTCGCGATTCCGGCCCCACCCCGGCACCCACCCCCGGTCTTTTTCAACGGCATTTCACGGCAAGAACATTTCGCGTCCACTGCTATCGAAATTGCTACCGAAGGCGGTGGCACAGCCTGCGACTGAAACAAACTGCGAACGCATATTGGGGTCAAAACGCTCTGTAATTCATGACGTTTTGGGATCAGCCGGGATAAGCAGCAATGGCCGAATTAGAATTTCAAGACCGGTGCCTTCAACCGCTCGGCCACCCATCCGGCTGCAAGCGCCTATCGCTTACCAGAACTGCGCCGCCGCCGGAAGCCGCCCCACGCCCCGTTGCCACCTTGATTCCGCCATCGCCTGCGTTCAGGCTAGGACATGGACCATGCAGGTCTGATCGCGCGCCTGCCGAAGGCGGAGCTTCACATCCACATCGAGGGCAGCCTGGAGCCCGAGATGATGCTGGCCTTTGCCGCGCGCAACGGCGTCGCCCTGCCCTATGCCGACGCCGCCGCGCTACGCCGCGCCTATCGATTCACCAAGCTGCAGGATTTCCTCGACCTCTATTACCGGGGCATGAGCGTCCTGCGGACCGAACGCGATTTCTTCGATCTGGCGCTGGCGTATTTCAGGCGCAGCAAGTCGCAGGGCCTGCGCTATGCCGAGATTTTCTTCGACCCGCAGGCGCACACATCGCGCGGCGTGGCGTTCGAGACCGTGCTGGGCGGCCTGGTGCGCGCACAAAAGACCGCGCGATCCGAATTCGGCATCCCCTCGCGCCTGATCATGTGCATCCTCAGGCATCTCGACGAAGCCGACGCCGAGCGCGCGCTAGACCAGGCGCTGGCGCATCGCGGTGCGATCGCGGGCATCGGCCTCGACTCGTCCGAGCTTGGCCACCCGCCCAGCAAATTCAAGCGCGTGTTCGCCCGGGCGCGCGCGGCGGGCTTCAAGCTGGTCGCCCATGCCGGCGAGGAAGGCCCGCCCGACTATGTGTGGCAGGCGATCGACGAGTTGGGTGTCGACCGCATCGACCACGGCAACCGGGCGCTGGAGGATGCGGCGCTGGTGAAGCGGATCGTGCGCGACCGGCTGGCGCTGACCGTCTGCCCGTTGTCGAACCTGCGGCTGTGCGTCGTGTCCGACCTGAAGCGCCATCCCTTGAAGCGCATGCTCGATTTGGGCATCCGCGCCACCGTCAATTCCGACGACCCGGCCTATTTCGGCGGCTATATCGGCGACAACTATACCGCCGCGGCCAACGCGCTCGGCTTGGGCGCTGATGAACTCACCACCCTCGCGCGCAACGGCTTCGACGCCTCGTTCATGCCTATAGAGGAGAAGAAGGCCGCACTGGCATGGTTTGCCTAGCTACATCGGTAGCGAAGGTGCATCGACAATCCAGAACTGCAACGATAGGCTTCTTCCAAGCGTGAAGACTCAATCAATGCGCTGGGGGCAGTAATGATCCGGATCATCACCATGATCGTCATAGGCGTCGTTTTGACCGCTTGGCCGTTCGCGAGCGAAAGCCGCGCTGCCACAGCCGACCCGGATATAGCCAGTCAACTGGAACAGTTGCGCGCGCAGCAGGCGCAAATACTGGAAATTCTGCTTAGGCTACTTCCCGCCGTGCAAAGCGAAATACAGCTTGCGCGCGCCGATAGCACAGCCGACTTGCGCGAGCGCGTATTGCAGTTGCAAACCACACTGGCGACGGCCCGGGGCCCTGTCGGCGGCACCGCCTCCGCGCCAATGGGCGCAACCGGACCAAGCGCCAAGCCGGTGCAGATAGCCGCCCTGCCTGCCGCTGCCGAACCAGCCAAGAAACCGTCCCGCTGGAGCCTTTCGGCCGAGGCGATTTACTGGCAGCCGCACAGCGATGATAATATTCTTGGGTTTTATAACATTACTGAATCGTCATCGGGAACTACTACATTCAACAGCCAAGCCGTCGACATAGAGCATAGCCGGTCGGCAGGTTTTCGTGCCTCACTTGGCTACAATTTCAACGACTCGCCTTGGGACCTGACCGCGAGCTACGCCTATCTTGCGGCTTACGGCAGGCAAGAAAACTCCAACCTATCCACTGCCGCTGGCACAACTACCCGGTTCACAAGCGGTGAAGGGCGTCAACATTTTCATTACAGTGTTGCTGATCTTACTGGAGGTTATACCGAGGCGCTTGGTGGAGATACTTTCCTAAGGCCATTCGGTAGCATCCGTTATGCGCATTTAAGCAACAACTTTGAGAAGCAGTTCATCGGTAGCGCGAGCGGAGGTGCCAACGAGGCAACTCAGACGCGATGGAAGCTCGATGGCATAGGGCCGCATGTCGGTATCGATGGCGAATTCGGCGTAGGTGGTGGCGTCGTGCTGACTGGGCGCGTGGGTGGCTCCATGCTGTATGGAATGCAAACAGGACCGACTGGAGGCGCTTCCCCTGCAGGTGGCTGTCGGGGCGGATGCGCATTTCCCGTTGTCTCCGATACGTCCAAACAAGGGATAGTCCCGCAGATCGATCTGGAACTGGGAGCTAAATGGCGATGGAGACTGGGCGGCACGTCGGAAATCGAAATAGCTGGCGGCTATCATTTTGAGAACTGGTTCAGTGTCGTTCCCAATGGCGGGGCCAACGACGCCGATTGGGCTGATCTCAGCCTCGAAGGCCCTTATTTCCGCCTGACCGGCAGGTGGTAGCGATCTGTTTTTCTGTTTATTGCTCGGTTAAATCGCCCATGCTAGGTTACATGTAACCTATGAGGGCGCTATGGCGAAGAAGGCGGCCAAGGAAACCAGTTCGCGCTACAAGGTCCGGGCGCATCGCAAGCGCATGCGCGCGAAGGGCATGCGCCTGCTCCAGATGTGGGTGCCCGACACCAGCACGCCTGAATTCAAGCGCGAGGCTCGCCGCCAGGCGCGGGCCATCGCCAACAGCCCGCATGAGGCTGAAGATCAGGCGTTTATCGACGCCATTTCGATCTGGCCGGACAAGTAGACCGGAATCGGCGAGTGAAACGGGGCGAAGTATGGACAGTCGCTGGCGGCCCGGACTACGCGGGCAAGCCACGGCCTGCGGTCATTGTCCAAGATTCCCTATTTTTGACCGGAAAATCGGTCACAGTATGCGGTTTGACAAGCGCTGACGTGGACGCCCCTTGGATTCGCTTCCGGATCGAGCCTTCGCCTGCAAACCGACTTGCGGCTCCTTCGCACCTCATGGTCGACAAGATTACAACCGTACCCAGCAGCAAACTTGGCAGGAAGCTAGGCCAGCTCGATGACGCCGATCTCCAACGTCTCGACCGTGCATTGATCGCGTTCTTGGGATTGGCCGACCGGCGGTAACGTCGCGTCCCACGACTGTCCCACCGCCAGGCGTTTGGCGATAGCGCCGCGCTGCGCTAGAACACGGGCCAACGATCCGAAGAAGCCCGGGGGAGAGAGCGCCGATGTTCGAGACCACCATCGCCGGAAGCCTGCCCAAGCCGTTCTGGCTCAGCGAGACCAACAAGCTGTGGCCGCAATGGAAGGCCAGCGGCGCGGAGCTGGCATCCGCCAAGCGCGACGCCACGCTCTTGTGGCTGAAGGCGCAGGAAGACGCGGGCATCGACATCGTCAGCGACGGCGAGCAGTCGCGCCAACACTTCGTGCACGGATTCCTCGAGTTCGTCGACGGCATCGACCGCGAGCACAAGGTCAAGATGGGCATCCGCAACAACCGCTACGACGCGATGGTGCCGAAAGTCGTGGGCAAGCTGACGCTGAAAGGCCGCGCGCACCCGGAAGCGAAATACGCCCGCGCCCATACCAAAAAGAAGCTGAAGTTCACCCTGCCCGGCCCGATGACCATCGCCGACACGGTGGCCGACGCGCATTACGGCGACCGCGTGAAGATGGCGCTGGCCTTCGCCGACTTGCTGAACGCCGAGGCGCGGGCGCTGGAGGCCGACGGCGTCGATGTGATCCAGTTCGACGAGCCGGCCTTCAACGCCTTCACCAAAGAGGCCGGCACCTGGGGCATCGAGGGGCTGCACCGCGCCATCGACGGGCTGAAATGCACCACGGCCGTGCATATCTGCTACGGCTACGGCATCCAGCAGAACATCGACTGGAAGAAATCCCTGGGCGGCGAGTGGCGGCAATACGAGGAATTCTTCCCCGCCCTGGCCAAGAGCCGCGTGCAGCAGGTATCGCTGGAATGCGCCCATTCCCGCGTGCCGCCCGACCTCATGCGCCTGCTCACCGGCAAGGACGTGCTGGTGGGCGTGATCGACGTCGCCTCCGACACGGTGGAAACGCCGGAGGACGTGGCGGCGACCATCGCCACGGCGATGAAATTCGTGCCGAAGGAGCGGATCTTCCCCTGCACCAATTGCGGCATGGCGCCGATGGACCGCGACATCGCGGTGGCGAAGCTCCAGGCTTTAACCGCCGGCGCGGCGATCGCGCGGCAAAGGCATCGTTGAGGCGGCTTTGCGCGCCCGCCGGGAATGCCGCGTCTGCCTCTATCAATGGTAAATCATTTACGCTAGCCTGCCATTGGATTACCAACCAATGGGGGCTGGCATGTTTCACGGGGACATCGGCAAGGATATCGCCCAAGGTTTGTTGGAGCTAAACGAGAAGTGCATTAAGCCAGCGAAAATACCGCCGTCCGAACTGGATCAGACCCTCAATATTGCGACCTGGAACATCCGCGAATTCGGCAAGAAGGGGCGGCTGGACGCGTCGATCCACTATATCGCCGAGATTATCGGACAGTTCGACCTCGTCGCCTTGGTCGAAGTGCGCGACAAGGTCGACGATCTGCGCCGGCTTTTGCCGATTCTCGGTCCCTACTGGCGGGTGATCTACTCGGATTACATGGACGATTCGGGCGGAAACCTCGAACGCATCGCCTATGTCTACGACCAGCGCGCCGCGGCGTTTACCGGGTTTGTCGGCAACGCCGAAGAGCGCCGCAAGAAGAGCGGCGTCGAATGGTTGCCCGAATCTTCGTGGTGGCGCAAACCGTATATGTGCAGTTTCGCCGCCGGAAATTTCGATTTTATCCTGATGACCTTGCATGTTCGGTGGGGAGAGACGGAGAAAGGCAGGATACCCGAGATGAAGATGGTGGCCGATTGGGTCGACCGGCGCAGCAACGAGCCGGGCGCTATCGACAAGGACATCATCGTGATGGGCGATTTCAACATTCCCAAGATCGGCGACGATCTGTACAAGGCGCTGACCTACAAAGGGTTGTTCCTGCCGGATGCGCTGGCGGCCGACAAGATCCCAGGCACAAATGTGAGCGGCCTAGACAAGCGGTACGACCAAATCCTGTATCTGCCGCAGTTCACCAAGAGCATCCGCGAGTTCGGCGGCACGGTGAATTTCACAAAATGCGACAGAAACGTCCTTTATCCAAACGGCATGCTTGGCAAGCGGGATTTCACCTACGAAATGTCGGACCATCTGCCGCTGTGGATTCAGATCGACACCGACACCGATCTGGAACAACTCGACCAGGTGCTGCGCCCGAAAAAATACCAGCAGGAAGACCGCCCCCGCGGCGGGGTGCGCAACCTTGCCACACGCCGAAACGGGCGGCTGAACACTTAAGCGTCGGATTCACGCCGACGAAGCGCCCCCTCGGGCGGGTTAGCCCTGCGCGGGGCGACCGGCGCTGCGCATGAATGAGGCGGCGCTTAAAGTTCCTTGCCGATCTTGCGGTCGAGCGAGAACGCCCCCGCGCCGCGGATCAGCACCACGATCATCAGGCACAGCCACAAGGTCGGGAATTCCGCCCCCCTGCCGAACCAGCCGCTAGGCAGATGCGCCTTGAAGGCAATCACGCTCATCAGGATCACGCCGCCCGCCGCCCAGAACCGGGTGAACAGGCCGAGCGCGATGCATAAGCCCCCGAAGAACTCGGTGATGCCCACGAGATAGGCCAGCGGCAGCGCCGGCTCCAACCCCAGCTTGCCGAAGCCGGTGGCGACGTTGTTGATGTTGCCGCCCCACAGGCCGAACAGTTTCTGCGCGCCGTGCGGGACCAAAAACCCGCCCGCCGCTATGCGCACGATCGGATAGGCCAGCGGCCGCAGGCATGCGTAAAGCCCGGCCAGACCGGGAATGTAAAGCCCGGTCGATTGCGTATTGCCGTTCATCCCAGGTTTCCCCCATGTTGCCTATCGGTAAGACCGCCGGCGGCGCTTCGGCTGCCGGCGGAGGCGTCCCAGTCATATTTCATTTCGCAACTAGCCGACGGTCATTTTTTTGTGACGGCCGGGGCAAATCGCCGGGCGGGTGCTGGCGAAAACCGCCCGCCGCCCTTATTCTCCCGCCGCCATGACGATGGAAGTCACCCTCGGCCTGCTGGCCGTATCGAGCGCCCTGTTCCTGTGGTCGATCTGGAAGGTCAACCGGCCGCACGACCTGTCGCGGCCGCGCCTGATTCTCGATTGGCACTACGTGATGTTCCCGGCGATCCTCGCCACCGGGTTTCTGGCCCTGCACGCCGTCAAGCTGGCTTACGGTATCTGAGTTTCTTAGGGCCCGGCGCCTTAGCGCTTGTGCTTGCCCGGCGCGGCTGCAATATTTCCGTCACAGACGCCAATAAACTTAAGACCGGGGAGGAACCAATGCCCGTAACCATGCGTCAGATATCGCGTTTTGCCGTAGCCGTAGGGTTGGCGGCATTCGCGTTTGGCGCCGCCGAAGCGAACGCCCAGGCCTGCAAGAACCGGGGCGACCTCGACGCGCTCTATTGCGACGAGAACAAGGATCTGGTCGCCGACGTGCCGGCCGACAAGAAAAAGCTCAAGAACCCCTCGACCCTGGTATTCGCTTATACCCCGGTCGAAGACCCTGCCGTGTACGAGAACATCTTCAAGCCGTTCACCGAGTATCTGACGAAATGCACGGCCAAGAAGGTGGTGTACTACCCCGTGCAGTCGAACTCCGCCGAGATCGAGGCGATGCGCTCGGGCCGCCTGCACGTCGCGGGCTTCTCCACCGGCCCGACGGGCTTCGCCGTCAACATGGCCGGCGCCATTCCGTTCGCCGCCAAGGGCACGGCCAAGGAGTACCGCGCCTATCATCTCGCTTTCGTGGTCAAGGCCGACAGTCCGTACCAGAAGATTTCCGACCTGAAGGGCAAGAAGGTGGCGCACACCTCGGCCTCGTCCAACTCGGGCAACCTGGCGCCGCGCGCCCTGTTCCCCGCCCAGGGGCTGGTGCCGGAAACCGACTACAAGGTGCTGTATTCCGGCGGCCACGATAAATCGGCCCTGGGCGTGGTGTCGGGCGATTACGACGGCGCCCCGGTGGCGTCCGACGTGCTCGAACGCATGATCGTGCGCGGCACGATCAAGCAGGAAGCGATCCGCGTGATCTACAAAAGCGCGCCCTTCCCCACCTCGTCCTTCGCCTATGCTCACGACCTCGAGCCCGCGCTGGCCGAGAAGCTCAAGAAGTGCTTCTACGATTTCCGCTTCCCGCCCGAGATGACCAAGGAGTTCAACGGCGACGACCGCTTCTACGCGATCACCTACAAGAAGGAATGGGAGGTGATCCGCACCGTGGCGGCGGCCAGCGGCACGCCCTACAACAAGGCGCAGTACGAGAAGGAAACCGAGCAGGAAAAAGCCGACATCGCCAAGAAGGCCCAGCAAAAGCTGGAGCAGCAGCAAAAGAAGCCGCCGGGCTGATCACGGGGAAGGCCGCGGTGGCCGCGATCGCCGGGGGAGCGGCCGGGACACAGCCCGACCGTTCCCTGGTCCTGCGCAATCTCAGCAAGGAATACGTGCGCGGCAAGCCGGTGCTGCGCGGCGTGTCGGTTGCGTTCCAGGGAACCGGGGTCACCGCCGTTATCGGCCCCAGCGGCACCGGCAAAAGCACGCTGATACGTTGCGTCAACCGCCTGGTGGAACCCACGGGCGGAGAAATACTTTTCCTGGGCCAGGACCTGGCAAAGCTGCGCGGGGCGGCGCTGCGCGTGGCGCGGCGGCGCATCGGCATGGTGTTCCAGGAATACAACCTTGTGGAGCGCCTGTCGGCGATCGAAAACGTGCTGTGCGGCCGGCTGGGCTATGTGCCGCCCTGGCGCGCGTGGCTGCGCAAATTTCCCAGGGAAGACGTCGACATGGCGTTCGATCTGCTGGAGGCGGTCGGGCTTGCCGACCGCGCCCGCCAGCGCGCCGACGCGCTCTCCGGCGGCCAGCGCCAGCGCATCGGCATCGCCCGGGCGCTGATGCAGCGCCCCGACCTGCTGCTGGCGGACGAACCCACCTCCTCGCTCGATCCGAAGACCTCGGTCGAGATCATGGAGCTGATGTCCGACCTGTGCGGCCGGCACCGCATTCCGGTGATCGTCAACATCCACAACGTCGAGCTGGCCAAGCGCTTCGCCCAACGCATGATCGGCATGGCGCAGGGCGAGGTGGTGTTCGACGGCCCGCCCAGCGCCCTCGGCGACCAGCACCTGAAGCAGATTTACGGCGGCGAGGCGTGGCTGTGAGCGTAGCCACGCCCGAGGCATCGGCCAACCGCCGCGCCCCCTTCCCCGCCAACTGGCTGGCGCGGGCGGGGTGGATCGCGCTTGCCGCCTATACGATTTACGCCGCATCGCTGTTTCAGTTGACCTGGGCACGGTTCGTCGAGGGGCTGGGCAACGGCGCGCACTTCATCGGCCGCATGTTTCCGCCGATGCTGGCGAAATGGGACCTGCTGTGGACCGGCATGTCCGAGAGCCTGGAGATCGCGATCATCGCCACGGCCCTGGGCATCGCCCTGGCGCTGCCCGTGGGCCTCATGGCCGCGCGCAACCTGATGCCCTCCTGGGTAAGCTGGCCGGCGCGCGGGCTGATCGCGCTATGCCGCAGCTTCCATCCCGTGATCGTGGCGATCCTGTTCGTGAAGGCCGTGGGCTTCGGGGCGCTGGCCGGCATCCTGGCGCTGATCGTCGCCTCGATCGGCTTCATCGCCAAGCTGTTCGCCGAGGCGATCGAGGAAATCTCGCTGAAGCAGGTCGAGGCCGTGCGGGCCACCGGCGCCGGGTTCGTCAACGTGCTGATCATGGGCGTGCAGCCGCAGGTGCTGGCGCGGTTCATCGGCTTCGCCACCTATCAGCTCGACAGCAATTTGCGCAATTCGACGATGGTGGGGATCGTGGGCGGCGGCGGCATCGGCGCCACGCTGTTCACCGCTTTCCAGCGCTTCGATTACGACTATGTGCTGACCATCCTCATTGCCATCATTACAATCATCATGATCGGCGAGGTGCTGTCGGGCTGGGTGCGGAGGACGTTCCAGTGACCGCCCATGCCGCCGCCGCGCGCGGCACCGCGCCCTCGCCGGGTGCTCCGGGCGGCGCGATCTCCAGGGAATGGCGGCGCTTTTCCCCGCGCCAGCGCGTCATGCGCTTCGCCGTCTACCTTCTGGCCGCGGCCGCGTTCGTGCAGAGCGTGCGCAGCGTCAACGTGATCCCCGAATTTTTGCAGGATGCGCCCGAGCAGATCGTCGACCTGTTCGTGCGCATGTGGCCGATCGACTGGAGCTATTATCCTAAGACCATCCATGCGGTGCTGATCGAAACCCTGCACATAGCGACCCTAGGCACGATCCTGGCCCTGGTGCTGGCCACGCCCGTGGGATTGATGGCGGCGACCAACATCACGCGCTGGCCGGCGCTGCGGCTGTTCGCCAAGTTCATCCTGGTGGCGTCGCGCTCGGTCAATTCGCTGGTCTGGGCGCTGCTGTTCGTGGCGGTGTTCGGCCCAGGCGCGCTGGCGGGCATGCTGGCGATCGCGTTCCGCTCGATCGGCTTCGTCGGCAAGCTCTTGGCCGAGGCGCTGGAAGAAGCGCATAAGGGCCCGGTCGAGGCCCTGACCGCCACGGGCGCGCCGTGGCTCAGCATCATCCTCAAGGGCTATTGGCCGCAGGTGCAGCCCTCGTTCTGGTCGATCGCGCTGTTCCGTTGGGATATCAACATCCGCGAATCCGCCGTGCTGGGCCTTGTGGGCGCCGGCGGCATCGGCACGGCGCTCGACGACGCGCTCAACCTGCTCTACTGGGACCAGGTGGCGATGACGCTGCTCGCCATCTTCGCCGTGGTGATCGCGGCCGAGGTGCTGGTGACGTTCATCCGGAGCAGGATTATCTGACTGAGCTAGTCTTGACGCCTAGAAAGCAGCGCAACTAGCCGTCGAAATGGAGAATTGACGTCCTTGGCAGATTGATCACTGCGCGCCACTGCGACATCGTGGTCATCACCATCATCCCCTAACTCCTTCTCATCCAGGAAAGCTAGAAACGCGGAAATGATACGGGCCCGCTCTTCAGCTTCATCGAGATGCGCCATCGTATTCCTCCAACTTGATAACCTTAGTACATTGACACTTACCTTGGCTATCCAATCCATTTATTGCCACGTTCGAACTCGCTTCGAATCACTTGAGTCGCGGGCGTGGACAGCATCAACAAACGAATTGATTTCCTTAGGAAGTTTGGTCACATGGAACAAAATCCGCGAGAAGAAAAAAAGGAGGTTCTTGCACGAGCGGTCATCAAACCCCCAGCGCTTGTTGTCGACGCACAAAAAACCCACTACTGATTCGGTACTGATTGCTTCGCTGCTTGTCATATCAGTCAAAGGGACGACCGCGCAGGCATTGTAGTACCTCCGCCACCCAACGTGGGAGTTGCTGTACATGCCCAAGACGCTTCTTATAATTAGATGATTGGAATAGAAGTATGAAACATTCGGGTTATCGATGATTTGTTCGAACGCAGTGTTTTCAGTGTAATGGTAGGATTTGCGATATTCATCGACTCGGGTTCGGTCATCCGATGTTGAGCCATCCCTTGCTAGCGTCGAAATCTTTCGACCTCGTTCGTAGCCTTTGATGCATGTGTGACATTTGTATCCAGTGTATTCTCGAAAGACAATTGATGCTTTCTCAAGTAACTCCCGAATGAACCGCTGATACTCCCCTCTAAATTTTTCGCGTTCAGCGTCATGATTTGTTCCAGATGAAACTAATGAACAAAATTCCTGAAATGACTTAAGCAACTGAACGTACTGTATCTGCACATGGTCTAACTGACTGCTGATAACACGCCATCGCTTCTTCATTCGTAGATAGAAACGGAATAGGACTGTCAAAACCACAGCTACGTAAAATATCGAGATTCCATATCTCCATTCATAAAGGAGTTGGGCGTTCTCAGGCGAAATCGCTGATTTTAGGAAGGCTGGCGTAATGCCGCCGTGGCTCTTAAAATAGGAAATAAAGATCGTAATTAGCCATGGAATGACTATCGTAACCGTAATGAACACAATCTGGCCGATGTAGTAGATGCTCCCCGCCACATAGTGTAGGGATGCCGCAAAACTGTGAGCGGGCCTGTTCCGTTGATTGTTGGCTGGATGTGGCGACAAGGATTGCTTTACTATCAAAGTTCCTAAAAATTACTTCAACCATCTACAACAAATAGTCGTACGTGGCAACTCTTAGCCACCATGTGGCCGAGTGTGATCGCCATCTTCGCCGTGGTGATCGCGGCCGAGGTGCTGGTGACGTTCATCAGAAGCCGGATTATCTAACGCGCCCGTCCGGAAAATTCCCCGGCGCTGTTCAGGCGCTCGCCTGCGGCGAAAGCGCGCGCGGCCGCGCCACATCCACTTCCTCGATCTCGACCGCGAAGCTTTCTTTGCCCACCAGGGCCAGCAAGGCGGCCAGATCCTTGTCGCGCATGCGCACGCAGCCCTCGGTCGCTTTCAACTCCCCGTCGCCGCGCCCGGCGTGGATCGCCAGGCCGTCGCGGTGCCCCTCGCGCTCGGGATCGAGCAGCGCGCGGGTCGCGTCGTCGGCTGCGCATTCATGCGGCAGCGGAATCCACGCCGCGCCGATGCGGTCGTTGAATTTGGGCGGCCGCTTGACGGCCCGGCAGTTTTGCCAGGTCCCGGCCGGAGTGTCGCCGTTGCGCTTGCGCGGGTCGCGCCGCGACGGATTGCCGGACGGGGCGTTGCCGGACAGCGTCGCCAGCTTGTCGTCGGCTTTGCCCCGGCACGGCCAGCGGCCGAGTTCGGCGCCATCGCTGGCGATCAAGGCCGCGTGGCCCGGCAGCCAGCGGTTCGCCGGCAAGCGAATGACGAGTTTCATCGCCGCTTCCTCCCATGCAATGCTAACGCGGCGTACCAAAGATTGCAGCACAATAATGCGCGGCAACCTTATTACCGTTCTAAACGCCGCCTCTTCCTGCCATCGGCGCCGCCGTGCTAGTGGTTTTCCATGCCCGCTAAGACGCAAACGCCGGATTGGCCGGCGGCGATCCACCGGCAATTGCAGGCCTGGGGCGTGCGCCAAGTGGCGCATGTGCCCGATGCCGGCCATGCGCGGCTGTTGCAGTTGTGCGGCGCCGACAAGGCGATGCGCGTGGTGCCACTCACAACGGAAGAAGAAGGCGTCGCGCTGCTGTCGGGCGCGTGGCTGGGCGGCGAGCGCGGCGTGCTGCTGATGCAGTCCTCGGGCGTCGGCAACTGCATCAACATGCTGAGCCTGCCGCGCACCTGCCGCCTGCCGCTGCTGGCGCTGGTGACGATGCGCGGCGAATGGGGCGAGTTCAACCCGTGGCAGGTGCCGATGGGCGGGGCGACCAAACCGGCGCTCGAGCTCGCGGGCGTCACCTGCTTCCGGGTGGAGACGCCGGGCGAGGCCGAGCCGACGGTCGCCGCCGCCGCGCGCATGGCGTTCGAAGGGCCGTCGGCCACCGCCGTGCTGCTGGCGCAGAAGCTGATCGGCGTGAAGACCTTCGGAAAATGACGATACGCACGCCTAACTCAATGCCGTCATGGCCGGGCTTGACCCGGCCATCCACGCTTTCCTGCAAAGGCGAGGCGAGGCGTGGATGCCCGGGTCAC
>JGI1357J11328_10000726_pt1 | contig 26669 bp, 26 predicted proteins | sample Subgrocontami54m_FD_11328 | JGI IMG/M metagenome (IMG submission 11328)
TCGTGTATTCCGTTCCTTCCTGCAACGCACGCAATGCGGAAAAGTTACACTGACCCGGATTTATCCTTTCAATGCGGAAAAGTTACACTGACCCTATTTATCCCATGCTAAGGCGTCACCGAGTCGATCACCACCGCGACCGCGGTAGCGCCGACTTTGACTTTCGCGCTGATGCCCTGCAGATCGCCGCTTTGCGGCGTGGCGCTGCCGCTTTTTGAGACGCGCGCGCCGACCACGACCTCGCCAAAGCGGGAAAGCGTCATCTCCGGGGACATCGCCTGACTGTCGTCGAGCGCGAAACTGACCGGCAAATCCTTGACCTGGTGCCGCACCGCCGCGAGCGGTTGCCGCGGGCCCTCGGCCGCACGCGCGAAGATGAATACGGTATCCGTGGGTTGGACCTTGCCGGCAAGCGCCGGGCTCAGGCTCACCGTGCCACGCACGCTGCCATCGCGGGCAGCAGGCGACGGAACCGGCGACGCGCTGGTCTTGATGCCGCCGAGTTGCCGTGCCTCGTCGATGCTCGCCGTCAACGTTGGCCTGAATTGCGATTCGGGCGGAAGCCGCTGCAGCAACCGCTCCCAGTAAACCAGGGCTGCCTTGTAGTCCTTGCGGTCAAACGCGGCAGTGCCGGCCAGCGCCAGCGCCTTCCACTGGTCGGGGTCGATCTTGAGCGCCTGCTTCACGATCTCGAGAGGTTTGCCTTCGATCGTGCGTCCCGAACTCAGCGCCAGAGCATCGGCATAATCGGCAAGCAGATCGGCGTCATCCGGGGCAAGCGCGGCCGCCTTCGCGTAGGCTGCGACCGCTTCCGGCAAACGCTGCATCGCCGAGTAAGAACGTGCGAGTATGGTCCAGCCTTTGACATCGTCGGGTTTCTGCTCGAGCCGCGCCGCGAGTTTCGCAACCATCGCCTCGACCTCGTGCGCGGCGAGCCCCGGGGTGCCTCCAGGCTGCGGCGACAGCGCCTCGAAATTTCCAAGCACGCCGTAGAGCAGCGCGGCGGATACCGGTATCGCAACCGCCAGCACGGCGGCGGTCCAGCGCCCGCGGCGTGGCTCAACGATCGCAGGCGCATCCTCATCAGCAGATTCATCGAGAGCGCGGCGCTCGATGTCGAGTTTCGCCTGTTGGTATTTCCCGGCCGACAGGGTGCCGTTGCTCAAGTCGGCGTCAAGCTCGGCGAGTTGATCACGATATATCGCGAGATTAATCGACGCTCCGGCAGCGCCTGTTCCGGCGCGTCGCTTCGTGAGCGGCAGCAACACCCACAACAGCGCAGCCACTGCCATCAATACGGCAATGATGAGAAATACGGTCATTTGCGCCCGCGCGCCGCCAGCAGCAACTCGGCCCGCTGCCGCTCATCCGCACTCAGCGGCTCATCAACCCGCTGCGCGCGCCGCCGCCGCAGGTTAAAGACCAGTGCTGCGATTCCTGCCGTCAACAACAATCCCGGGCCCAGCCATAACACCAGCGTAATGGCCTTGAACGGGGGCCGGTACAACACGAAATCCCCGTAGCGCTGAACCATGAAATCCGTGATTTCGCCATCGCTTCTGCCCTGCTCGATCTGCTCGTTGATCTGGCGCCGCAGGTCCACCGCAAGCTCGGCGTTGGAATCCGCGATCGACTGGTTCTGACACACGAGGCAGCGCAATTGCTCGGCCAGATGCACCGCGCGTTTGTTGGTCAACGGATCAGTGACTGTCGGCACCGCGGTGCCGGCCATGGCCGCGCACGCGAACAGCAGCAGCGCCGCCAGCGCGAGGCCCCTCATAACTGCAGTTCCTTCACCAGCGGCAGAATCTTGTCCTTCAGCGCTTTCGGCGTAAGCGGGCCGATCTGCTTGTAGCGAATCGCGCCCTGCTTGTCGATCACGAACGTCTCAGGCACGCCATAGACGCCGTAATCGATGCCCACCCGCCCGTCGCGATCGGCAATGCTCAATACGTAAGGATCGCCGAGCTGCTTGAGCCACGCGATCGCGTCATCGCGCGGATCCTTGTAGTTAAGACCATAAATCGGCACCGCGTTGCTTTTCGCCAGTTCCATCAATACCGGATGCTCCTCGCGACAGGACACGCACCACGAGGCCCAGACATTGAGCAGCCAGACCTTGCCTTTCATGTCCTGCTGCGAAAACGCCTTTTCGGGTTGATGCAGCTGCGGCAATGTGAACGCCGGCGCCGGCTTGTTGATGAGCGGCGACGGGACCTCGCGCGGATTGAGACCAAGCCCGACGGCCAGAAACGCCGCTATGACAATGAAGATACCAAGCGGAAGGAGAAAACGGTTCATGGGGCCGCGCGGGCGTATCCTAGCCGGCAGCAACTTCGCCGGCCGCACCCTTGGTGCCGCCACCGGATACGATCGCCTCGTGGCGCCCCGCCGATACGCGATAGCGGCGATCGCAAAGCGCGAGCAAGCCGCCCAGCGCCATGATGATGCAGCCGCCCCATATCCAGGTCACGAATGGCTTGTGGTAGACACGCACACTCCAGGCGCCGCCTGAAACCGGCTCGCCGAGCGACACATATAGATCGCCGAAGATGCCGGTATCGATCGCCGCTTCGGTCATCGGCATCTGCTGCACGTGGTAGATGCGCTTCTCGGGATGCAACACCCGGACGTGCTTGCCGCCGCGGCTGACGTCGATCGTGCCGCGCGAGCCGCGGTAATTCGGGCCGTTTATGCTTTGCACACCGTCGAAACGAAAGGTGTAGTTGCTGACCGTGACGCTGTCGCCGACCGCCATGCGCACGTCACGCTCGGTTTCATAGCCTTTGACCAGCGTGACGCCGATGATGAATACCGCCACCCCGCAATGCGCGAGCAGCATGCCGTAGTAAGCACGAGGCTGCGCGCCCAGCCGGGCACGCAGGCCACCTTCGCTGCGCGACAGCCGGTGTTTCAGCGTCACCGCTGATGACGCAATAATCCACGCTGCGAGCAGCAGTCCGAACGCAATGAACGGCGTCCACCGGCCCATCACGAACGGCAGCAGTAACGCCGTGACCACGCTCACGCCAAATGCCCACCTGAGCCGCACTGCAATCTCGGGCAGACTCGCGTCCTTCCAGCGCGCAAGCGGACCGATACCCATCAGGAACACCGCGGGAGTCATCAGCGGCACGAACACTGCATCGAAATACGGCGGGCCGACCGAAATTTTGCCGAGATTCAGGGCATCGAGGAACAAGGGGTAAAGCGTGCCGAGCAATACCGAGCCCGCCGCCACCGCGAGCAACACGTTGTTGGCGAGCAACATCGATTCGCGCGAAACGAGCTCGAACGCACCGCCGAGGCCGACCCGGGGCGCGCGCCACGCGAACAGCACGAGCGAGCCGCCGATCACCACGGTGAGAAACGCCAGTATGAAAATTCCACGTTTGGGATCGGTTGCGAACGCATGCACCGAAGTCAGCACGCCCGAGCGCACCAGAAACGTCCCAAGCAGGCTCAGGCTGAACGCGCAAATCGCGAGCAATACGGTCCAGCTTTTGAAGCTGCCGCGTTTCTCGGTAACCGCGAGCGAATGGATCAGCGCGGTGCCGAACAGCCACGGCATGAATGACGCATTTTCAACCGGGTCCCAGAACCACCAGCCGCCCCAGCCCAGTTCGTAGTAGGCCCACCAGCTGCCGAGCATGATGCCGAGCGTCAGAAAACACCACGCGAGCGTGGTCCACGGCCGCGACCAGCGTGCCCAGGTCGCATCAAGCTTGCCGCCCAGCAGCGCGGCTATGGCAAATGCGAACGCGACCGAAAATCCGACATATCCCATATACAGCATCGGCGGATGGATCACCATGCCCGGATCCTGGAGCAGCGGATTCAGATCGCGCCCATCGGCGGCAGCGGGCAGCAGGCGCTCGAACGGGTTGGAAGTGAGCAGCATGAACAGCAGAAAACCGACACTGATCAGCCCCATCACGCCGACCACGCGCGCCACCATTTCCTCGGGCAATTGGCGGCTGAATACGCTGACCGCCACCGTCCACAGGCTAAGCATCAGAACCCACAGCAGCAGCGAGCCCTCGTGTGAGCCCCAGGTCGCGGCGATCCGGTATTGCAATGGAAGTTGCGAGTTGGAATTGGTGGCGACGTTGAGCACCGAAAAATCGTTGTTCGCGAACGACCACGCGAGACAGCCGAACGCGATCGCTACAAACACAAACTGGCCCTGCGCCGCCGGCCGCGCCACCGCCATCCACGCTGGTATCGCGCGAGCCGCGCCGATCACCGGCAGCACGCCCTGCGTCAGCGCAAGCAGCAGCGCGAGTATCAATGCGAAATGTCCAAGTTCCGGAATCATCCGTCGTGCGCCCTATTTTATGACTACGCTCTTCTGCGCTTTTTGCGCCTGCTCGATCGCGTGCGCCGCTTCGGGCGGCATATAGTTCTCGTCGTGCTTCGCCAGCACTTCGGTAGCAGCGAATACGCCATCGGCACCGAGACGGCCCTGCGCGACCACGCCCTTGCCTTCCTTGAACAGATCGGGAAGGATACCCGTGAATACGACCGGGATGGTCTTTGCCGTATCGGTCACCAGAAAATGCACAGTCAAGCCGTCGTCCGCGCGCTTGACGCTGCCCGCTTCGACCATTCCGCCGATGCGGAACGCCTTGCCTTGCGGCGCCTCGTTCGCCGCAACCTGACTGGGGCTAAAGAAAAACACCAGATTGCTTTGAAATGCATTGAGCACCAGCCCGGCAGCGATTGCAAGCGCAGCCAAGCCTGCGGCTATGATAGCCATCCGTTTATGCCGGGGTTTCATTGAGTGGGGTGAGGATTGAAAACGCGGCGCAACCGCGTGGATTCGACTCGAATAAGACCCCTGCGCGGGGTCCAAAGTTTCCCTTGACGACAAGCGGGCACATTCTACCCGATTAATATCACCTTCCAACGATGAAGCAACCAGGTGCAGCCGGCCTGGTAGGGCGCTCCGGAAAATTCCCGCGCGCCGTATCGGCGTATCGACCTTCGCGACGCATTCCAAGGATAGCGTGCGAAGGGCGAAAGTAGTTGATCCAGGTCAAATTGACGGTGGGAAACCGGACAAGCGAGCCGACGCCCCGATTTTCCGAGGGCCGGCCAAAAAAATGGCGCGCCGAAGCGCGCCATTCGCGTCACCCTCCCGGACCGGGATCCGGCTACTTTTTCTTGGCGGCAGGCGCCGCCGCAGGCGCGGCGGCCATCGGTTTGGGCGCAGGCGCTGCCGCAGGCGCGCCAGCGNCCATCGGTTTCGGCGCAGGCGCTGCCGCGACGACAGGCGTTGGTTTTACGGTAACGCCCTTGGCTTTTTGCTGCTGGATATAACGGTTAGCGACGCGATCCTGAGAATTGGCAAGCGACTCGGTCTCTTTCTTGGCGGCATCACCCGCTTTCGCCTTCGCTTCTGCCGCCTTGGCTTTCTGCTCTTCGCTCGGTGCCGGCACCGGCAGCTTGGCTAAAACCGCACCGGTCGTAAACAGACAAAGCGCAGCGATCACGAGTGCTTTTTTTGATTTCATAACTTCCCCCTTTATTATTCAGTCTAGGCTTTGATCGCCTGCGCGACCTGCGTTTGCACATCTGCCGGCACATTTTCGGCGATCCGCTGGCGCGCCGTGCCGGCCTTGACTTCCTGGTACCACACCTCGTGATGTTCTTTAGCCCAGGTTTCGTCGACATACCCGTGGCGCATCGACTCATACGCGCCATCCGCGCCTAGCGTGCCCATGTAAATATGGCCCAGTGACATTGCCATGAACAGTATGGAAGCTATCGCATGCACCACATTTGCTTGCTGCATGCTTTCCCGCCCCTGAGCGAAATTGGGGAAATCGAGTATGAGACCGGAGGCGCTGACGATAATGCCGAGCAACATCACCCCGAACCAGAACCAGGCTTTCTCGCCGGCGTTGAATCGCCCTGATGGCACGTGCTCTCCGTTAAGCATGCCTCCGGCCTTGGCGAACCAGTTCAGGTCGATCACTCGCCACATATTGTCCTTGATAAATGTGACAACCATGACCACCGTGCAGAACACGAATAGCGGCCCCACGAAGTTGTGAAGATTCTTGCCAAGAATTGCAAGCCAGGAGAACACGGTATAACCGAAAACCGGCAGAAGCACGTATTTGCCGAACAGAATGACGATGCCGCTGACGGCCAGGATCACGAAGCTGATCGCAGCCGACCAGTGCACGATCCGTTCCCAGTCGCTGAAGCGCTCGATGAATCTGCCGGTCGGCCGGTCGTGCAGCTTAATTGCACCTTTCCAGCGGAAATAGCCGAAGATGAGCAACGGAACCGCTATCAGCAGCAAGCCACCATAAAGCGTAATCGGCCCGTTGCGGATCTGGCGCCAGGTCTCGCCTTCGATCTGCACCAGAACGTTGGTCTCGATGCCGCGTGCCTGCGTGGTCTGATACGGGTTCTCGCCCCCACGCACGTCACGCCACACCGGCGCGTTGTTGCCCGGCTGGGTCGCCTGGCGCTGAACCTGCTCCCGGGCACTATCTGCGGATGCTGCAAGCTGCGGGAATGCTCCCAACCCCAGCACAAGCAAAGCCGCGAACAAGGCGCGGTAAGGCGCGAATGATCTGCTGGTCATGGCAACCCCCTATTTCGCGCTCGCCACACTGCGCGAGTATTCGTTCTGCCCATGAGTACGCGCTTTGATGGCCTTTTCCCACTCCACCTGGTTGCCGTTGAACTGGGCGTTATCCCACGGTTTGCTGTCGGGCTTGCCCTGGTAGACGCCCTGCTTGTAAACCACCGGCTTCTCGCCGCACCCGGTCACCGCCAACGCCAACGCGCCGACAGATAACACCATCAGGAATCTGCTCGCGGTCATGACTTGGCTCCCGGCTGAGCGGCGGGTTTTTCAGGCTTGCCGTAAGCAGTGCCCCAGCCCCAGATTTCCGAACCTTTGCCACGTTTCAATACGCGGTCGCGGTAAATATCGGCAATCACGTCGGCATCGCCACCCAGCAGTGCCTTGGTCGCGCACATTTCGGCACAGGCCGGCAGCTTGCCTTCAGCGAGCCGGTTGCGGCCGTATTTCTTGAACTCGGCATCCGAATTGTCGGCCTCCGGTCCGCCGGCACAGAACGTGCACTTGTCCATTTTGCCGCGCAGACCGAATGCCCCGTCTTGCGGAAACTGCGGCGCACCGAACGGGCAGGCGTAAAAACAATACCCGCAGCCGATGCACAGGTCCTTGTCATGCAGCACGACGCCTTCCGAGGTCTTGTAGAAGCAATCAACCGGGCATACCGCCATGCACGGCGCATCCGAACAATGCATGCACGCGACGGATATCGATTTCTCGCCGGGCACGCCGTCGTTCAAGGTCACCACGCGGCGCCGGTTTACGCCCCACGGCACTTCGTGCTCGTTCTTGCAGGCGGTTACACAACCATTGCACTCAATGCAACGCTCGGCATCACACAGGAATTTCATTCTGGCCATGGTAAGCTCCTCAAGTTCCGGTTATCGTTATGCCTTGCTGACTTGGCACAGCGTGGTTTTGGTTTCCTGCATCATGGTCACAATGTCGTAACCATAAGTCATCGCGGCATTGACCGATTCACCCCGCACGATTGGCGCCGCCCCTTCGGGGTACTTGTCAAGCAGATCGCGTCCTTCGAACCACCCGGCAAAGTGGAACGGCAGGAATACGGTTCCCGGAGCCACACGCTCGGTGACCTGGGTCTTGACCTTGAGACGTACCTTGGTCGGGGTCTCGACCCATACGTACTGGTCGTTCTTCAGACCGCGATCATTCGCGTCCTTCGGATTGATTTCGGCGAACATCTCCTGCTGCAGTTCGGCGAGCCACGGATTGGAACGCGTCTCGTCGCCACCGCCTTCGTATTCGACCAGGCGACCGCTGGTCATGATCAGCGGATATTGCTTGACGGCATTCTTGTTGGCCTGCTGGACTGATTTGAACAGCACCGGCAAGCGCCAGCGGTTCTTCTGGTCGTCGTGCGTCGGATACTTGTCAATCAGGTCCGGCCGCGGACTGAACAGCGGCTCACGATGCAGCGGCACCCCATCCGGGAAGTTCCATACCACGGCGCGTGCCTTGGCATTGCCGAACGGATGGCAGCCATGCTTCATGACGACCCGCTGGATGCCGCCCGACAAGTCGGTCTTCCAGTTCTTGCCTTCGGCCGCCTTTTTCTCGGCCTCGGTCAAGTCATCCCACCAGCCGAGTTTCTTCACCAGCACATGGTCGAATTCCGGATAGCCGGTGGTGAGATCGGCGCCTACGGAGTGCGAACCATCTTCCGCCAGCAGGTTGACGCCATCCTTCTCGACGCCGAAATTGGCGCGGAAGTTGCCACCGCCGTCCATCACGTGCCTCGATGTTTGATACAGGTTGGGCGAACCCGGGTGTTTCAGTGCGGCCGTGCCGTAGCATGGCCACGGCAGGCCAAAGTAGTCGCCGTCGAGCACGTAGCCGGTCTTCGCGTCCTTGCCGCCTTTCGCGCGCAGCGTCTTGACATCGAACACATGCATGTTGCGCATGTGCGCCTGCAGCCGCTCCGGCGACTGGCCGGTATAGCCTATCGTCCACGTTCCGCGATTGATTTCGCGCAGCGTATCTTCCATGTCCGGCTCGTCCATGCCGCCCTTGCCCTTGGCAAGCTTGATCTTGGCCACAAACTCCTTGCCGAAGCCGAGTTTCTGGGCAAGCTGGTACATGATCATGTGGTCAGTGCGTGACTCGAACATCGGGTCGATCACCTTTTCGCGCCACTGGATCGAGCGGTTTGAAGCGGTCACCGATCCCGCGCACTCGAGCTGGGTTGCCGCCGGCAGCAGGTAAACGCCGTCCTGCCTCACCATCGCCGCCATCGCCGCGGTTGCGGACGGATACGGATCGATGACGACCAGCAAATCGAGCTTCTTCATCGCCTCGAGCATTTCCTTGCCGCGGTTCTGGCTGTTCGGTGCATGGCCCCAGTAGACCACCGCGCGCAGGTTGGAATCCTGGTCGATCAGCTCGTTCTTTTCCAGCACTGCATCAATCCAGCGCGATACCGTAATGCCCGGTTTTTCCATCATCGCCTGTGACGCAAACTGGCTCTTGACCCACTCGTAATCGACGCCCCACACCGCGCACCAGTGTTTCCAGGAACCGGCCGCGATGCCGTAATAGCCGGGCAGCGAGTCGGGATTGGGACCGACGTCGGTCGCGCCCTGCACGTTGTCATGGCCGCGGTAGATGTTGGTTCCGCCGCCGGAAACACCGACGTTGCCGAGCGCAAGTTGGAGGATGCAGCTCGCCCGCACGATCGCGTTGCCGTTGGTGTGCTGCGTCTGCCCCATCGCCCACACGATGGTGCTGGGCTTGTTCTTGGCCATCGACTCGGCGACGTCGCGCACTTCCGCTTCTTTCATGCCGGTGACTTCCTCGACCTTGTCAGGCGTCCACTTCGCGGCTTCTTCCCTGACCTTGTCCATGCCGTAGACCCGGGCCTTGATGTATTCCTTGTCTTCCCAGCTGTTCTTGAAGATGTGATGCAGCATGCCCATTATGAACGCCACGTCGGTGCCGGAGCGGATGCGGTAATACTTGTCCGCCTTCGCCGCGGTACGCGTGAAGCGCGGATCGACCACGATCACTTTGGCGCCGTTCTCCTTCGCGTGCAACGTGTGCAGCATCGAAACGGGGTGAGCTTCCGCAGCGTTGCTGCCGAAGAACAGGATGCACTTCGAATTCTGCTCGTCGTTGTAGGAGTTGGTCATCGCGCCATAGCCCCAGGTATTCGCCACGCCGGCCACCGTCGTCGAGTGGCAGATGCGCGCCTGGTGATCCATGTTGTTGGTGCCGAAATACGACACGAACTTGCGAAACAGCATGGCCTGCTCGTTGCTGTGCTTGCTGGAGCCGATCCAGAACGTCGCGTCGGGGCCGCTTGCTTTCTTGATGGCGAGCAGTTTTTCGCTGACTTCCTTCAGTGCGTCGTCCCAACTGATTTTTTTCCATTTGCCGCCGACCAGCTTCATCGGATACTTGAGGCGATGCTCGCCGTGGCCGTGTTCGCGGATCGACGCACCCTTGGCGCAGTGCGCGCCGAGGTTGAGCGGCGAATCGAACACCGGTTCCTGGCGGATCCACACCCCGTTCTTCACCACGGCGTCGATCGCACAACCGACCGAGCAGTGCGTGCAGACCGTGCGCTTGATCTCAAGCTTGCCGTCACCTTTTGCTTCGGCGGCGCGCGCCTTGCCCATCATCGAGAACGGCAGCTGGCTCACCGCGGCGCCGGCCCCGACCGCGAGGCCGGAGCGCTTCAGGAACGCGCGCCGGTCTATGGTATTACCAAGATATGCCGAAACATGACGGCTCAAACGGCCGCTATTGGCGGCTGCGCTGGTGGATTTTCTGGTCAATAACATGGCGGCGCCTCCTGCCTAGACTTTAGCGGTACGATAATAGTTGCGGACGTGCTCGGTAAGCTGATAACCCTTGCCGTGAGGCGTGGCTGCCTTGCCGGCAACCGGTTCGGGTTGCCCACCCTTTTGCGTGAGCGCGACCGCGGCGGCGGCTCCACCGACCCCAAGCGTGGCTAGGAATTTTCTGCGGCTGGAACTCGGTTTGGTTGTCATGTCTTACCCCTCCTGGATTATGCAATATCGAAAGATTGGTTCTCGATGCTGAAAAATTCGCGTGCGAACTGGGCGACGTGCTTGTAAAAAACAATTTCCCTGGCATTGTAAACAGCGTCGCACATACTTGTAACCCAGCTCCCGATATGGCGCCGGAAAAAATCGCGCTGCCGCTCGAGCTCAGCCGGTGGCGTGTCGTGATCCCCCAGAATCAGGAAACGCATCACGTCGCAAAGTGCAGAAATATGATCCTCCGTCTCGTGACCGCCACTACTGCGCGCCAGACCCATTTGTGTGAGTTCATCGCGCAATTCTACCAGCGGCTTCTCATTCAGGAACCCTGCCAGGTAAAACGAACCGTATAACATCACTGGCTGGCGGCCGGGGCTAATAAATGCGGCGTCAAATTCCGCCTTCACCGTTTCCCCATCAACCGCCGCTGCGGCATTCTGCAACGCGCGCCACACCCGGCAATATTCCGAATCTTCGGCATCATTGCACATGGCGTTATTGGTTGCAATAGCCCGCAAAAATTCTTCCGCGGGAGGCTGGAAAAACAAGTTGCCGAGTAACGCGTAGACCTCCGCGCGTGCGCGGTCCTCAGGCAAGACCCTAGTTTGCAAATGGTCTTCGTTGTGCGGTGCAACAGCCGTCATTTAATATCCAGTATCGAGCCGTGCTTTACGTTCTGCGTCAGATCTATAACCCTGCAGTCGGCACACATTTTCAGGCGCTCAAGAGCGCCCGGTTCGGCAAACATCGAATGCTGAGCGAGCCGTCCGACCATGTTGTCTATCATTTGCCTGGTCGCAAACGGCTTGCCGCATTTGATGCATGCGAATACCTCGGCTTCGTTGAGCACGACTTCGGATCTGGCCTGCTTGGTCAGCGACAGGCGCGGCGCCAGGCTGATGGCGTCCTCGGGACAGGTTTTTTCGCACAGCCCGCATTGCACGCAATTACTCTCGATGAACCTGAGTTGAGGCCGATCCTTGGCGTCGAGCAACGCGCTTTCAGGACAGGCGCCCACGCACGCCATGCACAGCGTGCAGGTCTGCCGGTTGACCAGAATCTGGCCAAACGGCGCGCCGGCGGCGAGCGCAATCTGCTCCTGCGGCTGTGGCGCATGCCTGAGCAGGTGATCGAAGACGAAACCGAGCGTGGTGCGCTTTTCGTTCGACCAGTTAAAAGTCGCCGCCAACGGCGCCGCCGGCGCCACCGGCAAGTCCCATACCGCAGCCTCAAGCGCCGCGCTGTCGTGAGCGTCGATCAGCTGGAAATGGTGCCCGCCATAGCCCAGCGCGGTAAGGATTTGCTGTGCGTAGCCCATCTGGCGTCGCAGCGAGGCAAGATACTCGGGCGCTTCGCTGCCGGCACCCACCACCACCACCTGCACGGCGCCGTAGACGATGGCCCCCAGCATGGCATCAATGCCTAGCGACGCGATATGAAATGCCTCGTGCGGAATCACCCGCGCCGGCAGTCCCTTGCCTCGGCGGCCCATTTTCGCCACCAACTCACGCCCATCGGTCGTGTTATGGAACAACAGGCATGCCTGCTCGCCGCCGGCCTTATAGTATGCCGCGAGCAGCGCCTTGATGCGCAACCCCATATCCGCAGCGCGCGGATACGCATAGGTCATTGCGCCAGAGGGGCAAACACTGGCGCACGCGCCGCAGCCCATGCACAGATGCGGCTCGACCTTGACGTGGTCGCCGTCGGCTGCAATCGCCGCGGTCGAGCAAATATCGATGCATTGCGTGCAGCCGGTGATGCCGGAGCGGCCGTGCGCGCAAATCTTTTCCCGGTAAACGAAGAATTTCGGTTTTTCGAATTCCCCTGTCATCTGCGCGAGTTTGCGCGCCGCCTGCGTCTGTTCAAGCGCATCCCGGCCCGGCGCGAAATAGCCCTGCGGCGGCTGATGCATCGCGAACATCGGCACAACGCCAAGATCGAGCACAAGGTCATAACGCTCGCTGTGCCGCACCTCGCGACGCTCGAAATCGATTGCGCGCACCTCGCCGCACGCTTTGACACAGAGCCGGTGCGCCTTGCATTTATCGAGATCGATCTGATAGCTGTAATCGATCGCATGCTCGGGACACGCCGTGATGCAGGCATTGCAGCGCGTGCACGCTTCGAGATCGATGGGGTTGGCCTGCTCCCAGACGACATCAAAAGCCCCGAGGTAACCGGTGAGTGATTGCACCCGGCCGCTGAATACCGGGTATCGGCGCTCGGCGGGCAACTCGCATGCGATGCTGTCGGTGACCAGCACGTTGACACCGAATTGCCCGGCCAGTTGTTCGGCCCACGCCACGGCCGCAGCGCCGGGGCCCATGATCAGCAGTTCGCCTTTCGATTGATATGAGACAACCGGCACCGGTTCGGGCTCAGGCAATTGCGCCGCGGCAATCAGTGCCGCGATCTTGGGCGTAGCCTGCTGCGCCTGCCGTGACCAGCCCGCGGTCTCGCGGATATTGACGAAACGGATGCCGCCCGCGGACTTGAACTCCTCGTGCAATTCCCCGAACAATGGCGCTTCCTGGGTGCATGCGACGAGCAGATCCTCGCCGCTTTTGGCTGCCGCCTCGAACGTTGCGACCTGGCGGCGGCACAGCTCGGTGTTGACGGCCGGCGCGGCGTCGAGCCCGAGCGCCGACGCCACGGTCTTGCCGTCAAGCGGCATGGTCTTGTTGCAATTGCAAAGCAACAGTTTGCGAGATTGCTGGGTCATCGATTGAATACCGGAGGGCAGTGCCGTGATCAGCCAACCGCGATACTATCCAAAACGACCCGGCAGCGCTACGACTTCGGGTCCGTCGTAAGTTGCGGTTCAGGAAGTTGCACGGCGTCCCGCACTTCGTCAGCGGGCGAATGCTCGGCGACAATGGCAGGTACTGTATCGTTCAGAGGCGGTACGCCGTCATTCTCAACGGCTGCCGCTTCAGCCCGCTTCGCATCGGTCTCTTCCCGGGTCTCCTTCGCCCAATCGAAAATCTTCTGCGCATGCTTGATTTGCGCCAGCATTGCAGCGGGAAGCGGATCCGGCTTGGAGTAATCGTCGATGTACACGTCCAGGCCGTCCATCAGATTGAAATGCGGATCGCGGAGCAACTTTTTGAGCGCCAGGCGCCGCAGGTTTTCGTCCACCTTCGGGTGAAAAAAACCGCGCAGATCCGATTCAGCGCTCAGCGTGTCCAGCGGCGGCAACTCGGGAAGCGGCGCCCTGGGGTCTGCCGGAGACATTGGGCGCGGCTCGGCCGGAGGTTGCTCCCGCGCCTGCTGTTTCAGCCGCGACCAGCGTGACAGAAATTCCTCTTTACCGGATTTTTCGTACTCTTCGCTCATGACGCTCAATCAATCCTGCCCATGCGGCCCTTGTCCCGGCTGCTGGCGTATTTCTTCGGCTTTTTCGGTTCCGGTTTGTAATGCAGCTGCACGAACTCCGCCATCCACGGTTGCAATTCGGGCGGCAGCGGTATCCCATCGACACTTTCGCCGCTGTCGGCCCAGCGCGTGCCTTCGTTATAGCTGACGGTGACGAACTCGGGTCGCGCCTGCTCGTCGTGCATCCGCCATAGTACGAAAACCTTGGGCTCAGGCGAAGTCAAATTGAGGTAATACCCCTCGGCCTCCTCGCGCGACAGTCGCAGCTCCAGCCCCGGAAACAGAACCTGCAGCTGCCGTTCATCCCGCACGATCACGCGACCACCGTGGTCCGCAGGGAAAATATCGCGCACTATGCCCTTCGCCTCCCAGCGGTAAGGAAGCCAGGGGTTGCTGAGCACGACGCGTTCCATGATCACCGCGACCGGGTAAGACGCCGCCGTGATTTCGTCGGTTCTCGTTGCCATGGGCCGATTCTGCGCCAGCACTACCGATAATTCAACTCGGCTCACCGGTCAAATTGTTGATTTATCAGTAGTGTTTTCCTTGCCGGGGGGTGTGCTCCTTTGTCATAATCGGTGTTCCCTGCGCCGGTACGGCGCGGTTAGACCATGATGCGGAGAGCTTTTTGAACGAACCGGTATTTACGCCTGCGGGTCTGCCAGTGCTCGCCACTGATCGTCTGGGACGGTCGCTGCGCGACCTGCGCATATCGGTCACTGATCGCTGCAACTTCCGCTGCGTCTATTGCATGCCAAAGACGGTGTTCGGCAAGGATTACCAGTTCCTGGAGCACAAGGAACTGCTGACGTTCGAGGAAATCGCGCGTCTCGCGCGTATTTTCACCCGCCACGGCATCGAAAAAATCCGCCTTACCGGTGGCGAACCGCTGGTGCGCCGCGACCTCGAGCGCCTGATCCGGCTGCTGGCGGACATCCCCGGACTCGATCTGACCCTCACGACCAACGGCTCGCTGCTGCAGAAAAAAGCGCAAGCACTCAAAGCGGCAGGGTTGAAACGCGTTACCGTCAGCCTTGACTCCCTTGACGATGCCGTGTTCAAGCGCATGAATGATGTCGATTTTCCGGTCGCGAAAGTGCTCGCTGGCATACAGGCCGCCGCCGAAGCCGGCCTCAAGCCGCTCAAGATCAACATGGTAGTCAAACGCGGCGTCAACGAAGCGAGCATCGTGCCGATGGCGCGCCACTTTCGCGCGAGCGGCCACATTCTGCGCTTCATCGAGTATATGGACGTCGGCCACACCAACGGCTGGCGCATGGATGATGTCGTCACCGCAGGGCAGATCGTGGACATGATCAGCGCCGAGGCACCGCTCGAGCCGGTAGATTCCAATTACCGCGGCGAAGTCGCCCAGCGCTGGCGCTACCGGGACGGCAGCGGCGAGATCGGCGTCATTGCCTCGGTCACGCAGGCTTTCTGCCGCGACTGCACGCGCGCGCGGCTATCCACCGAAGGCAGCCTTTATACCTGCCTGTTCGCGACCTCAGGCCACGACCTGAAGAAACTGCTGCGCGGCGGTGCGTCCGATGGCGAAATTTTCGCTGCCATCGGCGCCATCTGGGGGCGGCGGGAAGACCGCTACTCCGAAATCCGCACCGCGAAAACCGCCGGCCTCGAGAAAATCGAGATGTCTTACATAGGCGGGTGAGCGCGATGGACAAGCCCTACCGCCCGCAACTCACCCACGCCGTCCGGCCGCTGACTTTCACCGTCGCGGCGAGCAACGAGCGCGGCGAGTCGCTGCCGACTGAAATCGCCGGCGAGCATCCGTTGACGCTCTATGTCGACAAGCGCGAAATCGTGACGCTGATGACGCTGGGCGCCGCGCCCGAGGCGCTCGCGATCGGCTATCTGCGCAACCAGCGCCTGGTCGGCGGCATCGAGGAGATCGTCGCGGTGCAGGTCGATTGGGAAGTCAACGCGGTGGCCGTCACCACTCGCAGCGGGATTGCCGACCTCGACGGCCGCATGGAGAAACGCACGGTGACCACCGGCTGCGGCCAGGGCACGGTGTTCGGCGCACTGATGGACGAAATCGAGTCGATCAGACTGTCCGACGACGCACGCATCACTGAAGCGTCATTCTATGGGCTGATCGACAGCGTGCGGCGCCACGAATCGGTCTACAAGCAGGCAGGCGCGGTGCACGGCTGCGCGCTTGCCAGAGGCGCCGAGATCCTGATGTTCGTCGAGGATGTCGGCCGCCACAATGCGGTCGACGCAATCGCCGGCCAGATGTGGCTCGATCACATCGACGGCGCCGACAAGACGTTTTACACCACCGGGCGGCTGACTTCGGAAATGGTGATCAAGTGTGCGCAAATGGGCATCCCTGTCCTGGTGTCGCGCTCGGGTCTGACGCAGATGGGTTATGAGGTCGCGCAGAAAGTCGGCATAACCATGTTCGGCCGCGCCACCGGCAAGCATTATCTTCTTTTCACCGGACATCACCGGTTCACGAAGTAAGGCGTGAGCGGTGACGCGAAACGCACCTGACGCCGACCCGGCGCCTCACGCCTCACCCCAAACACCGCGCGCCGCGCAACGGATTACCGGCGTAATTCTGGCGGGCGGCCAGGGCCGGCGCATGGGTGGCGTCGACAAGGGACTGCGCGAACTGCGCGGCAAGCCGATGATCGAGTGGGTGCTGGCGCGCTTTGCGCCGCAGGTCGATGAGGTGCTGATCAACGCCAACCAGAACCTCGAGGTCTATGCGCGCCTCGGCCACCGCGTGGTTACCGACCAGGTTGGCGGGTTCGCGGGGCCGCTCGCAGGACTGCAGTGCGCGCTGAGCGCGGCAAACCATCCGTTGGTGGCGCCCGTGCCGTGCGATTCGCCGTTCCTTCCGGCCGACCTCGTCGAGCGGCTCGCCGCCGCGCTGCAGGCGCAACAGGCGCAACTCGCCGTCGCCGTGACCGGCAATCAGCCGCACCCGGTGTTCTGTCTGTGCCGGCGCGATTTGCTGCCGCATTTGTCCGGGTTTCTCGCGAGCGGCGGTCGCAAAATCGACGCCTGGTACGCGACGTTGCGCGTAGCCGAAGTCGAGTTCAACGACGAATCGCAGGCTTTCAGCAATATCAATACCCTGGAGGAACTGCACTCATACGAGCGCAGTTGCTGAGCACCAAGAGCGTTTCCTCTGCGCGCCCGCCGCGGGTCGGCCCGCGCGCCGGCGGCAGTGCTCGAGCCCGGCCGTTACGCCGTTTTGACCCCCGCGAGCCCGGCGCCCGCGGTCCCACTGAGCTCTTCCGGCTCGGCGATGAAATAGCCCTGCGCATAGTCGACCTTAAGCGCGCGCAGCAGATCGAGCGTGGTTTCATCCTCGACATATTCAGCGACGGTTTTCAGCTTAAGTATATGCGCGATGCGGTTGATCGCCTCGACGATGGCGTGGTCCATCGGATCGCGCGCCATGTCGCGGATGAAAACGCCGTCGATCTTGATGTAATCGACCGGCAGATACTTGAGGTAGGCGAACGACGACATGCCAATGCCGAAATCATCGAGCGCAAACCGGCAGCCCATCGCCTTCACCTCGCGTATCAGCTCCGCCGCTTTGGTGAGATTCGATATCGCGGTGGTCTCGGTGACTTCGAAACACAACAGACCGCGCGGCAATTTGTAGCGCGTCAGCAGCTCGCGCAGGAAATCAATAAAGCTCGCGTCGTTGATGCTGACGCCCGACAGATTGACCGCATAGAATGCACTGGTGAGTGCGGATTTCCCATTCGTTATCGCGCCGTCTTCGCACTGCTGGTGCGCAAACTCGACCAGTGAGCTGATCACCCAGCGCTCGATCGAGGACAGCAGGTTATAGCGTTCCGCGGCCGGCATGAAGCCGCTGGGCGGGATCAGATTGCCGGCGTGGTCGACCATGCGCACCAGAATCTCGTAATGCGGCTGATCGGCGTCGTCGGCGCCGAGTGCGATGATTTTCTGCCGGTAAAGCCGGAAATTGCCGAGATCGAATGCGTGATTGATCTGCGACACCATTTGCATCTCGCCGCCGAGTTCGTCAGCCGGGTTCTCCGGCGGGGTATAGACCTGCACGCGATCACGCCCCCTGCTCTTGGCTTCGCGGCAGGTAGCATCCGCCATCGCCAGCACGCCGGCGACGTTGACGCTTGCATCATCAATGGTGACCAGACCGATGCTGATGCTGACGCCGAACACCTTGTCCTTCCAGATAAAGCGGAAATCACGTACGGCCTCGCGCACGCCGTTGGCAATCCGCACTGCCTGATCGAGCGGGCACGACTCGAGCAACCCGCCGAACTCGTCGGCACCCAGCCGCGCCAGCGTGTCGCTGCCGCGCATGCTGTCCTGTACCACGATTGCCGCCTGGCGCAGCAGCTCATCGCCGGCGATGTGGCCACAGGTATCGTTGACAGCACGCAAATTGTCGATATCCATGTACATGATCGCGTGCAGCCTGGTACCGGTGCGCGCCGATTCGATCAGACCGCCCAGCCGGCGCTCGAATTCGCGCCGGTTGATGCGCCCGGTCAACGCATCGTGAGTCGACTCCCAGGTCAGTTGCTGGGCGATTTCCTCGACGGCAAGTTCTTTTCCGCGGTACAGCGCGTCTTCATCGCGCACGCTCTGACGAATAACCAGCGTTGCAACAATAGCGCCAAAAACAAGGGCTAATACACCGACCGTCGCGATCGGCAGCAACGCTTCCATGCGCTGATCGACCGCGTAGATGGCCGACATGCCGAGTAGCGTGACGGCAATAATCAATAGCAGCAGCGCGCCAAAGCCGGCTGCCAGCGCGCGTTTCGACCGTCTGAGAGTAATTTGTTCCGGCACGATGGTTGAAAAACGAAAAAGAATACCCGAAGCTTAACTGATTACACGCCGGAATTGCATCGCCTCACGGGCCGCCGGGTCCTGCCGATAAAAATGCCTGAGCTGATCGTAGACCTGCGGATAGGCTACGCACACGGCGTGCGGAGCTTCAAAAAATACTTCGCTCACCACGGCAAAGAATTCACCGGGGCTCTCGGCAGCATAGGGATCGATCGAAACCAATTCGTCGGCGTCAACGCGGCGACAGAAGTCGGCATAGGCGGACTCGAACGCCTTTGACCATGCCTCGCGGCCCATGCCGCGATGCAGCGGCGGAAATCCGTTGGCGTCTCCGTTCAGCATGTCGAGCTTGTGCGCGAACTCGTGGATCACGACGTTGACGCCGTCCGTGGACGGCGCGACGTCGGCCCACGACAGGATCACCGGGCCCTGCAGCCACGCTTCACCGATGTGCGCCTCGCGTTCCATGTGCACCACGCCGGCTTCGTCGGTGTACTCGAAATTCGGAACGAATTTATCAGGATAGACGATGACTTCGGCCCAGCCCCGATAGTACTCGATGCCAAGATTGAGTATCAGGATGCAGGCCTGTGCCGCAATCAGCATTTGCATCCCGCCATCCAGCGCGAGCCCGCCCGCGCCGTGGATGGACTTGTGGTGCAGAAACAGGATCACCAACTGGCGCAGCCGCTCGCGATCATCTTCCGGCAGCACGCGCAGAAACGGCAGCCGCTCGAGGGTCTGCTGCCACAACGCCGAATCAAGCGGCGCGCGGGCGACGATACGCCCTCGCTGCCAGCGCTTGATTGCTTCAAACATCGTGCAACCGCTGTCCTATTCCGGCAAGCGTCGCGGCTGATCCGGTACATCGAGTTCGACGCGTTCGATCTTCGCGAAGCGCTCGCTGATTTTGCGGCTGCTCACATGCACTTCATCGACATCGTTCTTGGCCTGTTCGATGTGGCGCGCAAGATTGTCCATGCGTGACTGAAAACGGCCGAAATCGGCGCCAAGCTTGTTCAGCTCGTCCTTGATGATATGGATCTGCTTGCGCGTTTCCACACTGCGGATGACCGACTGGGCTGTCGTCAGGACGGCCATCAGCGTGGTCGGTGAGGTAATCCACACCCGCTTGTTTTGCGCATACTCGACAAGATCGCGATGGCGTGCATGGATCTCGGCAAATACCGCTTCCGCCGGCAGAAACATCACCGCGCCGTCGCTGGTTTCACCGGGGATGATGTATTTGGTCGCGATATCGTCGACATGCTTGCGGACGTCGATCTTGAATGCGGCGGCCGAAATACGCTCCGCACCCTCCGCAAACATGCGTTCGAAATTCTCGAGCGGAAACTTGGAATCGATCGCGATAAGCCCGGTCGGCTCGGGCAATTTGAGCACGCAATCTGCACGCACGCCGCGCGCAAACGTGTATTGAAACTCAAACGCCGTTTCGGGCAAGGCATTACGCACTATCGCTTCCAGTTGCACTTCGCCGAACGCGCCGCGCGAGCGCTTGTCGCCGAGCAGATCCTGCAGGCTGACGACGCTGCCGGTCAGTGTCTCGATTTTCTTCTGCGCCTCGTCGATGATGGCAAGCCGCGTCATGACGCTGGTGAAGGTCTCGTTGGTCTTCTTGAAGCCTTCGTCCAGCCGCTCGCTCACCTTGACGCTGATCTGCTCCAGCCGCTCGTCGATTTTCCCGCTCAGCGCGCGGGTGATCTCGGCCAGCTTTTCCAGCATCGCCTCGCGGCTCTGGCCCAGATTCTCGGCCAGCGAAAGCCGCAATGCGTGCAGCGTATCGCGCGTCTGCTTTAGCTCATCGGCGGTCGAACCGCGCAGGCGCTCGGAATTGTCTGCCAACGCGGCGGTGAGGCGTTCTCCCTGCTTGGCAAGCCCGTCGTGCAGATCGACCAGCATTGCGCGGTGCTGCTGGTCCAGCCCCTGCCCCAGCGACGACGGCAATTCTTCGATGCGCCGCCGCAGCGCGTGCAGGCGCAATGCGAGCCACACCAGCAGCGCGATCAGGATGACAGTCAATGCCAACGCGAGTTCGATCATGCGCATTCCTGCATGGATTGCCGCATCTTACACCCCGCGTGCGCGCTTCACGTCTCGCGCAACGTCAGTATCGGCGGCTTGTCGAGTGCCGCGCGCGCGCCTGCCACCATGTTCACCGCAACGCAGACGACGCCGAGCAGCGGCCCCGCCACCCACACCCAGTAATTGGCATGGTAGGTAAACTGGAATACCTGCCGCGCAATCAGATAACCGATTGCAATGGCACCGGACGCCGCAAGCAGACCCGCCAACAGGCCCAGCGCGAGAAACTCGGCGCGCTGCGCGGCGAGCACCTGCGAGCGCGCCGCGCCGAGCGCACGCATCACCGCCGCCTCCCGCACCCGCTCGTCCTGGGTCGCGAGCAGCGCCGAGTACAGCACCAGGATGCCCGCCCCCACCGCAAACAGAAATACGAACTGCACCGCACGCGCCACCTGCTCGACCAGGCTTTGGGCCTGGCGCAGGATCGCGCTCATATCAACCACCGTCATGTTGGGGAAGCGCTGCGCGAGGCGGTCAGTGAACTGCGCCTGTGCTGCGGGCAGGTGAAAACTCGTGACATAGCTGGTGGCCGCGTGCCCGAGCAAATCCGGGGTCGCAATGACGAAGAAATTAACCCGCATCGAGTCCCAGTCCAGCCGGCGCAGGCTTACGATGGGCGCGCTGAAGACCTGCCCCGCCACCTGCCACGACAGGCGGTCGCCGAGCTTCCAGCCGAGCGAGCGGGCGATACCCTCCTCCACCGACAGTGCGCCGGCGGCGATATCTTCCGGCGTAAAGCGGCGACCCGCAATCAATTGGTTGTGATTCGGCAGCTCGTCCATGTACGAGAGATTGAACTCCCGTTCGACCAGCCTGCGCTCACGTTCCACGTACTGGCTGACATCGACCGGCGCATCGTTGATCTCGACCCAGCGCCCGCGCACCATCGGATAAGTCTCCGGCAGATCCAGACCCTGATCGCGGAAAAACCCGAACAACAAATTGCGCTGCTCCGGCTGAATATTGACGATGAAGCGGTTCGGCGCATCGGCGGGAATTTTCGCTTTCCAGGTCGCGAGCAGATCCCCGCGCGTAAAGGTGAGGAGCAAAATCGCAGTGAGCCCGAGCGCCAATGACAGGATCTGCACGGCATTGGCGCGCGCGCGCCGCCTCAGGTTCGCAAATCCGTAACGCCAGGTAAGCCCGGTTGCACCAACCGCGCCCGCAATGCCGCCCAGGGCGTGCAGCGCACCGAACGCGATGCCACCGAACAGCACAAACGCGGCGCCGAATCCGCCAAGCACGATCAGCCCCAGCCTNGCTTCGCCCGCCTGCCAGACGAGCAACGCGGCAATGACCGCAAGCCCCGCGCCATAGGCGGCGAGCGTGCGTTCGCGCGGCGGGCCGAGATCGCGCCGGATCACGCGCAGTGCCGGCACGTGCTTGAGCTGAAGCAGCGGCGGCAGCGCGAATCCGAGCAATAGGGCAAGACCGATCAGGAATCCCTGCAGCGCGGGCTGCAGCGTCGGCTGCGGCAGCGACGTTTCGATCCACTCAGCGATCAGCCCTGCGAGCGCAAACTGGGCGAGGTAACCCGCGATGACGCCAGCAGCACCGGCGACGACGCCGAGCGCAGCGAACTCGCCGGCAAATAACCCGAGCAGCCGCCGTTGCGAGGCGCCCGCGCAGCGCATGACTGCGCAGGCATCGAGATGCCGCTGGGTGTAGCGGCGCGTGGCGAGCGAAATCGCAACCGCGGCGAGTACCACCGCGAGCAGCGAGGTCAGTCCGATGAACTTCTGCGCGCGCTCGAGCGAGACACGCAGTTCGGGCCGCGCGTTGGCGAGACTCTGCAGTGACTCGCCGCGCCCCAGCCTCGGCGCGAGCCACGCTTCATACGCCTCGATCGCATCGCGCGGTCCTGCCGCAAGCAGTTGATACCAGACCCGGCTGCCGGGCTGTATCAGCCCGGTCGCCGCGACATCGTCGAGGTGCATCATCAGCCGCGGTGCGATATTGAAGAACGACACGCCGCGATCGGGCTCCAGCGTCAGAATCGCGTCCACGCCGAAACGGCTTGCGCCCAGTTCGAGTGTGTCGCCGACCGCCAGCGACAGCGCCAGTGCCAGCCGTCCGTCTATCCATACCGATCCCCGCGGCGGCACCGCGTCGGTCTGCGCGTCGGGCTGATTGAGAGCTGCCGCCACGCGCAGCTTGCCGCGCAGCGGATAGCCGCCGGACACCGCCTTGACGGCAACCAACTGCGCCTCGCCGCGCGCGCGCGCCATGCTGGTAAAGCCGCTGCTTTCGGCGTGCTGCAGTCCGCGCCGCTCGATTTCGTCGCGCGCCGAGGGCGGCCATGGGTGATCGGCGATCACCACCAGGTCGGCGCCAAGCAACTGGTGTGCTTCGCGCGTCAGCGACTGCCGCACGCGGTCGGCAAAGAAGCTCACGCTGGTTACGCTTGCCACTGCGACCACCAGCGCGATGGCGAGTATACGCAGCTCCCCCGCGCGCCAGTCGCGCAGCAGCATTCGGATCGACAGCGGCATCATGAGTGGTTACAAGCTATCGCAAAAATGACGGCTTCTGCGCGGGTGAAATCTTTTCCCTCACCCTCGATCCCTCTCCCGGAGGGAGAGGGAAGACCTGCTCCCTTCTCCCCCCGGGAGAAGGGCCGGGGATGAGGGAAGGAAATTGACAGCGAATATTTTTGAGACTGACTGTAGCTATTCATTTTTCGATCCGGCCGCCGGCAAGACGAATCACCCGGTTGCAGCGGCGCGCCAGCATCTCGTCATGAGTGACCAGAATCAGCGTGGTGCCGCGCTCGGCGTTGAGTTCAAACAGGAGATCGATGATGGACGCGCCGGTTGCAGGATCTAGATTTCCGGTCGGCTCATCCGCAAGCAGCAGCTTGGGCCGGATCACGAACGCACGCGCCAGCGCCACGCGCTGCTGCTCGCCTCCCGACAGTGTCCGCGGATAATGCCGCAGCCGCGCGCCGAGCCCGACGCGCTGGAGTATCGCCACGGCGTGCTCGGAGGCATTGCGCTCTCCCGCGAGCTCGAGCGGCAGCATCACGTTTTCCGTCGCGTTGAGTGCCGGCAGCAGGTGAAACGACTGGAACACGAAACCGAGCAGCGTCGCGCGCAGCGCAGCGCGGCCGTCTTCGTCGAGGCTGAACAGATCGTGACCGTCGAGTGCAACGCTGCCGGCGCTGGGCGTATCCAATCCGGCAAGCAACCCCAGCAATGTCGACTTCCCCGAACCCGAGGCGCCAACCACCGCCACCGCCTCACCGCGCATGACCTGGAGGTGGATATCCTGCAAAATAGCGAGAGTATCGGCGCCGTTTGCCACCACTTTCGACAATCCGTCCGCCTTGACTATGGGCAATTGGGTCTGCATGGGAAAATTATTGATCGCGCTTACGTTGCTCNTTTGCGGTTCGGCGCATGCCGGCCCGGCGCTGCTGGTCTTCGGCGACAGTCTTTCGGCCGCGTACGGCATCAGCCAAAAAGCCGGATGGGTCACGCTGCTGCAGGAACGCCTGCGACAGAAGCGCCTCGATTATACCGTGGTCAACGCAAGCGTCAGCGGCGAGACCTCGAGCGGCGGTGCTGCGCGCATTGGTCCNGCGCTTGCGGCCCATAAGCCGGCCATCGTGATCGTGGTGCTCGGCTCCAACGACGGCCTGCGCGGGCTGCCGCTCGCGCAGATGCGCGAAAACCTTGCGCTCATCGCGGGCGCCGCGCAAAAGGCCGGCAGCCGTGTGCTGCTCGCGGGCATGAAAATGCCGCCCAATTACGGACCGCAGTACACGCAGGACTTCGAACAGACCTACCGCACTCTCGCGCAACGCTGCAAGTGCGCGCTGGTGCCGTTTCTGCTCGACGGCGTGGCCGGGCGGCGCGAACTATTCCTCGACGACAACCTGCACCCAAACGAGCAGGCGCAGACGATCATCCTCGAGAATGTCTGGAAGCAGCTGCTGCCCATGCTGGCCGGCAATAGCAAACGTTGATCGGTTCAGCGTAAATTGTGCGCCATGACCCCGGAACAGCACGCCCGCCAGCAGATTACAGACCATCACAGCCGTTGAGATTATTACATCGTAAACGCTCGCAACCCGCATGAATATTGGTTTGCGGGAATTATCAGGATGCGACAACCGCTGCTCAGGACGCAGTTTCCACCGGCAATCCTGCGCTTTTCCACTCCGGATAACCGTCCTCAAGACGGCGCGCCTTGATTCCCTTCTTACGCAGCACCTGGACTGCGTCATAAGCCAGCAGGCAGTAGGGACCGCGGCAGTAGGCGACCACCTCCTGGCCGGCCGGAATCTGGTGCAGCCTTTTCTTCAGTTCCGCCACCGGCACGTTGATCGCGCCGCGGATGTGACCCTGGGCGTATTCCTCGGGCGGGCGCACGTCCAGCACCGTCACCAGTCCCTGCTTGACCCGCTGCCACAGTTCCTTCGCCGGCACCGGCTCCAGGTCGTCCTTGCTGTCGAGAAAAAGTTTGACCAGCCGATCCACGTCAGCAACGTGTTCTTCTCCCACGGCACGCAGCATCGCCAGCAGCCGCACAATGCCATCTCCGGCGACCCGGTAGTAAACGAAAAGACCGTCCTTGCGCGCCGTCACCAACCCCACTTGGCGCAGTTGCTGAAGATGTTGCGAGGTGTTGGCAACGGAGAGTCCTGTCATGCGCGAGAGCGGCTCGACGCTGCGCTCGCCCTGCGCCAGAAACTCCAGCATTTCCAGGCGCTTGCCGCTGGATAACGCCTTGCCGATACGCGCGAACTGCCCGAACAAGTCGCGCTTGAAGTTGTGCTCTGACATCGCGCCGGACTCCTTTCCCGCTTGACTATTCAAGTAATCAATTGAATAATGCTATCATAGCATTCGCCCTAGTTTAACCCGCACCGGAAGTCAGGGGACTCCACGATGAAAACATTGTTCATTCTGAATGACGCGCCCTACGGCAGCGAGCGCAGCTACAACGCGCTGCGTCTCGCGCGGTCGCTGCTGAAAGCAGGCGGCGACGAGGTGAAGGTGTTCCTGATCGGCGATGCCGCTGCCTGCGCCAAGGCTGGGCAAAAAGTGCCGCAGGGCTTTTACAATATCGGGGATATGCTGGGCATGACGCTGCGTGCCGGCGCCAAAGTCGGAGTCTGCGGCACCTGCATCGACGCACGCGGCATCGCCGAAACCGATCTGGTGCCAAGTGCCCATCGCAGCACCATGGACGAATTGATCACGTGGACGCAGTGGGCTGACAAAGTACTGGTGTTCTGAGACTGCCATGACATCCCGCAAAACGGTTCTGGTTCTGGGTGGCGGTATCGGTGGAATCATTGCCGCGACACGGCTGCGGCAGCGGCTTGCTGCCGAACACCGGGTGGTGCTCGTGGAAAAGGAAGCCGATCACGTCTTCTCGCCGTCGTTGCTCTGGCTGATGCTCGGCGAGCGCAGCCGGGAGCAGATCTCCCGCCCGATAGCTGCGCTTGCCAGACGCGGAATCGAGCTGGTCCGGGGCTCGATCGAGCGCATCGATCCGGCAACCCGAACGGTCCACGTAAATGGCGCCGAAGTAACGGGTGACCATATGATCGTTGCGCTCGGCGCAGAGCTCGCGCCGGAACTCATTCCCGGTCTTGCAGAGGCAGGGCATAACTTCTACTCGCTCGCCGGGTCCCAATCGCTATGCTCGGCGCTGCCGAAGTTGCGCAAGGGCCGACTCATCGTTTTGGTCGCAGCCATGCCCTTCAAGTGTCCGGCTGC
>JGI1357J11328_10000730_pt1 | contig 26644 bp, 27 predicted proteins | sample Subgrocontami54m_FD_11328 | JGI IMG/M metagenome (IMG submission 11328)
GGTGCTCGACGCCAACCTGCCGCTCGAGGAAACGGTTTACATCGACCCCGCCGACGTCGATAACCTCAAGCATACCGGCTCGCGCCTCGGAATTGGCAATGGGTTTTCCCGGCGCGACCTGCTGCGTATGGCACTGATGTCCTCGGAAAACCGCGCCGCAGCGGCGCTCGGCCGCGCGTATCCCGGCGGGTCCGAGATGTTTGTTTCAGCGATGAACCGCAAAGCCATTGAACTCGGTATGTGGCAAACGCGTTTTGTCGATTCGAGCGGTCTATCGAGCGAGAACGTATCGACCGCCGATGAGCTGGTGAAAATGGTGAAAGGTGCGTACGATTATCCGCTGATACGCGAATTCACGACTACGCCGGCGCACGTGGTTGAGACTGCGGCCGGACGAATCCTGCAATTCCGCAATTCCAATGGCCTGGTCAAGAATCCGGCGTGGGATATCGGCGTGTCCAAGACCGGCTACATCAGCGAAGCCGGACGCTGCCTGGTGATGCAAGCGACGATTGCGGCGCGGCCGGTGATCATCGTGTTGCTTGATTCGTGGGGCACGCTGACCCGCATCGGCGACGCCAACCGGATCAAAAAGTGGATTGAGTCTCAACTGGGGCGCGAGCCTTTGGGCTGATGCCCCACCTCACCGGGACGCGTTACGTTCCCGTACGGGTGACGCCGCGATGACCATTCCTGGTCACGCCTTTCACGACCTGCTGAAGCCGCGGGCCGGCATGCTCGAAGAAGTACTCGCGGGGCTCGCGAAACCGCAGAAGGAAATCCCGCCCAAGTATTTCTACGACGCCCGCGGCTGTGAGCTATTCGAGGAGATTTGCGGCCTACCCGAGTACTACCCGACGCGCGCGGAGCTTGCAATCATGCGCAAGCACGCGCACGCGATGGCCGGTTTGCTGGGCGCACGCTGCGCCTTGATCGAAATCGGCTGCGGCAACAGCGAGAAATCACGGCTTTTGCTGGAGGTCCTGCAGCCCGCGGTGTTCGTGGCGATCGACATCGCGCGCGAACAGCTCGAAACGTCGTGCAGCGCCCTCGCCGAGGCATTGCCCGGCATCAAGCTGGTGGCGGTTCGCGCCGATTTCACGCAACCGATCGCATTGCCCATTGCCGAACTGCGGCAGGCGCACCGGCGCGTGCTTTATTTTCCCGGATCGACAATCGGCAATTTCAATCCGGCAGAAGCGCGCGAGTTTCTCTCGCGCTGGGCGCTCTTGCTCGGCGCCGGCGGTGGTGCGCTGATCGGAGTCGATCTCAAAAAAGACCGGGCGTTGCTTGACGCAGCCTACAATGACGCACGTGGTGTGACTGCGGATTTCAATCTAAACACGCTGCGCCACATCAACCGCGTGCTCGGCGCCGATTTCGATCTCGCCGCGTTCCGCCATCACGCGTTTTACAACCCTGGGCAGGGTCGTATTGAAATGCATTTGGTCAGCCTCAGGCCGCAGCGCGTCACTGTAGGCGGCCGCGTAATCGCGTTTCACGCGGGCGAGACCATCAATACCGAGATTTCGTGCAAGTACGGGATCGCCGAATTCCAGCAGATCGGCCGTGATGCCGGCTTCGAGCCGGTGCAATGCTGGACCGACGATGACGGCCGGTTTTCGGTACATTACTTCACGCTGCCGCAATAGCGGTGCCGCGCTATAATCGGCGCTGCCTCAGGATGGCCTGCGGCGCGAAAGTCGTTTGATATTTCAACAAGGAACCACGCCATGGCATCCCGTATCAAGATCAGCAATCCCAAGGGCCTGGCCAAGCCGCTCGGCTCGTATTCGCACGTTGCGCGGGCCCGCGCGAGCGAGTTTTTGTTCATTGCCGGACAGGTTGCGGTCAACGCCGGCGGCAAGCTGGTCGGACACGACGATTTCGAGGCGCAGGCACGGCAGGTATTCAGGAATCTCGGCGCTGCGCTCAAATCGGCGGGCGCGGGCTACGGCAACATCGTTCAGTTCACCACCTATCTGGTCGATTCGCGCGATATTCCCAAGCTGAGGAAATTCCGCCAGCGCAATTACCCGCGGTTTTTCCCCGACGGCAAATACCCGCCGAACACGCTGCTCATCGTTGATCGCCTGGTGAGCGAAGATATGCTGCTCGAAATCTCCGCGGTCGCGGCGCTCGACTGAACCGTTTCAACCAACCTGAAAGCGATACCATGGGAAAAGGCGATAAAAGAACTCTGCGCGGCAAAATCTTCAAGGGTTCGTACGGCAAGACCCGCCCGCATCATCCGAAAAAGAAGACAGCCGCCAAGGCCAAGCCGGCGGCCAAGAAGAGCTAGCTTCGCTTCGTGTATTTCGCGCGCCATCGCGACCGGCGTGGCGCGCAAGGGATTATGTGAACTGCGTATTGCACGAAACGCAGAATCGTAATACCATAGCCAAATGAAAACCATCACCGTAAAACTTCCTGAAGCACTCGCAACGTGGCTTTCGCGCCGCGCGCGCGATCTGGGCCGGTCCCAATCCGAGCTCGTGCGGGAGGCGCTTCAGCGCGTCAGGGCGGGGAAAAGCGGGGTCAGTTGTCACGATCTGTTTGCGGATGTGTGTGGCGTCATCGATGGCCCGAAGGATCTGTCCACTAATCCCAAGCACCTGTCGGGTTTCGGTGAATGACCCGGATCATCGTTGACACCGGTCCGCTCGTCGCCTATTTCAATCGTCGCGATAGATGGCATCGCTGGGTAGCGGATCAAATGGCTGCGCTTAATCCGCCATTGCTGACCTGCGAGCCCGTAATCACAGAAGCGTGTTTTCTGATTCAACGGGCGGGCGGCAAGCCTGCAGACCTGATACGCAAGATCACACAGCGGAGCCTCGAAATCGGTATCGACCTCGAGGAGGATGCGTCTGGCATCGAGTCCTTGATGCAAAGGTACGCGGATACCCCCATGTCTCTGGCGGATGCCTGTCTGGTGCGGCTCACCGAGCGTTTTTCCGATTGCCGACTGTTCACGCTGGATTCCGATTTCGAGCACTACCGCCGCAACGGCCGCCAGGTCATTCCGCTCCTGCATCCAGTCTAGCGCGCGGCGCGCTCGAGGAAGCCGAGCAGCGCGGCATTGAAAGCCTGCGGCTGCTCGACGTTCGACAGGTGGGCTGCCGACGGGATGATCACCAGTTCCGATCCCGGCTTCGCTTCGTGTATCTCGCGCGCCATCGCGACCGGCGTGCCGGGGTCGTGCTCGCCGACGATGATCAATGTCGGGCAGGGGATATCTTTCAAGCGGTGGGTGACGTTGATCGTGGGGATGGCCTGGCAGCAGCCGGCGAACCCCGCGACCGGCGTGGCGCGGATATGGCCGCCGATCCGGTTCATCACCTGCGGGTGCGATTTGCGGTACGGCTCGGTGAACCAGCGCGCAAGCGTCGCGTCGGCCACCGCCTGCATGCCGTTCGCCTCGACGGTCTTGATGCGCTCAGCCCAGGTCGCAGCACCCGCGGCCGGATAACGGCTGGTGGTGTCGGCGAGCGTCATGCTCTGGAACACGCCCGGGTACTTGAGCGCGAACGTCTGCCCGATCATGCCGCCCATCGACAGCCCGACCCAGTGCGTCTGCTTGATGCCGAGCGCCGCGAACAGCCCGTGCGCGTCGTCCGCCATTTGCTCGAGCGTGTAGGCGCCGGCCGGCGCGCTGCTCGCGCCGTGGCCGCGCGTGTCGTAGCGCAGCACTTTATATTTCCTGGTGAGCGCCGCCATCTGCTCGTCCCACATATTCAGGTTGCACGCGAGCGAGTGCGAGAGCGTGACCCACGGGCCGCTGCCCGCGATTTCGTAGTTGATTTCGATGCCGTTGGCTTTGACTTTCATGCGTCGTTCCTCCGCTCCAGATTTACGTTAAAGCCGCCACGATCCGCTCGCGCGTGAGCGGCAGGTCGCGGATGCGCACGCCCAGTGCGTGATGCAGCGCATTGGCGATCGCCGCCGCGGTCGGGCCGGCCGCCATTTCGCCGGCGCCCAGCGGCGCTTCGTCCAGCCGGTTGATCAGGTGCACTTCGACCGGCGGCACCTCCGGGAAAGTCAGTATCGGATACTCTTCCCAGGTGCGGCTCAAGACGCGCTCGCGGTCGAACCGCACCTGCTCCTTGAGCGTCCAGCTGATCGCCTGAATGATGCCACCTTCGGTCTGATTGATAATGCCGTCGGGGTTGATGGCCTGGCCGACATCAACCGCCGCCACCGCGCGCCTGACGTGCAGTTCGGGCTCGAGGCCGAGCTCGATCACGATCGCGAGGTAACCGTAGCCGTTTTTGTATTGCGCAAACGCGATGCCGCGTCCGGACGCACCGTCACTCTGTGCACCGGCGCGCCAGCCCGCTTTCTGTGCGGCGAGCTCGATCACCGCGCGTGCGCGCGCGTCCTTCATGTGGCGCAGCCTGAATTCGACCGGATCCGCGCCTGCCGCCGCCGCGAGTTCGTCCATGAATGACTCGAGCGCGAACACGTTGGCATAGGCGCCAAGCGCACGCAGTGCCGAGACCCTGAGCGGCATCTCCTCGACGCGATGGGCGATGACGTGCTCGTTGGGGAAATCGTAAGTGGCGGGCGAATTGCGCGCCATGCCGCCGCCGCCCGACATCGGGGGATCCGCCTGCGGCCGCCGCGCCACCGGGTCCGCCACATGCCATGCCGCGAGCAGTGAGGACACCTTGCCGGCTGTCTTCGCCGTGTTGGGGCGTCCGCTGTGTCCGTTACTCCATACCTCGAACGCCCAATCGACGATGTTGCCCGCATCGTCAAGCGCGGCCCGCGTTTTAATCGCCATCGCCGGGCCGAACGGCTCCCACGCGAACTCATCATCGCGCATCCACTGCACCTGCACCGGGCGGCCCGCCACCGCGCGCGCGAGCAGCACCGCGTCGAGCGCGACATCATCGGCGCCGTTGTGGCCGTAGCAGCCCGCGCCCTCGGCGTGGTGCACGTGAATATTCTCAGCCGGCACGCCGAGCACACCCGCCATGTCGTGCCGTAGTTGGTACACGCCCTGGCTGTGAGACCACACTTCGATCTTGCCGGCATCGACGCGCGCCAGCGCGCACGACGGGCCGATCGATGCGTGCGCGATATAGGGCTTGGTGTAGCGCGCTTCGAGGGTGCGCGTGCCGCGCGCGCTCACTGCGGCGTCGCTGCGTTCGACGATCACCTCGTCTTTGGTATGACGGCTTTGCAGATAGTCATGTATGCCGGCATCGTCGATGGGCAGCGCATTTTCCCGCCATTTCGCAGCGCGCACTGCGGCCTGCCGCGCGTTGACCGCCTGTTCTTCGCGTGCGGCGACGACGCCGATGAAATTGCCGTCGCATACCACCGCAATCACGCCGGGCAATTTGCGCACTGCCTCGGCGTCGAATGACTGAAGTTGCGCGTTGTAGGACGGCGGCCGCACCACTCGGCCAAACAGCATGCCGGGCAGTTCGAGGTCATGCACGAAGCGCGGCGCGCCGGTCGCCTTGGCGGGGATGTCGAGCCGCGCGGCGTTCGCCCCGACGATGGTGTGTCGCGCGGCGGGTTTGGGCTGAACCGCGGCGGTTGCTTCGCGGTCGAGCAATTCGGCATGCGGCAACTCCCAGTAGGAGAGCTTGCGGATGCGGTCGAATCCGGCGATCACGCCGTTCTCGACGCTGAGCTTGTCGGCGGGGATGTCGAGCCGCTGCGCGGCTGCCTTGAGCAGCAGGTGGCGCGCCTCGGCGCACGCGTAGCGCAGCGCGCTGCCGCCTTCGTCGATTGAGCGGCTGCCGGAGGTGTGGCCTTCGTCCGGCGTGAGTGCGGTGTCGCCCGACACCATGCGCACCTGCTCGAGCGTGACGTCGAGCTCTTCGGCCGCAATCTGCGCCATGGCGGTGACTATGCCCTGGCCGATTTCGACTTTTCCGGTATATATGGTGACGGTGCGGTCCGGATTGAAGCGCAGCCACCGGTCGAGCCGGCGGTTGGCGTTGAGGCTGCCGGGCAGCTTGGCGGGCGTACTCACGACGCCGCCTTGGCAGTAGCCATTTCCCGCGCCGCACGCTGCACCGCCTTGATCATGCGGGTATGCGTGCCGCAGCGGCACAGATTGCGCGCGAGCGCCTGCTTGATGTCCGCTTCAGTCGGGTCGGGGTTGCGCGCGAGCAGCGCGGCGGCAGTCATGATGATGCCGCTCAGGCAATAGCCGCACTGCGCAGCCTGCTCGGCGATGAACGCGCGCTGCAGTACGCCCGGCGCATCCAGACTGCCGAGCGCTTCGATGGTGGTGATCGATTTGCCGGCGGCGGCCCACAGCGGGGTGTCGCACGACATTACGTTGTGGCCGTCGATCAGCACCATGCAGGAGCCGCACTGGCCGAGTCCGCAGCCGTATTTCGCGCCCTTGAGCTTGAGATCGTTGCGCAGAATGTAGAGCAGCGGGGTGTCGGGCTCGGCGTGCACCGAGCGCTCAACGCCGTTGACCTTGAGCGTGATTGGCTCTGGCATGATCGATGAGGGGAAAGAAAAACGAAAAAACGCGGCTAGTCTAGCACAAGTGCCGCGCCATCAGCGGCGCGGGGAACGCCGCCACCGGCAGCGTTCCTAACCATCGCGCTTGAGCACGGCCTCGATATCCGCCGCGGGCACCTTGATTTCAACGCCGGCGCGCTCTTCCTGCAACAGCATGGGCACGCGTGAGTCGCGCGCCGCCCAGCCTCGATTGAGGCCTTCAGTCAATTCCGCGTGGGCGAGGTTGGCCATGCGCATGGGCACGCCCAATTCGCGCCCGAGCTCGGTGGCAAGCGTCATGTCTTTGTGCGCGAGCTTCAATGCGAATTCCGGCGGATCGAACACGCCTTGCAGGAATTGCCGTCCCAACCGGTCGAAGGTGCGCAGGCGTCCGAGCGATCCCTGCCGCACCGCGGCCCACAACGCGAGCGGTTCGACGCCCGCTTTGACTCCCATCGTGAAGACTTCCGCGAGCGCGGTCTGAATCGCATAGCCCGCGCAATTGTGAACGAGCTTGGCGACCGAGCCCGCGCCGATCGGTCCGATGTACAAAATCTGGTCGCCGATCGCATCGAGGACCGCGCGAAAGCGGTCGAACACCTCGCGCTCGCCGCCAATCCACAGCGCGAGCTTGCCGGATTTCGCGCCGCGCGGCCCGCCGCTCACGGGCGCGTCGAGCAGCGCGATATTCTTCGCGGCGAAGCGCGCATGCAGCCGGCGAATGACGGTCGGCGAATTGGTGGACAGATCGAACCATGCGGCGCCCGGCTGCATGTTGTCGATCAGGCCGTCCGCAACCGCTTCGACTTCGCGCGGACCGGGCAGCGACGTGAAGACGACTTCGGATTTACGGGCGATATCGCGTGCACTGTCGGCCCACGTCGCACCCGACTGCAAAAGCGGCGCCGCCGCTTCACGCCGCACGTCGTTGACGATGAGTTCGTGTCCCGCTTTCCGGAGGTTGAGCGCCATCGAAGCGCCCATCAATCCCAATCCTATGAATCCCACGCGCATGATGAATCACCTCTCCGTTTCTTCCCGCAACTTGTTTGACCGCAGGATATTAACAGCGTCGCGCAGTGTTCTCCACTGGCGCCGGACCTGCGTGCGCGCCCACGCTACGCCGGACAAACGCGCCGCCGCCGACGGCACGCGCCGCTGTGCCATAATCCTGCCGTCAACACATTCCGGTCGGATATGCGCATTGAAGTCATATGCACGGGGGACGAGGTCCTCACCGGCAAGATCGTCAACACCAACTTCAGCTACATCAGCCAGAAGATCGAGGATTTCGGGCTCTCGCTGAGTTGGGAGACCACGGTCGGCGACGACCGCGAGAGCCTGCTGCTCGCGTTTCAGCTCGCCGGACAGCGCGCGGATGCCGTCATCGTCAACGGCGGTCTAGGACCCACGGTCGACGATCTGTCGCAGGAAATTGCGGCCAGTGCCGCCGGGGTAGCCCTCGTCCTGAGCGAGGAGTGGCTGGCCAGGATGGAGGCGTATTTCCAGCGGCGCAGCCGCGTGATGCCGCCCAACAACCGGAAACAAGCCATACTGCCCGCCGGCGCCGAGGTTATCGACAACCCGGTCGGCACCGCCTGCGGATTTGCGCTCAATATCGGCCGCGCACGTTTTTATTTCACGCCGGGGGTCCCGCGCGAACTGCGCCGCATGCTCGAGGAGCAGATCATCCCGCGCCTGCTCGCCGCAAGCGGCATGCAGACGGCGATTCACTTGAAGCGGTTCCATTCCTACGGAATAGGCGAATCGCATGCGGACTCGCTGCTGGCAGGCGTGGAAGCGCTCGCGCCCGACGGCAGCGTGAAACTGGGCTTCCGCGCGCATTACCCGCAGCTCGAGACCAAGCTTACGGCACGCGGCAGCGACATGGGCGACATAAGGAGCAAGCTCGCGCCGGTGGAGCAGGAAGTGCGCAAGCGGCTCGGCAATTTCATCCTGGCGGAGGACGACCGCACGCTCGAGGGCGTGGTGCTGGCCGAGCTTACGGGCCGCCAGGCTACGCTGACTATCGTCGAAATGTTCACAGGCGGGCAGATTTCCGCGCGTATCGCGCACTTACCGGGCGCCGAGACCGTCGTGCGCCGGGGCATCGTGTCGCGTGACCTGGGCGAAGTGTGCGCCGCCGTTGGATTGGACGGCGCATCGGTGCCGGACGGCATTACGCCGGAGGCTGCCGAAGCCGTGGCGCGCGCCGCCCGGCGCCACACCGGCTCGACGCATGCGCTGGCGGTGCTGATCGATCTCGATGAAGGCGCGGACCGGATCGAATTCGCGGGCACTATCTGCCTTGCGATAGCGACCGCAGACGCGGCGGCGTCACGGCGCAGCCGAATCGTCGGTGGCCGCGACTGGGTGCGTCTGGGCGCGGTGGAAATGGGCCTCGATTGTCTGCGCCGCCAGCTGCAGGGCCTGCCGGTGAGCGAGCGCATCGACTTTGAAAAGCCGGAGTAGTCTGCAGCGGCCTGATGCTGATCTAGAATAGCCGCTACTTTTACCGGAAACCCCGTTCATGGCCATCACGGCAACCAAGCTCAGGTCCGACCGCGTGATCAAAAACGTGATCAGGAAGGGCGTACCGGTCGAAGTCGAGTTGCGCGGCAAGAAGGTGCGCATCGTGCCCGCCGAACCACGCGACAAGCTCGCCAATCTTGCGAAAAGACCAGGTGTCGTAGCGGGCGGTGCCAGTCGTGTGGCGAAGGCGAAAACCTTCGACGAGGCGAAGTGGCGTAGGAAATGGCGAACGCGCCAAAAAAACCGGTAGGCGAAGGCTCATTGAGGCCAAGTTAAATTGGTCGCCATATTCCGTAGTGTCTCAGTTTAGATTCGAACGTCGCATTTCGGCCAAGACCGGACGGTTGCTCCTCCGGCGGAATTGCTTCAATGCTCCAAACGGCGTAACGTGTTGGCAGGGTGGGGTGACCGTCATAAATGGGGTTGGCATGGAAGCGCTACTTAGCTTTGCGAAGTTGGCCGAAACGATCCTCCGTATTGCGATCAAGCTCGTGCTGATATTTTTTGCGTTTCTTGTAACTTTCGTTGCCGCCTTAGTTTGGAAGAAATGATCTGAAGGTGCATGGCGCCCGTTAAGTTCCCAGCCGCGATCACCGTCTGTAAGAACTCCCTCCGGAAAGCTGTGCCACTATCTACCGCTGTGCTAGCCCACTGTTTGCCAAGACACTAGGCAGAGCCGACTATCACTGCGATGGACACGATTGCGGACTGCCACTCCCGCCTGACTGAGCTGCTCGGATCAAGCACCGAGCCACTTGATGTGCTGCGTCGGACAGAAGAGCACAGGTCTTATTGGCGGCCCGAACGAGTAAAGGTCATTCTGTTGGCGGAGTCTCATGTTTACACAGCGCCGGGGGAGCTCACGCGGACCACCACATTACCTGTCTTAGAACCGCCTGGTCTGCCGAGTGGGTTTGTCCGCTTGGTCTACTGTCTCGGATACGGAGAAAATCAACTGCTGGACCGGCCAATCAAGGCCCCCTCAAATTCTGGCACTCCCCAGTTTTGGAAGATCTTTTACAGTTGCGTGAACCCTGTTCGCGCCAACGACGATTTCGTGGGAATCCAATCTGGCGTTCCCCTGGTCGATCGCATTGCGAACAAGATTGCAGTCCTTCAGCGCATGCGCGAACTGGGTGTATGGCTAGTAGATACAAGTCTTGCCGCGCTTTATCAGCCGGGCCAGATAAAACCGCCTGCAAAGATTCTTGCAGCGTGTTTGCAAACGAGTTGGGATCATCATGTGGGGGAAGTTATCAAGGCCGCGGCCCCCGCCCGGTTGATCTGTATCGGTAAGGGAGTGGCCTCCGCTCTTAGCGACCGTTTGCAGCCGTTCAGCGCCCGACTTACCGTTGTTGCGCAGCCGAATGCTCGACTCACCGCTGCAGAGCACCATCAGTCGTTTCAAACTTATAACAGAGTCGTTCGTGAGGCGAATGCTCTGCGGTTATGTTGAACGTTGAATGACTGCTTTCCGAAAGTTTGACTGACCGGTACGGGTCGATACGGGCCGTTCACGTTTTCCGAAAAGCAGCCGTTCGCGAAAGGCCGTTAAGTAAAATTCAAACTGAGACATTACCCCGGTTTCCGCAATTTTGAGTTGCGCCGGCCGCTGTGCTATCATTTCGATAGCATACGACTGATCGGGCATGGCCATGGCGCGGATATTGATTCGGGATTTGGAGAGGGCTCTCAAGCGGCTCAAAAGGCGCGCCACGTTGCGCGCCAGCGTCTGGGAATGGCTGAAGCGCCGCCCAGCGGGAAACCTATCGAAAAAAGGAAATTGACGCCTATATCCATGTCGAGCGCGGTAGCTGGCACGGTTTATTTTGATGACAAGTTGTGGAGAGGTTGAATATGGGGCAAGTTTTGATCAGAGAGCTCGAAGATGAAGTGATCGAAGCGCTTAAGGAGCGGGCCAAGCGCAATCAACGTTCTTTGCAGGGAGAGCTCAAGTTGATCGTTACGCAGGCCGCGCTGGTGAGCCAAGTGGATCCTGCGTTGCTTGCCAGAATCGATGCGCTGCGCAACAAGCTGAAAGGGCGGAAGCATACCGACAGCGTCAAGCTGTTGCGCGAGATTCGCGGGCGGTAATGGATCGGGTCGTCGATGCGTCGGTCGCGGTCAAATGGTTCGTCCCGGAATCACATACTGCCATAGCGAAAGACATCATGCTGCTACCCGGCACTACGCATGTGCCGGATTTGTTTCGTGCCGAAGTTGTCAGCGTGTTGTGCAGGAAGATTCAGGTCGAGGAATTAAGCGCGGACGAGGGCAGGGAGGCGGTAACCACTTTCATGCAGTTGCCGTTTCAGTTTCATCCAATGGCCGACTTGCTGGTTCCGGCGTTCGAGATCGCGCTGGTATCCCGCCAATATGTCTACGACTGCGTTTATCTGATACTGGCCGCGCAACTCAATATCAGGATGGTGACCGCTGATCGGCGCTTTTACAAAGCCATTCAGAAGACGGGATTCAAGAATCATATCGGCTGGATTGAGGACGCGTTGACGACGGGGGTAAGCGATGAATAGGCTCTACTACGGCGACAACCTCGAAATCCTGCGCAAGGAGATCAAGGACGAGTCGGTCGATCTGATCTACCTCGACCCGCCGTTCAACTCCAAGCGCGACTCCATCTACGGCTGATTCTTGATGCAGTTTTCCATCGTCGCGACCGACGGCGCGGCGCGCGCGGGGCAGCTTGCCCTCGCGCACGGCACGGTCGATACGCCGGCGTTCATGCCGGTCGGCACCTACGGCACGGTGAAGGCCATGAGCCCGGCCGAACTGAACGAAATCGGCGCGCAGATCGTACTGGGCAACACCTTCCACCTGTGGCTCAGGCCGGGACTCGAGGTGATCGCGGCGCACGGCGGGCTGCACCGTTTCATGGGGTGGAGCGGGCCTATCCTTACCGATTCCGGCGGTTACCAGGTATTCAGTCTCGGCGAGTTGCGCAAGGTGAGCGAGGAGGGCGTCAGGTTTCGCTCGCCGGTCAATGGCGATCCGTGCTTCCTCACGCCCGAGGAGTCGATGCGCATCCAGCGCGCGCTCAATGCCGATGTCGTGATGGTATTCGACGAGTGTCTGCCCCATACCGCCGACCCCGGACAGGTGAGGGAATCGATGGAACTCAGTCTGCGCTGGGCCGAGCGCAGCAGGCGCGAGTTTGACGCCGGCACCAGCGCCGCGGAGGGCAGCCGCAACGCCCTGTTCGGCATCGTGCAGGGCGGCATGCACGAAGACCTGCGCGACCGGTCTCTTGCCGGACTGCGGCAGATCGGTTTCGACGGCTATGCGATCGGCGGGCTTTCGGTCGGTGAGCCGAAACGCGACATGTATCGAATGCTCCGCCATTCCGCGCCGCAACTGCCCGCGGAGAAGCCGCGCTACCTGATGGGGGTCGGCACGCCGGAGGACATCGTCGCGGCGGTCGCAGCCGGCGTCGACATGTTCGACTGCGTGCTGCCGACGCGCAACGCACGTAACGGCTGGATCTACACGCGCCGGGGGACCATCAAGCTCAGGAACGCGGGGTACCGCAACGATATCCGCCCGCTCGATGAAGCATGCGGCTGCTACACCTGCTGCAATTTCAGCCGCGCTTATTTGCACCACCTGCAGAAAATGAACGAAATTCTCGGCGCGCGGCTCAATACCTGGCACAACCTCCATTATTTCTTCGAGCTGATGCGCGGCCTGAGGGCGGCGATCGCGCAGGGGCGGCTGGCTGATTTTGTTGCCGAATTCAGGCAGCTGCGGGCGACATCGTGATAAAATACGCCACGTTTCGCGAGGGCGACTTCGCAAACGTCGCATAAACCCCCGATTCAGGAGATAAAACCGTGTTCATCAAAGAAGCCTGGGCCCAGGCCGCAGCGCCCTCGGTCGGTACCGATATATGGTCGCTGATGCCGATCATCCTGATGTTCGTGGTGCTCTATTTCATCATGATCCGGCCGCAGATGAAACGCGCCAAGGAACACAAGACGATGATAGAAGCGCTGCAAAAGGGCGACGAAGTGGTCGCCGCCGGCGGCGTGCTTGGGAGAATCAGCAAGCTCAACGAGAATTACGTTACGTTGCAGGTCGCCGGCAACGTCGAAATCCAGGTGCAGCGCCCGGCGGTGCAATTGCTGCTGCCCAAGGGCACCATTAAGAGTATCGACTAAAGCGTGAGGAATGAGGCGCGAGGAGTCGGAACCCCGCGCGTTTCCCCGCCTTACGCCTGACGCAGTATCCCGCACCCTCACACCCCCCCTCGAAAAATGAACCGCTACCCGCTCTGGACCTACCTGCTCGTTCTTGGCGCACTGCTGATGAGCGTGCTTTATACGATGCCGAATTTCTTCGGCGAGGTGCCCGCGGTTCAGGTCTCCCCGCTCAAAGTCACCGCGAAGGTCGATGCGGCGGTCATGGACAAGGTCGAGCAGACGCTCAAGGCCAATGGCATCGCGCTTGACGGCATCTTCACCGATCCCAACAGCATCAAGGTCAGGTTCAGGGACACCGATACGCAGCTCAAGGCCAAGGACATTCTGGACCAGGCGCTCAATCCCGATCGCGACAGCCCGTCATTCATTCTGGCGCTGAACCTGATTTCCGATTCGCCCCGCTGGTTGTCGGCGCTCAATGCGCTGCCCATGTATCTCGGTCTCGATCTGCGCGGCGGCATCCATTTTCTGCTGCAGGTCGACCTGAACTCCGCGATTATCAAGCGGCTCGACGGGCATATCGCGACTGTCCGCAATGGGTTGCGGGAGAAGAAACTTCCTTATTCCGGAATCGGCCGCGAAGGGCAAACGCTGGTCATCAAATTCCGCGACGCCGAAACGCGCGACAAGGCGCAGCGCGAAATCGAGCGTATCGCGCCGGATTTTGCGTTGAAGACCGCGGAGGCCGCAAACGAATTCCGTATCATTGCGGCGCTCACCGCTCAGGCACAGTCGGAAACCCAGAAGTCGGCGATTGAGCAGAACATCACCACGCTCAGGAACCGCGTAAATGAATTGGGCGTCGCCGAGCCGATCATCCAGCAGCAGGGCGCCGACCGCATCGTGGTGCAGTTGCCGGGCGTGCAGGATACCGCGCGCGCCAAGGATCTGCTCGGACGCACCGCGAGCCTCGAAGTACGCATGGTCGAAGCACATGCCGGCGATTCCAGCGCGCGCGATTATGAACCGGCCAAGATCGAAGCCGCGATCAAGGGCAATATTCCGTTTGGGACCGAGTTGTTCTACGAGCGGCGCGGCAGCGGGGTCGAACCGTTGCTGCTTTCGAAGCAGGTCATCATCACCGGTGAGCGCCTGACCAAAGCTGCGCCGACCTTCGATCAGCGGGACCAGCGGCCGGTGGTGGCGATAGAGCTTGACGGTCAGGGCGCGCGCATCATGCGCGACGCGACCCGTGATGCGATCAAGCGCCGCATGGCGGTGCTGCTGGTCGAGAAGGGAAAACCGGAGGTTATCACCGCGCCGGTCATTCAGGACCAGTTGGGGGGCAGTTTTCAGATCACCGGCAGCCGCACGCCGCGCGAGGCCAGCGATCTCGCGCTGCTGCTGCGCGCAGGCGCCCTCGCGGCGCCGATGGACATCATCGAGGAGCGCACCGTAGGCCCCAGCCTCGGCGCTGAAAACATCAGGATCGGCTTTCAGTCGACCTGGATCGGTTTCTCCGCGGTCGCGATTTTCATGGTGGTCTATTACCTGCTGTTCGGCTTGATCTCGATCGTCGCGCTCGCGATAAACGTGCTGTTCCTGATCGCGCTGCTGTCGATGCTGCAGGCAACGCTCACGCTGCCCGGCATGGCCGGCATCGCGCTGACCGTGGGCATGGCGATCGATGCCAACGTGCTGATCAACGAGCGCATCCGCGAGGAACTCCGGAACGGCAATACTCCCCAGGCCGCGATTTATGCCGGCTACGATCGCGCGTGGAGCACCATCATCGACTCCAACGCCACCACCCTGATCGCAGCCGTAATGCTGTTTCTTCTGGGCTCGGGCCCGGTAAAGGGCTTTGCGGTGGTGCTGTGCCTGGGCATCGGCACGTCGATCTTCAGCGCGGTGGTAGTATCGCGCGCCATCGTCAACCTGTATTACGGCCGCCGCCGCAAGCTGGAAAACATCTCGATCGGGCAGATCTGGAAGCCGGGAGCGGAACTAAAGGAAAAGGCGTGAGGATATAGGCGAGGTAAAGAGCGTGATTTGCCGCTGCGCTCCTGGCGCTTTACTCCTTAAACATCTGGAAAAAACATGGAATTCTTCAGAATAAGACGCGATATCCCGTTCATGCGCCACGCGCTGGTCTTCAACGTGATCTCGGTTGTCACGTTCCTGATCGCCGTGGGGTCGCTTGCGACCAAGGGACTCAATTTCGGCGTTGATTTCACCGGCGGCACGGTGATGGAGGTGAGCTACGCGCGGGCGCCGGACGTGAACATAATCCGCGACTCGATGATGAAGCTCGGTTTCTCCGATGCGGCGGTGCAGACCTTCGGCACCTCGCGCGATGTGCTGATCCGGCTGCCGGTGAAGCAGGGGTTTACCAGCGCACAGCTCTCGGACCAGGTCATGAACGAGCTGCGCAAAGACGATGATACCGTGCAAATGCGCCGCGTCGAATTTGTGGGGCCGCAGGTCGGGAGCGAACTGGTCGAGAACGGCATGCTGGCTCTCCTGTTTGTCTCGCTCGGCATCGTGGCTTATCTGGCGCTGCGCTTCGAGTGGAAGTTCGGCGTTGCCGCGATCATCGCCAATCTGCACGACGTGGTCATCATACTTGGGTTTTTCTCGATCTTTCAGTGGGATTTTTCGCTGACGGTGCTCGCCGCTGTGCTGGCGATACTCGGCTACTCGGTCAACGAGTCGGTGGTGGTGTTCGACCGCATCCGCGAAAATTTCAGAAAAATGCGCAGGGCAAGCGTCACTACCGTCATCGACAACGCGATCACGCGCACCATGTCGCGCACCATCATTACCCACGGCTGCACGCAGCTGATGGTTACCTCGATGCTGATCTTCGGCGGCGAGGCGCTGCATTATTTCGCGCTCGCGCTCACCATCGGCATCTGCTTCGGGATCTATTCATCGGTGCTGGTCGCGAGCCCGATCGTCATGTGGCTGCGCGTCTCGCGCGAGGACCTGGTCAAGCCCGAGAAAAAAGCCGAGAACATCGGCGCGCCGATCTAGAATGGAATTGCTCGCCCAGTTCATCGACATCGTGCTGCACCTCGACCGGCACCTGATATGGCTGGTTGAAAACTACGGGGCGTGGATATACCTGATCCTGTTCCTGATCATATTCTGCGAAACCGGTCTGGTGGTGACGCCGTTTCTGCCCGGCGATTCGCTGCTGTTTGTGGCCGGCGCGCTCGCGGCGACGGGCGCCATGCACGTGCACGGCGTGTTTGCGCTGCTGGTGCTGGCGGCGTTCAGCGGCGACAACACCAACTACTGGATAGGGCACTACGTCGGGCCGCGCGTATTCAGGTGGGAGAAGTCACGCCTGTTCAACCCGGAGCACCTCGAACGCACGCACCGCTTCTATGAGCGGCACGGCGGCAAGACCGTGATGATCGCGCGCTTCCTGCCGATTTTCCGCACCTTTGTCCCGTTCGTCGCCGGCATCGGCAGCATGGCCTATCCGAAGTTTATGTTCTACAGTTTCTCGGGCAGCGTGTTCTGGATAGCCTTCTTCGTGTTCGGCGGCTATTTTTTCGGCAACATCCCTTTCGTCAGGCAGAACCTGACGTTTTTCATCATCGGCATCGTCCTGGTGTCGATCCTGCCCGGCATCATCGAGTTCGTGCGGCAGAAAACCCGCAAACCGTAGCGTTCAACCTTTCATTCCGCCAATCGCATGTCAAGTGGAACGGAGCGCCGTATTAAGTTGCTCGACGAGCACGATGGACGTGCGCGGCCGCCGCTCGGGTTTTATATCGGGTTGGCGATATTCGCGGGCCTGACGGTCGTCTACTTATGGCCGATCTGGGAAACAATGTATCTTCCCCATCAGGATGGGCCGGTACATCTCCACAACGTCAAGATGTTGCGCGATTATTGGTCCGGGACCGATCCCGCCGTCGCCGAGATTTATCGGCTTAACGACTGGCTGGTTCCAACCTGGTTCGGGCACCTGCTTTTCTACGTTCTGACCGAATTCGTCTCGTACTTCACTGCGCAAAAGCTGGTGGTCAGCGCCTATCTGCTGGCGCTGCCCCTGTCGCTCGTTTACGCAAGCCGGGCGTACGGCGGTGGTGCTGTCTTCCCGGCCGTGTTCGGGTTTGCCGTGGCGTCCAATACTCTGCTGAACCTGGGCTTCTATATGTTCTGCTGGGGCATGGTGATCGCGATGGTAACCGTCGGTTACTGGATGCGGAGATGTCGAACAGCGGATCCGCGCAGTGCGTTAATCCTCGGCGTGCTGGGCCTGTTGCTCTACCACACCCACATGGTGGGTTTCGTAATGGTAACGGTCGCAATAGGCGTAGTCACGCTCGTGTCGCTGGTACAGGATGCTCGTGTCCTCACCCCGAGAGTCGTCATCAATCGGATCGGGTGGCCGCTGCTCTGTTGGTTGCCTGCGGTCGTGATGTTGTTGCTTTTCCTGCTGCCTCGCCAATCCATGCCGGAGGATGCACCATCAGCGCTGAGACGCCTGGTCGAGCTTGGAGTTCTGACCTCGGTCGCCTCGTTCGAACTTTACGAATTTTTCGTTACGGGCGCGCTTATGCTCGGATTGTGCGCTCTGGCGGCGTTACTGCTGGTCCGGCGGGTGCGCAGCGCAGTGTTCGAGCCGTCGGATATATGGCTGCTGATCGCTTGCGCATGGCTGGCGGTATATTTCGTTGCCCCGAACACCATCCTGGTAAGCGAAGGAGGCTGGAAAGGAGGAGGCTACATCATCAATCGCCTGCAGCTTTTCCCGGTCTTGGCGTTGGTTATCTGGGTAGCCGCCCAGCCGTTAAATCGCACGCTACGCGTCGGCAGCGTAGCGACAGCCGCGATTCTCGCGTTCCTGCTTGCAGGCATGCGAATTCAATTTTATCGGGACACCGATTCGCAATTCGCCGAATACGTGTCGATTGGTTCCAAAATAAAATCCGGAAATCTTCTGCTTCCGATATTACTGCGCAGCGGAGGTGCGCCCGGAAAACCGTTTTCCCCGACGGTTGCAACCTTGCTGCAGCGCGGCGAGGACTGGACGATGGAGCGATTTAATCTCCCGGCCGGACTCATACACGAGTGCGGTGGTCCGGTAAGCCGCTTTGTGAATCCGTTTCGCCACGCCTCCAGTTACCTCGCGCTTCAATACGGGGTGCAGACTCTCGATAACTACGAAGCGACCACGGGCTACTTTCCACTGGTCTTCCGTCATGAGTACAGTCCGTATCATCTGGTAGGGGACGTCGAGCGCGTTCCTTCCGATGTCAGATTCAGCAATCCGAAATCGCAGGTGGACTATGTTCTTATTTGGCCAACGGACGGTGCCTGCCAGCCGCCATCGGAAATCGCCAAAGAGCTTGCCAAATTTGAACTTGTTGGCTCCTCGACCCCGCGCGGGTTGGCCACGGTCTATCGACGCGCGACCGGAGGGTAGCAGGGATAAGCCTCCGCGAGGCCGTGCCGCGCGGTGACATGAGAGATAGACCCAAATGGGCGCAGTCCGGGGCATGGTCCGTATCTGTCAATTGCGAACGCCCGGATTAGATAGGATTAGGATTGTCGGATGCCCAAGTATAGAATATCCCGCGTGGTTCAAAGAATATAGGGAGCCTGCAATGTCCGCACCAGCGAGCCGTGTTCTGGCGTATTTCAAGATTGCGCGATTTGACCACTGGTTCAAAAACGTCTTTGTGCTGCCGGGAATAGGCGTGGCGATCTATGCGGATGAAAAACTGCTGGATGGCCCGTGGTTTATCAACGCGATTGTTACGCTGCTTGCGGTCGGGTTCACTGCTTCCAGCTATTACGTACTCAACGAGATCCTCGATGCGCCTCAGGATGCTTTACATCCCATAAAGAAGGACCGGCCAATTCCCTCGGGCCTCGTCAATATCCGCGTCGCCTATGTCGAGTGGTTGCTGCTCGGTGCCGCAGGGTTACTGCTTGCGTATTGGGTGAACTCGGCGGTATTTTTGGTCGCGCTTTCGTTGTGGCTGATGGCCTGTATTTACAATATTCCCCCGCTACGCACCAAGGACACACCATACCTCGACGTTCTGTCGGAGGCGATTAACAATCCATTACGCCTTCTTATGGGGTGGTACTGCACCGGAATTGAGGTAGTGCCACCGGCGTCACTGGTCGCGGCATACTGGATGGTGGGGGCGTTTTTCATGGCGATTAAACGCTTCGCGGAATTTCGACGTATCGACGACCCTTCCCGTGCCGCGGCGTATCGCCGATCGTTTGGACACTACAACGAGGAGCGATTGCTGGTGAGCATCACCTATTATGCGGTGGCATTCGGACTTTTCTTCGGTATTTTCCTGCTGCGCTACCGAATGGAGCTGATATTGTCGGTGCCCTTTATCGCGGGTTTCCTGGCATGGTACATCCACCTGGGCTTCCTCTCCGACAGTCCGGCGCAGTACCCCGAAAAGCTGTACCGACAGTACGGGTTCACCGCTTATGCCGGACTGACAATTACCGTAATGATCGGCCTGCTCTTTGTGGATATTCCGATCGTGGCCAATATATTTGTTCCAACGATCACGCCGGCATCTCCGTAAGACAAAAGTCCCGCGAGCGATATCTGGTCCATCGAGGGAAAATCTGCCGGGCTGCGGTTGCGTAGGCACCGGTGGGGCGGCTATCCCAATGGGCTCATCACGAAATCCGGCCTGGTCAGTACCATCATCGCGAGCAATCGTTGAGACCAGCGCTTAGGCAGTTTGCCAAATACTTCTTGAGTGGTTGCCTTGCTCTGGCCGTCCACCTTGCTGTTTTGGCGCTTCTCGTCGAACTATTCGCAACGCCCGCGGTTATCGCTACAGCGGCAGGGTTCGCCGTTGGCCTGGTAGTGAATTATGCTATTCAGCACGCATGGGTATTCGGCGTCGCTGGGGCCCACGAACGATACTTCGTGAGATATGTGCTGATCACTATTGTTACGTTTGTGCTCAATATCGGGTTGTTCTGGGTGGGCCATCATGTGATCGGGCTTTGGTATCCGGTGGCGCAAATCGTGGCAACCGGCATAGTGTTTATCCTGAATTTCGGGATCAACAAACTCTACACGTTCAATCCGGGGCCATGAAATCGCGATGACCACGGAAATTGAAAGCGAAAATGCCGTGCGTTCAGAACCCGGCAAAATAGTTGCGGTCTTCGATCTGGACGGCACACTTACCCGCTACGACACCTACCTCAGATATTTGATCGGATTCCTGTTGCGGAACCCCTGTCGTGTTTTTCGAACCGCGTTACTGCCGTTCGACGTCATCGCACATAAAATCGGCGCACGGGACAACACATGGCTGAAAAAGCGCTTCCTTTCTGCCATTCTGTCTGGATTGACGGATGAAGATCTGCATGCCTGGACGCATAGTTTTGTCGACACGCTTGTTGCGCGCGGCCTGAGGCCGGGAGCGCTCGAGAGGTTGCGCCAGCACCAGTTGGCCGGCGACAGGACGATACTCCTGTCTGCAAGTCCGGATATTTTTGTCAGGGAAATTGCCGACCGTCTCGGCTTTTCGGAGTGCGAGTGTACGATCGCGGAACGCGATCAGGCCGGACGCCTGACGGGTAACCTGACAGGCGGAAATTGTTACGGTCCCGAGAAGCAGCGAAGGATGGAACGCCTGCTGGGAAATGGCCGCGCAGGCGTGCACGTGGTTGCCTACGGCGATCACCGGTCTGACCTGCCTTTACTGCGCTGGGCTGACGAAGGGATACTGGTGAACCCGTCGCAGGCGCTGGGCCGCGTGGCCCGGCAATTTCAGCTGAAGACTGTTCATTGGTAGCACGGCGGTAATATGCGTGTGATGCCGGGAGCCTGGTGCTATACGCGGGCCGGCGCGGGCGCGAAGGCGAACATCTAATAACCGACGAGGAGCGAAAATGAAACACACCGTAATGACAGTGGTGTCGTGCATGTTGATGGGCGCATCGATGCAGGCGGCGTGGGCGCAGCCGGCGAAGTATCCGGACCGTGCGATACGCCTGATTGCGCCTTTTCCGCCGGGCGGCAGCGTGGATGTCAACGCGCGCATTTTGGCGCCGTTGTTGTCAAAGTCCCTCGGCCAGCAGGTCGTGGTGGACAACCGCTCGGGCGCTTCCGGCATCATAGGTACGGCGGCCGCCGCGAAGTCCCCGGCTGACGGCTACACACTGTTGATCAACACCACGCCGCTGGTAACCAATACGCTGATGTACGCGACGGTGCCGTACAATGTGCTCGCGGATTTCGAGACGATTTCCATGCTCTCATCGACACCGTCGTTCCTCAGCGTGCACCCGTCGGTTCCGGCACGCTCGGTGCGCGACCTGCTGAAGCTCGCGAAATCCCACCCCGGCGCGCTCAACTACGCGTCCGCGGGCGTCGGCACCAATCCGCACATCGCGGGCGAACTGTTCAATTACCTGGGCAAAACCAACATTCTTGCCGTCCAATTCAAGGGCGGCGGCCCTGCCCTGGTCGCGTCCATCAGTGGCGAGGTCGGCGTTGCGTTCTCGGCCGTCGCCGGGGCGGTGGGTTACGTGGAGTCCGGCCGCCTGCGCGCGCTCGGCGTGACGAGCCTGAAGCCGGTTAAGGCGCTGCCCGGGGTGCCGCCCATTACGGAGGCCGGCCTGCCGGGTTACGAATTCATCGCGTGGTTCGTGGTGGTGGCGCCGAAGGGCACGCCGCGCGAAATCATCGCCACGCTGAACGAGCACTTCCTGAAAGTATTAAGCGTTCCCGACACGGTGAGCAGGCTCGAGCGCGATGGCGTTGACGTCATCGGCAGCACGCCGGAGCAGGCCGCCGCCACGCTCGCAGCCGAGGTGAAGAAGTGGGCGGTCGTGATCAAGGAGCGGGGAATGCGCGCGGACTAGCGTCGCCCCTCGGGATCTTAGCTGTCTCCTGTCCCGGGATTCGGCGTGGCTGTTTGCATTGCACGAGCGTGGTGTTTCTCCATGAGCTCGGCGCATTTGAAAAGTATTTCCTCGCGGATCTCGTCGAATTTTCGTGTATCTCTGGTAAGGATATCGGCGCGTACGGCGATTTTAAAAGTGCCGGTACTTCGGTGGCTGCCGATGGCGACGAGGCTGGCATTGACGCTCGCCGGCGCAAGTCGCGGATCCGACTCGAGCAAGTGGCGCAGCGCGGCCAGCATCTCCCGGACCTGGTCGGGCGCGGTGCTGTCGTCTACGCGCAGCGTGGTCCGCAGCGGTATGCGGTCGATATGACTCAGATTGACCAGCCTCAGCTTGGCGAAATCGGCGTTGGTAACTACGATCAGAGACCCATCGAGGGCGCGAATTCGTGTCGAGCGTATGCCGATATCCTCGATAGTGCCCTGCATGTCGGAAAACTTGCAGCGATCCCCCACCCGCACCGGTTTGTCCATGTAGAGCATGGTGCCGGCGATGAGGTTTTCGATCGTGGGCTGTGCGGCGAGCGCGATGGCAAGGCCGCCGACCCCGAGGCTGGCGATGATGCCGACAAGCGGAAGGCCGAAACGTGATGCCTCCAGCGCCAGGATGATCGCTGCGACAACCAGGCTGGCGCCACGGACGCTCATTCTGAACAGGCTCGCATCGATGCTGCCACGGTTTACTTCCGCCCTGGCGATCACGCGCGCGGAAATCCACCACGCGAACGCGACGACAAACCAGGCTTTGGCGAAAGACGAAAACAGGCCAAGCCCCAGGTCGATGTATGTCGCCGGCAAACCGGTAATGTTGATCTTGCCTATGGCGAGCAGGCTGATGTCCGTGGCAACCGCCAGCGCCAGGGGCAACGCAAAGTCCCCCACCAAGCGCCGGTTCTCGCTGCGCGCCAGCGCGCGTCGGCGGGCGAAAAAAAAGTAGCAGCAGAGCGCAAGACCGTAGGCAATTCCGGGGACGACGACCAGCATGATCCATTGGAACAGCGCCTGCCCGGCGATCGGGGCGCGAATCCATTCCGGCGCCCTGACGACGTAGCCGAACCGCCGGGGCGGTACAAGGAAACCGCCGGGGGTACTCGCGAACGCCTGATAGGCATCCGGAGAGGAGTCGTTGAGCGGCGGCAGTTGCCTTACTTTTTCGTAGATCTCGGCAATGCTGCTGACGGATTTGGTGCTGAACAGGAATTCGCCGGCGCGCGACACATCCGCTGTGCGGCTTATCTGGAGCGGCGTTCCCGGGATAATCCAGATTTTTTGTCCAATGTCTGCGCGATGGCCCATCATGGCGGCGTCCGGGACATCGGCATCGGCCGGCAACGGGACCCGGCGCAGGATCTCGTGGAGCATTAACACCGATTCGAGTTTGGTCCGGGCCAGAATGGCCGGCGGGATTTGGGAAAAATCGAGGGCTTCCGCAGCATCTCGCGCTGCGGCAGTGGCCGCACGCGAGGTCTTCTCCATGCCTGCGGTTTGGACGAAGCCGGGGTTCGCGAGGATGTCGGCCTTGCCTTTACTTGCGAGTTCGGTGGCCCGGGCCGCATTGGTGAGAAAGGTGCGCAGCGTGGCCCGCGGGCTTGACGTGTCGGGCAGGGCGAGAGGCTCGAGGTCAGCGGCCGCCGCGGCGGGAGCAAGCGCGAGGCACACCGCGAGCGCGGAGAAGACCACAGCCCGGGCCGGGGTCGCAGCCAGTCGGCGCCAGGCGGCAATCACGTCGCAGTGGAGGCCGCGTGATCTTAAGGTAAGCCGCGTTTTATTGCCGGGGGCGATTACGCGCTCGGGCCGGCCACCGGGCACTACAAAACCGTGCCCCGGCCGCCGGTTACCTGGATGACTCGCCACGGCACAGAATTGCATCACGGTAAACCTGTTGAAGAATGGGACTCGGGACAGAGACATGCCTTCAATCCTCCCGCCACTCACGGTTAAAGCCTCAAGCAGCGTGGTTGCGTAAGGTGCTGCCAGCCTGTGCTGAGTATAGGACCATTCTGCCTTTCCTTCCACGCATCCTGCTGCTCAGGCGGCGGCAAAGCGAAAATCCTTGAGGTAGGCAAGTCCCTTGATTGCACGGCTGCCGTACCATGAAGTCATCGCGCCGTCAATCAGCTGCACTCGACAGTGCGCTTCCGGCGCCAACAGCTTTCTGATGGCCGCAACATCGCGGTCGCGGAAGCGATAGGGTTCGCTAGCGAGCAGAACACGAGCGGCGTTTGCCAGCAGCGCGGCATCGAGCCCGATTTCGGGATAGCGCGCGTTAGCACTGACCGGCAGCGTGTCCCAGCCGACGAGCGTTTGTTTTGGTTCCGGCACCGGGGTAAGCTATCACGGGGTGTGAGGATTATGACTGATTTGAGCGACCGGAAGAGCACGCACCGCGGTTACGCGGCCAGGCACAAAGTGCGCTTCGTCACCGCGGCGGGCCTGTTCGACGGTCACGACGCATCGATCAACATCGTGCGCCGTATTTTGCAGGCGAGCGGCGCGGAAGTCATCCATCTCGGCCACAACCGCTCGGTCGACGAAATCGTCACCGCCGCGCTCGACGAGGACGTGCAGGGCATCGCGATCAGCTCCTACCAGGGCGGTCACGTCGAGTTCTTCAAATACATGATCGACCTGCTGCGCGGACGGGACGGAAATGCGCGCGGCGGCGCGCACATCAAGGTGTTCGGCGGCGGCGGCGGCGTGATCGTTCCCGCCGAAATCGCCGAGCTGCATGCTTACGGCGTCACGCGCATCTATACACCCGCAGACGGCGCGCGGATGGGTTTGCAGGGCATGATCAACGACATGCTTGCGGCGTGCGATTTCGACCCTGCCGCGTTTGCGCCAGTCGATATCGACGAGGTCGCGCGCGGCAACCGCCGCGCGTTGGCAAGCCTGATCAGCGCCCTCGCAAACGCGACACTCGACCAGAAAACGCGCCAGCAACTCACCGAGCGCGCATGCGCGGTGAAGAGCGTATCGGTACTCGGCATCACCGGTACCGGCGGTTCCGGGAAATCATCGTTGACCGACGAGTTGGTGCGGCGCCTGCGACTCGACCAGCGCGACCGGTTAAAAATCGCGCTGATTGCGATCGACCCGTCGCGGCGCAAGAGCGGCGGCGCGCTGCTTGGCGACCGCATTCGGATGAACGCTATCCACAGCCCGAATATCTATATGCGCTCACTCGCGACGCGCTCATCTGCCGCCGACGCCGGCAGCGAAATCGCGGCGTGCGTGCCCGACGTGATCGCGGCGTGCAAGCTCGCCGGTTTCGATCTGATCATGATCGAGACTTCGGGCATCGGCCAGGGCAACGCGGGAATCGTGCCGTTGGTCGATGTTTCGCTATATGTGATGACGCCCGAGTACGGCGCCGCGAGCCAGCTCGAGAAAATCGACATGCTCGATTTCGCCAGCTTGGTCGCGATCAACAAGTTCGACCGCAAAGGCGGGCTGGACGCGCTGCGCGAGGTGCGCAAGCAGGTACAGCGCAACCGCGAGGCGTTCCGGCAATCGCCTGACGAAATGCCGGTATTCGGCACCATCGCCGCGCGTTTCAACGACGATGGCGTCACCGCACTCTATCAAGCGCTGAAGCTTGAGCTTGCCGAACACGGCCTCAAGCTTGCGGCCGGAGCGCTGGCGCCGGTCAACGTGCGCGCCTCGAGCGGCAACACCGCTATCGTGCCGCCGGCACGCACGCGCTACCTGGCCGAGATCGCCGCCGCGGTGCGCGCCTATCACCTGAGTGCGCGTGCGCAGTCTCAACTGGCTCGTGAACGCCAGCAACTGACAGAGACGAAGCGGATGCTGGCAGCTGCGGGCAAAACGGCCAGCGGGCTCGATGCGCTGATTGCAGAGCGAGAAAGCGCGCTTGATGCGCGCAGCCAAGAACTGCTCGCGGGCTGGCCGCAAGTCAAGGCCGCCTATGCGGGCGACCAACACGTGGTGAAAGTGCGTGACCGCGAAATCAGTACCCAGCTTTCGGTCATCACGCTGTCCGGCACGCACCTGCCGAAAGTCGCGCTGCCGAAATACGCAGACCACGGCGAACTCCTGCAATGGCTGCTGCGCGAAAATTTGCCCGGCTATTTCCCGTTCACCGGCGGCGTGTTTGCGTTCAAACGCGAGAACGAGGATGTCACGCGCATGTTCGCGGGCGAGGGCGATCCGTTCCGCACCAATCGCCGTTTCAAACTCCTGTCCGAGCACTCGGAAGCGAAGCGCCTGTCGACCGCGTTCGATTCGGTCACGCTTTACGGCTTCGATCCGCACGAGCGTCCCGACATCTACGGCAAGGTCGGCAATTCCGGCGTGTCGATCGCGACGCTCGACGACATGAAAGTGCTCTACGGCGGCTTCGACCTCACCGCGCCGAATACTTCGGTGTCGATGACGATCAACGGCCCGGCGCCGACCCTACTCGCGATGTTCCTCAATACCGCGATCGACCAGCAGTTGGACGCGTTCGAGCAAAAACACAGTCGCAAGCCGAACGCGCAGGAAGCCGGGGAAATCCGCGAGTACACGCTCGCCACGGTGCGCGGCACG
>JGI1357J11328_10000732_pt1 | contig 26609 bp, 13 predicted proteins | sample Subgrocontami54m_FD_11328 | JGI IMG/M metagenome (IMG submission 11328)
GACTCCGAGTCCTCGTACCGCTTCGAGCGCGGCGTCGATTTCGCCGCTACCGTGCACGCGCTTGAGCGCGCGACACGATTGGTGGTCGAAATCTGCGGCGGCAGGCCAGGGCCGGTGTGTGAGGCGACGGCGGACGTGCCACCGCGCCTACCGGTGCGCCTGCGGCGCGAACGCGCGCAGCGCCTGCTCGGAATTGAACTGAGCGGGCAGCAAATTGCGGATATCTTGCGCCGGCTGGGGTTCGCGTACGATACGCGTGACGACGGGTATTGGGTCACTCCGCCAAGTTATCGCTTTGATCTGGCGATGGAGACGGACCTTATTGAAGAAGTTGCGCGCATACACGGTTATGACAGGATTCCCGTCAGCCCGCCCACGGCGCCGGCGGCCATGTTGCCGGCGAGCGAGGCGCGCGTCAGCGCCGCGGCGTTGCGCGCGCGCATGGTGGCGCGTGATTACCAGGAAATCATCAGCTTCAGCTTTGTCGACCGCCAGTGGGAAACTGATTTTTATGGCAATAGCGATCCGGTCGCGCTCGCCAACCCCATCGCCGCCAATCTGAACGTGATGCGCTCGGGTTTGATCGCGAGCCTGGTCGATTGCCTGCGGCTTAATTTGAGCCGGCAACAGGAGCGCGTGCGGCTGTTTGAGGTGGGATGCGGTTTTGCACGTGCCGGTTCCGGATACGAGCAGATGAATTGGCTGGGTGGCTTGGCGTACGGCGATGCCGTGCGCGAGCAGTGGGGCGCGGTGGCGCGAAAAGTCGATTTTTACGATGTGAAATCCGATGTCGAAGCTCTGCTCTTTCCGCGTATCGCCCGCTTCGAGGCGGCCGGGCATCCCGCGTTGCACCCCGGACGGTCCGCCAAAGTGAGCCTGGAAGGAGCGCCGGTCGGGTGGCTGGGGGAATTACATCCAAAGCTGATTCAGGGGTATAATTTACCTTTTGCACCAATTATTTGCGAGCTAAACCTCGACGTTTTGTCTGGCCTGGATCCGATCCGTTACCGAGAGTTTTCGCGGCAGCCGCTGGTGCGGCGTGACCTGTCAGTCGAGGTCGCCGAAAGCGTTGGGGCCCAGACCCTGCTCGATGCGCTGAAAAAGGCCGCGCCGGTAATCGTTTCCGAGGTCACGCTGTTTGACGTATATCGTGGCAAAGGCATTGATTCAGATAAAAAAAGCGTTGCGTTCCGGGTGGTATTGCATGATACTAATAAAACGTTGACGGACGCTGAAGTTGAGGCCGCGATGGGACAGTTGCTTCGAGTTTTACAAGAACAATTTGTGGCAACGCTCAGAAAGTAGGGAGGAAGTATGACTTTGACCAAGGCGGAACTGGCTGATCTGTTGTTTGAAAAAGTCGGTTTCAACAAGCGCGAGGCCAAAGACATGGTGGAATCGTTTTTTGAGGAGGTCCGCTCGGCGCTTGAGAACGGGGGCGGCGTGAAACTTTCAGGCTTCGGTAATTTTCAGTTGCGCGGCAAGCCGCAACGGCCCGGGCGCAATCCGAAAACCGGCGAGGAGATTCCGATCACCGCCCGGCGCGTGGTTACCTTTCACGCTTCACAGAAGCTGAAGGCAATGGTTGAACAACACTACAGCGATGGAAGCAAACCGCAGTCCTAATAAAGCGCTGCCGCCGATACCTGCCAAGCGTTACTTTACGATTGGCGAGGTGAGCGAACTTTGCGGCGTCAAGCCGCACGTGCTGCGATACTGGGAACAGGAATTCACGCAACTCAAACCGGTCAAGCGCCGTGGCAATCGGCGCTACTATCAGCACCACGAGGTGCTGCTGATCCGGCGTATCCGCGACCTGCTGTACGATCAGGGCTTTACCATCAGCGGTGCGCGCAATCGCCTGGATGAAACAGTGGTCGAACAGTCCAAGGCCGGACGTGCCGGTGGCAGGGCGAATTTTGCCGTATTGCGCAAGGAAATCAAAAGCGTCATCGACATACTGCGGCGCTAGTTCGTCGCAGTTTTTGATTGCGTTTTCGCGTAAACCCGTCTGCTATAATTAAATTTCGGGGCGTAGCGCAGCCTGGTAGCGTACCTGCATGGGGTGCAGGTGGTCGTGAGTTCGAATCTCACCGCCCCGACCAACATCGCACCCGCATTACGCCGCGCGGGTGTCGAGAACGCCGAGCCTAACCTCAACCGAGTGTTCGTGATGGTCGTCGGCCAGGGTAATGACCCGGCTGTGCTGCTTCACGCCATCGACTGTCACACCCGCCTCGCCATCGCGCGCCTGCAAAACCGAAATGTGATAGACGGTCTCGCGATAGCGGTAGTGCATCTTGAACCCAACCCAATCCACGGGGAGACACGGGGCAAAGCGCAGTTTGTCTCCTTCCAGCCTCAGCCCCAGCAGCGATTCCACGATCAACCGATACATCCAGCCGGCCGAGCCCGTGTACCACGTCCATCCGCCGCGGCCGGTGTGGGGCGCGAGCGCGTAGACGTCGGCCGCGACCACGTAAGGCTCCACTTTATAAGTCGCGACGCCCTCTGGTGATTGCGCATGGCTCACCGGATTGATCATTGCGGTGAGCTCCCATGCGCGCCGGCTGTCGCCCAGTGCGGCGAACGCCATCGCGGCCCAGATTGCAGCATGCGTATACTGCCCGCCGTTTTCCCTCACGCCGGGAACGTAGCCTTTGATATACCCGGGATTCAGATCCGACTTGTCGAATGGCGGGTCCAGAAGCTGGATCAGCGCATGTTCCCGGCGCACCAGGCGCTTGTCCACCGCGTCCATTGCCATGCGCGAGCGTGCCGGATCGCCCGCGCCTGACAGTACGGACCAGCTTTGCGCGACCGAATCGATCTGGCATTCGGCGTTGTCCGCCGACCCCAGCGGCGAGCCGTCGTCGAAATAGGCGCGGCGATACCACTCGCCATCCCAGCCGTTCTGCTCGATGTTGCGGCGTAGTTGCGCGGCCTCGCCCTGGCAGCGCTCGACGAACGTTGCGTCGCCACGCATGCCGGCCACCTCGGCAAACTGCATGAGCGCGTGATAGAGGAAAAATGCGAGCCAGATGCTTTCGCCTTTGCCGCGTTCGCCGACGATATTCATGCCGTCGTTCCAGTCTCCGGAGCCCATCAGCGGCAAGCCGTGCGCGCCGAAGCTCAAGCCCTTCAGGATGGCGCGCACGCAATGTTCATACAGAGTGCCCGCTTGCTCGGACCGGCCCGGCAGATCGTAATACGAGTCAGCCTCGGCGCTGACCGGGCGGCCTTCGACGAAGTGAATGAGTTCATCCAGCACGCCGCTGTCTCCGGTAGTCAGAACGTAGCGGCACGCCGCCAGCGGCAGCCACAGGTAATCGTCGGAACAATGCGTGCGCACGCCGCGGCCCGAGGGCGGATGCCACCAATGCTGGACATCGCCCTCCTGGAACTGATGCGCCGCGCACAGCAACAGGTGCTCGCGCACGAGGTGCGGTTCGGCATGGATGAGCGCCATCGTGTCCTGCAACTGGTCACGGAAACCGAAGGCGCCGCCCGACTGGTAGCATCCGCTGCGCGCCCAGAGGCGGCACGCAAGTGTCTGGTATAACAACCAGCCGTTGGTCAACACGTTGAGCATCGGATCGGGCGTTTCCACCTGCACGGCGCCGAGCGTGTGGTTCCAGTGCTGCCACACCCGTTCCAGCGCGCCACGCGCCGCCGCGGTTCCGCGCAGGCGTCGTACCAGTTCGCTGGCATCGTTGGCGTCTCGCCCGACGCCGAGCGTGAAAACGATCTCGCGCTCCTGCCCGGCGGCCAGCTCGAACGGAACCTGGATCGCCGCGCAAGGATCCAGAGCGGTTCCCACCTTGCCGGAAAGCCGCTGCCGGGCCATGGCGGCCGGGTTCTTCAGCGTGCCGTTGCGCCCCAGGAATTCGGCCCGGTCGCCGCTCAAGCTGCGAGTTGCATTGCCCGCGTCGAAGAAAGCAACCCGGTCGGGGAATTCCGTGTTGAACGGGTTGCGCGCGAACAGCGCGCCGCTTGCGGAGTCGATTTCGGTGATCACGTGCATGATCGATTTCGGCCGCAGATCGCCAAGCACCCACTCGGCGTATCCGGTGGCGGAGAGCCCGCGCGACCGGCCGGAATCGTTGCGCAGCTTTATCACCGTGAACTTGATCGATGCGTCCGGCGCCACGTAAACCCACACCTCGGAGCGGATGCCGCCCTCCGAGTGCTCGAAAACGCTGTAGCCGAATCCATGGCGGCTGACGTAAGGCGTCGCTCCGCGCGCGGGCAGCGGCATCGGCGACCAGAACTGGCCGCTCTCCTCGTCACGGAGGTAGAAGGCTTCCCCGCTCGAATCGCTCACCGGATCGTTGTACCAGGGAGTGAGGCGGAACTCGTGGGCATTCTCGCTCCAGGTATAGGCGGAGCCGCTCTCCGAGATGACGGTGCCGAAGTGCGGGTTCGCCAGAACATTTACCCACGGCGCCGGCGTGACGTGCCCGCGCGCAGTCGTAATGACATACTCGCGGCCATCGGGGGTGAATCCTCCGAGATCGTTGAAGAAGATCAGATCACGACGCGGCAGCTCGGCGGCAGCCGGAAGTTCGGGACGGTGGGCTCGGGTCGGCACCAGGCGCGAGACTCGCTTCTCGATAAGGCTGCGACGATCGATCTGATCCGTCCGCGCGATTCGCTTATCGACAAGGCTGCGACGATTGATCTGCTCCGCCAGCGCTCCGCGGCCATCGTTGAGAATCGCGCGTGCGACTGTTTGCAGCAGAATGCGGTCCTCGTTCGATATATGCTCCGCAGATCTTACGAAGATGCCGCCTGGCCGATCTATCACGTTGGCTTCGATGCCCGCGGCAATCAGCCCCATGATCTGGTCGTTGAGCAATTGCCGGTACCCGGTGCGATCTTCGTTCCAGATGACCAGGTCGGCGGCCAGCCCCTTCAGGCGCCAGTAAGCGTGGGCGCGCACGAGTTGGCGCACCAGGTCGATATTGGCCGCGTCCCCGATCTGCAACAGCACGATCGGCAAATCGCCGGAGATGGAATAGCCCCATAGACCGGATTGCCCGCGGCGGTTCTGCATAAGGACGGCCGTGTCGGCGCGCAATGCCGAATTCGCGTAGATGACCGAGCCGGCAAGGCGTCCATAGAGTTGCGCGTCGGCCTCGGTGGCATTGATCTGCCGCAGCACCACCTGGCCGTGCGTCCACGCGAGCTCGAAGACACGGTCCGCGAGACGCCGATCCTGGTATTTCTCGACGAGGTTCATGGCTGCGTCGCGGGTTTCTCCGATGCCGGAGACGATGTTGATCGTCGCCGACTGTTCCGCCTCGAGTATGATCCGGTAGCGGATTGCAACGATTGGATCGAGCACCGAGCCCTCAGTGCCGGAGAGCGCCGCGGAATTGCTCATCGCTTGTGGATAGTCAACGCCATTGCCGCGCCCGATGAAACGCATGCGGTCGGTTTCATAGGAGATATCCGCGATCCTCGCGCCGTGCACGGCCATCAGGTGCAGCATCCACGGCGCCGGCTCGTCCCGGGAGCGGGGCCGGCGGGTGCAAAGGATCGCCTGCCGCTGGCGGATGATCTCGGTTTGAACAAAAAGGTTGCTGAACGCGGGATGCAGCGCATCCGCGGCAGGCGATGCGAGCACAACTTCCGCGTAACTCGTCACCTCGATTTCCCTGGATGCGCGTGAGCGGTTGGTAATGCTGATCCGGCGCAGCTCGACGTCATCCTCCGGCGAAACGGCGATCTCGGTGTGCGTGTCGAGGTCGAAGTCGGTGCGGCGGAACTCCGCTCGCGCCTCTGAGAAAATCGCTTCGTAGTGTTCCGCCCGCTTGAGCGTTGGCTGATGCGTGGTGGACCAGACTTCCCCGCTCGTCACGTCGCGGACATAGCAAAAGGTGCCCCAGTTGTCGCGGCTACCGTCCTCGCGCCAGCGCGTGAGTGCGATGTCTTTCCACCGGCTGTAGCCGCCGCCCGCGTGGGTGATCATCACGTGGTATCTGCCGTTCGATAACAACTGGACTTCAGGCACTGCCGAATCCGGGTTGCTGAGCACGCGCACCGGTGAGGCTGCGTCGCCGGAAGTGGCACCCAAGCGGGCGAGCTCGGCAGGATGCGGATGAAACGCCGTGGCCTTGGGAACGCGTTCCTGCAGCAGCAGCGTTGTCGCGCGGAACAGCGGTTCCGATTCGAATCGCTTCTGCATCGGACGGTCGAGAATGAGATAGGCCAGAGAAAGCAAGCTCATGCCCGCGTGGTGCGCCATGAACGACCGCACTACGGCGCCCGATTGCCCGCGCGGCAGCCGCGATGGCGTGTAGTCGATCGCCTCATAGAAGCCGTAGCGGCCGGCAATTCCCTCGGCGGCGAGGCGCTGCAGATTCAGACATGCTTCCTCGGGCGCCACCATCAGCGCGAGCGCCGAGGCATACGGCGCGATGACCAGATCCTCGGCCAGTCCGCGCTTGAGCCCCAGGCCGGGCACGCCGAACGCGCGGTACTGATAATTAAGACGGGCATCGACGATGTTGTAGCCTGATTCCGACATGCCCCACGGCACGCCGCGTCGCTTGCCATACTCGATCTGCCTTTGCACTGCGGTCTTGCAGGTCTGGTCGAGCAGCGTATTGTCGTACGTCGGCATTACCAGCAGCGGCATCAGGTACTCGAACATCGAGCCGCTCCACGAAACGAGAATTGGCCCGCCGCCCGCGGTAGTGAGCAGGCGCCCCAGCGCAAACCAGCTCTCCTGCGGCAGATGTCCCTGCGCAATCGCCACGAAAGTGCACAATCGCGCTTCGGATGCCAGCAAATCGTAGTAACTCGAATCGCACCGGCGCTCGCCGACGTTGTACCCTATCGTCAGCAGATGACGACCCGCGTCGAGCAGGAAGTCATATTCCATATTGGCAAATTCGTTTGCTTGAAGTGCCAGCCGCTCGAGGACCGCAATCCTCTCCCTGGCGCGCTGGCTTGCCAGCGTGATGAGACCCCGCAGTTCGCTCAACCGCTGCTCGCCCAGCCCCTCGCGTTCGTCGCAGGTGGCGTGCGCCGCGTTCGAGCCGAACCGCTGTTTGATCGCCGGCGGCAATTCCGCTTCAAGTCTCGCGAGTTCGCGCAGCGTCGGTACTTGTTCGATGCCGGAAAATTCGCCGCCGCCGCCGTGAGAAAATGAAGACGACGTCCACGGAGCGAGAAACGTCAGTTCGTCGAGGGCATCCCGGCATTGGCACGCAAGAGCGCTTGCCCACCAACGGGCCTCGCTCTCGGTGGCGGCATCGAGGCTCCCGGCCATCTCCGAGGCGGACTCCGCCAGGCGCCCGAGCCAGAGCTGCGTCGCGGCGAGGGTAGCGGGCCGGGAATCGTATGCGGACTCCAGGTCTTTTTGCAGTTGAACGAGCCGGGCTGGTGCAGTTCCAACCACGGCGTCCACGAGAACTCCCATTGTGTCGCTCAAGCCCTCGAACAATCTCGCGCTAACGATTTTGCAGTCAGGGATCGCGAGAAGTCCCGGCCGCAGTGTCAGCAGATGGCCCGCGAGGTTGCCGCTGTCCACGGTCGAGATGTAAGTTGGCGGCAGCGGCGTTAGCGACTGCGTGTCGTACCAGTTGTAGAAATGGCCCCGATGCCGTTCCAGCGCGGCCATCGTAGTCAGTGCGTTGGCTGTGCGCTCGATAAGCCGTCCGGCCGAAATGTAACCGAAATCGTACGCCGACAAGTTCGAGAGCAGCGCAAGCCCCATGTTGGTCGGTGACGTGCGGTGTGCCACCGCGGTAGCGGGTTGCTCCTGATAGTTGTCGGGCGGCAGCCAATGATCTTCCGGCCCGACGAAGGTCTCGAAGAACGCCCACGTCTTGCGCGCAGTTTTCCGCAGGAAGAGGGTCTGGTCGTGCGATAGCCTGGTTGCGCGGCGGGCAAGCGGCCGGCTTATCCACCACGCGATAGCAGGCGAGAAAAACCACAGGCCCAGTATCGGACCGGCCACGAGCAACGCCGCCGGCCGTGACGCCGCCAGATACATCAGCGTGGCGCCGGCAATCGCCACCGCGATCCACATCGATCGGCAGTACGCGATGAAATCCGTGCCGCTGGTGCGGTCCGGTTCGCCCGAAGCAGCCCACTCCAGCAGTCGAGTGTGAGTGAACAGCATCCGCCCCGCCGTGCGCGCAATTGCATCGATACTGAAGCAGGCCTCGTAGGGAAGACACACGAGCGTAAATGCGACTTGAGCGAAGCGCCGGCCGGCCGAGCGCGCCGCGGCGGCGAGATGCTGGCCGAGCAGCGCGTCGCGCGGCTTGTCAAACAGCTCCAGCGTCGAGGCAATCATACCTGGGATCGCGATGACCCCGATCACCGACAAGGTCCAGAACCACGCCGGCGTCAACCCCGTCCAGCCCAGCAGCAACAGCAGTGTCAGGCCCGCCGGCATCAGGCTGCGCCGCAGGTTGTCGAAGAGTTTCCATCGGGAAAGTCCCGACAGCGGGTTCCTTTGCCGGCGCCCGCCGGCGCCGGGAACGCCCGGCAGCAGCCAGCGCGCAAGCTGCCAATCGCCGCGAATCCAGCGGTAGCGCCGGGTCACGTCCGCGCGGTAGTGGTGTGGATCTTCCTCATACAACTGCACGTCGCTCAACAGGCCCGAGCGCGCGTAGCAGCCTTCGAGAAGGTCGTGGCTCAGGATCCGGTTCTCCGGAAAGCGCCCGTTCAATGTCCGTTCGAACGCATCGACATCGTAGATGCCCTTGCCGATGAACGAGCCTTCGCGAAACAGGTCCTGGTATACATCCGAGACGGCGCGCGTATACGGGTCGATGCCCGGCTCGGCTCCGCACATGCGCGCATAGCGCGAGCGGTTCGCGCCCGGCAGGCTGGCGGCCACGCGTGGCTGCAGGATGCCGTACCCTTCCGTTACCAGCTGCCTGGTCTCGTCGTAGCGCGGTCGATTCAGCGGATGCGCCATGGCCCCGATGAACTGCCGTGCCGCGTCGCGCGGCAATTGCGTATCCGAGTCGAGCGTAATCACGTACTTCACGTTCGATAGAACATCAGTCGCGCCGACGACGAGCGAGAAACGATCGCCCGAGCCGCCGCGCAGCAGCGCATTCAAGTCGGCAAGCTTGCCGCGCTTGCGCTCGTAGCCCATCCAGACCGCGTCCCGGGGATTCCACAGGCGAGGGCGGTGAAACAGAAAGAAGTTGTCGCTTTTCGCGCCGGGGTACTTGGCATTGAGCCGCTCGATGCCGTGGCGGGCCAGCCGCAGCAGCGGCCCGTCCTCCGGGAGGGTTTCCGCGCGTGCGTCCCGAAAATCCGTCAGCAGGCCGAAGTGCAGGTTGTCGTTCCGGTTTGCCAGAAACCGGACTTCCAGCGCATCGACAAGGTTTTCGATGCTTTGAGCACCGGTCAGCATCGCCGGGATCACCACCAAAGCGCGCGATTCCGGCGGGATTCCTGCGGAAAAGTCCATTCGCGGCAGTAAATGCGGCGCCGCCAGCAGCGTCGCCAGCCAGTTGACCAGCGCCACCGCCAGCTGACTCGCGCACAACAGCGAGACGATGCCGATCAGGCCGAGCGCCCAGCCCTCCATGCCGTTGGCATGGGCCATTTCCAGCAGGCTCCCGGCGAGGATCGCCGCGATCAGAGCAATCGTGCCGAAATAAAGCGGCAGCGGAAACCGGCGGCATAACCGCTGCGCGGCCTCGGCGGCCGGCAGCCGAACCTGCGCCGCGCGCTCGAGTTGAGGCAATCCCTGGTCGATCAGGTAGAACCCGACATGCGCCGCTCGATCATCGAGAACCTTCGCGGCGGCGCCGTCATGCGCGAACTGGACCGCTTTGCGCGCCACTTCGGCTTCGGACAGCGCGCCCGTTTTCGCTGTTTTCTCGACCACGTGACGGTAGCGGTCGCGGGTGGCGAAATCCATCCTGCCGTAAACGCCGCCGGGATCTTCGCGCAGTTTCTGCTCGACCACGCTCATCGTTTCGACGAACTCGCGCCAGTCCATCGCCTCCAGAAACCGCAGGCTGCCGATGCTGTTGCTGATCGAGACCTGGTCGGCGGCCTGCTGCTGGTTTTCCGACTGAACCGATTGCTCGATCGTCTGGCCCGACTCTGCGAGCATTTGTTCGATCCAGGTAAGCGGCAATGCCAGAGCGGGGCTTTGCCCCTGCAACCGGCGCGCGAACTCCGCAACAAACGAACTCACCATCGGCGGTTCCGATCGGGCCATGTCGGCGATCGCCAGAATCAGGCTCTTGGGGTCCTTCTCGGCGATGTCCGTCATCTGGTCGGCCCAATAGTCGGCGCGGTTGCGGCCGACTCTGTCGGCAGCGATGCGCGAACCGACGCGTCGGAGATTCTCGATCAGCGCCAGGCGCAGCATGATGGGGATCGCCCATAGCTCGCCCAGCTTCAGGGCGGTGACGGTCTGGTAGGCGGCCGCGAAACTGCTGAGACTTTCCGGATCCACGCGCCCATCGCCGTGCGCGATCGTCTCCAGCGCAATGTCGTAGACGCGCGGAAGCCCCGCTGAGGGACCACTGGCCAGACGCGGCAGTTCACGGCTGTAGCCTTTCGGGAAGTGTCTCCTGGCAGTGCGAATCTGTTCTTCGATCAGGTAGAAATTGTCGAGCAGCCATTCCCCGGCCGGCGCAATTCTGCGATTCGCCTTGACCGCTGCCGCGAGCAGGTCGCAAGCGCCAGTCAAGACGCGTTCGTTATCGGCCAGCCGCGCGAGGAGGCGGTCCGAAACGCGTCCGAGAGCCAACCCATGCGTGCCCGCCAGCGTCCTGCCATGCTGCACCATCTGGTCGGCGCTGAACAACTCCGATCGCAGCGGCTGCTCGTCGCCTGCGGTTTCCTTCGGCGTTGCGTTTCCATACCGCAACACCTGAAAGTGCGCCAATGTCTCGCGAATCGTTTTGCGGCCCGCCTTCAATTTCGGGATTTCCTTTTATCTTCGGCGCGCGCCAGGGGGGATATCTTCATCCCTGCCGCAGAGTGCACGCGCCGGCAGCGCGCGTGCACGCGGGTGCGAGCAGGTCAGCCAGGACAAAATATCGCGGCCGGGGGGCGAAATGCTGTCTTTGCGCGGCGTGGTCGATTGTACGCGCAATCCATGCCAGGACGTGGCGCGATTTCAGGGCGAACGGCGTATCGGCGCGGTATCGGCGGATACCGTGTTTGCGTGGCCGGCAGGAAGTACCGCGCCGGGGCGCGTCACACGATCCGGCAGGAAATCGCGGCCGCAGGATCATGGGGCGAAGCAGCTTCACAAACCGCCGCATGCAACCGCTTTCATAAGGCGGTTGCGCGGCTTGGCCGCTGGCTGCTGATGACCAGCGACCGCATGCACGCGGACGAATTTCGCCTGACGCACGGATTTCTGTCGAACATGCTGGGGCTACGCAGAGTCGGCGTGACCAAGGCTGCCGGGGTTTTGGAGCGAAAGAAATTAATCGATTACAGCCGCGGCAAAATCAGAATTTTGAACCGGGAAGGTCTTGAAACGGCTGCTTGCGCGTGTTACCGGATCGTCAGAAACCTGCAAGACAATGCACAGGTATAGCGGCGCCTGAAGCAGAGATTATCCGCAGGTTGCGAAACGGCGAGTTCAGAATCACAAACAGCGACGCCCCGGCCGGGTAAGGCCGACGCGTCGTTTATTCCTAATTGCGGTTGCTTACTTGGGTTTGTCTACTTGGTTGCCGATAAGGCCGCCGACCGCTGCACCGCCAATAGTTCCGACCGCGCTGCCGCCCGTAAGCACGGCGCCGCCAACCGCGCCGACCCCAGCGCCAATCGCAGTGTTCCTGTCACGCGTCGACATCGTGTCGCAACCGCCCAGGCCGAGCAGCACCGCTGCAGCCACCGTACTTACTGCAAGAAATTGCATCGTTTTCATGGTATTTCCTTAAGGTTGATGGACTATCGCATGTGGACACAACGGCTTTTCCTGTAGAAGATGGCGAGCGGCCGCCCGAAATTACCCCGCTGAGCGGTGGCTTGTGTCCACGATAGTTCAGGCCGCCGCGCCGAGTCGATTAAAAATACGGGCCATTATCATCCGCTCCGGGGGCCCGGTCCGTGCGCTGCCAAACATAGGCAGAAATTTATCAGTCGCGGTTGCGGGCGCGAGGCCGGGATCGCCCTGAGCGAGCCGGTCGCATGGTGGCAGCGCTTAAGCTGCGCGCCGTAGCGGCGCTCGAGGGCGTCAGCGAGGTCGTGGACTTGGAGGTTGCTACTCTGTATTTCCGCCGTCTGATGGTGCCCGGGGAGGGTTTTCTTTGCGCCTTCGCGCTTTTACGGCAAAGTGGTCAAATCACGAACAAATCAACGAATTCGTTGACCGGCATCGTCTCGAGCCGTTTCTGGTCGCGGCATGAATCGAGAATCGCCGCCTGCTGTTTGGCCGGGAAACGGCGCGCGAGATTGGTGCGGAACTTCGCTTCGAGCAGCGGGATGCCTTCCTTGCGGCGCCGGCGGTGGCCGACCGGGTACTCGACCGCGATGTTTTCGGTCTTGCCGCCGTCCGTGAAGAACACCTGAACCGCATTGGCGATCGAGCGCTTGTCCGGGTCGAGATAGTCGCGGCTCCATTGCTTGTTTTCCACGCATACCATTTTGGTGCGCAGCGCATCGATGCGCGGATCCCGGGCAACATCATCCTCGTAATCTGCGGCGGTAAGATTGCCCTTGATGAGTCCGACGGCGGTCATGTACTGGATACAGTGATCGCGGTCGGCGGGATTGCCCAGCGGACCCTGCTTGTCGATGATGCGGATCGCGGATTCGTGGGTCGTAATCACGACTTTGCTGACATCGTCCAGCCGGTCTTTGACCTTCGGATGCAATCGGACCGCGCATTCGACCGCGGTCTGGGCGTGGAATTCGGCCGGAAACGAAATCTTGAACAGCACGTTTTCCATTACGTACGAACCGTAGCGGCGCGTAAATTTGAACGGCTTGCCTTTGAACAGCACGTCGTAAAAGCCCCAGGTTTTCGCAGTGAGCGCGGAGGGGTAACCCATCTCGCCTTTAAGCGCCATCAGTGCCAGCCGCACGGCGCGACTGGTGGCGTCTCCCGCTGCCCACGACTTGCGCGATCCTGTGTTGGGCGCGTGGCGGTAGGTCCGCAGCGATTGGCCGTCAACCCAGGCGTTCGACACCGCATTGATAACTTCGTCGCGCGTGCAGCCAAGCATGGTTGCGACCACCGCTGTGGTCGCAACCTTGACCAGCACGACGTGGTCCAAACCAACCCGGTTGAAGCTGTTCTCCAGCGCGATCACGCCTTGAATTTCGTGCGCTTTGATCATGCCGGTCAGCACGTCGCGCATTTCAAGCGGCTTTTTGCCGCCGGCCAACTGCCTGCGTGAGAGGTAATCAGCGCATGCCAGGATGCCGCCGAGGTTGTCCGACGGATGACCCCATTCCGCCGCGAGCCAGGTGTCGTTGAAGTCCAGCCAGCGGATCATGCAGCCGATGTTGAACGCCGCCGTCACCGGGTCAAGCTGAAAGGAAGTGCCGGGAACCTTCGCGCCGTTCGGCACCACGGTTCCGGCAACAATCGGCCCCAGCAGTTTGGTGCAAGCAGGGTAGGACAGCGCTTCAAGGCCGCAACCGATCGTATCAATCAGGCATAGCCGGGCGGTGTTGTAGGCCTCAGTGCTTTTGGTCCTGTACTTGAGGGCATAGTCTGCGATATCGAGCAGTACCCGGTCGGGCTTGGGGCGAATGTTTAAAGTGTGTGATGACATGGGATCCGGTTAGCAGAGTGTTGAAAAAGCCGGCTTGAGATGTAACAACATCATTGCGGGCACCGGTCCGCACGGAAACGATGCCGGGGCACGCATTCGCTCGCGGGTGTGACGAATTATTTGGACTTGCCGCGCTCGCCGATCGGAGTGAACTTGCGCGGTTCCGGGCCGGTATAGTTTGCGGCAGGCCTTATGATCTTGCCGTCGAGACGCTGCTCGATCACGTGCGCCGACCAGCCGCTGGTGCGCGCGATTACGAAGATGGGCGTGAACAGCGTGGTCGGAATTCCCAGCTTGAAGTACGAGACCGCCGAAAACCAGTCGAGATTGGCGAACATTTTCTTCTCCCGCGCCATAACCGCCTCGATGCGGTCGGCAATGTCGAACATCGTCATGTCGTTGGACGCCTTCGACAGCGTGCGCGCGACTTCCTTGATCACCTGATTGCGCGGGTCGGCAATGGAGTAAACCGGATGACCGAAACCAATAACAACTTCCTTATTGGCGATGCGCGCGACGATATCGTTTTCGGCCTCAGCGGGACTGTCGTAGCGATTCATCACCTCAAATGCGACCTCGTTGGCGCCGCCGTGTTTGGGGCCACGCAGCGCACCGATGCCGCCGGTGATGGCCGAATGCATGTCGGAACCGGTGCCGGCGACGACGCGGCACGCGAAGGTCGAGGCATTGTATTCGTGCTCGGCATAAAGGATCAGTGATGTGTGCATCGCGCGCACCCACTGCTGCGAGGGCGCCTTGCCGTGCAGCAGGTGCAGGAAATGGCCGCCGATCGAGTCGTCATCAGTTTCGACCTCGATGCGGCGTCCGTTCTGGCTGTAATGGTGCCAGTAGAGCAGCATCGAGCCGAACGAGGCCATCAGGCGGTCGGCGATGTCACGCGCACCGGGTACATTGTGATCATCTTTCTCCGGCAGGGCGCAGCCGAGCACGGAACATCCGGTGCGCATCACGTCCATCGGATGCGCTGCGGCCGGCACGCACTCAAGCGCCGTTTTTACCGCATGCGGCAGACCCCGCAGCGATTTGAGGCGGGCTTTGTAGTTTGCAAGCTGAGCCGCGGTGGGCAGCTTGCCATGCACCAGCAGGTGGGCGACCTCCTCGAACTCGCATTGCGCGGCAATATCGAGAATGTCATAACCGCGGTAATGCAGATCGTTGCCGCTGCGTCCCACGGTACTAAGCGCGGTATTGCCGGCAGTGACGCCGGACAGTGCGACGGATTTTTTCGGTTTAAAGCCGCCGGGTGCGTGGTTGCTGCTCATGGTCGTCTCCTTATCTCACCGTTCAGCCCAGCAGGTGCCTGATCCCATCGCGCTCCTCGTGCAGTTCCTTGAGCGTTGCCTGCATGCGGGCGCGACTGAAGTCGCTGACCTCGAGGCCATTGACGATCTCGTATGCGCCGTTTTTGCAGATGCACGGATATCCGTAAATAACGCCCTCGGCGATGCCGTAGCTGCCATCGGCGGCAACACCCATGCTGACCCAGTCGCCGTCGGGCGTGCCGCGGACCCAGTCGCGCATGTGGTCCATCGCGGCGTTAGCGGCGCTGGCGGCGGAGGACAGGCCGCGCGCATCGATGATGGCCGCGCCGCGTTTCTGAATGGTTGGAATGAAAGTCTTCTCGAGCCAGTCTTGATCGTTGATCAGCGGCCACACTTTCGAGCCTGCGGCTTCAGCATGGAACAGGTCGGGATATTGCGTCGCCGAATGGTTACCCCATACCGTCATTTTCCCGAGAATCGGCACCGGCTTGCCCGTTTTCTGCGCGATCTGCGTCAGCGACCGGTTATGGTCCAGTCGCATCATGGCAGTGAACTGCGAGGGTTTGAGGCCGGGCGCATTTTTCATCGCGATCAGGCAATTCGTGTTGGCGGGGTTGCCGACAACCAGCACCTTGACGTTGCGGTTCGCGAATTCGCTGAGCGCCTTGCCCTGCGGCCCGAAAATCTTGCCGTTGGCTTCGAGCAGATCCTTGCGCTCCATGCCCGGACCGCGCGGCCGTGCACCGACCAGCAGTGCAAACTCGGCATCTTTGAATGCGACCTGCGGATCGCTCGCCGCGACCATACCCTCGAGCAAGGGGAACGCACAATCATCGAGTTCCATCATTACGCCGCGCAGCGCTTTTTGCGCTTTCTCGTCGGGAATTTCCAGCAACTGCAGGATGACCGGTTGATCCTTGCCGAGCATCTCTCCTGATGCAATGCGGAACAACAAACTGTAGCCGATCTGACCGGCGGCGCCGGTGACGGCAACGCGAACAGGACGATTCATCGAGAAATGCTCCAGGAAAAAATTATAAAACAGTGGCTTGGGTCGGTGGTTCTGAATGTAGAGGTAACTATTTCAGAGCGCAGGCCGGGTGACGATCCAACCCCGCGATGATAGCGAAACCGCGCTGCGGGTGTCAAAAAAAACACGTATTCACAGCCTGTTGCGGTGGCCGGCGCAGCGAAAATTCGCGTCGCCGCGGACCAAGGCCGTGACCCTGAATGTTTTCTCCCGGCCGGTTCTTCTGCAGCGCAGCATTTTCTGCTAAAATTCGCATATTCGTGATTGTTACAGTAGTCATACGTCCGAGCCGTTGTGCGGTTTCCTTGCGCGGGCGTGCCACGCACTCCAGCCCCGTGCTCCGCACCGCGTCTGCCCGGTCGCCTCATGTACTTCCGTTTTCCGCGGTTATGGCAGCAGCGGCCCGACATGGCTGAGTTGGACAAAATCAGGTGGCGAAGCCGGCGCGGATTGCCGGAACTGGATCTGCTACTGGAAATATTCAACCGGCAACACCTTGACGGCCTTGCGCCCCAGCACTTGCAGTGCCTGCAGGAACTGCTGAAATTATCCGACAACGATCTGCTTGACGTGGTTATGGAGCGGGTTGCGTTTCCGCACCGGAATTGCCGCTACGTTTTGCAGTTGCTGCGCCCGGCATGAGCGCCGTTCAATTGGCGCTCGATTCACGTATAATCAGCTTCGGTATAAGTTCAAGAATTCATGGAGAGATTTATGTCTGAAAAGCTCGCGACTTTGTCCTTCACCGACGGCACCCCGTCAGTCGATTTCCCGGTTAATTCCGGCACGGTAGGGCCCGACGTCATCGATATCCGCCCGCTTTACAGCAAGACCGGCAAGTTCACCTACGATCCCGGGTTCATGTCCACGGGCAGTTGTGTTTCCAAAATCACCTACATCGACGGCGACAAGGGCGTGTTGATGTATCGCGGATACCCGATCGAGCAACTGGCCGAACATTGTGATTTTCTCGAAGTTGCCTACCTGATTCTTAATGCTGATCTGCCGAACCAGGCACAGAAGAATAAATTTGTCTCGACCATCACCCAGCACACCATGGTGCACGAGCAGCTGGTGCGCTTCTACACCGGTTTCCGCCGCGACGCGCACCCGATGGCGGTGATGTGCGGGGTGATCGGCGCACTATCGGCGTTTTATCACGACTCGCTCGACATCAGCGACCCGCACCATCGCGAGATCTCGGCATTCCGCCTGATCGCCAAGGTGCCGACGATCACGGCGATGTGCTACAAGTACAATATGGGGCAGCCGTTCATGTACCCAAGGAACACGCTGTCCTACGTCGAGAACTTCATGTACATGATGTTCGGCACGCCGTGCGAAGAGTATAAGCCGAACCCGGTGCTGTCGCGTGCGCTCGACCGCGTCCTGATTCTGCACATCGATCATGAGCAAAATGCCTCCACTTCGACTGTGCGGCTCGCCGGTTCGTCGGGCGCCAACCCGTTCGCGTGCATGGCCGCGGGCATCGCCAGCCTGTGGGGTCCGGCGCACGGCGGCGCCAACGAGGCGGTACTCAACATGCTGGCGCAGATTGGTGACGTTTCCGGCATCGGCAAGTACATCGCGCGGGTCAAGGACAAGAGCGACAACGCTGTGCTCTACGGCTTCGGGCACCGCGTCTACAAGAACTATGATCCCCGCGCCAAGCTGATTCAGAAAACCTGCCACGAAGTGCTCGACGAGCTCGGCCTCAAGAACGACAAACTGTTCAAACTCGCGATAGCGCTCGAAAAAATCGCGCTCGAGGATGAATATTTCGTATCCCGCAAGCTTTATCCCAATGTGGATTTTTATTCCGGCATTGTCTACAAGGCACTCGGCATTCCGACCAGCATGTTCACTGCGATTTTCGCGCTCGCCCGTACCGTCGGCTGGATCGCGCAGTGGACCGAGATGATATCGGATCCCGACCAGAAGATCGGGCGTCCGCGCCAGCTGTACATGGGCCATACCGAGCGTGCTTTCGTGCCGCTCGGGAAACGCAAGTAAGCCGGTGAACGACAAGCGGCGCAACAGGCAGCAGGGCAAACACGGTTTTCGAGGCACGGGCTACTACCGCGAAAGGGCAAGGCCGTGATGAAGGAGATGCGCGGCAATTCGTTTCTGGCCGGCATTAACGCCCCGTTCGTCGAGGCGCTTTACGACCGTTATCTCGATGATCCGGGTGAGGTCGAACCACGCTGGCGAGCCTATTTCGACGAATTGCAGGGGCTCGACGACGGTGCGCCGGATGTCTCGCACCTCCCGGTCCAGGAGCATTTTGCGAGGCTGGCCAGGCAACAACGCGTACCCGTCGTTGCCGGCGGGGCGGAGCAACGCCCGCAACTCAGCGGGAAACAATACAGCGTGCTGCAGTTGATCGGTGCGTACCGCTTTCAGGGTGCGCGCCACGCCGACGTCGATCCGCTCAAGCGCCAGGAAAAACCGCATATCGCCGAGCTGGATCCGGAGTTTTACAGCCTGGGCGAGGCGGACATGGATACCGTGTTTGGTACCGGTTCGCTGGTCGGGCCGCGGGAAATGAAGTTGCGGGATATCCTGCAGATGCTGCGGGAAACTTATTGCCGCGGCATCGGCATTGAATACATGTATATCACCGATGTGCCGCAGAAGCGCTGGGTCCAGGAACGCATCGAGGCTATCCGCGCAACGCCGCACTACGACGCCGCATACAAGAGGCATATCCTCGAGCGTTTGACCGCGGCTGAAACACTCGAGCGCTATCTGCACACCCGCTACGTCGGGCAAACGCGCTTCTCGCTCGAGGGCGGCGACAGCTTTATTCCGATGCTTGACAACCTGCTCGCGCGCGCCGGTGCGGCAGGCGTGCAGGAACTGGTAATCGGGATGGCGCACCGCGGCCGGCTGAACGTGCTGGTCAACACGCTGGGCAAGATGCCGAAGGACCTGTTTTCAGAATTCGAGGGAAAACAGGACATCTCGGTACTTGCCGGGGACGTTAAATACCACGACGGCTTTTCCTCCAACATCATGACTCCCGGCGGGCCGCTGCACGTCACGCTTGCGTTCAACCCGTCGCATCTTGAAATCGTCAATCCGGTAGTCGAGGGCTCGGTGCGCGCGCGCCAGCACCGCCGCGGCGACAAAGAGGGTAAACAGGTGCTGCCGGTGCTGGTCCACGGAGATGCGTCGTATTCGGGCCAGGGCGTGGTAATGGAGACGCTGAATCTCGCGCAGACGCGCGGCTTCGGCACCGGCGGCACGGTGCACATCATCATCAATAATCAGATCGGCTTTACCACTTCCGACTTGCGTGATGCGCGCTCGACGCTATATTGCAGCGATGTATCGAAAATGCTTGAAGTGCCGATTTTCCACGTCAACGGCGACGACCCCGAAGCGGTGTGCCTCGCGGTCGAAATCGCCTTCGACTACCGTATGCAGTTCGGCAGGGACGTGGTAATCGATCTGGTCTGTTACCGCCGGCTGGGCCATAACGAGCAGGACGAGCCGATGGTCACGCAGCCGCTGATGTACAAGAAAATCAGTCAGCACCCGACGCCGCGCAGGATTTACGCTGATCGGCTCGTCGCTGAAAAGGTGATTGCGGACGCCGATGCCGAAGAGATGATCAAGGCATTCCGTGCTGCGCTCGACGGCGGGTACCACACCAACCAGACAATACTGTCGAACTACAAGCCGCCGTTCGAGGTCAACTGGAAACCGTACCTGGGCACCAAGTGGAACGAACGCGATGACACGCGACTGCCGCTTGAGCTGCTGCAGCGACTCGGCCGCAAGCTCAGTGAGACGCCACCTGACTTCAAGTTGCATCCACGTGTCGAAAAGATCATGGCCGAACGCCGGCTGATGGCAGAAGGCAAGCTGCCGCTCGACTGGGGCATGGCGGAAAATCTTGCCTACGCAACACTGCTCAATGAGGGTTTTTCGATTCGCCTGTCCGGACAGGATGTCGGGCGCGGTTTTTTTTGGACCAGAACCGCGAGAGGTGGGATCAGGGCACTTACGTGCCGTTGCAGCACCTGGGCGAGAAACAGGGCGATTTCCTGGTGGTCGATTCGGTACTGTCGGAAGAGGCGGTGCTGGGGTTCGAATACGGCTATTCGACTTCGGAGCCTGACGAACTCGTGATCTGGGAAGCACAGTACGGAGATTTCGCCAACGGGGCGCAGGTCGTAATCGACCAGTTCATCGCTTCGGGCGAGGTCAAATGGGGGCGCCTGTCCGGGCTTACGCTGATGCTGCCGCACGGCTACGAGGGGGCCGGCCCTGAGCATTCGTCGGGGCGCATCGAACGCTTTCTGCAATTGTGCGCAGACTACAACATGCAGGTATGTGCGCCGGCAACGCCGGTGCAGATGTATTTTCTGCTGCGGCGCCAGATGGTGCGCCCGTACCGCAGGCCGCTCATCATCTTTTCGCCCAAAAGTCTGCTGCGTCACAAGGAGTCGGTCTCGCCGATCGAGGAATTCGCTGACAGCGGATTTCGCCCGGTAAACGAGGAATGGGACGAAAAAATCGATCCGCAGCAGGTCAAGCGTGATCGTATTCTGCAGCGGCAAGGTTTTCTACGACCTGCGCGCGGGACGCCGCGAGCGCGGCATCACGGATATTCCGCTGGTGCGCATCGCGCAGATTTACCCGTTTCCGCACGACGATTTCAAGGCCCAGATCGAAAAATACAGGCTCGCGACTGAAATTGTCTGGTGCCAGGAGGAGCCGCGCAATCAGGGCGCATGGCACCGTATCCAGCATTATCTGGTGCGGCATATGCTGCCACACCAGAAACTGACTTACGCCGGGCGCGATTCGTCGGCCACGCCGGCGGCGGGCTACAAGGCGCTGCACGATCGACAACAAAAAGAACTGGTCGATCTGGCATTGACCGCGGGAGCGGCGTCACCCGCGGATGGAATACTGTGACGCTGATGAACGAAACGGAACTATCGTGTTAGTCGAAGTCAAAGTGCCGCAGCTTTCGGAATCGGTGGCGGAGGCGACGCTGATGGCCTGGCGCAAGAAGGCCGGAGAATTCGTCAGTCGCGACGAAAACCTGGTCGAAATCGAAACCGACAAAATCGTGCTGGAAATTCCCGCGCCCGAGTCGGGAGTTTTGACCAAAATCATCAAGGGTGACGGCGGCACAGTCGTCAGCGAGGAAGTGATCGCGACGATAGACACCGACGGCAAGCCGCAGGCGGTTTCGCCAAGCACGGCGGCGCCTGCGCTGGCTGCGCGTCCTTCGCAGGAAGCCGCCAAGCCGGGCCCGACCGCCGGACCCGGCGTGATGCCGGCGGCGCACAAAATCGCAATTGAAAACCGGATCGACACCGCGGACTTGCGCGGCAGCGGACGCGGCGGGCGCATTACCAAGGGCGACGTGCTTGGTGCAATGCAGCCGGCAACGCCGCCGGGCGTCAAATCTCCGGCGGCACCGGCACCGTCGCGCGCCCCAGCCCCTGCGGTCGTGCAAGGTGCTTTGGGCGAGCGTGCGGAGCAGCGTGTGCCGATGTCGCGGCTGCGCGCACGCGTTGCCGAACGGCTGGTACAGGCGCAATCGACGGCGGCGATCCTTACGACGTTCAACGAAGTGAACATGCAGCCGGTAATCGATTTGCGGAACCGCTACCGGGACAGATTCGAGAAGGAGCATGGCGTCAAGCTCGGCTTCATGTCGTTTTTCGTCAAAGCGGCGGTCGTTGCGCTCAAGCGCTATCCGATCGTCAATGCATCGATCGACGGCGGCGACATCGTTTATCACGGCTACTTCGATATCGGTATCGCGGTGGGCAGTCCGCGCGGGCTGGTGGTACCCATAATCCGCAACGCCGATCAGATATCGCTTGCCGAGATCGAGAAGCAGATCGCAGATTTCGGCGCGCGCGCACAAGACGGCAAGCTGAACATGGAAGAACTGACCGGCGGCACCTTTTCGATTTCCAATGGCGGCGTGTTCGGTTCGATGCTTTCGACGCCTATCATCAATCCGCCGCAAAGCGCGATACTCGGCGTGCACGCGACCCGCGAGCGGCCGGTGGCGGAAAACGGGCTAGTCGTGATCCGGCCGATGAATTACCTCGCCCTGTCCTACGATCATCGCATTATCGATGGCCGCGAGGCGGTGCTGTCGCTGGTGGCGATCAAAGAAGCACTGGAAGACCCGGCGCGCATGTTGCTCGACATTTAACATACGAATGGCGAAGCTGTTTGACGTGGTGGTGATCGGCGGCGGGCCGGGCGGCTACATCGCGGCGATCCGCGCGGCCCAGCTGGGGCTTAAGACCGCGTGCATCGACGAGTGGAGCGTGGCCGGGGGCAAGCCCGCACTTGGCGGCACCTGCACCAATGTTGGCTGCATTCCGTCGAAAGCGTTGCTGCAATCGTCGGAGTTTTATGAGCACGCCGCGAATCGCTTCACCGAGCATGGCATCAAGCTGAAGGGACTCGGCCTTGACCTGGGGCAGATGCTTGCGCGCAAGGACAAGGTAGTCCGCCAGAACAACGATGGCATTGCTTTTCTGTTCAAGAAGAACAAGATCGAGTTCTTTCACGGCAGCGGCAGCCTGATCAAGAGGGGCGCGGACGGTTGGGAAATCAGCGTAAGCGGGCCCGGCGCAGCAGCACTCGCTGCGAAGCACGTGATTATCGCCACCGGCTCCAGTCCGCGCGCATTGCCCGGCGCGGATTTCGACGGCGAGCTGATACTCGACAACGCCAGCGCGCTGACAATTGCGGAGGTGCCGAAACGTCTGGGGGTCGTCGGCGCCGGCGTGGTCGGGCTGGAGCTGGGCAGCGTGTGGCGGCGTCTCGGCGCTGAAGTCACCATACTCGAGGCATTGCCGGCATTTCTCGGCGCGGCTGACGAGCAGATCGCCATGGAGGCGGCCAAGGCGTTCGCCCGGCAGGGACTGCTGATACATACCAGCGTAAATATTTCGAACGTAAGCGCCGGGAAGTCAGTGGTTGTGGATTACATTGACGGCAAGGGCAAAGTGAAGTGTGCGACTTTCGACAAGCTCATCGTCGCGATCGGGCGCACGCCAAACACCCGGGGGTTGGGTCACGAGGTGGTTGGGCTCAAGCTCGATGAACGCGGTTTCATCGCAGTTGACGACGATTGCCGTACCAACTTGTCCAACGTGTGGGCGGTCGGCGACGTGGTGCGAGGCCCCATGCTTGCCCACAAAGCCGAAGAAGAGGGCGTGGCGGTCGCGCAGCGCATCGCCGGCCATCACGGGCACGTCGATTTCAATACCGTGCCGTGGGTGATCTACACCGCGCCCGAGATCGCCTGGGTCGGCAAGACCGGACAGCAGCTGAAGGCGGCCGGTGTAAATTTTCGCGCAGGCACTTTTCCATTCATGGCGAACGGCCGCGCGCGAGCGCTCGGCGAAACCGGCGGCATGGTCAAAATTCTGGCGGACACTGCGACCGATCTCATTCTGGGCGTACATATCATAGGGCCCATGGCTTCCGAGTTGATCGCGGAAGCAGTGGTCGCAATGGAATTCCGGGCTTCAGCGGAAGACATCGCGATGATCTGTCACGCCCATCCATCGTTGTCCGAGGCGATGAAGGAAGCAGCACTCGCGGTGGACCAGCGCGCGCTTAACCTGTGATCGGACGAATTCGCGTGCCGGTGGACAGGCGAACCCGCGGTTGCTCCGGCGAGCCGTGTTTTTCGTAGAGACGTCACAATGGAAAAATTCAGGGCCTATCGCATTTTCGAGGAAAACGGCAAGGGCAAAGGCCGGCTGGTGGAGATGACGCTGGATGAACTCGATCCGGGAGAAGTCGTGATCCGGAGCGCGTATTCGAGCGTCAACTTCAAGGACGCGCTCACCGGCACCGGGGCGGCGCGGATCGTGCGCCGTTATCCGTGCGTTGGCGGCATCGATGGCAGCGGTACCGTGGTGGCTTCGGGTGACCGCCGCTTCAAAGCCGGCGACGAGGTGATTTGCACCAGCTACGATCTTGCAATGTCGCACGACGGAGGCTATGCCGGGATGATGCGCGTGCCGGCCGCTTGGGTGGTGCCGCTGCCGCAGGGGCTGACGCTGTTCGAGGCGATGGCGATCGGTACCGCCGGTTACACCGCGGCGCTGGCGGTTCACCTGCTTGAGCACAACGGCATGGCGCCGGCCAACGGCAAGGTGCTGGTGAACGGCGCGACCGGCGGCTGCGCGAGTCTGGCAATCGACATGCTGGCGCGGCTCGGCTATCGCGTGACCGCGATCACCGGCAAGGCGGGCGAACACGGCTACCTGAAACGCATAGGCGCCAGCGAGGTCCTTGGCCGGGAGGCGCTGGCTGCGGCGACGCGGCCGCTGGAAAAAAGCATGTGGGCTGCGGCATTCGATTCGGTCGGCGGTGAGCAGCTTGCGGCACTGACGCGCACCATGCAACCCCACGGCGTGATCGCGAGCTTCGGCAATGCCGGCGGCATCGAAGTGCATACCACGGTGCTGCCTTTCATACTGCGCGGGGTGCGCCTGATCGGCATCGATTCTGCCTATACGCCGATGGAGGTTCGGCGCGGGGTATGGCAGCGCCTTGCCGCCGATCTCAAGCCACGCCATCTCGAAGACATCGCTCAGACGATCATGCTGGAAGAACTACCGGCGGCATTCGAAAAATTACTCGGGCAGCAGGGCAGGGGTAGAATTGTCGTATTTACAGGCGAGCGTTAACGCGAGCGCATGTTAGAACGGACGCCCTAAGGCGCGCCGTTCAACGCACTGGTATGCAGTAAAAATACCGCATCCGCCTGATTGAGCGATCGGCAGTAGAAACGGTACTGGAGGAGGCGGATGACGACCTATCAGGAATTTCACCGCCGTTCGATCGAGCAACCGGCGGAATTCTGGGGCGAGCAGGGGAAGTTGATCGACTGGCACAAGCCCTTCGATCAGGTGCTCGATTACAGCCGGCCGCCATTCGCCAGGTGGTTCATCGGTGGCGAAACCAATCTTTGTTACAACGCGGTCGACCGCCATCTCAAGGATCGCGCCGGACAAAGTGCGCTGATCTATATTTCAACGGAGACCGGGCACGAGCAGGTCTACACCTACCGCGAGCTGTACCAGGAAGTCAACCGCTGCGCGGCGGTGCTGCAATCGCTCGGCGTAGGCAAGGGCGATCGCGTGCTGATCTACATGCCGATGATTCCGGAAGCGATATTCGCGATGCTCGCGACGGTGCGGATCGGCGCGATCCACTCGGTGGTGTTCGGCGGCTTTGCGTCGCACAGCCTTGCTTCACGTATTGACGATGCGGGACCCAAAGTCATGTTCACGTCGGACGCGGGGATGCGCATGGGCAAGGCGATCCACTACAAGCCGCTGATCGACGAGGCGATCAGGCTTGCGAAATCGCCGCCGCAGAAGGTCGTGGTCGTCAATCGTGGCATCGACAAGAACCTGACGCGGAGCGCGGGTCGGGACCTCGACTATGCCGAACTGCGTGAGCAGCACCTGAACGCGCAGGTGCCGGTGGTGTGGCTCGAATCGAACGAGCCCTCATACATTCTCTATACCTCGGGCACTACCGGCAAGCCGAAGGGTGTGCAGCGCGACACCGGCGGATATGCGGTGGCGCTGGCGGCATCGATGAAATACGTTTACGACGCGCGCCCCGGTGAAACCTATTGGGCGACTTCCGACATCGGCTGGGTCGTCGGCCATTCTTATATCGTCTACGGTCCGCTGCTCTACGGCATGGCAAGCGTAGTTTACGAAGGCGTGCCGATCCGGCCCGATCCCGGCATCTGGTGGAAGATCGTGCAGGACCACAGGGTAAGCGTAATGTTTTCGGCGCCGACCGCGGTGCGGGTACTGAAGAAACAGGACCCGGCGTATCTCGGGAAATACGATGTCAGTTCGCTGCGCCACCTGTTTCTGGCGGGAGAGCCGCTCGATGAGCCCACCGCGCGGTGGATTCAGGAGGCGCTCAAGGTCCCGGTAATCGACCACTATTGGCAGACCGAAACCGGATGGTCCATCCTTTCCAGCATTCCCGGGGTCGAAAATACACCGAGAAAATTCGGCAGTCCGAGTTTTCCCGCGTACGGCTTCGACGTCAAACTGCTGCATGAAGCGACCGGCGCCGAGGTAGCGAACAACGAGAAGGGCGTGGTCGCAATAGTGCCGCCGCTGCCGCCGGGATGTTTGTCCACCGTATGGGGACAGGATGAGCGTTTCGTGCAGACCTACTTCACCAGTTTCAGGAACCAGCTCGTCTACACTACCTTCGACTGGGGCATTCGCGACGACGACGGTTATTATTTTATTCTCGGCCGCACCGATGACGTGATCAATGTCGCCGGCCATCGACTCGGCACGCGCGAAATCGAGGAAGCGGTCAGCGGCCACCCAAACATTGCCGAGGTCGCGGTGGTTGGCGTCAGCGATCCGATCAAAGGTCAGGTGCCGATCGCGTTCGCGGTGGCGAAAGACGCAGCCAGCGTGGCGAGCGCGGAAGGCCGGCAGGCGCTGGAAAAGGAAGTGTTCGATGTCGTCGACAGCGCGCTCGGAGCGATCGGCAGGCCGGGGCGGG
>JGI1357J11328_10000733_pt1 | contig 26603 bp, 28 predicted proteins | sample Subgrocontami54m_FD_11328 | JGI IMG/M metagenome (IMG submission 11328)
AAATCCTTAGCTTGGGCGGCGTTGGGCCGTAGCGAATCAGCCCCCCGGGGGGGGGGGGGAGATTAGTCTTTTTTATCAATACATTATGCCGTTTTCTTAATGCACGATTCTGAACTGGATCGTTGTGTATTGTAAACCCGCAAATCCCCTATTTCAATATGGTTTTTAAGTTCCCGGCGGCGCGCCAGATCGGAACCGGAGGCGGGGCACTTTTATTCGACGTGGGCGGCGCGATGCGACGGCGATCGCGCGCCGCCGCCATCTACAGCCTGATCGAAACCGCCAAGCTCAACGACGCCGACCCGGAAGCCTATCTCCGCAATGTACTCACCCGCATAGCTACTTATCCGGCCCGGCGCATCGCCGGTCTGCCGCCGTGGAACTGAGCAACGGAGTCTGCCAAACTGGCAGCATGAGCCAAGCCGCTGATCAAGTCATTATTCTCCGCATCGAGTTGGCATATATCGAGCCGTTGATCTGGCGGCGTGTAGCGGTACCAGCAACAATGACGCTGACATCCCTTCATCACGTCATCCAGATTGCGATGGGTTGGCTGGATTATCACCTGTGGAAATATCGCCTCGATGATGAGATCTTTGGCGTCCCCGATCCAGAGGACAATATACGCGGCGTCACCGTCCATCCTGCCGATAAAACCTCTCTCGTCTCTTTGACAGGGCGCGGCATGCGCGGATTCAGCTACACTTATGACTTTGGCGACGATTGGCTGCATCACATCCTCGTCGAGGGCACAGATGCGGCAAAGCCCGGGATAAAATACCCGCTGTTCCTCGGCGGCGAGCGCCGTTGCCCGCCGGAGGATTGCGGCGGCCCGCCGGGCTACTTCGAGTTCATCGAGGCGATCTCGGGGGCGGCCAGAGGTCGGCCGACCAAAGCCGCCAAGCAGGCACTGGAATGGTATGGCGGCCCATACGACCCAAATGATATCGGGGAAGAGACAATCAAACGGCAACTGGCTGCCATCGGCACGCCGAAGCAAAAAACACGCCCAATCAGGAAAGGCCGGGATTAAAAGGAGGCGTCGTGACCGAGCGCTTACGCCTCAAATCGCTAGTGAGCACTAGAAATCTTGCACTATCGTCTTCGGCGCTGGGGCCGGACAGGAAACGCCGGTACCGCCGAGCCCGCAATAGCCGGACGGGTTCTTGTGCAGATACTGTTGGTGATGATCCTCGGCATAGAAAAACTCGGGCGCCGTCAGGACCTCCGTGGTGATTCCGGCGGGCCGCCTGGCCGCGGCTAACGCCAGCTTATAGCGCTGGCGCGACTCCGCGGCCGCTTTGCGCTGGTCGGCTGAATAGAAATAAATTCCCGAACGGTATTGCGTGTCGACGTCCTTGCCTTGGCGCATCCCCTGGGTGGGGTCGTGGCCTTCCCAGAACGTCCGGAGCATCGATTGATACGACACGATCGCCGGGTCGTATACGACGCGCACCACCTCGTTGTGCCCGGTCATGCCGGTGCCGACGTCTTCACAAGTGGGATTCTGGGTATAGCCGGCGGCGTAGCCCACGAAAGTCGAGTACACGCCTTTGGTCTGCCAGAACAGCTTTTCGGCACCCCAGAAGCAGCCCATGCCGAACATGGCGATGCTCATGACCGGGGGGAACGGCGGCTCCATCGGCGTTCCCAGCACGGCGTGACATGCGGGCACTTTCATGCGCAGCGCGCGCCCGGGCAAAGCCTGCTCGCGCGTCGGCGTGTCGGTCTTTTTTCTCAGCAAGTCCGCCATGATTGGGCACCGCAGCAATCAATGACGATGCTAAATCAACCTATCCCAGATGACAATCTCGGAAGTCCATTTGCGCATTAGAGTAAGTGTAATCTGGAGGCACCTGCAATCGGCATTGGCCATTTTCATCGCGCCCTGTCGTTTTTGTTATTATTTCGGTGCGCTTTCTTGGATCGTTGAACTCAGCGTCCCCGGCATGCTGGACCTTTCGATCGGACCGGAACAAAATTCGTTAGGCTTCGCTCTGTGGTTGGAAATTCACTCTGGGCATAGATCCATGGCAACGTACAGTGCGCCGCTGCGCGATATCCGTTTCGTTTTGCACGAGCTACTCGACATCGGTCAGCTCGGTCGAATTGCTGGGTTTGCGGCTGTGACACGCGATGTTGTCGACGCCGCGCTCAAGGAAGTCGCTGACCTGTGTGAACGGGTACTTCTTCCTCTCAACCAGTCGGGTGACGAGGAGGGTTGCCATTTCGAAAATGGGGTCGTGCGAACCCCATCGGGATTCAAGGACGCTTATCGAATGTTCGCTGAAGGAGGCTGGACTTCGTTGGCCTGTGATCCCGCCCACGGCGGCCAGGGTTTACCGGAGGTTATCAATTGCGCGCTGACCGAGATGGCGTGCTCCAGCAACCTTGCATTAGAGACTTATTTGGCGCTGTCGCACGCCGCTTATGTCCTCATCGATGCACACGGATCGGACGAGATCAAACGCAGGTTTTTGCCCAGGTTGGTGGACGGCAGTTGGAGTGGCACGATGTGCCTGACCGAACCCCACTGCGGCAGTGACCTCGGCTTAATCCGGACGAAGGCACAACCGCAACCCGATGGCAGCTACAGACTGAGCGGAACAAAGATTTTCATCACGGCTGGCGAGCATGATCTGACTGAAAACATCCTCCACCTGGTGCTCGCCCGGTTGCCCGACCCTTCTCCGGGCACGATAGGCCTCAGCCTCTTCCTGGTTCCCAAATTTCTCGTGAATTCCGACGGCTCATTAGGGCCACGCAACGGAGTAAGTTGCCGGGCGCTTGAAAAAAAGATGGGCATCAATGCGTCCGCTACCTGCGTGATGAGCTTCGAGGACGCTACCGGCTACTTGATCGGCAAACGGCGCGACGGGCTCCGCTCCATGCGCACAATGATGAATGCTGCGCGGCTCGCCGTTGGTTTGCAGGGTTTAGGACTCGCGGAAACTGCCTATCAAAAAGCCCGTGCGTACGCGAGAGAACGGCTGCAAGGTCGCGCCATAAAAGGCGCTCAATGCCCTGATCGGCCGGCCGATCCAATCATCGTTCATCCCGATGTCCGGCGCATGCTGCTCACGATGAAGGCGTACAACGAAGGCGCACGTGCCCTCGCGTATTGGGTCGGCATGCATGTCGATCTGTCTCGCCATCATCCTGATCCTGCGGCCCGCGAAATAGCGGATGACCTGGTTCAGCTTTTGATTCCCGTCGTCAAGGCATTCGTTACGGACCACGGCTTCGAGGCCACCAATCTTGGCCTTCAGGTCTTTGGCGGCCATGGATACATTCGCGAGCACGGGATGGAACAGTTGGTGCGTGACGCCCGCATCGGTCAGCTCTACGAAGGGACGAACGGGATCCAGGCGTTGGACCTTGTGGGTCACAAGATTGCGATGAAGTCCGGGCGTTTGTTACGACGGTTTTTCGATCCCATTGATCGGTTCATCAACGAGCATGGGGATAACACTCAAATGCAGGAGTTCGTCCTGCCACTCGCTAAAGCTTTTCGTGAGCTTCAACAGGTGACGGCGTGGATTGGGGATCAGAGCACGAAAAACCGTCAGAAGGTAGCTGCGGCGGCGAATGACTATCTTCGTCTTTTCGGACTCGTTGCGCTGGGTAGCGAGTGGGCGAAAATCGTCAAAATCGCGCACTCAGCCTTGGAGAACGTCGGCGAGAAGAAATTCTACGAGGCGAAAATCGCTACCGCGCGATTTTACATGCAGTATCTATTGCCGCAGAGTTCGTCCTTGGTTACCGCCGTCATGTCCAGCAGCGGGTCGATCATGGACTTTGAAACGGAAGCCTTTTGACGGCTCGGCTCGCTTTGTCGTTGCCGAAAACCCCAAACGCGGTATGTCTTGAGTTGCATGCGAATTGACAGCATACGCTGGCCTATACGTGCCGATTGGTCTGACAAGCTAGTCGTCGGCATTTTGATCGAACGTCATAAACCTTCTGGTTCTTATCGGATCAATCCTATCCGCGTGCGCCAGCACCCAAACCGCCCTAGTGTCCAATTGGTCCTGTGGCAGAGGATCTAAGCTGCGATGAGATGACAATTTTCTTGGTCCTGACAATCTTCGGTATGTGCCTTACAATGCTTCACAAGCAGATTAAAAATCTTTTTTACTTTGGTCCGAGGTTCGCCCCGGAGTGGTCCACATAGTGTGCCAAATACATATCATCACACGCCTTGACGAAAAGAGCCCTCAACAGAGGGCTCTTTTCGTTTCAACGTCTGTACCTCTCCGACACAAAAACAGGCCTAGACCAAACCGGACTCGGACCTTCACCTATTCTGTGGCTTAGAATCGTGCGTCGCTCGAAGACCGATTTTCAGTGCGCGATACGACAAAAGCGATGCGAGATCACCAATGAGTAATAGCCGGAGTCTCTGTTCTCGCTCAGCTTGTGCTTGGGCCAACACCTTTTCGATCTGTCCGTCGGATTTTAGGCGCTGGTAGATGTCCCAGACGACCTCCATGTACGTGAGCAGATTTTGAGCTGCCTCTTCGATCTCGATCGCAGAGAGATTTGGGCAACGACGCTGCACGAAGCGAAGCGCCCAGCCTTTGAGCCAGGGGTTTTCGAAATCCATATGAATGACTGATTAGCGGGTAAAACAATCGTCGACCAACGCAGAGTGAGGTCTGGTACAATAAGCGAGAAATGGGAAAGGTACTGCACCGTAAGCTGATTCGGGACAACGCACCCGACAATATGCGCAAGGCGGGTGTAACGTTCGAGACGCGACAGCTCGAAGAAGTGGAATTCAAAAAAGAGCTACTAAAAAAAGTTATCGAGGAAGCAGGGGAGCTCTGTTCTTCGGAAGGCAACGAGAACATGGCAGGAGAGCTGGCAGATATTCTCGATATCATCGATGAAATCAAAAAGACATTCGATATCAGCGAGGCAGGTTTGACAAAAGCGCGCGCAATCAACGCGAAAAAGAAAGGCGGCTTCGAGCAAAGAATTCTTTTGGAGTGGTCGAACGTGGAACAGAAAGGGTCGTAAAATTTGCCGTATTGGCAAAATTGGCACGTTCTCACTCCGTGCAATCAATCTGACTTTCGATGACTATGACATCTACGCCGCGATAGGGATGTCTTCCTCGCATTGGAATTCTTCCGCGTGCGCCTTACAATGCTTCACAAGCAGATTAAAAATCTTTTTTACTTTAGTCCGAGGTTCGCCCCGGAGTGGTCCACATAGTGTGCCAAATACATACACTCACACGCCTTGACGAAAAGAGCCCTCTGTTGAGGGCTTTTTTCGTTTCAACATCTGTGCTTCTCAGACACAAAAACAGGCCTAGACCAAACAGGACTCGGACATTCAGCTATTCTGTGCCTTGGAATCATGTGTTGCCTGAATGCTCATTTTCCATGCGCGGAAGGACAATAGCGATGCGAGATTGTCAACGAGCAATAACCGGAGTCTCTGTTGTCGTTCTATCTGTGCCCGAGCCATCACTTCTTCGATTCGTCCCTCGGATTTCAGGCGCTGATAAATGTCCCAGACGATCTCCATGTACGCGAGCAGGTTCAGAGCTGCCTCTTCGAGCTCAGTCTCAGAGAGCTTCGGGCACCGTCGCCGCACAAAGCGAAGCGCCCAGCCTTTCAGCCAGGGGTTTTCGAAGTTCATATGTACGATGAATTAGCTTGTAAAAAATAACCGTCGAAGCATTTAACAGCGCGACGCGCTATAATTCGATTATCCGTATCAGAGGTCAATTCAGGTAATTTTTATGGCTCTAGTCAGCTTCAAAGTCACAAACCAAAAATCGGTAGGGCTCGCTGAGGCAACCAGCATCCCGGCCGTTATGGTTATCGCCGGCCCAAACGGAGTCGGTAAGTCAACATTGCTTTATGCAATAAAAAATGGAGCGGGGACACTTTCTTCTCCTGGGACCCTGGTTCTTTATCAAGGACCGCATCGTGTCCTTCGCCGAACTACCGTGCAGCGACGCTGGCTCGGTGGTGGTGTGAAATGGCTTCTCGATTTGTTGAGCGGCGCAGGAGATGTGTCTGGGTACGAGGGTTTGTCATTTCAAAACTCCAGCCGTACGCCGGACAACGTCGATGAGGCTGGTAGTACGATTAAACACACGCTTGGAAAGGTCGAAAATCGTCGTCAGTCTATCTTGGCCAAAGTTGTTGATCGAAGGAAGGCCGAGAATGCGCAACTGGACCTTACTGCTCTGCCCGACATCTATGAGCCACTTCGAACGCTCACCATGCATCTGCTGCCGCACTTGTCATTCAGTAGAATCGATTTCGAGAACGAGGACAATGTTCGTTGCCTTTGGAAGCGTTCAGACGCAAAAGGGACAATGGAGCTTGATATCGATGATCTCAGTTCTGGTAAAAAATCCATCGCGGTTCTGTTTTTGCCGTTACTTGAAGACCAACTTCGAGAACGCCTTGACCTCTTAGAAAGCATGGCGGCTCCCGGAGAAAAAGCTGTGGCTCCAGTTGAAGATCGTGTCGTGTTAATCGACGAACCAGAACAGCATCTCCATCCTGACCTCCAGGCAAAAATCCTAACCTACATGCGCAACGTCGCACACGAATCCAAGGCACAGTTTGTAATCACGACGCACTCACCGACAATTCTTGATCAGGCCTTTGATGACGAACTTTTTGCTTTGTCACCTCCATCTGCTGATCCAGCCGAGAACCAATTGCGCCGCATCGCCACAAACGCTGACCGATTGGAAGCACTCAAACAACTAACGGGAAGCGCATATTTTCTTACCACTGGACGTGTGGTCGTATGCATCGAGGGTCAGCCCGAAACCGAAAAAACGGATGCCAGTGATCTTAGCCTTCTCGAAATGATGTATCCGAGGGCCACCGCATTCACATTGGTTCCCACTAGAGGAAAGGGGAACGTCATAAATACAGTAAAGAGTCTGCGCGATTATGTTCCCGAGGACACTTTTCGTATTCGCGTGCGCGGACTGGTTGATGCGGATCAATCGGATGAAACTGTTGCAGGAGTCGAGACGCTTCCTGTGTGCATGATTGAAAATCTCCTTTTAGATGCGGAAACCATTCATGAATATGTCGTTTCGCTCGGAATTGTTCAATTCTCTGATGCCGCTTCGGTAGCCACTGAGCTCAAAAATATTGCTGCGGCGATGAGAGAGAGCGAAATCTCACTCCGTGTCCGACGAAAGATTCGAGGTTTTACGATCCGAATTGGCGGTGCTTCACTTGAAGAAGTGAAGGGAGAACAAGCGTCGACCTTAGATCGAGTTCAAAAGCTCCTTCCTACAGACGAACAACTCAAGAAGGACATTCTCGAAATTACCGAGCATGTCGATCGCATTATCGCGGACGGTAAATCACTTGACTGTTTTCGAGGAAAAATTGTGCTCAAGGAATTTTATCAGCGGCACATCTCGCCCAAGAACGTCGGTTATAAGCATGTGTGTCTCGAGCTGGCCAAGAGAGTAGGAAAGTCCGGTAAAGCCGTTGCGCGACTCGACCCGGTATTCGACAAGCTGGCAGGCTAGAGGACGAGTGCCATACTGGCACATTCTCCGCCCGTGCAGTCATTCCGACTTCCGCAGATGATGGCGCCTACGCCGCCATGAGGATCTCTTCCTCGTATTGGCGTTCTTCGGTATGCGCCTTACAATGCTTCACGAGCAGATTAAAAATCTTTTTTACTTTAGTCCGAGGTTCGCCCCGGAGTGGTCCACCAGTCGGAACAAAAGTCAGTTTTACCATCTCTCGAAAGGGAGATTTCAGCTCCACCACTACGTTTTTTCGGTCTCCAGTAAGGTCCGAGGTAACGGCTTTCACCAATCGGCGCTTTTCCATCGGAATTCCGATTTCGTAGCTCAACGGCAAGGTTTCCAAAAGTCCGATGTATTGAAGCAGTTGGCCGACGAATGTCTGCTTTCCACTGGAAATTTTGGCCCGATGCTCCTCCAAGGTTTTACGCTCCAGAAGAAGCGCGAGTTTCTTTTCCTCGAATAGCTGCCGATCAACGGCACCGTCGAGATAAATGTCCATGAGCCTCGCAAGCCGTCCGCTGAGGTTCTCAAGTTGAAGGCTCACGGCTTGGGACCGATCTTCAAGAGTTTTTGTACTGTCGCTCGCGAGCAAAGCGGCTCTTTCCCTCATTTCGGCGGCATCATCCTCAAGAAGACCGAGAGGAGCCAACTGCCCTCGAATGGATGCATCTACCAGCTCCTCTCGAAGCGAGAGTGTCGGACACGTTCGCGTGTGGCAGCGGTAGTACACGTGTCCCTTTTTTGTTTCGCCCACCAATCGGTAGCTGCAATGCATACACCGAATCATTCGGCGGAATAAAAAGTCATGCACAATAACACCTTTGGTGCACTTGCCATCAAGAATGCGTTGCACGCGGTCGAAGATCACCTTGGAGACGATTGGTTCGTGCACGCCGGGGTAGCTCTCTCCCGAGCGCTTCATGCGAATGATGCCGATATAAAATGGGTTGCGTAGAATGTCTGACAGCCGATTGACTCCAATTTTTTTCCCACTTCTGTTCCGCAGGCCGCGCTGGCAGAGTTCTTGGCTCAGGGTGTGGAGCGAAAACGTGCCGGTCGAATATAACTCGAAGGCGGCGCGAATTAGCGGGGCTCGTTGGGGGTCTGGAATCTTGGCCTTGCCGCCTCCTTGATCTAGGTATCCGGCGGGGGCCTTGAACGGATACAGCCCCTGCTTGAGTCTTCCGCGAATACCTTTTCGAACTTCGTCGCGGAGATTCCGGATATAGTGAGCCGAGATTACTGCCAAGAAGTCTCCGGTCAGTTTTCCTTCGTTGGACGCCAGGTTGATGCTTTCCTGCGTGAAGCGAACATCGACACCGAGGTCGGCGAGGTCTTGAATTACACTCCAGTCCTTCAGATTGCGTGCGCTGCGATCAATTTTGTGAAAAATTACACCGGTCGCTTCGCCTTTTTTTATTGCAGCGAGCATTCGCGAGAATTCGTGCCGGCCGATCTTGGCCGCCGTCTCTCGTTCCTCAAACCAGCTAACGATATGAAGCCCGTGCCGGGTGGCGAAGATTGTTATGGCGTCGCGCTGTTCCTGAAGCGAAGACCCATGTTCGCCCTGTTTGACGGTTGAAACGCGGATGTACGCAAAATACGATTTCATACTATTTGATCGACATTATCGACTCTATCGCGGACTCCGGAATTTGGCGAATCTCTGTCCGCCTGTTTCCGTTTGATCCGCTGAAATATGTCCCACACGACGGCCATGTACTCATTGAACGTCTCGGTCGCCTCGCGAAGCTCCGTTTCGCTGGCTTTAGGCATGACCCGGCGAATGAATTTCGGTATTTCGTCGATTGGGTCGTTGGCCATCCGAAAACTGTACTGCGCCACTGCGACCTACTGTAGGACCGGATTCGGACCGCAAATGCACTTTTCCCCGCCTCTGTAGCATCGACACAGTCGGCTACGATTCCGTTCTATGGATCAGGTACAACAGAGCAAGCCGCAAGAAGCGCGTTTGGCGGTTCCTGCGGTTTCGCGGTGCTTTCCTGACGGCACTCTCGTTGAGCTGCTGTATCATCCTGTGGAGCGAACCACGGCTTTTGCCGTCTGTAGGAACGGGAAATGGACGATCGAGCAAGAATTCGAAACGACACACGGAGAACGGCTCGTTCCATTTTCTTCCGGAAACAACCTCATCAAGAACGATGTCGTACTCCTGCCTTCCGAGCCGGGAATTTATGGAAGCGAAAAAGAGCTCCTCGCAGACATCCAGAGCTTCATCCATCGCTATGTCGATCTCAGCCCCACTTTCGAAAAAGTCGCGACCTACTACGTACTCCTCACATGGCTGTATGATGCCTTCAACGATCTGCCATATCTGCGCTTGCGCGGAGACTTCGGCACCGGCAAAACACGAACGCTCCTAACGATCGGATCGCTGTGCTACAAGCCATTCTTCGCGAGCGGGGCATCGACCGTATCGCCGATCTTCCATACACTCGACGCCTTTCGAGGGACGCTCATTTTCGACGAAGCGGATTTTCGCTTCAGCGACGAGCGGGCGCAGATCGTTAAAATCCTCAACAACGGCAACGTGCGCGGTATGCCGGTGCTCCGCACCATGATGAACCGCCAGCGTGAGTTCAACCCGCAAGCGTTCCAAGTCTTCGGCCCGAAGATCGTGGCCACCCGCAGCAGCTATGAGGACAAGGGCTTGGAGAGCCGTTTCATCACGGAACAAATGGGCGGAAGGCGCTTGCGACACGATATCCCAATCAACCTGCCGGTGACGTTTGCGGACGAGGCACGCGAGCTACGCAACAAGCTGTTGCTGTATCGGTTTCACCGAAGGTTCGATATTAAGCTCGATGCCAGCCTAGTCGATCCGCTGCTCGAACCGCGCTTCAACCAAATTCTATTACCGCTTTTAAGCGTCATCAGCGATCCCAACCTCCGTGTGGAACTACGATCCGTGGCGCTCGACGCTCAAGCCAACCTTGTCGCTGAGCGCGGGCTCCTCGCGGAAGCGCAGGTGCTGGAGATTCTCGCTGACCTCATGGCGGGCACCGATCGTCCCGTCATCGCCGTAGGTGACGTGACCGCAGGGCTAATCGAACGATACGGCGTGGAGTATGACCGTCCAATCACAAACCGCTGGGTCGGCGGCATTCTTCGCAAACGCCTCAACCTCCAGACCTACAAGAGCCACGGTGTTTATGTCGTGCCGGTGAGCGAGCGCACGAAAATCGAGCTGTTATGCACACGCTACGGGATCGATTCGCTCGCCGATGTTGCCGCCGCGGTACAATCGGGGGACGTGGGGACTTCGGGGACTTCATAACGGTCCCCCCGATTCATTCGGATGGCGGGAAACATTAGTGGGTTTCCCTCGCTGCCATCCGCTTTTTATTTGTATAACTACGTCCCCACATCCCCAAGTCCACCCGACAAGCAGCGTTTTGGCGTGACCGTCGCGATGGCGATTGAAACGTGCCGAATTGGCACGTTTTCACTCCTATTGCATTTGTTGATTTTCAACGAACCTTGCGCACGTGTCCGCCGAGCTGTCGCGGCCGGCAACACACATTTATGGACAAAAGACTTCGTTACTATCTACGCCCACAGCGGCGGCGCTGGGGATTCACCCAAAAGGAGCTTGCCTTCATCATCGGCGCCAAGAGCCGCACGGTCGTCTCTCGCCTGGAGCATGGGAGGCGCCGGCCGAGCCTCGCGGCTGCTTTCGCCTTGCACATCGTGTTCGGCACGGATGCCGCTGAGTTCTTTCCGGCGCTCTTTGCAGAGGTCGAACACGGGGTCTTGGCGCGCGCATATGACCTTTACGAACGCTTGCAAGGTAATCGTTCTAAGACAGCGCAGATGAAGCTCGACTTCCTGGAGCAGATGTTTGCACGAGCAAAGCGGAGGAGCGATGGCAATACACGCATATGAACACGTTGAGGCGATACAAACTGGTGCTTGCTATTTATCCGAACACAAGCGGCTTCGCATTCGTGCTGTTCGAAGGATCGCTCTCCCCGGTTGATTGGGGCGTGACCGCCGTGCGCGGACGGGACAGAAATGATCGGTGTCTCCAGATTATCGCCAGCCTGTTCGCCCGCCATGAACCCGATGTGCTGGTGCTTCAGGATACCTTGTCGACTGGCACGCGGCGCTCGCGGCGGATCACGACTCTCAACGCGGCGATTCTTAAATTGGCCGAGCTGAATGACATTCCCGTCCGTACCTACTCCCGCGCCCGTGTACGTCTCGCTTTCAGCTACTTGGGATCGGCAAGCAAGCACGCCATTGCCGAAACGATCGCGAAGCACATTCCGGTATTCGAACGCTATGTGCCGCCACCCCGAAAGCCCTGGATGACCGAAGACGCCCGCATGGGGCTCTTCGATGCAGCGGCGCTTGTGCTGACATTCTTTCAGAATGCGGCTGGAGGTGAAGGCAAGCCGCCTGAGTAGCGTGCGGCTCCCTCGTGCTCGGGAGTGTCGGAATGGTCCGGCATTCCCGCTATGCGAAGGAGTAAGACATGGCAGACGATGCTCTTTCAAATCGCCACAGGACTCCGCCTCATGTCCCTTCTGGATCGGCAAGAAAGGCTCCGTCGAACAAGATCGCTGTTCTCAATGATAGCTTCCGCAGCACCTTCATCGGCGGAAAAGTCGTGATGACAGCGAGCGTGAATGAACTTCCCATTGACGTGAAAACCGCTGCGCTTCTCGCCGTCCGGTCGTTCAAGGATTTCACCGAGGACAACGATCCTCACGGAGAGCACGACTTCGGAAGCTTCGATCTCGCCGGACAGAAGTTCTTTTGGAAGATCGACTACTACGACCAGGATGTTCGCTACGGGTCCGACGATCCAAGCGACCCGGCGAAGACCACTCGCGTCATGACCATCATGCTCGCGGAGGATTACTGAGGCCTATAGTGCGGCCCACCGAGACACTAAGCCCCGCGTCATGCGGGGCTTCTTTTTTATAGCTAGTATGTGGCCTCATAGGCGCGCAATAAAACCGGAAGGCCCACTAAACGACGCAACGTAGACCTTGATTGTGCTTGGAGAATGGGCTGGCCGTGACCCTTAGCAGACCTCCGATCCGCGTGGACAGAAGCCAGCGACGATCCGGCGAGTCTTGCGAAGTCATATTGCTACCCGCCGGGCGAGGGCCGAGCGAGACCAAGCGAATGAATCGGATGTAGAGTCCTACTTGGGCATTGGATGACAAAGGAAAGCATTGTGAACGTGATGGAGAGAGACGGGCGAATCAGATCGTGGCTGACTTGGCATGCCCGGATAGTGCGCGTAGCCCTGCATCGCGCGCGGCGGAGTCTAAGGCAACGGCTGCGCCAGCTGCTAAGACCCCACCGACGGAGAGAAGCGCTTCTTTGGCACCGACTTTATCATGTACGTTATCGAACGCTAATTTGGATTTCTCGGCACGGCGCAATCGCGGCGGCGATCCTCCTGCTGGCTCTACTCGTTGTCACCGCGTTCTGGATTCCTGCCTTGCAGGTCTGCCTCGAATCCTTGTTCACCACCGAAGAACGAGTACAGGGGCTGCGCTCGCTATTCCAGACACTGGGCGGCGCACTGCTCGGAGCCGCCGCCATCGTCTCTTCGCTCGTCTTGTTTTCGATGCAAGTCAATGTCGAGCGCATGCCGCACGGCCTGTTTCGGCGGCTCAGCACCGACCGGCGTCTTCTCAGTACCTTTGCAGCAACCTTTCTACTGGCGGTGTTCGTCGCAGCGCTATCGCTAGTGCCAAGTACGAGCCTGATTGGCAGTGCCACCTTTGGAGCTTTCTGGGCGACTACGCTAATCCTGATTCTGTTCCTCTATGGTTACCGTCGCGCGCTCGTCCTCGTTAACCCGCTCCGGCAGCTCAGACTCGTAGTCGCGGGGACGCGTCGAGAATTTCGGGCTTGGGTGCATCGGGCAAAGCGCGCCGCACCGCTTTTGTCTGATCCGAATCCTCAGCATGGCGATCACAATGACGCCTTCGCCCCAAAACATGATCTGGCGCGGCTCGCCTATTTCCGGGCAAATGCGCACTGGACGGACAGCTCGAAACTGGCGGTCCGCTACGCCGTCTCCTTCGCTCGCCGTTATGCCGAGCAGGGTGACCATGATGTGAGCGCCGCCGCCTTCAACGCGATCATTGCGATCAATGCGGCCTATGTTGAAGCAAAGGGAAAGACCTTCTTCACCTACCAGATCATACTCGACAACCCACTCACATCGGACAGCTTTATCAACGATACTCTTGAGCATCTGCGGCAGACGGCCCGCATCGGAATTTCGCGTGGGGACGAGCAGCAGATTGAGCAGACGCTGAATGCATTCGTCGCCTTGGTCAATATCTATGCTGCCATTGACTATAGAAGCTTGGACGCCTCCAAGACCCACGCTCATCTTGCCGCAGGCTATCTCACGGCGGAAGTCGAGCGCATCGTACCGTACAGCATGCCTGACGTCCTGATGGAGGGCACGCGGCTAATGGGGCAATGCGCGCACGTTCTTCTCGCTGCTGAAGGCCCCAGCGCCATCCACACATTGACCCAGAAACTTGGGCTCATCGCCTGCTGCGGCGTCGCAAGAGAGAGTTACCGCCCGGTCACATCGACGTGCGTCGAACAGCTAGCGCGGCTAAGCTTTGATCTCCTCCGCACACGTTCACGCGATGTCCGATTCGCCGCCGAAGAAATCCGGGGCAGCATAGCGTTGGTCGCCAAGCTGTTTCTCTCAGTGCCGGATACGCCGCTCACGAGTATGCACAGTACATTCCTTGGTCCCTACTACTCAGCCACCAACTCGCAGGCGCTTTCGACACTGCTCGTAGAACTCGTCAACGCCATCGCTAAAGCAAAAGCGGATGATAAGAACGCACGACAGGTCATCGACAACATCGAGGAATGGGCCGACGGGTTATACCAGACAGAAAAGGAAATCCTTCTAGAAGCGATCAAGAGGAAATCGCAATTCACGTTCGACATGATCCACTGGATTAGCAGCGTGACTGGCGTGCTGATCTTCGTTTCTAATGCTCCGGCCTGCGTCCAGCACAACCAGGATAAGTTGCGTAAACACGCTCTTCGGTTGATATCGGTCCTCTCTTTCGTCCCCGGCGACAAAGACACGGTGACATTCATTGAGACCTTTCGGATGACCGAGACGCTTTTTGAGGCGGCGCTTGACGCGCATCACCGAAACTGCCCGGATATCGCGGTGAAGGTGGCGGACCTTCTTGTCTCATGGATGTTCAAGGGTGGGCAGGTCGAGTCCAGCTGGGCGGTTCTCGAACGCTCGGTATATGGCCTTGCCGTGCTGACCCTTTTTGCGGAAGCTGACGGGGCTATCCCGAGGTTGAAGGCGGAGATCACAAAGCGCATGGCGGCTGGCGGGCTTCCAGATCAGAACGCGCGCGACGGCGCTGCGCGTGAGATTCGCGGGCGCGCCGCGACGCTCTACCGCGAGGGGCATTTTGGTTCATCAATCGAAAGAGCCATGGTGAGGGCAGATCACGCCAAACTAAAGCTACTTCTTGATGAACTCGCTGATCTAATTTCACCTGAGACTGCCGGACAGGCTGCCAGCCAACGCTTTTTCTGAGGCGAGCCAACGTGCGCCTAGATTGATCAGTGGCTAGGTGTGAGCCCTTCGAAGGGCGGCCAAGGGGCGAGACGCATAGCCCGTTTTCCAACATGTGGATGTAGATGCTGGGAAGGAAACGAATAGCCGCTTATAGCACTCCTCGAAAGAGCCGATCAGCGCCAGCAAAGTCCGGGCGTTGAGCATGAGCATAACCTGACCTCGCCGGACATGCCCTACCGCCGCCCGTGAGTTCATGGTCTTCTAGTTTGTGCGGCGCTACCACTTCGTCGCCGCTCCGGTATCGATGTTGTCCGGGTCCACGGGAGATGTTGCTTTGGGCTCCGGTTTTGCCGCAGCGGTCGGCTGAGCAGCCCCCAAGGGCACGGCATATCTGTCCCGGATGCGTTGCCGGACTATGCGTCGTTCTTCCTCGGTCATGCGAGGGGCGGCATTCATGTCAATCGCGGGAATCCCGATCGATAGCGCGGTATCTGTCAGTCCGCGAACGTAAGCGGCAAAATGATACGGCGGCTGGTTGAGGATGAAATCCGGCGTGGTACGCATATCGCGTGCGAGCGCGTGCGCGGCGGCGTCGCTCACTTGCGACGCGAACTTGATGGCTGTCGCGCCATAGAGCGCATCGAGCACATAGGGCTGAAGCTGCTGCAATCGCTGATGGGCCAGAATCAGCCCGACATTGAGCTTGCGCGCCTGATCGAGGATGACGGGAATTTTCGGGTCGCGCTTGATGAAATCATGGCATTCGTCGATGTAGACAAAACATGGAAGCCGCTGCTCCTTCGGCAGGAGCTGCCGTTTGTGCGCGGCAAGCAAGATCATCGAAATAAAGAACCGGCCGACGATCTCCACGCCGTCTTCCTGCAAGAGGCTCTGCGGAACATTGATGAGAATGACCTTGGAGCTTCCCATCTCCTTGAAGAAATCCAACTTGGATTTTGGCGCGGAAAACATACGGGACAGCGTTCGGATACGCTTCACTGCGAACAGGCGGTCGACAACTTGCTCTTTAGTGCGGTCGAACTCCCGACTGCTGAACTTGAGATCAAAAAATCGCCGAGCGTCGTGATCGAGTGCGGGCAGATACTGCTCAAATTGCTTGAGTCCGTTCGGCTGCATGAGGTCGATCAGCGTATCGAGCGTGGCTGACGGGATTTTGAGGAGCAACTGAATGGTGAAATTGAACAGCGTGTTTTGGCGGCTCGTCATCTCCGCCGAGAGCAATGCGCTGAATATGTAATCATAGAGCGACAGGACGGCATTGTGCAGGGCCTCGCGATCGACCGGCGAGTAGGAGTCCATATTCTCCATGCCGACATCGAACAGGTTGAGTGCGATCGGCCACTCGACATCTTCGGCATCGATGCTCAATAGCTTCCCATCGAGCGCCTCGCCTGGGGCAAAAACCTTGAGCCCTTCGACGGCTTTGATAAGGTCGCGGTTGCTCTCCATGACGACGACCGAGGCTTCATTGCGGGCAACAAGTTCAAGGTCGCGGGCGAGGAGAAATTGCAGCGCGGTCGACTTTCCAGTACCCGGCGGCGCGACGATCCAGTGGTGCTGGAAGCGGGCTGACATTGGGATGTGGAAGGGAACGGGCGCAAGAAAGAGATCGACGAAGGGCGTGCCCTTGAGATAGGTCTCTACCAGCTCGATCGGCGGAAGCTCGGATTCATCGGCTGTGATGAGCGGCTTGCGCTGCTCCTTGTCCGGCAGCACGCCGGACGCGATGCACGTATTTTCGTACAGGCGCTCTTGGAGGGTCGTGAACAGCCCGGCGTCCACCAACTCTTCCTTCAAGAGGGTGCCGATGATCTTATCGACGGTGCCGCCCGGATCGCGCATGAGCGTGACGAGTGGAACCGTCAATGCCGGATCGTCCGTGCTCTCTGGGATGGCGGGAAGCTCGGAGATCAACCCGCCGAATACGTTGCCGAGGGCGGTCGTGAGAAGATCGCTGACGCGATCGTCGTTCGCAAGAAAATGCTGTTGTGCCCGAAGAAAGCGGCGAAGATCGACCTGCTCCTTGAGCGATAGTATCGCGATGTCCCAATCGATCTTCGGGAATGAGAAAATCGTGGTTTCGAGAGCAAGCACTGCCTTCTGGCAACGATCGAGCGCTTCCATCAGGATCGACGCGTCGGGAAGGCCGACCACCTTACCGACCCATTCGGCAACGAAGCCGTTGACGCGCTCAATGGCGTCGTCCCGCGACCAGAGCGATGCAAGGTGCGCCGCACGCACCTCGTTGTAGAGCGTAATCGTCTCGGACAGATCGCGCGCCCGTTCGTCGGTGAAGCGACGCAGGAACGGGATAAACGGAGACGGCGGTTGGAACGGCGGAAGCTTAGAACTCAACGACCTCCTCCCGGCCATCGAAGGTCAATGCCGTATCGAGATAGGCCTTGAGGCTCTTACAAGCGTCGAGGATCGCGGCCTCGGCGCCAAGCAGCTCATCGAGGTCTTTACACTCGATGTGTTGACCGCTCATCAAACTATCGACCGTGACGCGAAGGGACAGCGCCATCATGGCAGCGCTCGCGATGCCGCGAGCGTTCTTCCACAAACTGCGGCCGGCTGATGAAAAGCCGACACCTTGGGTGTTTGCGGCATCGTCGAAATGACCGTAAGCCGACTCGTTATGTTTCTTGCGCGCCTCGCTGTCGTAGACCACGAGCTTGCCGAGGCCGTACTTTTTGACCAGGCCCTGTTCTTCGTTCGATAGGTCTGTGCGCGCATCAAGGCCGAAAAACACTTTGCCGCCCATGAGTCCGCCCGAACGTTGCGAGCGCTTGAGTTTTAGCTGCATCGGCAAGTTCCTCCCCCGAGGTCCGTTCATGAACTACTTTTATTGAGTGCGCCTGCGGCGCGGGACCGTACGGGGTAGTGTGAGCGAAGCAGGTTGTGCGGTCAATGGGCCTGCTACTTGTGATTATCTATTTTGGAAGACGGCGAGAGGTCAGTCGGCGAGCTGTCGTCGGTCGATGATCGGTACCATACGTGCCCAGTTGCCAGCCCGTTTGTCCCGCCGCAATCGCTGAATCGTGAAGCAATCACATGGTATCCCGCGGGGCGTTCATCCATGTGCCGCGGGTTACTGGTGTACAGAGTCTCATTTGTGGTAATATTCATACATGAAAATCTTGAGAACCAAATCAGCAGACCGTGCCGCCAAGGCCTTTACGATTGGTCGCTACGGCTTTGCGAAAATCAGCGCCATTGAAGGCATCCAAATAACCGCGGCAATGGATGCAGACTTTCACGAATTTGACCGCAAACGTCTTTCTGGCTCAGAACGACGCAGGTTGATTGCCAAGAAATATGGAAATGTCCGCTAGCTATTGAGTATGTATGACGCCATAGCAGATCCCTACTGCTATACGGATACGACAGTCCTTAAAAATATTCCCGGTCTTCGCGTTCAAGCAGCGCTCGATAAGTTTGAAGCAGTTAGCACCGCCCAACGCTCCGACGAGCCCCTGCCCAAGGGTCGATTGAGTGCCCGCCATTACCGGGCTATCCATCGGCACCTATTTCAGGATGTATATGCTTGGGCCGGAAAATTCCGAACCGTGCGCCTTAGCAAGGGTGGCAGTGCTTTCTGTTATCCTGAAAACATCGCACTTGAGTTGAGAAGTCTCTTCAATGATCTCAAGCGACGGCGGTATTTGCGTGAGTTAGCCCGTGACGAATTTGCCAACCAAGCGGCTCATTTCCTCGCAACCCTCAATGCAATTCACCCATTTCGTGAGGGCAACGGTCGTACCCAAATGACTTTCCTCGCTCTCCTGGCCGATCATGCCGGGCACCCTGTCGTGCTCGAACGAATCAGACCCCGGAAATTCTTGGCCGTAATTGTAGCCAGCTTCCAAGGAAACGAACGACCGCTCATTGATGAGCTTCGGCGACTCATTGCGCCGTGAGCTAGCTATCTATTTCCGCCTCAGGCCTACCGGTGCGCCTGGGCGGTCCAACCGCCAAACCGCCCATTGGCCATAAAAAAGCCCCGGGTTGGACCCCGGGGCTCTTACCCTTCAAGAAGGAGATGATGCCATGTCGCGGGTAGCGACGCGTTCGTCTATCCAGTGCTGCACTTCTTCGGCCAACCACGCCACCCTGCAAGCTCCCAGCCGTACCCGCTTAGGGAATTGGCCGGCGGCTTCAAGACGCGCAATATGCGCGAAGCTGTACGGGACACCGAATAGCGATCTCAGTTCCTTCTTTGTAACCAGTCTCTGTGTCATCGGACACTCCCTCAAAAGGGAGCATCGCGATGCCCACCGAAAACCAGCTAGCAGGCATAGATGAGCATAGGCTCAAATAGGGACCCGTTCAACGTGCACATAGCAGTACATACGAAATCCTTTGCGGGCTTAGGGTGCGTTTTCGACAATGCCGCGTAACCGATCGGCCCACAGCTCCAGCGCCCGCCGCTTCTCTTCGCGGTAATCGTGCAGGTCATAAGTCCGAGTCAGAGTCGGCGGAACATGAGCCACGACCAGCTCCCGGACCTCATAAGGGACGGGAAGGGCGCCCAATTGAGTGCGAACGGTTCGGCGCAGGTCATGGAGCCGCCAGCCCGGAAGCTTTTTTTCTTTCTCCCGGGTTTTGGACTGTTTGACGAGCAGTTCGGCGATGGCTTGGTCCAGGCGATTCTTGGCCTTACCAAAGCCGCTAATGGGCCGTTCGCCGCTAGTGGTGGTGAACACATAGTCACTTCGTGTATAGCGAGGGAGCGCCTCAAGCAGTTCGACAACACGCTTAGGTAGCGGTACTTCGTGAGGGCGTCCGCTCTTCATCCGCTCCGCCGGAATTACCCACAATTTTTCTTTGAGATCGACCTCTTGCCAACGCATGCGTGCAACCTCGTTGCGGCGTTGACCAGTGAAAAGCAGCATACGGACAAAGGGCGCGAAGGGATAGCCGAGCTCTTCAACATCAGTCCCGGATACTACTTCCTTGGTGGCCTTTGCCTTTCTGATTTTCCATTCCGTAGCCCGCCAGACCAGTCGAATTTGATCGTTTGAAAGCACTACTTGGCGAAGCTTGGCGGTAACGCCGAGATCGCCTGCGCTGACATGTTCGCACGGACTGTGCTCCAGGCCGTAGACCGCGCGTCCTATCGACCAGTTGAAAAGCTTACGAATGTAGGCGAGCACAACTCGCGCCATATATGGCCGGTCATCATCGATGATTTTTTCAAGAAGCTCTACGACATCCCGGCGCGATATCTCGGTGATGGGCCGCTCACGCCACCGCCGCTCCTTTGTGTCATCTATCCACTTACCATTTACGAATGTCTGTCCGAGTAGCTCCCGGCGAATGGCGCCCTCCATCGCCTTCGCGCTTCGCAATTTCGAAACGTGGCGCTTAATAAATTCCTCGGCGACGGTTGCAAAAGTATCCCGACGCCGCCGAGCCTCCTCCTGGAGGCGCTCCAGCTCTCGCTCCTTGGGATGCCGGCCGAAAGTAAGGTCCTCCAACGCGGCACGAGCACGCCTGCGCGCATCGTCGAGAGACGTGGGAGGATAGGCACCTAGCGCGACGCGAATGGGGCGGGGCTCGCCTGCCATGCGCCGATATACGACAAAGGTCCTCTTACCTTTGTCCGTAACGCGAACACCGAATCCGGGAACGAGCGCGTCGTAGACGGTATAACGTTTGCCGGGCGACGCCGGCTTCAGCGCTTGGACCGCGCGATCGGTGAGTGTCTTTGTTGTCGCCATGGAGCACGTGTGTGATTGTCACGTTGCCTGCTCGGGGCTACAGTGGGGCTACACCAAGGCCATGTCAATCGGAGAGGCACTATGTGCATCAGTGTGTAGGTAACTAATGGAAATACAAGGGTATTTTTAAGTTTCGTTCAAAAACATGGTTTCTTATGTTTTGCTATATTTTGGGCCTGTACGTGACTGAAAATCACGGTGTCGCTGGTTCGATTCCGGCCCTGGGCACCATCTTCGCCGCCTCACGTTTCCTCGCTTCCGTCCGCGAATATCTCATCTATATCGCGGCGGCCGTCGAGCACGCGGACGATCTGTGGGATGTCATCGGCCACGCGGTAGAACACGACATGCGCACCGGCCGCGATCGAGCGGATGCCCGACCGCAACTCATCGCGGGATCGGCCTGCGAGCGGATGCGCCTCGATCGTTTCAACTAAACCGCCGATCTCCCGCACGAGCCTGTCGGCCGCGTCGCGGCCGGCGGCGCGGGCGTAATAGTCCCAAATGGCATCGAGATCCGCCAGCGACTCCGGCGACCATAGAACCGGCCGCCGGCCGGCGGTCATGCGCGGCTGTGCTTACCGGAGAGAAACCGGTCGATATCCAAATGCGTCCCCTTGCCGGCATCGAGGGATTGGACGCCCTTGTCGATTTCACCGCGAAGCTGCCGCAGTTTTTCGACGTGCGAAAGCAGCTTGCGGCCGATCTGCTCCTGGTCGTCGGCCGGCAGGTTCGACAGTTCGGCGATGGCTTTTTCCAGAGTCTTGACCATGAAACCAGTATAGCACGGCGCGAGGCGATTTAGTGCGCCTCGTCGCGCCTGAAAATCACGGTGTCGCTGGTTCGATTCCGGCCCTGGCACCACTTCTTCATATGCACTTAACAAACCGGCCAAGACGGCCCGGGCGTCGCGGGGCGCTGGGCAAGCTCCACTTCATCCGCGGCCGTCACCAGAACACCGGGATGAGGGACAGCACCAGCAAGCCGGCCATCGACCAGTTGAACGCCTTGCGCGCGCGCGGATTGCCGAGCAGGCGTCCGATCGCCGTGCCGAACCCCGCCCATAGCACGACCGATGCCAGGCACGCGCCCGCTAGGACGCCCGCGATCACCGAGGTTTGCAGCAACACGTCGCCGCCCAGGGTGGTGTAGGCCGCGAGCGCGCCCACCGCGATCACCCAGCCCTTGGGGTTGATCAACTGCATCAGCGCCGCTTCGAAAAAGCCGATCGGTCGTGCGCGCGTCGCGTCGCCGCTGGCCGCGTCGGCCCGTGCGATGCGCCAGGCAAGATAAAGCAGATAGGCGGCGCCGGCGTATTTCAGCGCCGCATGCAGGCGCGGTTCGGCATGCACCAGGCCGGCCAGGCCGAACCCCGCCGCCACGACCAAAAAGCCGAAGCCCAGCGTGATGCCCAGCATGTGCGGGATGGCGCGGCGGAAACCGAAATTCGCGGCCGACGCCGTGATCATGACGACGTTCGGCCCCGGCGTCAGGCACATGGCCGCGGCGAACAGGACCAATGGCCCCAGCAACTCAATCATGGAGTCCCGCCTTTCGCTGCGATGGATCACTTCCAGCCGATGAACGGCGGTTCGGAATCGAACCGGACCTGCCCGCGGCTGAGTCCGATATCGCGCAGCGCGCGCTCGCCGAGCGCCGCGAGAAACCGCTGCTGGCGCCGCCGCTCCGCGCACGCCTTGGCCGCGCCGATCAGGCAGCGCATCGCCGCCGCCGCGCCGCCGACGGCCACAGACACAACCGCCACGCCGGCTGCAAATCTTTTGTCGATGGCGCGCGAATCCTTTACCTGCGGACCTCAGGGCGCGCATCATGATCATGCCGTTTGCCGGATCAACTACGTGGCAGGTAATAATGGAAGCGAAAGCCGGGTTTGCCTCGCAGCTCAAATGGTGGCGCGATCATCGCGGCATGTCGCAGCTGGCACTCGCCGGTGCTGCCGAAATCTCGCAGCGGCATCTGAGCTTTTTGGAGCGCAGGCGCAACGCCCCCAGCCGCGAGATGGTGCGCCGCCTGGCCGTGGCGCTCGATCTTCCCCTGCGCCAGCAGAATGTGCTGCTGCGCGCCGCCGGCTATGCGCCGATCTGGCAGGAAAGCGCGCTCGACGCGCCGGCCCTCGCGGCCGTGGGCCGCGCGCTCGACTTCATCCTGGCGCAGCAGGAACCTTATCCGGCCTTCGTCGTTGACCGGCGCTGGAACCTGTTGCGGCTCAACCAGGGCGGCAAGCGCCTGGTCGAGTTCCTGACCGGCGCTTCGATTCTAGCGCCCAAGCCGGCCCAGCCGATCAATCTTGCCGACGCGCTCGTGGCGCCCGACGCACTGCGCCCGCTGATCGAGAATTGGCACGACGTCGCGCTCTATTTCATCCGCGGCGTGCAAGCCGACGCGCTCGCCGACGGCACGGAAGAAACCGCTTCCCTGTTGCGGCGGTTGACGGCCTACCCCGGCGTTCCGCGCCTGTCGCACATGCATCCCGTCGGCGCTGCGCCCGAGCCGGTGCTTTCGATCCATTTCGCCAAGGGCGCGACATCGCTGAAGCTCTTCACCACGATCGCCACCTTGGGCACGCCGCAAGACGTGACGGCGCAGGAAATCCGCATCGAGTGCTTCTTCCCCGCCGATGCAGGCACCGCCAAGCATTTCAAGGCCTGGTCCAGCGCCGGGTGACGCGACCGGCGGGACCGCCGGTTCGATTCCGGCGCTGGGCGGCATTACCTATTCAGCCCGACGGTACTTGCCGCCTATACTTGCCTCCACGATGGCCGCGGCAAAAGCGGCCCGTTGCCGGCACGCAATCTGTCGCACGCAAGGCGAGCAAGCCATGAGCTGGAAAGACGAACTGGCCGTCATCGAAAAACGATTGTTCCAGGCGGGCTTGGGCGACCGCGACGTCTACCACCTTACCCACGCATTGAAGGAGTTCGGCGAGCATGCCGATCCCGGCGCCCGGAACGACGCCTGCCGTATCGCCATGAGATACGTGCGCGCCTGCCTGGATGAGGATGACAACTCTATCGCCAATTATGTTTCGTCCTGCCTCGCCGCGATCGCCGCCGCCGGCCCCGCCGATGAGCAGGCACTTCTAGCGCAGGCGATCCGGTCCAAGCTGCAACCCTGGGCACGCGGAAGCGCGCTCAAGCGCCTCGCGAAACTGGAAGGCGCGGCTGGCATCGAGCGTCTTTGCGATGCGTTGAGCGACAGCGATCTTCGCAAGGCCGCCGCCGAAGGCTTGGCGAAGCTTGCCGGGGGAACCGCCTCGGCCGGCGTGCTGGGCGCGCTCGCGGCGGCGCTCGATACCGAGAAATACGTCGAAACGATCGAGGCCCTCGTCAATGCCGTCATGGCCGTCGGTGGCGAGACGCGGGCGATCCTGGAAGCCGCGGCGGCGCGCGTCGACCGTAACGCGGCCATGAGCATGCATTGGTTTATCAATGGTATCCGGCCGGGGGATGTGGCGAAGCGGCTGGCGGCGGCCGGCGTCATACCGATGCCGAGCAAAGAGAAGCTGGCGCGATACGAATCCGATTGGGTCGAGGACCGGGACGCTTCGCCGATTCTTTGGGACATGATCGGTTCGCTCGGCCGTTTGACCGCGTTCGATTGCAAGACGGGCGACTCCCCAGCCGACCACGTTGACCTGGTGCAGTGGCTTGGAAATATCGCGACAGACGATTTCGTGCTTGAAGACGTGTCGCAGGTCGCCGGGCAAGGGCCGGACGGCGGCAGCGAAGTCCGCTTCACTCATGGCGGTCGCGGCTATGCCTTCGCCACCGAACATGCCGGACGATACTACGATTTGCGCGGCGTGCTGAACGGACTCAATGGCGTTCTCGCCGGTCTTGGACGCCCGCAGCGCTTCATTCAGCTCCATACCGACGGCGTGGTCGCGGTAATTCTTTTCGCTCCCGAGGCGCGGTTCCTGGAGGTTGCACGGGACCTGCATATTCCGCTGGAGGCCGATCCGGAAGCGCCGCGCCGCAGCGGCATCAAATACACCAACTACGTCCTGTCCAAAAACTAACCGGGACGGCATAGGCAATATCCCCACTTAGCCCCACCCGAATTCCCGCCTATACTGCCTGCCTATGAAGTGCTGCCGGTCAACGGCGGCCGTAGGGGAGGAAACTATGTCCATGCACACGGGATCGTTCCGCATCGCGTTGGCTGTGGCCGTCTGCGCCGCGGCGGCATGCGGCGGCGGCGCGGCTCTAGCGCAGGAAGCGCCGAAAAAGGGCGGCACGCTGATCTTCGCGGTCAATTCCGATCCGCCTAATTACGACTGCATGGGCACCACCACGTTCGTGGCGATGCAGACCCTGAGCACGCATTACTCCACGCTGCTCAAATTCGATCCCGACAAGTACCCGCGGGTGACCGGCGGCCTGGCGCAGTCCTGGACCGTCTCGCCCGACGGCCTCACCTATACCTTCAAGCTCAGGGCCGGCGTCAAGTTCCACGACGGCTCCGTCCTGACGGCGGAGGACGTGAAGGCCACGTTCGAGCGCATCCGCGATCCGCAAGCCGGCGCGGTGTCGGTGCGCAAGGCCGACTACGCGGACATCGCCGCGATCGAAACACCCGACGCATCGACCGTGGTGTTCAAGCTCAGCAAGCCCGCCGCCTCGATGCTCGGCAATTTCGCCAGCCCCTGGAACTGCGTGCTGTCGGCGGCCAAGCTGAAATCCGACCCGGAATACCCGAAGAACCGGATCATGGGCACCGGCCCGTTCAAGTTCGTCGAGCACGTCAAGGGCTCGCACTGGGTGGGCCAGCGCAACGAAAACTATTTCGACAAGGGCAAGCCCTATCTCGACGGCTATCGCATCGTGTTCATCAAGGGCGCGCCGATGATCAACGCGCTGCAGGGCGGGCAGATCATGGCCGAGTTCCGCGGCCTGTCGCCGGCCGAACGCGACCGCCTGAAGCAAACCACCGGCGACAAGCTGAAGGTCGAGGAGACGCCTTGGCTGTGCAAGTTCGACCTGTTCTTCAACACCAAGCGCCAGCCCTGGTCCGACATCCGCGTGCGCCGGGCGCTGTCGATGGCGGTCGACCGCTGGAAGGGCGCGGAGAACCTGTCGCGCACCGCCTTCGTGCGTGCGGTGGGCGGCCCCTTGCGGCCGGGCTACCCGCTGGCAATGACGGAGGCCGAGCTGGTCAAGCTGCCGGGCTTCGGGCGCGACGGGGCGGCGGCCAAGGAAGAGGCCAAGAAGCTGCTCGCGGAAGCGGGGGTGAAAGACCTGAAATTCACGTTGCTCAGCCGCAGCGTGCCGATGCCGTACGAGCCGGTGGGCATCTTCCTGGTGGACCAATGGCGCCAGATCGGCGTGGCGGTGGAGCTGGCCCCCAAGGACGTGGCGCAGCAGAAGAAGGCGATGATCGAGGGCAATTTCGACGTGGTGCTGGACGCCAATTGCTACGACACCGACCAGCCCGACACGCAGCTGCGCCTCTACGTCTCGAACGACAAGTCGCCGGTCAACGTCAGCCAAGCGATCGACCGCGAGCTGGACGACCTGTTCGAGAAGCAGAAGCGCGCGACCAGCGAAGCCGACCGCGCCAAGCATATCCGCGCCTTCGAAACGCGCGCGATCACGCAAGGCTATACCGTTCCGGTGGTGTGGTGGCATCGCATCGTGGCGTACGACAAGCGCATCAAGGGCTGGAAAATGTCGCCCAGCCACTATTTGAACCAGGACCTGGCGGCGGTCTGGCTGGCGGAGAAATAAGCGGCGGGCGCCCG
>JGI1357J11328_10000751_pt1 | contig 26278 bp, 12 predicted proteins | sample Subgrocontami54m_FD_11328 | JGI IMG/M metagenome (IMG submission 11328)
CCACCGCGATGCCGTGGAACTCCATCCGGGCCAGCACGCGGGCCAGCGGCAGCTCCACCTCCGCCAGCAGCGTCTCCAGGGATTTCTCCCCGATCTCTTTCTCCAGCCGGGGGGTCAGCTCCCACGCGGCCAGCGCCTTGGCGCCAGCCGTCTGCGCGGGATCGGCCCCCTCCGTCCCCCGGCCAAGAAATTCCAGCGCCAGATCCTCCAACCGGTGCGAAGCCCTAGTCGGGTCGAGCAGATAGGAAGCCAGGCACGGATCGGCCGTCTTGCCCTTGAGCTCCATCCCCGCCCGCATCAGGAAGAGCCAAACCTCCTTGAGATTCGGGCAGATCTTCAGGAGGCCGGGATCCTCGCACAGAGGACGCAGCCCTTCCAGGACACCCTTCTCCGAAAAAGCGGAGGTATTCCCTTTCCCCCAGCAGAGCCCGACGGTCTCCTTCTCCAACGCAATGCAGAGGGAGCCCTGCTTCCGGATCTCCGGCGCCAGATCCTTCAACTGCCCGGGCCCGGAAAGGATCTGCACCTCCGGCAGGTCCGAGCTGCGGTCCGGCGCGTATTCCTTCGCCAGCCCACGGAACTCCAGCGTCTGGAACAACCGGCTCAAAGCCACCCGGTCCGGCTCCTGGATCTTCATGGCTTCCCAATCCACCTCCAGAGGGACCCGGGTGTCCAGCGCGGCCAGCTCCCGGCTCAGGAGCATCTGCTCCCGGTTCTCCCGGATCGCCTTGGCCACCGACGGCTTGACCTGGTCTTGCGTTTTTTCCAGCGTGTTGAGCAGTTTTTCCACCGATCCGAATTTTTGAATCAGGTCCACCGCGGTCTTCTCGCCGATCCCCGGAACACCCGGGATCGCGTCCACCTCGTCCCCCATCAGGGCCATCACCTCAATCACCTGGTCGGGGCGCAGCCGCCACTTCTCCAGCAGACTCTTGTCGTCCAGGATCTCCGGCCCTTCCTTGCCGTGCCGGTAGATCCGGACCCCCTTCCCAAGCAGCTGCAGCGCGTCCTTGTCGCCGGTCACCAGGGTGACTTCCAGACCCCGCCCGGCGGCGGCCACGGCCAAGGTGCCCAGCAGATCATCCGCCTCGTACCCTTCCATCTCAAAGATCGGGATCCGGAACCCCTTCAAGACCTCCTTGATCCAGGGGAACTGGTCCACCAGCGCGTCCGGCGTGGGTTTCCGGTGCTCCTTGTAGCCCTCAAACTTCAGATGCCGGAATGTGGGCTTCGGCAGGTCGAACGCGACCGCCAGGAGATCCGGGTTCTCGTCAGCCAGCAGCTTTTTCAGCATCGCCACCACGCCGTAGACGGCATTGGTCGGCTGCCCCTTGGACGTGCTCAGGTCGCGGATGGCATAGAAGGCGCGATAACAGAACGACGAGCCATCAATGAGAAACAGCCGCGACCCAAGTTGCTTGTGATTGGCTGACGACGACAAAAGGGGAAACGGTTTGGGGACTACTGCGCTGCTTTGGCGAGCGCCTTTTGGGCCCGCTCCAGCCCTTGCTTGGCGCTTCGGTTGCCCGGTTCCAAGATCAGGATCTGTTTGTAAATCTCAATGGCGTCCTGGTAAAAACCTTCCCGCATCGCGACCGCCGCGCGGCGGGTGAGGTCATCCGATGCGCGGCCGCGGACCTTTGACTTCTCTTTCGCGATCTCCCGGGCCAGCGCCTGCGCGTCGGGCGACACGGCCGAGGGCGCCGGCTTCACTTTCACTTCGGGCGCCGGCTTCACTTTCTTCACTTCAACCGCCGGCTTGACAACCTTCTTCGGGGCCGGCGCCGCGGGCGCCTCCGTCTGCTTCACCAGCGCTTCGGTCTCCCGGGCGGCTTCGACGGTCTGCTGAGCCGCCTCATAGGTCTGGCCCGCCGCTTCGGCCGCCAGCCGGGCCGCCTCCGCGGCCTTGCGGGCGATCTCCGCCCGCCGTTCCGCGTCCGCCGCCCGCCGCTTGGCTTCCTCTACCTGGCCCCGGGCTTTTTCCGACTCCTCAAGCTTCCGGTCGGCCGCGGCCTTCGCTTCAATCTTCTCGGCCCGGTTCTCGGCCTCGATCCGCTTGGCCGCCTCCAGCTGCCGCTGCTGTTCGGCTTTCTGAGCCCTGAGCTCCGCCTCATCCGCCTTCCGGCGGGCTTCCTCAAGTTCCTTCAACTGCCGGGCGGTCTGCTTCTTGCTTACCGTTTCTTTGATCACGCGGGTCTGCGCCGCTTTCAACTGCTGGGCCTGAATCCGCTCCCGCTCCAGTTCCGCTTTCCGGGCCTGCTCCCGACGCCGAAGGTCATCCGATTCTTTTTTCACACGGCCCTTGGCGGCTTCCAGTTCCCGGGCCTGCCGGCCCTCGGCCTGCGCGGCCCGCGTTTTCGTCAAATGCAGGAGCCGGAGCGCTTCAGCGTTTCGGGGGTCTATCCTCAGCGCCTGCTCGAACGACTCGGTCGCCTTGTCCCAGCGGCCCGCGTCCATGTGGGCCTTTCCGGTCCCGATCGCCAGGCGGATCTCCTTATCCTTCTTCCCCGCCAGATCGGCCGGGGTCTCCGGCACCGGCAACTGATATTTGGTCAGCTTTTCACGCGCCGCGACGACCCAAGGGTCCCCCGGCGGGCCCAGGCGGGCGCGGGCGCCCCAATGAACGGCCGCCTCCTTGACCCGGTCCGACTCCTCATAGAGCAGCGCCAGGTTGCTGTGCGCGGAACCCAGGTCGGGTTTGAGATTCAAAGCGGTTTTGTAGGCCTCCTCCGCCCGCGCGGCATCCCCGAGGCCTTCCAGGACGACGCCGAGATCATTGTAGGCCTCGGCATAATCCGGCTTGATAGCGACGGCTTTCTGGAACGCGGCGGCGGCCCGTTGAAGCTCCCCCATTTTCTGGAGCTTGAGACCTTCAGTCCGGTAGATAAGCCCCTCCTGCAGGAGGATATCCCCCGCGGTCGGGGCCTTCGCCCCGGTCAGGAAAAGACCAGGAGAAAAAGAGTTCCAATCGGGTGGAGGGTCCGAGGGCTGTTTTGAAGGGCTCTCATCATCTGAATTTCGCGGTTATCCTAACCCATTTCCCCCATAGCTGTCAACAACTTAGCGCACGGCCGGGGACCAGGTAATTCTGCACGTAGTCACGCACGGCTTCCTGCAGGGGCGTGACGACCCGCTCGTATCCGGCGGACCGGAGCTTGGAGATATCCGCCCGGGTGAAATACTGGTACCGGTCGCGCAACTCCATCGGCATCTCGACGAACTCGATCTCCGGCTCCCGCCCCAACGCAGCGAAAATGGCCCAGGCCAGCGCCAGCCAGGTGTTCGCCTCGCCGGAGCCGATGTTGTACAGCCCCGCGGCCGTCGCGTTTCCGAAAACAAAGAAGAGGGTCATCTCGACCGCGTCCTTCACGTAGAGGAAGTCGCGCTTCTGCTCCCCGTCTTTGTACTCCGGCCGGCCGCTTTTAAACAGCCGCATGCGGCCGGTCTCCCGGATCTGCCGGAAGGCCTTGCTGACGACGCTGCGCATCTCGGCCTTGTGCTCTTCGTTCGGGCCGAAGACGTTGAAATATTTCAGCCCGACGATGCGATCGAGCAAGCCCTCGCGCTGCGCGTACAAATCGAACGCATGCTTGGAATTTCCGTAGCGGTTGAGCGGCTTCAAGGCGGCCAGGTCATCGCTCTTGTCGTCCATCCCGGCCGACCCGTCCCCGTAGGTCGCGGCGGAGGAGGCGTAGACGAACCGCGCCCCTTGGGACAGAGCCCAGCGGGCCAGCTCCTTCGTGGCGCGGAAGTTGTTGTCCTCCAGGAAGGCCTGGTTGTTTTCCGTGGTGGAGGAGCAGGCCCCCATATGGAAGACCGCGTCGAAACGCCCGAAGGCCCTGGGGTCCTTCGCGATCCGCTCCCGGAAGAGGTCCGCCTCAACGCGATCCGCGAAGCGCAGCCCCTCAAGGTTCCTGGCCTTCTGCTCCCGGTGGACGGCCAGCGGGACGATCCCCTTCCACTTTTTCCCCGCTTCCAGGAAATCGCTGATGAGGATGTCCGTGCAGCCGCGCCGGTTGAGCCCCCACACCAGGGCGCTGCCGATGAACCCCGCTCCTCCGGTGACGAGGAATCTCATCTCACAGCGTCATCTCGAGCCCCAAAGGGGCGAGAGATCTCGTTTTTAAAGGGTGAGGATGATGGCAAGGAGGGTCAGGAAGATCAGGAACGCGATGAGGTAAAAGTCGTTGAAATAGAAGAAGTCGGCCGCCCGCTCGAGCGGAGAGGGCCCGCGCGCGCGGCGCTTCTGCCGGTCCAGCCGGAGCTGCTCCACATCCCGGAGGCGGAACCGGAGCAGGTTGCCGGCCAGGCGGAAGGAAGGGAGCTTCCCTTCGAGGATCAGCCCTTCGACCCCCTCGACCGGGAGCCCCAGCCGGCGCGCGGCCTCTTCCAGCGTCAGGAGCTTTTCTGGGTGGCCACCCACTCGTCCACTTTGGACTTCTCGAACCGCCACTGGCCTCCTTCCTGCGAACCGGGAATCTTCCCGTCGCGCGCCCACTGCTCAACGGTCCGGAGATCCACCTCCAGATACTCGGCCAGATCCTTCGCGGAGAGGGTGGCCCCCTGCTCGCGCGCCATGTGGACCGGGCCGTCCAGCGAAGCGCCCGGCTCCACCTCGAGCACGGGGGTCCAGATCTCTCCCCGGACGACGGCCGGCGACGCCAGTTTCAGCGAGCGCTTCGCGATGATCTTGCCTTCCACGCGGCCCGCCACGGTGATGCTCTCCCCGGTGATCTCCGCGCGCACCTGCGCCTGCTCGCCGATGGTGAGTTCGCCCTTCGTCTCCAGCGTCCCCTCGAACCGCCCGCTGATCCTCAAAGAAACCGGCTCCTGGAAGACCAGCGAACCCTGCATGCTCGCCGTGACGTCCAGGACCCGCGATTCCGCCTCCTTGCCCCTGCCTCTACCGAGAACCGCCATCCCTCACCTCCTTCGACTTCGATCCCACCCGGTTTTCCAGCTTGTGCAGCATCAGCAGAACCACCAGCACCAGGCCGGTCGCCGTCACGGCCCCCAGGTAAAAACCCGCGCCCACCGCCAAACCGATCCCGGCGGCCGCCCAGACGCTGGCCGCCGTCGTCAAACCCCGGACCGAATCGCGGAACTGGATGATCGTGCCTGCCCCGAGGAACCCGATCCCGCTGACCACCTGCGCCGCAATGCGGGTGGGGTCAATCTCCGCCGAGGGATAGTGGTCCATGAGGTAGACGCCGGTCAGCGTCATCAGGCAGGAGCCGGCGCAGACCAACATGTGAGTCCTCAAACCGGCCGCGCGGCCCTTGGCCTCCCGCTCCAGCCCCACCAGGCCGCTGAGCAGCACCGCCAGCATCAGACGCAGGATCACTTCCGAATCCGAGACCATTTCTTCTCCTTAGCTTACACCCAATTCGGGGATCGCCGTCAACTCCCTGGAGGCAACGGCGGGGAGATGCCGCCCGAGCCCGGCCACCATCGCCCCGTTATCGGTGCAAAGGGAGATCGGAGGGACCCGGAGCTGGATCCCATATTCGGCGCATTGCTCCGCCAGCCGCCGCCGCAGCAAACCGTTGGCCACCACGCCGCCGCCGACCGCGAGGTGGATCGCGCCCGCTTCGCGGCAGGCCCGGATTGTTTTCTCAACGACCTCCTCCACCACGGAGGATTGGAAGCTGGCGGCCATGTCGGCGGTGAAACCAGAAGGCAGATTGCAGTAGGCAGTAGGCAGGGTGTCCTCTGCTTTCTGCCTACTGCCTTCTGCCTTCTGAAACTCTCTGACTTTATACAGCACCGCGGTCTTAATCCCGCTGAGCGAGAAGTCGTAAGGGGAGCCGGATTTCATCTTGGGGGCCGTGAACCGGAAGGCCGACGGGTTCCCTTCCCGCGCCGCCCGCTCAATCTCCGGCCCGCCCGGGAAACCCAATCCGAGGATCTTGGCCACCTTGTCGAACGCCTCGCCGACGGCGTCGTCCCGGGTCTGGCCCAGCAGCGTGGCGCGGCGGATCCCGTCCATCCGGACGAGGGCCGTGTGGCCGCCGGAGATCACCAACCCGATCATTTTCTGCTGAAGCAGCGGCTCCGGGTCTTCCATCAGGGCGGCGTAGAGGTGGGCATGCAGATGGTTCACCGGCACCAGCTCTTTCCGCCAGGCCAACCCCAGCGCCTTCGCGGCCGCCACGCCGGCCAGCAGGCAGCCCCCCAACCCGGGCCCCCGGGTGACCGCGATCCGGTCCACTTGGGATGGGCTTACGCGGCCGGCCTCCAGAAGCGCCTCCAACTCGCAGGTCAGCAGCTCCACATGCGCCCGGCTGGCGATCTCCGGGATGACGCCGCCGTATTTCTGGTGCTGCTTTATGCTGGAGGCCAGCTGCGCGGCCAGCACCCGGCGGCCGTCGGCCACGAGGGCCAACCCCGTCTCATCACAAGAGGTTTCAATCCCCAGAACGAGGATCCGGAACCTCCGCCAACTCCGACACGGGGACAATCGTGTAGCCGGCCTTCTCCAGAGCCGGCACCGCTTTTTGAAGGACCGCCAGCATCACCGGCCGGTCATGCCCGATCCCGATCGCCTCGCCGTGCTTTGAGGCGCTGAGGGCCAGCTCCTCCAGTTGTTTTTGGATCGCCGGGGCGGACTGCTCGTTATCCAGAAAGACCGCCCGCCGCGCGAACGGGATCCGGACTTGGGCCGCCACCTCCGCACAGACCGACTGGTTGCTCACGTAGCTGTCCAGGAAATAAAGACCCTTGCGCTTGGTCTCCTCCATCACCACCTCCATCAGCGCGGGATCGGCCGTGGCCTTAGAACCCTGGTGGTTTGAGATTCCGCGCGCGGAAGGGACCGTGCCCAGCGCCTGGTCCAGATTCTCAATCACCTGGCGGCGCGGCATGCCCGACAGCAGCGTGGAGCTCTCTCTCGGCGCCTTCGGGTCCACCGCCTCCATCGGCATGTGCAGGATCACCTCGTGCCCGTTCGCCCGGGCCGCCCGGGCCACATCCGCCGAGCGGGGCAGCCCCGGGAGGACCGCCAGCGTCACGGGCCGGCGCAGGGCGGCCAGCGCCGGCACCTGCTTCATCGTGTAGCCCCAATCATCCAGGACGATCGCGATCTTCCCGTGCCCGCGCGGGAAAGAGAGGGGCGGAACCCGGAGGGTCCCAGCCGGTTTCGGAGAGGGGACAGGGAGCGGCCGGTGGACCGGCGGTGCGGCCGGACGGGCCGGGAGCGCGGGAGGACGGCCGGTGGAGCGGCCCAGATAAAAGGAAAGGACCAGGAGAGCGATGAACCCGAGACCGGCCAGCGGGTAGAGACGGTTGTTTTTCAAGCGGTCTTCTTATAAACCTTCAGGCCGCGCAGCAGATCCACGGCCCGGAGGACCGCGGGATCCTTGGCCACCGGCGGCGTCTTCTCTTCCTCTTCTTCTTGCGAGACGGCGGTGGCGGCCGAAAGAACCGGCTCCACCACCACGTCCGGCTGGAGCCCCTTTCCGTGGATCGCCTGGCCCGAGGGGGTGTAGTAGATGCTCGTGGTCAGCCGGACGGCCGACCCGTCCCGCAGCGGGATCACGGTCTGCACCGACCCTTTGCCGAAGGTCTTCGTCCCCATCAGGATCGCCCGCCCGTGGTCCCGCAGCGCGCCGGCGACGATCTCCGAAGCGGAGGCGGACCCGTTGTTCACCAAAACCACGATCGGGAAATCCAGATAGGGATGGTCGGGCTTGGAATGGAACGCCTGATTCTGGCTCTCCACCCGCCCTTTCGTGGAGACGATGAGGGACCCGGCCGGCAGGAACTGGCCCGCCACCTCCACCGCGACATCCAGCAGCCCGCCGGGGTTGTTCCGAAGGTCGAGGATCAGGCCGTCGGAGATCTGCTTCTTGTCCAGGTCCGCCAGCGCCTTTGCCAAATCGCGCGGCGTGTTGTCCTGGAACTCGCTGACCCGGACGTAGCCGACCCCTTCCGCCACCGCCTGCGCTTCCTTGACCGAGCGGATCTGGATAACCGAGCGGATCATCACCACCTCGAACAGCTGGTCTTCGTTTTCCCGGAGGATGGTCAATGTGATCTTGCTGCCGGCCCGGCCCCGCAGCCGGTTGACCGCCTCATGCAGCGAGACGCTGCGCGTGGATTCGCCGTCAATCTTGACGATCTTGTCCTGCGGCATGAGCCCCGCCTTGGCGGCCGGCGTGTCGTCCATCGGGGCCACCACGGTCAGCACGCCGTCCTTGGCGATCGTGATCTCCAAACCCACGCCGCCGAACTCCCCCTTCGTCTCCACCTGCATCTCGGAGTAGGCGCCGGGGTCCAGGAACTGGCTGTGGCGGTCGAGCGACTCCACCATCCCTTTCAGGGCGCCGTAGATCAGCCGTCTCGGCTCGATCACCTCAACGTATTCGGACTGGATCACGGTGATCGCCTCGGCCAGCAGCTCCACCTGCTCGTAGAGGGCCTCCTGGACCGACTTGGGCGCCGTCCATCCGCGCGGCGCCAGCCAGAACACACCGCACAAAAGAAAAACCAACGCTAAAGGGGTCAGACCCCTTCGGGCCTTTTGGGGTCTGACCCCTTCGGGCCTTTTGGGGTCTGACCCCTTCGGGTTTTCATTCATCCTTTTTCGATCAGCTCCTTGAGAGTTTCTTGTGCGATCGCGGGGCTGGCCGCCCCTTTCGTCTTGCGCATCAGCTGTCCCACGAGAAACATGAGTGTGGCCTGCTTCCCCTGCTTGAAATCGGCGACTGCCTTCGGCTGTTCTTGGATGACCTCGCGCGCCGCCGCCCGGATCGCTTCCTTATCGGTCACCTGCGAGAGCCCCTTGGATTGGACGATGGCCCCGGGCGGCTGCCCTGATTTTAACGACTCGACGAAAACGTCCTTGGCCATCTTACCGCTGATTTTCCCCGAGTCAATCAGCTCCAGCAGCTCCACCAACCGCTCCGGCCCGAACTTCAGCTCCTCGATCCGGTCGGCGCTGCGCTCGTTCATCTCCCGGGCCATGTCCCCCAGAATCCAGTTGGCCAGCGATTTGGAAACCGGGGTACCGGAACCGGTACCAGGTACCGTTCCGGTACCTGGTACCGATTTTCGCACTGCGGCTTCGTAATAGTCGGCAGTGGATTTGGCAGCCGTCAAGCCGGCCGCGTCCGGCAGCGGCAGAGCGTACTCCCGCACGAACCGCTCCGCCCGCTGCCGAGGCAGCTCCGGCAGCGCGGCCCGAGCTTTCTCAATCTCCTCCGGGGCCACGGCAAAGGGGACCAGATCCGGCTCCGGGAAATAGCGGTAATCGTGCGCGAATTCCTTGCTGCGCATCCCCTGCGTGACCCCTTTCACGTCGTCCCAGAGGCGGGTCTCCTGAAGCACCTTCCCCCCCTCATCCAGCAGCTCCCCCTGCCGCTTGATCTCGTACGTGAGGGCCCGCGCCACCGCCCGGAAGGAGTTGAGGTTTTTGATTTCTGATCTCGTCCCCAGCTCGCCGGCGTCCGTCCTCAGAGAGACATTGGCGTCGCAACGCAGCGACCCCTTCTCCATATCGCAGTCGGAGACGTCCAGGGACTCCAAGATCCCTTTCAAGGTTTTCAGGTACTCGTACGCCTGCTCGGGGCTCTCCAGGTCCGGCTCCGTCACGATCTCCAGCAGCGGGACGCCAGCCCGGTTCAGGTCCACCAGCGAACCGCCGTCGGGACGGTGCAGCAGCTTGCCGGCATCCTCCTCCAGGTGGGCCCGCGTGATCCGCACCCTCTTGACCGCCCCCTCACCCTTCCCCTCTCCCCCCGGGGGGGAGAGGGTAGGGTGAGGGGGAATTTCAACCAGACCGTTCATCCCCAACGGCAAATCGTACTGCGAGATCTGATATCCTTTCGGCAGGTCCGGGTAGAAATAGTTCTTCCGGTGAAAAACGATCTGGGACTGGATCCGGCAGCCGAGGGCCAGCGAAACCCGCACACCGTACAGGAAGACCTGCCGGTTGAGCACCGGCAACACGCCCGGCAGCCCGAGGCAAACCGGGCAGACCTGGGAATTGGGCGGCGCCCCGAACCGGGTAGAGCAGCCGCAAAAGATCTTGGAAGCGGTCTTGAGCTGCAGGTGCACCTCCAGCCCGATCACCGGCACGCGCGCCATCAGAGCTTCGGCTCCTTCGTGTGCCACTGGGTCTCCCGCTCGTAGCATGCCCCGGCCCGGAAGAGCATCTCCTCGCCGAAGGGCTTGGCGATCAACTGCATGCCGACCGGCAGGCCACCCGCGGTGAACCCGCACGGCAGCGAGAGGGCCGGCACGCCGGCCAGGTTCACCGAGATTGTCAGGATATCGGAGAGGTACATCGTGAGCGGGTCTTCCAGTTTTTCTCCCAGCTTAAACGGAGGCGTCGGCGCCGTCGGCGTGACCAGCAGGTCCACCTCCCCAAACGCCCGCTCAAAATCCTGCCGGATCAGCGTGCGGACCTTGAGGGCCCGGTTGTAGTAGGCGTCGTAATAACCGGAGGAGAGGACGAACGTCCCCAACGTGATCCGCCGCTTGGCCTCCGCCCCGAACCCCTCTTCCCGGGTGCGGGTGTACATCTCCAGCAGCGATAGAACGGTACCTGGTACCGATCTTCGGACTTCGGTACCAGGTACCGATTTCGATGTCGCCCTATGCCCAAACCGCACCCCGTCAAAGCGGGCCAGGTTGGAGCTGGCTTCCGCCGTGGCCACGATGTAGTAGGTCGGCACCGCGTACTCGGTGTGCGGCAGCGAGACCTCCCGCACCGTGGCCCCCTGCTTCTTGAAAAGATCCAGCGCCCCTTCGACCGCCTTGCGAACCTCCGGCTCCACGCCGGCGCCGAGGTACTCTTTCGGGACGCCCAGCCGCAGCCCCTTCNCCGGCTGCCGGGCCGCCGCCGCGTAATCGGGGACCGCCACATCGGCGGAGGTGGAATCCCGCGGGTCACGCCCCGCGAGGACCTGGGCAATGAGGGCGGCATCTTCCACGGTCCGGGCGATCGGGCCGATCTGGTCCAGCGACGATGCGAAGGCGATCAACCCGTAGCGGGAGATCCGGCCGTAGGTCGGCTTAAGACCTACAACGCCGCAAAAAGAGGCCGGCTGGCGGATCGAACCGCCGGTATCCGATCCCAGCGCCGCGGGGGCCATCCGGGCGGCCACCGCCGCCGCGGAACCGCCGCTGGAGCCGCCCGGCACGCGGGAAAGATCCCACGGGTTCCGGGTCGGCCCATAGCAGGAATGTTCACAGGAGGAACCGAAGGCGAACTCATCCATATTCGCCATCCCCAGCAGCAGCGCGCCGGCTTGCTTCAACCGCTCCACCACCGTCGCGTCGTACGGAGCATGGAACCCGGCCAGGATCTTCGAGCAACAGGTGGTGGGAACTCCCTGCACGCAGATGTTGTCTTTGACCAGCACCGGCAATCCCCAAAGGGGCCGGTCGCCCGAAGGACCCGCCTTCTCCAACTCCTTCGCCTGTTCACGAACTTGGGCCGCGTCAAACCAAGCAAAAGCGTGGACCTTGGGCTCCACCTGCCCGATCCGGCCCAGCAGCCCTTCCACCACCTCGGAGGGAGTGGCCTTCTTCTGCCGGTATAATTCTTGGATTTCAGAAAGGGTCATGAACAAATAACCAAGTCATTTCGAGGCCGAAGGCCGAGAAATCGCGCATTTGGAAAAACGGGATCTCTCGCCCCTCCGGGGCTCGAGATGACGTGGGCGGTCTCTTTAAGAAGGGTCAATGATCTTCGGGACCTTGAAGTACGGCCCTTCCCGCTCGGGCGCGTTGGCCAGCGCCTGAGCGGTCGGCAGCGACGGCTGGAGCTTGTCCTCCCGGAAAACATTGCTTAGAGGAAGGACGTGGCTGGTCGGCGGGACACCCGTGGTATTGGCGGATTTCAGTTTCTCGACGTGGGAAAGAATCTCCTCCAGCTGGCCGGCGAAACGGGTCAATTCCTCTTCGGTCAGCTGGATCCGTGCGAGGCGGGACAGGTACTCAACATCCTTCGGGGAGATCGCCATCGCTTTATCCTAGCAAAGGGCCGAAAGCGAAGTCAAACAATGGGGTTTTAAGTGGACTGGATCAGGGCGGCGATCCGCTGTTGGAGATCGGAGGAGAGATCGGTAATTCCAAGACGCTGCAGCGCCTCAAAGAACCAGCCGATCACCAAGGGGTCTTCCACGGTGGAGATCACCAGCTCCGGATGGAAGTCCCGGATCATCCCCTCCGCCACGGCGCGGGCAAACTGGTAATCCGCCTCATCCCCCGCGTGGTAGGGGACCACCAGTTGGCGGAACAGGTCCCGCGCTCCCTCAGGCAGCTGGGCGAGGGCCCGTGCCCTCTCCTCCTCGGTCGCCACACCGGCCGCTTGAATCGGCAGCCCCTGCTGGATATTCAGCAGGACCGCCAACTGAAGCAGGTGGAGAACCCGCGCATCCCCCCGCCCGGTGTCCGCCAGGAACTGGAGTAGCTCCCGCGGTTGCTGTGCCGACCGAGGAGACAACCGTACCGATGAGAGAACTTCCTCCAGCCCTGCGGTCAGCGCAGTCGAACCACCCGTTGCCTGCTCCCGAATCTTCAGATCCCGAACCAGGGCGGTGTAACCGGATAACAACCGCTGATAGATCGAGATCCAGCGGCCGGTGGTGACGATCCGGTACGGATCCTCCTTATCAGGATCTGACAGGGTGTCCAACTCCGTGGTCAGCCGGCCCTTCAATGACTCGATCCGAGCCAAGCGTTCCTGCCCCGGCTCCTTCAGAAGCGAGAGCTGCGCCTGGATCGCCGCCAGCGAGGCCAGGTCGCCCGTGTCCTGCTCCACGCGCAACCGGAGGCGGTCCACGGCGATGCTTTCTTCCTTGGATTTTTCCCGGGCGCGAGTGAACTGGACAAAACGCTCGAACTCCGGATCCGGGCGCTGCCCTGCCCGCCCCATCTGCTCAAGTGCGTTCGCGCTGGGCAACTCGCTCGTTTCTTCCTCTCTCTCTATCTTGTCCCATGCTTTCCACATCCGCTTCGCCATTATCCGTGCCGCGCTCCGGCCCAGCGCCGCGATCGATTCCGATGCGTTCAGGCGGGACTCAACGGCCTGCAGGGTGAGGTCCGCCGTCCGCAGAAAAGCCTGGACAACCTTCTCGCCCCCCCACTGCTGGGCCAGGCGGGATTCCAGCATCTGCGGCAGCCCCCACAGGTAACCGGACCGTTCCTCCCCGCCCCTCCATAGCGTTATGAAACTCTCCATCTCATCAGGGGTGATCCGCCCGAAATCAACCTGGGAGGATTCCAGCCAGGGGTGGCCCTGCAGGCCTTTCTCCGTGATCCTTCGGATCCGCACGACGGACCGGCTGAGAAGCTGGTCCGGCACGGTGTCGCGTTCGAGATCGGGGAAGATGTCGCGAGCCATCTCTTCCACATCGGGATCGTCCTGGAGAAGAAGCGCCCCGTACGACGCGAGCGTCAGGTAGGGAGCCCATTCCGGCATCCGCGAGGGCTTGAGCTCTGGATCCAGCACGAAAATCCACAGCGCCTTCCTGCCGGGATCCTCCGGGTCGAAGCGGTAGTCATAGCCGGTGGTGGCCTTCAGCGTAGAAAGGTGGATGCTCTCAAACTCGGGCGCGCCGGGAACCCGGGCCAGGAGGACCCCTCTCGCGCGCCGTGTCTCTTGCAGCAACTGGGCCACCCGCGCGGGGGTCCATCCCGCCCCGCTCACCGGATTGCTGCGGAAGAAACCGGCATAGAACTGAGCAGGGTCCTTTCCGGCAGGTCGCCAGAGCTCAGGATATTCCTGCAGGAGCAGCGGAACGGCTTTTTCCTGACCTTCCTTCGGGAGGGGCCGGCCGGGCAACTCCAGGATTTCCCGCTGGATTTCGGCGCGCCGTCGCGCAAGCTCCACCCGCACGCCATCGAGAACCTGCGCAAAGGGCTGCGTCTTGAGACGCTGCCAATCCGCCTCCGTGGGCCCGAGGGCCTCGATTCTATCAGCCAACGATTGGACCGCCTGCGGGTCCAGGTACTGCCCCAGCGTCACCCCGCCCAGCGGCTCCGCCGCGAGCGATTCCAGCGAGGCGATCAATTCCCGGCGGACCTCTTCCAGGCGGAGCTCCTGGATAAGACGCTCGGAATCCTTCCGGAATCTCTCCTCCTGCTGCTTCAGCCGCTGCGCCTCCTGCGCCTGCTCCATCTCCTTCTCGGAGACGAACCGCTCCGCCGGCAGGTCGGTGAACGCGGCGAAGGCCAGCCGGCTCTCTTCATCGGGAAGACCCAGCGTCAGCCCCACCAGCCGCAGCCGGTCTGAGTACTTCCCCCCCAGGAAAAGCACGTTGATCAGGTAGTCTGGGGAAACCCTCTCGAGGGCCCGCCGGATCTCTTTCGGGTCGGAGTTTGGGTCTCCCCTGAGACGAGCAATCTCCCCGAACAGCTCCCACTGTTTCTGAACCTTCTCCGGAAAACCAGAAGACTGGAACAGGGCGCTCCCGCCTGCTGGGAAGAACCGAATGGCCTTGATCTCCGGCAGATCCCGCTCGGTATACGACGAGCCCGCCGGAAAGGCGAACTCCAGGTACTCGGTCCCATCCTCCAATGTCTTGAAGGCGGGGGGCCACTCCGCGTTCGACAAGAAGTAGGAGGCAACCGCGTCCGGGTCTTGCGCCGGCTTGAAGCCCATCTGCTGCCACTGATCCGCTTCCCCGGGAAGCTGAGGCGCCACCCGCAGCAGGAACTGAGCCCCGATCGGGAAGCCCTGTTCAACGTAGCCGCCCTCGAGGAACTGCCGGAACGGCCCTTCCACAAGGTTGGCCAGGGGGGACAACCCAGGAGTCACGAGCATCTCCCGGTAAAGGGCGCCTGCGGCCCCCTCCCCCGGTTGCAGAATCACCGCCGCCTCCTCCAAGCCGGACTGCTGCGGAGCGCCCTCCTCCGGGATACCCTTCAAACTGACGCTGTTATAAATCTTTCGGTAATCCTCCAGCAGCCGACTGAAAAACCCTGCCCAATCGTAAGAGAAGTCAGGTCCATGCAGCAAGTGACCCTCGGGAAATAACCTTTCAAATTCCCCCATATCCCTCAGCATCCGGCTCGTCAGATCATCAATTTGAGGAATCATTTTCTGGGCCTGCTCACCATATTCTCCGGATCTCCCGGAAATCGCCTCCAGGAAAACTCGGGCTCTGATCAAACTCGAGATACTGGTAATGTCATTCTCCCAGCGAGAGATCAACTCCTCATGGATCCGTTTTTTTCCTTCAGAAGGACTTTTTTTCGACAGGATCAAGTTGGGCCCGCTCAAGTTGATCCAATCCCAACGCTCCGCATACCGTCGCAAAGGAGTCCAGGATTGAAGCTCCCCGCTCAACGTGGCGATATGTTTCTCCATCCACCCCAGAAACGACTCCTGGAGGGATCGCTCCCAATCCGCCCCGGTCAAAAACGCAATCCGGAGGAAAAAGAGACGCAACATGGAATGATCGAACACTTTTTGCCACTCTTTTGAATCGCTGAAATATTCCCAGGAAACGGGGGGAGCAACCAGCCAGGGATTCTCGGCCAGACCTTGCCGGAGCTGCCGCGCGAGAGCAGAATCGGTCTGATTGATCAGACGCTGACCCTCTTTCTTCTCCTTCTCCGAGGACGTTCCCGCGTAATTCGCCAGGATATTCTCCAGACTGGGGCTTCGCGAAAAGGCCGCCGCGTATTCCGCTGAGGCCCGCCCCAGCCCTGGATCCAGCAGCAGGAGCACCTTGGCCCATTCATCAAGAATCACGGTGCCAAAAAACGCTTTGTCCATCTCAGACAGCACCTTGCCTGCCCTATCCATATTCACCAGAATCGCGAAGCGGCGGGAGGAGCCGGAGATGGCTAACCGGATCGGTTCATCCTGATTCGGTTCGAACAAAAACATCACCGAGGAAAACCACGGCGCCCCGGGGATCTTTTCCCGGACCCGGTCGCCGACCCACCGGGCATTTTTGAGGAGTTCCGCCGCGTGAGCCGGGCTCCAACCCTTTTCCCGCACCTTCCGGTTCTTGAACAGATCCTCGTACCACCGCACGGCGAATTCCCGCTTCAAATTCTCCGCCATTTCCGGGGGATAGGGCGCTACCAGCTCCGGGAACTGCTCCAGCAGCCGCCCGACCGCCGTGTTCAGTTGTTTGTCCTCCAGAGGAGCGTCCAGGAGAACCTCCAGCCTCTCCGCAATGCGACGTTGACGGTCACCCATCTTGGAATAGGCCTGCTGGATCTCTTTATCCAGAATCCCTGGGTCGGCAGGCAGTCGACGGGCCTCCATCCGAAGAGAGCCCATCTGCCCGATCTGGTTCTCAATCTCCCGAATCCTCTGCCCGTTAAGATAGATCTCTTCATGCGCGCCGCGGACTTCGGCCAGCGCGGCACGCAGCTCCTGCTGGACCTCTGCAATCCGGGTATTGAATTGTTCCGCCGCCGGAGGAAGAACAGCCGGCTTGGAGGCGGCCTCCGCCGCCCGGGCCGCCGCGAGAGCGGCCGCTCGGGCCTGCTCCTCTTCCCGAAGCTCTTCTTCCGAGATCAGGCGATCCCCAGGCAGGTCCGTCTCCTTCGCGAAGTGATTCCTCGCTTCCGCGTCCGGCAGCCCCAACGGTATCCCCACCACCACCAGTTTGCCTTGCCCCAGCGCGGTCTCCAGCGGGTCCAACAAAAGATCTTTCGACAACTTCCTCATCTCCCGGCGAAGATCCTCTCCCTGATCCGCCGCCTGGCTCAAAAGAACTGCCTGCCTCAAGATCTCCACCTGGCTCTGGAGCTTTTGCGAGAAAGACCCTGTTCCGAATCCGTAGGTCTCGGCCGGGTAGATCCTCAAAACCCCCAACCCGGGCAGATCCCCCACCTGGTACGTCTTCCCTTCCGGCAGACGAAATTCCAGGTATTCCCTCCCGTCCGTTTCCGACTTCAGCCCGGGAGGCCATTCGGAAGAACGCAGGAAATAACCCAGCGCGGTTTTCGGATCCAGCAGCTGCACCAGTCCAAGCCCTAACCATTGCTTCTCCTCAATCCACCCGCTCGGAACAATCCGAAGCGCGACCTTCGCGGACGCAGGAAGACCCCCCATTTCTTCTCGACCCTTCAATACCCTCGCCAACAGACCGGTCACCTGATCCAGAGGCAGCTGCCCGGAAGGCAGTAGCTTCCGGTACAGCTCGCCGGAGACCCCCTCCCCCGGTTGAAGGCGTACCGACTCTTCCACGCCGGACTGAGAAACCGGGAGGGCCGGCTGTCTCAATTCAATCCCGTTGAAGATCGTGCTCAGATCCCGATGTAAATTCTCGTAGTGGGCATTCCAATCGAAATTAAACGCCGCGATCTTGGACGGGGTAGGGAAACCGTCTAGCGCCGTGTTCACAACCCATTGCAAGATCTCGCGGTTTTCTTTCAGGATTCTGGAGCTCTGCCGTTCGATTTCAGCCAACAGTTTCCCCGCGCGAACCCCGTGTTGGGGATCCCGACTGAGATACTCCAGGCGCACCCGTTCGCGGGTAAGATAGTCCACCATTTCAAGACTTGGGACCATGCGCTTTGAGATAAGATCCCTAAATACACCCGACAGACCTTTCCCATAGTTTTTAGAGCCACCCTGAGACTGTGCGCTCTGAATAATCCGCTCAAACCGGCTCCGGAATGCCTTGAGGGTGTCCCATTGGGTTAACTTCACCTCCATCTCCTGAAAATCATTTTCGGAGATAGTGAGGTACTCGTCGATCATCGCCGTCTTGTCCCGCGCCAACAGGAAGACGATCTTCTCGCTTGCCAGCTGAACAGCATCAGCTTCCATTTGGGGAATATATGCTTTTATGAGTACCGGGATGACTAACCCGGCCGGCACGCCGGTGAACCAGGGGTGGCCGGCCAATCCCTCCCTCAGGCGCTGCGCCCGCACTTTGTGTATATTCTTGTCAATAAGATCTTCATCGGCTGATTTGGGCGACGGCTGTTGGCCGTAAAAATTCTTAATCTGATCCTCCGGAGACGGCTCCCTTCGGAGAGCCGCCCAAAACTTCGGATCCACCTGTTCGATCGCCGGGTCCATCAACAGCATGGCCTTCGCCCAGGGCTGCAGAATGTGATAGGCCTTGAGATTCAGCGTCGATTCCGCGGACTTGTTGAGATTAAGAACCAAGACCATCTTCTGAGAAGAACCGGAATACACGAAGTGGCTGGTACGCGGGTCATCGGAGTTGATCTTCAAGAACACTCCTTCAAACCATGGGACGCCGGGTAAGCGCTCCTGCAAGTCCTGGCGGACCTGCCTGTACAGGCGCAGGAACTGCGCGAGCCGGATAGGACTCCATCCCTGCTTGCGCGCCTCCGGATTCTCAAGCAGCTGCTTGACATAAGCAGCCGGCGGCTCCTCTGCGAAGACAGGCACAAGCTCCGGGAACTCCTGAGTCAGCTTCTCGACAGCTGTTTGCAGCTGTTTGCCTACCGGCGACCGCGCAGGCAGCTTGCCTAATGTCTGGCGGGTCGCTGCCGCGTGCGCCAAAACTCCGACCCCGAGCAATTCCCATTTCTTGGCAGAATCCTGCGCCACCACAGCGGCTGCCGACCGGATCCGGAATGAATCCAGACCTTCGATACGCTGTTCCACTTCCTTGATACCCTCGGAGCTTAGGTATTCTCCGTGTTCCGATTGCAGCCGTTGGAGTTCTCCGCGTAAATCGTCCTGGGACCTTCCGATCAGGGCATTCAAATCGTTGGCTTCCGGCGGCAACGGCTGGGTCGCGGCCTCCGCCGCACGGGCCGCCGCGAGAGAGGCCGCTCGTGCCTGCTCCTCTTCCTTAAGCTCTTCTTCCGAGATCAGACGATCCGCAGGCAGGTCCGTCTCCTTCGCGAAGTCATTCCTCGTTTTCGCGTCCGGCAGCCCCAGCGGTATCCCCACCACCACCAGTTTGCCCTGAGGCAGCACGGTCTCCAGCGGATTCAACAAAAGATCTTTCGACAACTTCCTCAGTTCCCGGCGAAGGTCCTCTCCCTTATCCGCCGCCTGGGTCAAAAGAGCTGCCTGCTTCAAGATCTCCACCTGGCTCTGGAGCTTTTGAGAGAAGGATCCTGTTCCGAATCCGTAGGTCTCGGCCGGGTAGATCCTCAAAACCCCCAACCCGGGCAGATCCCCCACTTGGTGCGTCTTCCCTTCCGGCAAGCGAAATTCCAGGTATTCCCTCCCGTCCGTTTCCGACTTCAGCCCGGGAGGCCATTCCGCGGCTCGAATGAAATAGGCCGCTGTCGGGTTGGCGTCCAACAACGGCTGCAGGCCCAGCTGCGACAATTCCTGCGCTTCCACCCAATGGCCCGGCACGATCCGAAGCGCCACCTTCGCCCCAGCGGGAACCCCCTCCCCTTCCTGCTCCCCCTTCAACAGCTTCTGAAGAGGACCCCCATCCAGCACATTCTCCAGCGGTGCCAGACCTGCCGGAAACAGCTTCCGGTACAGTTCGCCGGAGACCCCCTCCCCCGGCTGAAGACGAACCGACTCTTCCATGCCGGCCTTCTGGGCCCACCGGGTGACGTCCTCTGCCGCTTGCTGAAACCTCGGTTTTCCGGCGCTCACGCCGAGGAACTCCTCATGAACGGGAAGTTTCTGGGCCAAGGCGGTGAAACCTTCCGTCCACTCGTGAGTGATCTGACCCGCGCGATTGGTGATCCCAAGAATCTCTTTCAGATCGCGGCTGCCCTTAAGGGAAGGCCGCCGGTTCAACCAGGCGATGCCGCGCAACGGAACGAACTGCTGTTTCTCTGAAATATCCGGCTGGTAAAGAACGTGGGAAGCCCCCTTGGGACGCACCCTCTTCGCGCCCGGAATGGGATACCGGGTGGTCAACCGCCCGGGCGCGTAGCCGGGGAACATCCCTCCGATCACCTGATCGCCGATCCGAAGCACGAAGGCGGTGTCGTTGACCAGATACTCCCATTCAGGCCCGGCCAGTAAACTGCTCAGAAAGGATTTTCCGGAACCCGGGTCTCCGGTTACCAGGAAACCCCGGCCGCCGGGTTCGGACCGAAGCAGATCCCCGTGGATGACGTATCTTTCAGGAACCGGAAGTTTCTTGAGCGACTCGTACGCCTTGGGAGATTCTCTCTTCACCGCGGCCAGGAACCGCTTCCATTCACCGGGATCAAACGAGCCCTGGAAGCTGATGTCCCCGAAGTGCCTCTTGTATAATTCCGGAACCCGGTAGAGCGCGTTTGCCAGCCCGGCCCAGCTCTCCCCCGGCCCGGGTTTGGGCGGTAAACCCACAAACAGAACGTCCCCTTGCCTCAGCGGACTCCCTTCCCGGATGGAGGCCACATCCTTTCCGTCCCGTTCGATGTCAATGACCTCATCCACGGGAACTGAAAGGAAATGATTCCTCAAGTCCGGATCGCGCAGGCGGGCGGCCATCCACTGTCGGAGGTCGCCGACGGTCCCGGCGCGCGCGGAAAGACCTTCATCCTGCCCCAGGCCAAGCACCCCCTTAAGATCGCCGACCGGCTCCACCCGGACATGGGGAGCCAGCGAGACCTGGACGCTTAACCCGTCCGGCGGGGATTCCGAGGCCTCGTACCGCAGGGCGGACACCTTGTCCCACGTCGCGACATCATTCTGGAAACGGTGGCGCAGGCCCTGCAGGGTGGTTTCCATAGGCCCGAAACCCATGTCCAGAGTCACCCGCTCCGCCTCCTGGATGCTTTCCAACTCCCTCACCAGCTCCGCGGTCGAGAGGGTGGCGGACGCGAGAAAGTATTTCCCGGAGCGCAGCAACAGATCCTGCCGGTCCTCCGGCCGGCCCGGAAAACGGGAAAGGGACTCCAACAAGAAAGACTTCGGATCGGACGCCCAGGATTCCCGCAGGAGGTTCCAATAATCCTGCTTTGCCTCCTGGTGCAGGCCCAGGACGGCCGGCGTCCGGCCTTGGGCGGTGAGCCGGGCAACGCCCTCCAAGAACCTCGCCCGGAAGACGCGCGGGTCTTTTATCCGGTCCAGAAGAGCGGGTTCCAGGGAAATCATGGAGAGCCGCAGAGACATCTCCTCTTCCGGAGCCGCTCGCCACATCGGCAGGACGGAATTAAAAACCTTGTCTTGGGTGACCTCCTTGGACTCCAAGAGAACGGATCGGAAAGCTTCCAGCGTCTGCCAGGTCGCCTGCACCGTCTGATCCGTCATGCCGTACACCGCCAGGTGGCCGGCAAGCGCTTTCCTCAGGGGTTCCGGCCGGTCCATGACCTCGACGATCTTCAAGACGCGGTCCAGCCAAATCCAGCGCTCAGGCAAATCGCTGTTGATCCCGGGGACCCGGCTGGAGCCCTCCTCCATACCCGCGAGGGCCTGCTCCAGCCCGGCCCGTTGAGGCGGGTACTCCGGTTGGGAATTGCGCAGCGAAAAAGCGGGCCCAGGCAGGGCAAGGCCGATGGCCAGAAAGAAGGCCGTGATTCGCAGAATGAGCGATGGAATTTTCATAAAAAGGTGTTGTTGATGGTCCGGGAAAAGGGCCGGGTTATGCCGCCGTCACCACCGCCATCCTGTAGCCCTGGAACATCTCAATGTCGAGACTCAGGATTTCGAGACTGCGCGCCCCCTTCTCCCGGGCCTGATCGGCCAGGCGAAGAATCATCTCGATGGCGGGAAGGCCCTCCGCGACCAGCTTTTCCATGTGGTCTTTGGAAACCCTTACCACCATGGGGGAAGCTCCGGCAGGCAGCCAGGCCGCGATCTCCGCATCCGTAGTTTGAGGGTTGACGATCACCAGATCCTGCGGGGCGATCCCCTGCAAGAGCTCGGCGGCCTGCGCTTCGGAGTCCGAGAGCGGAATGTAACGGATGTTTCTCACACGCAGAGCCCACAGCAGCCCGCTATCCCGGATCTGCCCCACCCGGTCGAAGATCCGCATCGGCTGCGATGAAACTCTCGCCTCACGGGAAGAACCCGGCCCGCTCAGCACCGAGACGACCCGAAGGACCCCTTCCGGAAGCCCCGGCAGCGTCCGGATCAGCTGCGCTTCCACGGACTCTTCCAACCCGGCCTTGCTGCCGCCGGGGGAAGCCGAATTATCCACGTATCCGGGAACCCTGGCCTTCACCCAAGCCGTGATGGCCAGACGCAGGGATTTCTCATTCCCATGCATTAATAGCCCTTTGATCTCCCCGGCTCGTCTCCGAATCAGCGTAGTATCACCATTTTGCCTTACAAAACCATCAAGGGCTGTCTGAACGTCTCCCTTGCTCTTTGGAAAGAGCTTCCACTGGATCCTCCACACACCCTGTTCGAATTTAGCCGCCTCTGTGGGCTGGATACCCAGATTCAAGTCGTCAATCGCTTGCACCAGTTGGGCATCCTTTTGAGTCGGAGTGCCCGGCAATGGACGGCCCGGAGAAACGGGAGGCGCCGTCAACCGCTTTCCGGCCAAGCCAAGCAAAGCCAAGTCATCCTCATGGCCGGTGGTGAACTGAGACCTAAAGTACCGGTGCAGCTCCAGCGTCATCAAAATGGCGTAGGCCAGCCGCGCGGGAAGCTCCTGAGTTCTTAGGAACTGTGTGGAATCATGCTGTGCAGGCGCTCCAGGTTTTTTCCTAAAACCCTTATTTACCAGAATGCTGTCGCGCGCGCTCTTAATCCGGCTCAGAACGTTGGCTCCGTCTCTATTGAGAGTCTCTAACTTTGGCAGGTCGGGCAGCCACTGCCAGAATATTCCATCTCCTTGCCCGACAAACATCCGTGCCAGGGTTTTTGCTCCGCTGTCCACATCACTTCCCAGCAAGGGAACAAGCGCAAGCTTTATATCTTTATCCTGCTTCGTAATGATCCCGTACATGGCCCGGTACGGATTAGATTCGGTGGTCTCTCCAACCGAAGAAACCGCTTCCGCTTTCTTTCCGGTTAATTGGGTAAAGCGCTCCGAAAGACCCAAATCCGCGACCGCTTTATTGAAATCACGAAGGGCGAAACCATGCGGCTGAAGAGATCGTGTGAAAAAACCTTGGAGTTTTGGGAGCAGCTCCCCATAGGATCGCTCCCCGGAAACCAGGATATCGAAATGTTTTTGAATGGCGCGCTGGAAAAGCTCTTGAGAAATTTCCGCGTACAGCTTCTGCCTGTCCTGGCCCTTGCGCTCCTGGTCGCTGCCTCGCGCCCCAAGCTTTACTTGCTCGGCGGCAATGCGCTGAAACTCCGCCTCAACGACCCCCATCGTCGTCTGTTTCCAGAGATCCAGCGTCAACGCCGCCCTGGCGGCCTGCAGCAGATCGGACAGCATCTTCTCCTCGAAATCGTAGAACGCCTTCTTCTTGGCCGCTTCATCCGCGGGGCTTAGCTTCAAACCGGCAAGGGCGTCCAAGAATTCTTTCTCCATCATTTCGCGGAAAGCACTCCAGTCCGCTGGGGAAGGAACCAGTAGCTCCACAGCGAAAAGGGTTCGGCTGTCCGCCCAGACATTGTCAAAACCCTCGGCCAAGATGGAAGGGATCTCTGGGAATTCCAGCTGAGCCCCAACAACAGAGGCCGGAAGCGGAGCTTCCACCACCGGAGTTTCCACCACCGGAGTTTCCACCACCGGAGTTTCCACCACCGGAGTTTCCACCACCGGAGTTTCCACCACCGGAGTTTCCACCACCGGAGCTTCCACCACCGGAGTTTCCACCACCGGAGTTTCCACCACCGGAGTTTCCACCACCGGAGTTTCCACCACCGGAGCTTCCACCACCGGAGCTTCCACCACCGGAGCTTCCACCACCGGAGCTTCCACCACCGGAGCTTCCACCACCGGAGTTTCCACCACCGGAGTTTCCACCACCGGAGTTTCCACCACCGGAGTTTCCACCACCGGAGTTTCCACCACCGGAGTTTCCACCGGAGCCGCCGGCGACTCCTCCATTTTCGAAGCGGTTCGAATCAGCCGGATGATATCTCCGAATTGCGGATCCTCCAGAGCCAGAGCTGCCAATAAACCCGCGTCATTTGCCACTATCTGCTTCAACTGCGGTAACGTGCGATCCATCAATGCTTTCGACAACGGAATCCAATTCCCTTCCGATAGGATTACGGTTCCTCGTAGGCGAGCGGAAGCATATGCGTTCACAAGCTCTACAGCATCGGGGCGCGGGGCGACGGACAACACGATCCAAAATACGCCTCTTTCCCTTGCCTCTTGTGCCACCATCTTTAGGGGTTCCAAAATGAAATCAAGCTCCCGCTGAGGTAGGTGGACAAAACGTTTTCCTTGCATTTTTTTCAGGGAATAAACCGTGGGCCAAATCAGTTCTTTCGCAACAGGAACTTGTCGGTGCCCATCCAGAAACGCAATGTAAGCATCATAAAGGGCGAGCAGCGTCGGGTCGTCCTTCAACGCGAGAGCATCTCGGAAATCCTTGGAGGACGGGACTTGAGGTAAAAATCTGTCGACCAACACCTTTCGGATCGTCACCGGAGGAACGATCTGCACCGGCGGCGCCACGGTTGCCGTCACGGCATTCGTCAACCGCTCGATGTATTGACTAAACCGGGGATCCTGCCGAGACAATTGGTGCAACACCCCTTCGTTGGAAGAGAGGATACCCTTGATCCGGGCCAGATCCGTCATGCCGGCCGGCACCTGAACTTTTTCCTCGGCGCCTCCTTGCTGCGGGATGATGTCCACGGCAAGGAAGACCGCCACCAGACGCTTGACTTCGTCCGTAGCGCCCTCCGGGAGAATGAGAAACGGCGGCTGGTTCTGTTTTTTCGCCATGCCCTGGATATACCCAACGGTCTGCTCGACCAGCACCGTCCGAGTGGACTTATCCGGAACGGAATTCATAAAGCCCTGATCCGCCTCCATCCAATTAGATAATGCCCGCATCGTCGGCGGGATACCCTCGGCTTCGTTCAACAGCCGGACATAGGCCTGAAAAACAAACTTGGACAGCGTACTTTCCAGAAACGGATAAAGCCCCTCTTCCCCGCTGACCGGCGCGAAACCCTGAACCGGCACCAACACAATTTCTAGCGGGTGTTGAGCCGGCGGCACGGCAGGCGCGGGCAATGGCTTGACCGGCGTCTTCCGCGCCGCCGGCTCCCCTTCCGGCAGGATCCCGACGTGCCTCAGGATCCGAATCAGCGCGTCGGAAGCAGGGTTCTCCAGACCGGGCTTGCCGTAAACCTGTTGGGCGGCGAACAGATCTTCGACCGAGGTGGTAATCGCTTCCCCTGCCGTTTTCCCGCGGTTGTAATCCGCTTTCCATTTTTCCAGAAGCTTTACTGCCTTGCGATCTTCCACTCGGGGGGGCATCGTGGGCAGATATTCCGACCCGGGCCCTTTCGCTTCTCTCAGCTGCTTAATCCGGTCGTTCACTCCTTGAGTCACCAGCATTCTCCCCGCAATGGGACTGAGCTCCTGGGCCAACGTAACGAACATGGGCAAACCCTCATCGGATAAACTACCGTCCGCCCTAAAGAGTTTCTCAACGGGAACCAGCCCCCGGTAGACTTTAATCAAATCATCAGTTCCATAGGAACGGAAGGTGCTGGGCTGAGGCGGCGAAACCGGCGGAGCTGGCGACTTCGGCGGCTGGGCCGGCGGCTGGGCCGGCGGGGCTTTTGTTCGGGCTGCTTCAGCCTGCCTCGACCGGATGAGAAATTTAACTATTTCCTCAACACGCTCCAGACTGATCCCCCCTTTGTCTTTGTCGTTGGTCACACGGTTGATGCGAGCGTTATATGCTTCTTCCGGACTAAAGTTTTTTGCCGGCTTTACTTCAGCCTTATCAAGATCAATTCCCTTGATCACTTGGGTCACAATCTGCTCAAAAAGCGCAAAGGAACCTATTTTCTCCAACAGGTCCAAAAGGGATTGCATTCCAATGTGGATTTTCTTTCCGTCCAGGCCAACTCCGGCGTCCCGCAATACCAGGAGTTTCTGAACAATCTCCGCGGGAGAAGGATCTTCCCCATCCGCGAACTGCAACTTCGGTTTCAAGCCGGAAGCTGTGTCGATCCATCCCTGAACATTGCCGGCACGAGATCCATAACGCGCCGAAAGCTCCTTTGCAGACAATCCCTTCGGCGGCGCCGGCGGTTGAACCGGAGGCACGGCAGGCGCGGGCAGCGGCTGCGGAACGGGTTGGACAACATCCGCTGGAGTAATAACCTCCGGCGGCTTTGAAAACTCGGCGATGAATTCCCTGACCAGCTCGTCCAATCGGGAGTCGGGGGGGACGTTTTCCGGGGACGGAAGAGGCGCGTTCAGAAGCATTCGCTCGAGGGCTTCCGCCAACGCGTGCGACACATCCCGGTCGGCTTGGAGCTCAAGCAGTGCCCTCTCCACTCCCGCGTGGCCAAGCAGAGCGGCGATCAGGGAAA
>JGI1357J11328_10000758_pt1 | contig 26113 bp, 20 predicted proteins | sample Subgrocontami54m_FD_11328 | JGI IMG/M metagenome (IMG submission 11328)
CTTCTGTTCAATCTTTTATCAGATTGCCTTAATTAGGCTTGTATTACCAGTTACGTTTGGTAATGTATTTCATTTTTGGGCATCGGTGTGTAATTATTTTCCAAATCTAATCTAAAACCTACATCTTTATCTCGATGTCAACACCAGCCGGAAGTTCCAGATGGGTTAAACTGTCTATTGTCTTGTCTGTTGGTGAAACGATATCAATAAGTCGTTTGTGTACTCGAATTTCGAAGTGATCCCTGGCATCTTTATCAACGAATGGTGACTTGTTAACAACGTAGACACTTCTTTGTGTAGGAAGCGGCACAGGACCTACGATCTTAGCTCCGGTTCGTATAGCCGTATCTAATATTTGTTGACAGCACGCGTCAATAACGCGCGGGTCATAACTTTTAAGCCTGACTCTAATTCTTCCCTTTGGCATATCGTAGATAGTATAAATACCAACAGACTGTTAAAGAACAATCCCGCCTAAGCGGGATTATTTAATAATTTTACTGATGACACCTGCTCCAACGGTCTTTCCACCCTCGCGGATAGCAAACCGCATGCCTTCTTCCAAGGCAACTGGCACAATAAGTTTCACTGTCATTTTTGAGTTGTCTCCCGGCATAACCATCTCTGTTCCTTGGGGAAGTGTCGCTGTTCCGGTAACATCAGTGGTTCGAATATAAAACTGTGGTCGATACCCTGTGAAGAATGGTGTATGACGACCACCTTCTTCTTTTGTAAGAATGTATGCTTCTGCTTCAAACTCTGTGTGAGGAGTAATTGAGCCTGGTTTTGCGATGACTTGTCCACGTTCGACGTCCTGTTTTTCAACTCCTCGAAGGAGAAGACCTACATTATCTCCTGCTTGTCCTTCATCGAGCTGTTTCTTAAACATCTCAACTCCGGTAACAACCGTAGATGTAGTTGCTTTCATGCCTACAATTTCGATAGTTTCATTAACTTTGACAACGCCTCGCTCAATTCTTCCGGTTACAACTGTTCCTCGTCCTTTGATAGAGAAAACATCTTCGACCGGCATCAAAAGTGGCTTATCAAGGTCACGAACAGGTGTCGGGATGTATTCGTCAACTTTCTCCATGAGTTCTTCAATTTTTTTCTCATAGGCTGGATCTCCTTCTAAGGCTTTAAGGCTAGATCCGCGGATAATCGGTACTTCATCACCAGGATACTGGTATTTTGAGAGCAATTCTCGAACTTCCATCTCGACGAGGTCAAGAAGTTCTTCATCTTGAACCATGTCACACTTATTAAGGTAAACAACAATTGCCGGAACACCGACCTGGCGAGCTAAAAGAATGTGTTCTCGTGTTTGAGGCATTGGACCATCAGGAGCTGAGACAACGAGGATAGCACCATCCATCTGTGCTGCACCGGTGATCATGTTTTTGATGTAATCTGCATGTCCTGGAGCATCGATATGTGCATAGTGTCGTTTTTCTGTTTCGTATTCAATGTGGGAGATGTTAATGGTGACGCCGCGGGCTTTTTCTTCTGGGGCATTGTCAATATCTTCGTACTTCTTAGCAGTTGCCATTCCTTTTTTTGAAAGGATTGTCGCAATTGCTGCAGTTGTCGTGGTTTTACCATGATCGACGTGCCCAATTGTTCCGATATTGACGTGTGGTTTATTTCTTTGAAATTTATCAGCCATAGTATTATGGATGTAAAAAAGAACCTCTACTCAGGTTCTTTTACAAGTCCCTTACTCTATACAACAGAAATATTTCTTTTCTGAGAGTAATCGTNATGATACACCATTTTAATTTAGCCGTCAATACCCTAGTTTGTGAAGATAATGAAAGGGTTGTAAGAGACAGGTAATAACTATTATTTTTAATAATACGAGTATGCCCAGTAACTGAAGGAGTTGATACCTTTCGTTTTTAAAAATGCTTTCTTCTTTTCGACTGAAGAACCATCTTCATACCAAATAACATGATGCTTCCCATTGAGCGTGTAGGTTATCTTTGATTCTGAGGAAAGAGCTTCTCGAGTTACCTTACATGTCTGACACTTCTTAAGAAATGCATTGATTTGTGCTGTTGTCATAGGGTTTCCTTGCTCCAGCATTTTTCCTTTTTCATCCACTATCCAATCATACCCATACAACCCAAAAACAATCGTCAGTTTCTCTCCCGGTACAAATCGAAGAAAATCATCAACCATTTTTTCCATATCATATTCGTAGCGTTCTTTTCCACGTAACGGAAAATTAGGCCCGGGATTACCTCTTGCTTTATGGAAGTCGTAAGACATGATTGAAAGAGAGTCGGAGACAGCGGCGATAGTCTTAATATCATACGGGCGTACCCTATAAAAGGTATCACCATAGATAGCAATAGAAAAAGACAGTTGTTCATGTTTCACTTCCGATGAAACGATTTTTGTAAATGAACTTATCTGTGTTATCACCGAGTCAAGCGGTATGGCTGAAAGTTCGAGATCTAAAAGAACACCTGAAAAACCATTCTCTTTCGCAATTCGAGCAATATCCTTCGCAATTTGCTTCTGAGCATTTGTGTGTGAAAGCACAAAAGTGTTTACTTCAGAATCGACCATACGAAGTGTCAGAATCTTTTTTTTCGTTTTTGTTCTCCTAAGAAAAGTCGCTAGATTTCTATACCCGTCTTCATTCCTATTTACTGAAGATGTATTCGGCGTAACACCAAAGTAAACTGTCGTGTCTTCTTCGATGACTGCTTGCGAAGATGGGATGGCCCAGTACGGTATAAAAACACTCTGCTCCTCTTCTGTATCACGTATAACAACCGGTGTAGGAGAGATTGATGGAGCAACATCTGTTTTCACCGGACGCATGACATCACGTGTAATTTTCCCTTTTACAGCGAGCAGACTTCCGTATACAAGGAAGAGAAACAAAAGTATGCCGAGACCAATACTGAGCTTTTTCATCGGTACTATTATAGTAGGCAAAGGCTGAGATTGCTATCTAATCCTTAGACACACCCTTATTTCTTTGCGTTCATGTAAAACTGTTGTATAGTACTTTTATGACAGATGATAGAAATTATGACGCTCCAGGAGCAACCGAGCCAAATCCCCCAAGTAACTCTGCGTTTTCAAGACAAACTACTGCCATTCAAGAATCATTTGCTGCACTAGGAGGAATAGGTGTATCAGACTTACAACAACTAAAACCACTTCTCCCGGATCTCGAATCACAAGATATTATTCCTGCTAAAGAAACCTTAAGAAAAATTTTCCTCGGGTCTGTACCTTGGGGGGAGTCATATAAATATATCAAGAGTGATCTAGCGTCCGTTAGTTTTTCAGCTCATGAACAAGCGGAGATTACAGAGGCAGATCGTAGAGGAGAAGAACTACAAGCTGCCATACAAGAAGATATTAAGGCGGGGATGTTTCCTTGGCTTGCTCACGCTCAACACAACGAGAGAAATGTAAATAATCCTTACCTTATAGGTTTTTACCAAATGCCAGATGGAAAAATAAAACCGTTATATGGCCCTAAATATTTTTCATCAAAAAGGCAACTAGGCGACTCATTTCTTGCTAGTGAGTTTCAGATTCAAGCAAAGGTTGTAAGCTTACTTGAAGGCGAGTACGAAAAGATCGAAGATGCTCAAATTCTAAAAACCGAATACTGGGATCTTCTACCCGAAACCTTGCGTATGCATCTCGAAAGCGGGGAGATACTCATAACTACTGGTGAAGATGTATACGATTTACCTCAAGAACAACTTGATGCAGTAGTACAATCACAAAATTTACCAACCGAACTGATTGCTGCTATAGACAGTAGGTTGACGAAAGCAACCCAAGTCGATGGTAATGACACATATCATTTATTGTTTTACGGCGGCTCAAAAGAAGGGAGAACAGGTGTTTTGATGCACAACGAAAATGGAGAGATGAAACCAGTGATCATAACAATCGGCGATAAAGAATTCGTTGTAGAAATGAAGGGTTGCGGAGGAAGAAAAGGAGGATTTGAGGAGCATCAGTGGAGAACGGAAAGATATATTGTTACCGGAGCAGTCGAGAAAGAACAAGCGGTAACTGAGTTTTATCGACTGCAAGATGACCAAACCGAAGATGCTCCTAAAGCTGCCGGGAGTATTACTTTTAAAAGAAACGGTGCAGATCAAGGTTATATTGTACGCTTGACTCCTTCAACCGTACGAGCGTCCTATACAAACAACGAATGTTATCCTCCAATCGATCAACCTGAATATGTAGAAAGAACTCTCTCTCTGTATACAACACTACTTGCTGATAATCTTTTTACGGAAAAACCAATGATTCTTGATAGATCATCCCATACAGAAAATATCTTACTATGGGGATCTGACCGAGCGGTGTTTACAGATTTTTCAGATCATGCGTTACTTGCTGATGCTCAATATCCTTATGAACATGCAGATACCTATATTACACCGAGACATATGCTAGAGCTCTATGTTCGTATGGCTCAAGAAATTCCTGGATTCTCAGTAGAACACAATCTCCAACAATACTTTAGAAATCTTAACGCAGCTTTTCTTAATCATGATATTGATTTGCAGATAGACAGCTCCTATAGCTTTGATCAAGCAGCTGAAAAAATTTGGGATCAATGTTTGGCTTATCAAGTGTTCAGTGCAAGAAAGAAAGCAGGTTACATTGCTGAAGGGGTTATTGACCATGATCTTAGTCAAGGTTATCGATTTCATGGTTATACGAAAAGTCTCGCAAGGGAAAATCAAGCTTCTTTTGTCGGTCGATATCATACAAGAGTAAATGATGTTATTAACGCTGCGAGACTTGTTACTGATACTCTACCAAATGATTCAAATGCTTCTCGTTTTGCTCATTGGGTAAAACATATTGAAAACGGAGATATTATGACTGCCCTTACATCTATGGATGGTGTATACAAATCTCTAGAAGAAGTCTTTCCACATCTTTCAAGTGAACAGAAGTTATTACTTTATGATGCATATAGTTATTTTAGGGGATTACGAGAATCGGTGGTTGTACCAATCCAGAATTACTTTACTCATGAGTTAGATGTCGTCACAACTGCTCAAGAAAGCTGTCCAGAATATGAAAGGGAAGTACTAGAAGAAGCTAATGAGGAACTAGTAAAAAAACAAGCAGAGCTTGCAGGAGTTATCAACGCTGATCCAGCAAGTCTTTTCACGAAAATAACTGATCGAGATGAATTGAAAAAGCTTCTTGCATTAGGTTATTATGGTCATTAACTAACCTTCGGAGACTATCTATAAAAATACTTCCTGATTTGGATTCTCCAACAAATTATATCTAGAAGAGGAATAAGAGGATGCCGCCTATAACCATAATCATTGCTATACCGGCTCCGACGATCGTCGGGATGACATCTCCTGTCGGAGCTATTGTTGGCTGTGGCGACGCCTGGACGATCACTGTCGTCGGCTGCGGTTGCTCCGGAGGATTTGTCGGCTGAGGTGGATTCGTCGGCGCCGGAGGCTGTGTCGGTGTTCTTGTAGGCAGTGGCGTACTACTTGGTTTTATGGTCGGCGTAGGTGTGTCTGTCAACTCGATAACATCCGTAGGCGTAGGCTCTTCAGTCGGTGAAGGCGTTGGAGTCGGCGTTTTTGTAACCGTGGGGGTAGGAGTCTCTGTCACTGTCGGTGTTAGGGTTAAAGTCGGCGTAACTCCGGGCGGGAGAGTCGGTGTTATGGTAGGGGTCGGTGTTTCTGTCGGTGTCAAAGTCGGTCCGGCAGCACAAGTGCTCGTTCCTTCTCCAACGGGACCAGGACCACAATTATTGACCGCATTCACTTCACAACGATACGTTTTATCAGGCTCAGGAGTAAAGGTAACTTTGGTTGTACCTGCAGGAACCGAACCTCCTTTTATAATCGCTCCTGTACTGGTATCTTTAACCGAATATGTATAGGATGTTGCTCCTTCGACAGGATCCCATTCACACGATGCTCCTTCGACGGGACAAGAACCTACCCCCGGCTCCGCGGCTCGCTGTCTAATTTCTTGTTGTTTCTGACTCTGAAAGAGTGCGATAAGTAACCCGACACCTAGTATCAGGAGTACTATTATTCCTATGAAGAGTCGTTTTGATATTCGAATATGCATATTATTGACTTGAACAACTTGGACAGGTTACACGAATATTCATCACTTTTTTTGGTACCGGACAGGCAAGGGTGGGCGTCGGCGTAAGCGTCACACTCGGTGTTACCGTCAGAGTCGGAGTCGGCGTTTTTGTGACTGTAGGTGTAGGTGTACTGGTCGGCGTCGGGGTAGACGTCAACGTAGGTGTAGGAGTATGCGTTACTGTCGGTGTAACCCCTGGGGGAAGTGTCGGCGTTAATGTGGGTGTCAACGTAGGCGTCGGTGTTCGAGTCGGTGTCGCTTTCACGGTAGGAGTAGGCGAAGGAGGAGGGATAACCGGTTTACAAACAGAGAGTTTGGTATTAAAGTAACCATCAAGATAGGTTTTTTTCCCTGAGTAAAACTGCGTTTTGGGAATAAAGGACGGAATAACATCTCCTTTAAAGACATCTATCTGCCAAGCACAACTAGGAAGAGAGACAGTAAAGTAAGCAGTTTCTCCCGGTCCTAACGTCACTGTTTTACTATCGAAGTATGTTTGTGTCCAGATCCAGTTAAACTTCTCTATACAATCTCCAGGTTCACAGGTAGGATAGACACTTGGATAAGGAAGATAGGCTTTATATGAACCTATACCCACAGTAAAAGATTGCGAGGAGGAGGTATTACGAACTTTCCCGACTCCTTTACCATTCGGTCCTATTCCTTCACCCACACAGCCACGAAGACCTGAAACGAGCTCTGAAGTAGGCTCGATACAGGTCGGCCAACTAGAAAAATTTGATGGTTTTGATTTTGTTACTGTCCCTTGCTGCTTCAGGTCTGCGATTGTATAGCTAACACTCAGTTGATTATTCTTATAATTCGTTTCCTGTACTTTTTTATCGAAATTAACAAAAACACGCGCAGTATACTTTCCTGTTGTTGCTTTCTTCCATGAATAGACGCCTCCGACAAAATGTCCTCTGCTTGTACCCAAAGGTGCGGAGCCATAAGGCAATGAGCTTCCAGCACCAAACTCTCCATTTTTCATCGACATCTTCACATCAGATACCGTTCCATCTGCAACGACACTTGCTTTATTGCCGTAAATTTGGGTATAGGTGCTTCCATCGACAGAAGTTCCTCTTGCCGATCCTTGGTTCTTGAGAATTACTTTTACGAAGATATCTTCATTCGGAGCAAAGGTGTTTTTTAAGTTCCCGGCGGCATCGGTAAGCTGAAAGCCATCAATGACAAGATCGGCACCGGTCGCGGCGTTTTGTTGGAGGTTTTGCTGTTGCTGGGAGACATAGACACCTACTCCGACTGAGACGACAAGAAAGATAAGTATAAGAATACCGATAATACGACGCTTCGAAGAAAATAATGCTCTCACGATAAAAACGGCCGTAAAAATTGCAGCCTATCATTATCCTAGAGGTATTTTTCCTTTTCCGCAAATAGCAGGAATGGGATATACTGGTCTCGTGGAAACTAGACCTACCGAAACGGTAAGACCCCGGGAGCAATTATCGTTTACTGAGCAGTTCAATCAACGAACAAAACACCTGATGACCGATGGTGTTTTTGTTGGAAAAAAAGGCGTTATTGTTGAGTCGGTTGATATTATTCCACAGGAACAAAAAGGAAAGGCTGTTGCATATAACCTCGGCTACACAGCAGAAATCACTCCTTGTAGACCTTTTTTTGAAGGGTTTTATAACAAAGATAGACGAGTTATCGGCATAGATTACCCAACGCACCGACCGGAGATACGAGGAGATGAACTTCCTGAGGGATTTTCAGCATATGCCTATAGAGATGCTCTAGCGTTTACAAAAGTACTCATGGATAAAGGAATTAAAGAAATTGATTTGGTAGGACAATCATCCGGTGGACCGAAAGCCCTTATTGAAAACATTCTACTCACCGAGATGCTGACAGAGGCTGGAATAAAAGTCGGAAGCGTCGTTATCATCAATACTTTTGGGTTTTCAGATACAACTGCTAGAGAAACGTTATCACGCTTAAAACAAGTGGGGGATCATGAAAAAGCACTGGCAAAAGAGAATCCTGATCTTGCCGAACTACAAAAAGAGGGAGGAAGAGCACTGTTAAGTCTTATTCGAAGACACCCAATCAATACACTTCTTGAGGGACTGGACCTTAAGCATGTCGATATGACGACTCTTCTCGCACGAACACTCGGGCATGGACGCCGTGTTGCAATCGTCCAACCGGCTGATGATCCTTTCGTTCCGTATGCAGAATTAGGAGCCGGTGTCGCTCTTGCTCAACAACGAGTTCGACAAGAATTCGTTGAAAATTTGCGAGACGGAACTCCGGATATGATGACCAACCCTGCAGCCAGAAAAGATTTCGATACTCAGGTAGCTGTGTTTGCTGAACAAGAACAACAAAACCCACTCATTATCCCCATTCCGAAGGAAGAAAAAGCTGGGCATCTCTTCAGCGGCTTTTATCCTGAGAACCCTAATCTCTATGTACCTCTAGCCGTTGATGCGCTTAATTACTTTGAGTTTGGAGAACTGTCTAACGCAGGATTGAGGGGTCATTATGATGCTCTGCCGATACCTTCTCTTTACCAAAGAGTAATAAAAAGAATATCAAAACTTATGCCACGCGGCCGGTGAAGGTGGATTTAGCAAGCATCGCTTCGACGATGTTGCGTGGAACAATCTCGTAGTGACTTGGTTCCATATAGTAAGACGCTCTTCCTTGAGACATGGAACGGATCTGTGTCGCGTATCCAGAAAGTTCTTCAAGAGGAACCATGGCAAGAATAATGGTCGCATTACCTCGCTCCTCTGTCCCTGAAATTTGTGCACGTTTTGCGGAAAGATCACCGATAATATCTCCCATAAACTCTGAGGGTGTCGTTACTTCAACTTTCATGATGGGCTCTAAAAGCCCCATCTGTGTTTTTCTTGAAGCTGCTTGTAGAGCTTGTGAGGCAGCAATCTTAAAGGCTACTTCACTTGAGTCAACATCATGATATGATCCGTCATAGCAGGTAACTTTCACGTCAACAATTGGGTAACCGAGAAGAATACCATTCTCAAGCGTCTCAAAGACTCCCTTTTCAACAGCACGAACAAACTCTGCCGGAATCGCTCCCCCTCTAATTGCATCGACAAATTCATTTCCCTCTCCACGGGGTTTTGGCTCAACACGAAGAAGACAGTGACCGTACTGTCCACGTCCTCCTGACTGCCGAATGTACTTTCCCTCTCCTTCAACCGGTGCCTCAAATGTTTCTTTATAAGCGACCTGCGGTGCGCCAACATTTGCAAGTACATTAAACTCTCGTTTCATTCGATCGACCATAACCTCAAGCTGTAACTCACCGATACCTGAGATAATCGTTTGCCCCGTCTCATGATTTGTCTTAACTCTGAAGGTAGGATCCTCTTCTGTCAAACGCTTAATTGAGTAACCCAATCTCTCTTGATCTGATTTTGTCTTTGGCTCAATCGCGAGTGAGATAACGGGTTCGGGAAATGAAATCTTTTCAAGAACGATCGGCTTATTCTCATCACAGAGTGTATCTCCTGTAATGGTATCTTTGAGTCCGACAATCGCGACGATCTCTCCTGCGTATGCTTCTTTAATCTCTTCGCGCTCGTTTGCGTGCATGAGAAGAAGTCTCCCTACGCGTTCTTTAACATTTTTTGTACTATTATATATGTATGAGCCTGACTGAAGGGTTCCTGAGTAAATCCTAAAGTAGGTTAGTTTTCCAACGTGTGGATCGTTTTGAATTTTAAAGGCAAGTCCGCTAAATGCTTCTTCCGGAACGAGTTTACGTACCTCATCTTTATCTGTCTTAGGGTTGAGCCCCTTTACTTCATGTAAGTCAACTGGAGAAGGGAGATAGTCAAGCACCGCGTCAAGAAGTGGCTGAACACCTTTATTACGAAGCGACGTTCCTGCATAGATTGGTACTAACTTATACGCGATAACAGCTGCTCTGAGCGCTTTTTTCAGTTCTTCAACAGTTGGTTCCTCACCCGCAAGGTATTTTTCCAAAAGAGCATCATCTGTCTCTGCAATTTTCTCAATTAACTTACTACGATACTCTTTCACTTGGTCTTTCAGGTCATCCGGTATATCGTCTGAGATATCAAACTTTGCTCCGAGCTCTTCTGAACTCCAACGAATCGCTTTTTGCGTCAATAAGTCGATATTACCTACATAACTACTTTCACTCCCAATAGGAATAACCATAATTGCAGGATTTGCACCAAGTCTATTCTCGATACTCTTAACCGTCGCAAGAAAATCAGCACCAAGTTTATCCATCTTATTTACGAAACAAATTCTCGGCACTTTGTATTTATCTGCTTGTCGCCAGACCGTTTCTGATTGGGATTGAACGCCTTCTTCTGCATCAAGTACGGTGATACCTCCATCAAGAACACGAAGAGAACGCTCTACCTCAGCGGTAAAGTCGACGTGGCCTGGAGTGTCGATAATATTGATACGATGATCTTTCCAGAAGGTGGTTGTCGCAGCAGAAACGATGGTGATACCTCGTTCTTTTTCTTGTTCCATCCAGTCCATCTGAGTATTACCCTCATCGATGTCACCTATTTTGTATGTCTTGCCCGTGTAGAAAAGAATACGCTCCGTCGTCGTAGTTTTACCGGCGTCGATATGAGCAATAATACCGATGTTTCGGATTTTATCGAGTGGGACAGTGCGTGTTTTTTGATCAGTTGCCATATAACAAAAAAGTTAAAAACTCAAAGTAACATGTAAACTTCCACAGAGTAAAATGTAATAGCCTACACGTTACACTGTACTTTTTACATGTATAACTTCGAACTTTTAACTAAATAAAAGTATACCATAAATGTGTTTACATTTCTACTCTCAATCAGAGGCTTTTTTGCTTTGACAATCCCTACAAAAACACATAGACTGGATTTAGGATGGGAAAAAATGTCTCCGTCAATCTTTTGCGTGGGCAAGAAAAAGGATTTCTAGAAAAATTCCTTACCTGGTCGCTTGGTATCGGAAGAGTGATCCTCATGGCAACAGAAATAATAGCCCTCGGTGCGTTTCTGTATCGTTTTTCTCTTGATCGACAGATCATTGATCTAAACGAAAAAATAAAACAAGAACAAAGAGTCGTCTCCCTCCTTAAACCACAAGAGGATCAGTACAGGGGGTTGCAAGCGCGCATAGCAAGTATTCAACTACTCGAAGCGACCAAGTATAAACCCGACACGCTTTTTGTGGATATTATCCAAAGAGCTACAGGCAAACTCTCATTTACCTCGATAACGATAACCGGAGGTCTGATAAAAATCGATGCGAACGCCCAGTCTTTCCCAGCTCTTAATCAATTCCTCACTGAGTTAAAAGACTATGATGCCATCAAATCAGTGAGTCTCGACAGTATCGAAAACAAAACATCACAAGCGGTTATTAGTGTTAGCATCACTGCCGTGCTAAAGGAGGTACTACCACAGTGAAGATTGATAAATCGCTATTAGAACACCTGTCGAAAAAAACGCTGCTTGAGTACATGAAGCTTTTTCCACTTATCCAGAACGAAAAAGCAAAACAATACACAACACTTATTCTCACTTTTTTTGCTCTTTCGATCTTTGGTTTTTTTGCCATCCGACCTACCCTCACAACAATTACTGAGTTACAAAGAAAACAAGAAGATGCTAAGGCTGTTGAAGCGGCACTTAGTCAAAAAATTGCCAACATATCGATACTTAGAGACAAATATAATACATTGGGAGGTAATCTGGATACGATTTTTCGTGCTCTCCCTACAACAGCCAAACTCCCACAATTTGTGGGACAAGTACAAACCCTTGCACAACGTACCGGTATCGATCTTTCAAACTTACAGACAGGTCCAATTCAGATTACACAAGAGAACCCTATACCTGTTGCTAACGGTACATTTACCTTTAGTGTTGAGGGAAGAGGAACATATGACCAAGTAAAGAACTTTTTACGTTTATTACTTTCTTTTGATCGTATCGTTACTATCGACACCGTTTCAGTTATTAGAGACAGTCAAAACCCTGGGACGCTCTCCTTAAGTGTGCGAGGAAAGGCGTATTTTAAACAGTGATATGAAACAAAAATACTTCTTATTCATCTCGATTCTTACATTTATCGTTGTTATTGCCTGGATAGGATTTGATCTCTACCATGCATCCATTACCTCAACAATCGACCAAACGCTCAGTTTTCAGATTTCACCTATATCTCCTGACTTTGATGCCTCAGTACTCGAGTCGTTACAAAAAAGAGAAACCATACTCTCTGTTGTGTCACTCGAATCGACTCCTGCATCCGAAGCAGCAGAACAAACTGCCGAACAAGAAATAGAACCTAATCCTACACCTGAAGTAACGATTGACACAGAGTCAGAACAAATAAGTACCGAGGAAGCAACACCATGAGGCAAACATTTTGGAATAAACGAATTCCGACTCTTCTTGGTCTGATTTTACTCGTGTCGGGTATTTTTGCCACATCATACCTCACACAAAAAAGTGGGAGCCTTTTCGGATTTGCCGCTCCATCAAATAATCCGGAGAATATTCGCATCACGAACGTTTCTGATACAGCATTTACTGTTTCGTATACGACACAAGACACTGTTCTTGGTACCCTTTCGTATGGAACAGATCAGAGCTTAGGAAAACTTGGGCTTGATGATAGAGATCAACAAACGGGAGTACCCAAAGAATATCGAGTGCATTACATAACAGTAAAGGACTTAAAGCCGAAAACAACATACTTCTTCTCTATCCTCTCAGGTACAGGAACCTTTCTCGATCAAAAATCGCCTTTCTCTGTTACAACTGCGAATAGTATCGGCACATCTCCTTCAGCACAAAACCCCATGATCGGAAATATTGTCTCCCCTGCAGGCACAGCTATTACTGAAGCAATTATTCATATTACTACAAATACAAGTCAACCTCTTTCAACCTTGGTAAAAAGTAATGGTTCCTATCTCATTCCTTTGAATATCTTAAGAAAAAAAGAGCTGTCGTCATATGACACAATCAGCGATACAACTAAATTCAACCTTTTTATTGTTAGTTCTGACAGTACTGCCCAAGCGATTGTCTTTGCAAAGCAGACGAACCCTGTTCCAAGCATTATTCTCTCAAAAAGTTACGACTTTACCCTTGAAGACACGGCAGTTATCCAGGAAATCGCAAGTCCTTCAGGAAGCATCAATAATTTTCCTTCGTTTAGCGCCACAGAAAAACTCGAAGCAAAACCACAGATACAGATTCCTGAAAAGCAGGAAGCATTTGATGATCAACAACCACAGTTCTCAGGTACCGCTCTTCCTGGAGAAAGAGTTCAAGTACTCATAGAGTCAGAAAACCCGATAAATGCGACGATAAATGCAGACCGAAATGGAAGATGGATATTTCGTCCAAATCAGCCACTCGCTCCTGGAAAACATACCATAACCATTAAAACACGGAATCGGGCTGGACTTATCGAAACAATTAAGCAGGAATTTGTCGTCCATGCTGAAGGAAGCCAATTTACCGAACCGTCAGTCGCACCGGTGACACCGACAGCAACGCCTACACCCACAAGAATTCCTTCAGGAACGGTTTCTCCGACCAAACCGCTCTCACCTACACCAACAGGATTGCTTTCACCAACCCCGCTTGCAACAACACCGACGGAAACGGTCACACCAACACTTATCGCAGCTATTCCGACTGAAACTCCTGCTCCGACGCTGCCAGCGACGGGAAGTTCGTCCTATGCAGTATCCGGTATCATAGGCGCTGCCAGTGTAGTGATTGGAGTATTTCTCCTCATGCTCACTCGCGGAGGCACATCGCTATGAAGGTAGGGATTATAGGAGCCGGATATACCGGTCTTTCTGCAGCATATACACTCCAAAAGCTCGGACATGAGGTCACTATTTTTGAAAAAGACAGTAAGCCCGGAGGGCTTGCGATCGGTTACAAAGAAAAGGAGTGGGACTGGTCTCTAGAGAAGCATTACCACCACTGGTTCACAAATGACACATTTGTTTTAGATTTGGCAAAAGAGATTGGACATGATGTCGAGATAGTAAGACCTCACACAAACTGGTATGTCAACGAACATATTTATGCGTTTGACTCTGTCTCAGCAGCACTGAGGTTCCCTGAGCTTTCTCTAGTCGACAGGCTTCGAAACATCGCAACTCTGGGACTTCTTCGATTAAATCCTTTTTGGAAACCTCTTGAAAAAATAAATGCTGATACTGCATTGCCGTACCTTATGGGGAAAAAAGCCTATTCACTTCTCTGGGAACCGCTTTTAAAGAACAAGTTCGGGAACTATGCAAACGATATTTCACTCGCTTGGTTTTGGGCAAGGATTAAAAAGAGAACGCAATCCCTTGCCTATCCGGCCGGTGGATTTCTCGCTTTTGCAGAAAGACTCGTTGAAGTAATTGAGAAAAACGGAGGAAACGTACACGTTAATACTGAGTTAACATCACTCACGAGCAATGGACGTGTTACACTTCGGACAAAAAGTACCAGCGCAACATTTGATGCCGTTATCGTCACGACGCCGTCGTTTCTTTTCTTAAAACTTGCTGCAGATTTACCTGACTCCTACAAGAAGAAACTCCAGCAATTAAAAGGACTCGGAGCAATCAACCTCATTTTACGACTAAAAAAGCCTTTTTTTTCAGATAACACCTACTGGCTCAGCATTGCAGACACGACCTCTCCTATTATGGCAATCGTTGAACATACAAATTTCATGGATAAAAAATATTATGGGGGTGAACACCTCATATATCTTGGCAATTATCTTCCTCACGATCATCCTTATTTCACTAAATCCAAAAAGGAACTCTTAGCGATATATGATCCTTTTCTTCGAAAAATTAATCCTACGTATGAAGAAACTATTCTTGGCTATGAAGTATTTAAAGCCCCCTTCGCACAACCTATTATCCCCACGAACTATTCAAAACATATTCCCCCGCTCACAACACCCCTTTCGAATGTCTTCTTAGCCAATATTGAGCAGGTGTATCCTTGGGATAGAGGAACAAATTATGCTGTGGAACTTGGAGAAAAAGTAGCTCGACTTGCTGCTCGGAGATGACAGCACCGACAATAACCTTGTATGAATACACTAACATTAATAAAACAGAATTACCGATTTATTCTTTTGTTACTCCTTATCGTGGGAGGTTTTCTTCGTTTTTATAATCTCGACTGGGGAAGCCCATTCTACTTTCATCCTGATGAGAGAAACATTGCCTCTTCTGTTTCTCAGATGTTTTTCCCCGGCAATTTGCACCCTCATTTTTTTGCCTATGGATCATTTTCTCTCTATCTTTTTTATTTTACTGGTCTGCTTCTTAATCTCTTTTCCGTTTGTAAAAATACTTTTTTTGACTGTAGTGTTCCATTCGAACAAGCTATTTTGATCAGTCGTTTCTATGCTGCTTTTTTCTCAACACTGCTTATTCCCCTTCTGTACCTTCTGGGAAAAGAACTAAAGAATCGAGAAGTAGGTGTACTTGCAGCTTTTCTTACTACACTGAGTGTGGGCTTTATACAATTTTCACATTTTGGCACTGTAGAAACACTTCTGGCGTTTTTTAGTACTGTGTTATTCTATTGTTGCCTACGATACTATAAAACAAAGAAAACCTTCTTCCTCATTCTCTCAGGCTTAACATTAGGGGTTCTCTGCTCGATAAAAATATCCAGCACTATACTAGTAATAACGATACCACTGACTATCTTCTCCCTCTCGTTTAAAGCCATTTCTATTACACATATTCGTGCAGTCTTTCTTCATCTCCTCAGTAGTATAACGAAAACCTTTTTTACTTTCTTTTTTGCAGCGATAGTCTTTATTCTAACCAATCCTTATGTTTTCCTCGATTTTAATGGATTTAGAGATAGCATGCGATATGAATCAGGAGTCGTGCTTGGAACTATTCCGGTTTTCTATACTGGAGAATTTTATGGTACCACACCAGTTATCTACCCACTTTTTCATAGTTTCCCTTTTCTGCTAAATCCACTACTTTTTTCTCTTTTTATCCCTTCATTCTTCCTTTTTCTCTATCTCACATACAAGAAAAAGCATTTTATCTATCAATTGCTCATTTGTTTTTTTCTTCTTATCTTTCTTTCTCAATCTGTAGTTTTTGCAAAGTGGACAAGGTATTTACTTCCTACTCTTCCGTTTATTTACTTGCTCCTTTCCGTCGTTTTTTTCGAAGTCTGTCATCGACTGAAAGAAAAAAGACTTTACTTATATTATCTTCTCTATCTCAGTAGTTTTCTTTTTGCTGTCTCATATGTCATAACAGCTTTCGTACAAGAAGACACTCGTACTGCCGCAGCATCCTGGGCAAGAAAAAATGTTGATCATGATCCTGAAATTTTAAGTGAAATGTATGATATGGGTATTGTTCCTTTTAATGATACGTTTCACAATATTCAGCTTTTTAATTTCTATGATCTGGATAGTTCTTCTCCGGACTTTACACCTCAAACGCTTCGCAATCGCTTAGAAAAAAGTGCCTATATTATTCTTCCGAGTCAAAGAGTTAAAAAAGTACGGTTGCTTAACGAAAAGCAGTTTCCNAAAGGGCACGCTTTCTATAAAGANTTAGTAACAGGCAATACCGGCTTCATTAAAATGTATCAGACACCTTGNGACATTTGGTGCACAATCACCTATCTTGGCGATCCAATTTTTCGATATGAAGAAACAGTTTCCGTATTTGATAGGCCTGTTGTTTCGATATACAAAAAAATATGAAAAATTTTCTAAAACCTGCTGTACTTCTCTGTTGTATCCTGCTTCTTGCCGGAGTATTCCGACTTTACAATANTAACTGGGATCAAAATCAACATCTACATCCCGATGAACGATTTCTCACCATGGTCGGGAACGCCATGCAACTTCCACCAACATTTTTTTCGTACCTTGATCCGCAGATATCTCTTTTTAATCCCGCAAATAATAATCAGAGATTTTTTGTCTATGGTATGTTCCCGCTCATTGTAAATAAAATTATTGCACTCCTACTACATACGGATACCTATACAGACTTTACTTTACAAGGAAGGGTACTTTCGGGGATCAGTGATCTGTTCGTTGTTTTTTTGGTCTTCCTCATTGCGTCTCTTTTAAGAAAAAAAGAGCATCTTCATCCGTCTGTTCCTTATTTTGCCAGCTTTTTTTATGCTATCTCGGTACTACCCATTCAGTTATCACACTTTTTTACTGTCGATACATTTCTCAATCTGTTCCTTGTAACAACGTTTTACTTCCTTCTTCGGTTCTATTACAACAGGAAGCATTGGGAAGTCATTCTAGCAGCAGTACTCTTCGGCCTGGCGGTTGCCTGTAAAATAAGTGCTGTCTATCTCCTCCCACTTTTTCTTCTTTTTCTAGTACTCCCATATTTTCTTAAAACCGATGGCAAACTTCATGCAAAGACATATATTTTTTCACATCTTCATTCTCTGCTGTTCGTCATGATTACATTTTTCATTGTCACCTATAGCATCACTCGTTTAGCAAATCCATACCTCTTTGAAACAGCAAATTTTCTTAACCCCACGATTAACAGCAATTTTATCGCAAGTATAAAAGAGTTGAAGTCCTGGGAAGGTATTGATATTTGGTTTCCACCGGCAGTCCAGTGGATGACGAAACCACCGATTATTTACAGTCTTTCAAATTTATTTTTTTACTCTCTCGGAATTGTACAAAGTGTTGCAATCGTAATTGGGATTTACGTCTTAGTTCGACACCAGAGGAAGCCACTTCTTTTTATGCTTCTTAGCTTTTTCCTATTATTTTTCATCTATCAATCTGTACAGTTTTCAAAACCCATGCGTTATTTTTTACCACTTTTTCCTTTTCTTGCCATTATGGGTGGGATCGGTGCTGAATTTATTTCTCGGCGTTTTCATAAAGCGATTGGTGCTGTTTTCATTATCCTTCTTCTCATCTATCCATTAGCATACTTCTCGATATATCTTCATAAAAATACACGAGTTGCTGCTTCAGAATGGATATATAAGAATCTCCCGCAGAGTGATCGTATCTTGACCGAGCATTGGGATGATCCTCTTCCATTTCTTCTTGAGGAAAACTATGGCAAACGATTTATGATAGACCAGCTTCCCGTTTTTGATCCAGATACTCCAGAAAAGTGGGACAAAATGCGCCAATTACTCAATGATAATGACTACCTCATCTTATCCTCAAATCGCGGATGGGGAAGTATTCCTACGGTTCCTCAAAAGTATCCAACTATGACATCTTTTTATCAAAACTTACTCGCGAATCGACTATCGTATAAGAAAGTACAAGAGTTTACTAACTATCCTTCGTTGAAATATCTTGGTATTCCTATAACCTTTCCTGATGATAATGCAGATGAATCATTCACCGTTTACGATCACCCTAAAGTTATCATTTTTAAGCATGAACAGTAAGAGGATTACATTTCACGAAATACTCTTAATAATCTTACTTCCTTGTATTCTTAGCTTGGGATTGTTTTTACGTTCTTTTCATTTAGCGACTAACCCTTTAGGTTTTTTCTGTGATGAAGCATCTGTGGGCTACAACGCGTATATGATTCTGACAAAAGGAAGTGATGAAACAGGGAAGCCCTTTCCTATCTTTTTTCAATCGTTTGATGATTACAAAGCACCAATTGCTATTTATGCAACAGTACCCTTTATCGCCGTACTTGGACTAACAGAGACAGCTACCAGGCTACCATCTGTCTTCTTCGGTTTTCTCACACTTATCTTCCTTTATCTCTTAGCAAAAGAAACAGTGGGTAAAGAATACGCTTTATGGACTGTATTTATCGCTGCGTCTATGCCTTGGCTTATCCACTATGATCGGGTTGCATTTCTCATGAACATCTACGCGACATTCTTTACAGCCACCATTTATCTTTTCATAAAATCGCTGCATCATAAACAGTTTCTTATTCCTTTTTTTATCGTTGCCGGGCTATCTCTTTACACTTACCAACCACCAAAACTCATAATCCCCTTACTCCTTGTTTCTCTCTTCATCCTCTTTCGCTCCGTTTTCTTACGTCATACGAGAGAGTCACTTATCGGACTCTTTCTTTTTATAGGAATCAGTTTTCCACTGCTATTTAGCTTCATGTCCGGTGAGGCGACAGCTCGTTTTTCAAAAATAAGTATTTTTACATCAGAGGTGAAAGGCTCTGAACTCGTTAGAAAATCAGCAAGTCAATATCTCTTTCAGTTTTATCCCGAGTATCTCTCTCTTAATGGCGAGCCAACGTTTATCACACGCCATTTTACGAAAGGCTTCACTCCTCTTCTTCTGATAACGTTCCCGTTTGTTGTGCTAGGAATCTTCTATCTGTTCCGTCATCATAGAACGACGTTTGCCCGAATACTTATTCTCTGGCTTTTCCTCTATCCATTAGGTGCATCCTTGGTTGCCGAGGCACCTTATTCAAGCAGAAGTATTATTGGAGCACCTCTCTTCGCACTCATAGCGGCTTACGGAATTATTCATGCTAAGCAGTTATTTATGTATAAAAAACGCAGCTCCTTGTTTCTTACTGGTGGCATCATCGTTCTTTACTGTATCAATATATTTTTCTTTACACGTTTTTACTTCACAACCTATCCTCGTATCTCTGCTGACTACTGGGGGTGGCAGTATGGTCCCAAACAAATACTTCGTTATTTCGCTACCGTCCATGCACAGTACGACACGGTGTACATGACAGGCTATTTTAATGCTCCAGATATTTTCCTGAAGTTTTATGATCCCCAGAAAAAATGTAAGAATTGTTTTATCGGAGGACCTGATAGATATAATCCAGAAAAAAAGCAGCTTTTTGCGCTCCGCCCGGATGAAATAAAAGACAAAAAAACATTTCGTGTGATTACAACGATTCTCTATCCTGATAAAACTCCTGCTTTTGTTATCGGAACGTTTTTATCACAACCGTTGTAAGACATCTTGATAAAACTCTATTGTTTTATCGTAGGAAAAGATTGTAACTACTTCTTTTTGAGATTTTATATATTGTTTTCTTTGGGCTACAACCTTTGTTATCTTTTCTGCCAAATCTGAAGAGTCAGCAATTTTTACCAACTCTCCCATTTTCGTAAGTTGTACCGGTACACGAACACCGGGAAGATTCGATACGACAACAGGAACTCCCATAAACATAGCTTCTACTTGCACCATACCAAAACTTTCTGTCGAGTTAGTACTAGGCAGAACAAGAACGTCAAGAAACGAATAAAACGCTCCCATTTCTTTTTGTGACAGAGAACCTACAAAATGGATTTTTTCTTCATATTTTTTAAGTAGCGGTGTTATGGTCTGTAAGTATCGTTCTTCTCCTACGGGGTTTTTAGGTCCTGCGAAAAGAATAGATACTTTTCTCTCCAGCTGTTTCTCTATCACGGGAATTGCTTGAAGAAGATATTCAATCCCTTTTTCAGAAGCTATTCGTGCAGCAACACCTATTCGAATTGTTTTTTTCAGAGATGCGAATACCGTATCAAATTCTTTTTTTTTCTGTTGATCGATCATCGGCACAGGAATAGGAGGGTAGACTGTCTTTACTTTCTGCTTTACTCGATTGAGTAACTTTGCATGATTGGCAAAATCATCAGTATACGTTACGACAGTATCTGCTAAAAACAAGGAGAACATATTGCTCAGATGAAGCACATTTTCAATAAGGCGATGCCCAAAAAAGCGAGGGAGCTGTACTTCACAGTGGTATATACATACCAGCTTCTTGTTGAAGAGTTTTGTGAGAAACGAGATTACTATCCCTTCAAATTGCGGCAGATGGACACAGATTATATCAGCCTTTCTCACCTCTTGAAATGACCGGAGAAGAAACAGCGGCATAAAAAACCCCTTACTAAACCTAAAAAGATAAGGAACACGTACAATATCTATCCCCTCTTCTTTCTCATGAAGCGTGAGACTCTTCATATGCTGTGTCGCTAAAACTGTTACCTGATAGCCTTTTGCGACGAGTCCGAAAGCTAATCTCTTTGCATACAGACTCAAGCCAGAAACGTATGGATGGTAGTAAGATATTGAAAAAAGTACTCTCATAACATCAGATTCGTTCAGCATAACTACAGAATTTTCTGTTGTCAACAAATCGAAGACTTGTACAGTTTTCTCGCCCCTAGTAGAATACACAGAAGAGATGCATATTGGATTTGATCTAGACAATGTTTTTATCGACACCCCACCGTTTATTCCGGACAGTATTATTGACCGACTGTATCGAAAGCAATCGACAAAGAAATTGACGTATCGTTTTCCATCACCATTTGAGCAATCTATTCGCAAGATTTCGCATTTATCAATATTCCGCCCTGCATTAACAGAAAATATTGCAATGTGTAAAAAAAGACGGAAAAAAACTGATACGTTTTTTCTTATCTCAAGTCGATACGAATTTCTTAAACCACAAACTAAAAATGTTATTACGAAGTACCAACTCGATAAACTCTTTGATACAATGGTTTTTAATTTTGAAAACAAGCAACCTCACATCTTTAAAGACAGTGTGTTAAAAAAACTAGCAATTGACCGATATGTAGACGATGATATTCACTTGCTCAATTTTGTTGCTGAACGAAATAGGAAAATCAAGTTTTTTTGGCTTAATAATCATGTAGATAAAAGAATGCATAAGAATCTTTGGGCGATAACACACATTTCTCAGATGTTTACATAATATCTCTATGAACACAGAAGACATTGTATTTGTTCTCCGCTGGTGGCTGGTACTTTTTCTTATAGGAATAACCTTTTTACCTTTAGCAATAAAACTGTTTCCAAAGTTTGTTGATAGAGGATACGCTGTTTCTAAAACCCTCGGTATTGTCTGTCTATCGTATATCACTTTCCTACTCGGTTTATCTCATATTCTTCCATTTACCTGGATAACGCTTCTAACAGTGTCTATCATTTTTGCCATTATTCTTTGGGGACGATTATTGATAAAAAAACAGCTTCCTTCTTTACGGAGTTTGTTACCGATATTTTTACTTGAGGAGATGCTTTTTCTGCTGGGTCTTTTTTTCCTCTCCTACATACGCTCCTTTTCTCCCGATATCCATGGGCTAGAAAAGTACATGGATTATGGATTTATGAACTCTATCCTCAGAAGTGAGTACTTCCCTCCAAAAGACATGTGGTTCTCCCCCTTCTCAATAAATTATTACTACTTTGGTCATCTCATAACTGCAGTCATAACAAAATTATCAGGGATCCCCTCAAACATCTCATATAATCTAATGCTTGCTACTATTTTCGGACTCTGTTTTTCAAGTTCTTTTTCCCTAGGCATGACACTTCTTCATCCCTTACTGCAAAAAAACCGACGGACACTTTCTCTCTTGGGAGTCGGCTTATTTACCGCTTTTCTGGTAACACTCAGTGGTAACCTTCATACAGTTTATACTTTGTTTCGCCCGTACGAGAATGAGAAACCAGTCCCATTTTGGGAGTTAGGGGATCCTCTTATAAAAACCGAGGACTACTATGACACCAATGGGCACAAACAGACTCGCTTTGTACAATCCTTTACTGATGATGTACGGATTTTGTCAAAGCATGAATACCTTAAGATTATTCCAAATATCGCTTCACCTAATCCTTGTTTTGGAAAAACTGATCTTCCCGATTGTGGTGAAACAAAAACACAACCCCTGTTAATTTCGTATCCGAATAGTTACTGGTATCCTAATGCAACTCGATTTATCTACAACACCATTCATGAATTTCCCATGTACTCCTGGACTGTTGCAGATCTTCATGGTCATGTACTTGATATTCCGATTGTTCTTCTTACACTCTCTCTTTTGTATTCACTCTTTCTTGCCTTTGCTCAAGAAAAGGCGCAGAAAAAACTCTCACTACCATTCTCCATGTCTCACTCACTACAGAAATGTCTTACTCCTTACGCAATGCAGTTTGAAAAAGTAATGTTTTTAAGTTTTCTCCTTGCTGTCATGTACATGACAAATGCTTGGGACGGACTTATCTATCTGCTTTTTGCCATGGGTATTTTCCTTTTCTTCGCACAAAAACAGCAGAAAAGTTTTCGAAGCATCTTCTTTCAAACATGTATAGGAGGAATACTTATAGGAGGAGGATTTATTCTCTTCTCGCTACCTTTTTCTCTTTTTTTCAAACCCTTCGTTTCAGGAATCGGTATTCTTTGTGCACCTACATTTCTTACGAACATGGGAAAAATAGGTCCATTTTTATTTGAAGCGGATCACTGTCAAAAATCTCCACTATGGCAACTGCTTATTCTTCATGGATTCTTTTTAATTTTTATTGTGTCCTTCTTTATTTTCCTGAGAAAAATAAAGAAAATCCAGTTACAAGATACCTTTGTTCTCTTACTCATTACTTTATCTCTTATTCTTATCATTATTCCGGAGTTTGTGTATGCAAAAGATATTTATCCTCAGCATTATCGAGCAAACACTATGTTTAAATTGGTGTTTGAGTCGTTTATTATGCTTTCAATCGCTACCGCTTACATCGTCTTTCGTATTACACCATTCATACGACGTGCACAAAAGACACCAATACGAATATTTGGCATTTTCTGCTACTATGTGATACTTCTATCTGCTTTTTCTTTGATATTTTCCTATCCGTTTCTTGCGATCAAGTCTTATTACGGAGAACTAAAGACATACACAGGACTGAACGGCACTAAGTATCTCCAAAGCCTTTACCCCACCGACTATGAGGCGATTCAATGGATCAATAAAACCATAAAAGGACAGCCTGTTATCCTTGAAGCACAGTTCGATTCTTATACTGACTATGCACGAGTTTCAGCAAACACAGGGCTTCCGACAGTTCTTGGCTGGACCGTGCATGAATGGCTTTGGCGAGGAGACTATGCTATCCCTGCACCAAGAATTCCTGATGTCATACAGATGTATGAAAGTACCGATGTGGAACAAACCAAAGACTTGTTAAAAAAATATACCGTATCATTTGTTTTCGTAGGTGATTTAGAGAGAGAAAAGTATAAAAAGCTCAATGAAGAAAAATTTTTAAAACTTGGGAAGCTTGTGTATCAAAATAAAGGTACGAAGATTTATCAGATACGATAACTAGTTACGAGAAGTACTCGTGGGAGTAACACTACAATTTCCTGTTTTTATCTCACACGCGATATATGACTGGATCTCCGCATAATTTCCATTGCCAATTCGAGGAATAATGACCCACTGATTTCTGTATTCTTCCGATATAGGGGGGTTCATAAGAAGGCCTGCACGTTTTGTTTCTTCATCCCCGAAATCTATTACAACACTCTGCGTCGTTGCGCCTGTCATTTTCTTGGCTAATTTTACAAAATCATCATATTCCTCAGTTTTAATATCCGTATCAATACTATCTTTCAAGATATCATAAAGGCTAACTACTTTTACCGGGTTAAGAAACGTTCCAGCAGAGAGAACTTTCTCTTTAAAGGCACTAATAATTTTCTCTTGCCTCTTTGACCTCGCAAAATCAGTTCCCTCAGATCCCAGCGCATGACGAGAACGTACAAACTTCAGGGCAGTAATCCCTCCCATATGTTGCTCCCCTTTATCAAAGTGGAGGTGTTCATACCGACAAGGGAATGCTTCCAGTTGTGATGACGCCGTTGCGAGTTTTTCCAAATCCTCTTCTTTATTATCACAAGGATCGTTTTCTTTCCCAACGACCGGATACTCATAATCATCGAATGAACGATCAACCGTTATATCAAGACCCCCTATCATGTCCACAGCACGGACAAAACCATTAAAATCGAGGCGTACCACGTAATCTATTTGTTGTCCGGTAACGTGTTCGATGATACCACGTGCAAGCGTAATACCACCCCCGACTTGTTTTTCTTCGCCGAACGCATAGGCAGTATTTATCTTTGCTTTTAGTTCCGGTGTCCAGAGATCTCGAGGAAGTGAGATAAGGCTGATCCGATTTAATTTCGGATCAATACTTGCAAGAAGAATTGTGTCGGTAAGATTCGGGCCGTCATGTTTTTCTCCGCCAATCCCTAAAAGTAATATATTTATTCTTTGATCTGTCGTTCTTCTAAGCGTTATCTCTTTATGGAAAAAAAGTTGCCAAAGAGTAGGGATATATTTACCGAAAGAGAGAAAAAGAAACCCAAAAAAGAAAAGACAAAGAAGCAACAGAATCCGCCCTTTTTTCTTTTCTCCTCGTCCTCTCTGTCGTATCGTTGGATTCATATTAAGCGTTTGAAATAAGTGCCAAAAAGACTTCAGGATCAAGACTCGCTTGTCCGACTAATCCACCATCTATGTATTCCTTGATAAAAAAAGAGCTGACATTTTCCGGGTTGAGACTACCTCCATACAACGTGGTCACTTTTTTGCCAATTTTCTGACTAATTTCCGAAGCGTTTTGATTCGCCACCTCAGGGCTTTCCGGATGAAATGCTCCACCACCACTAATAGCAGACGGTGGCTCATATACAAAAATAATTTTTGATGCGTTATCGACAAGTGTCCTATCCTTTGCCAGATAATATGTTAGCTGCTCTATGTCACTAATACAGAGTATGGGGGTGATTTTCGATTCGAGGAGGCGTTTTATTTTATTTATCACATCGTCATCAGTCTCATGGAAGTACTTTCTTCTCTCCGAGTGTCCGACGATGCCATGAGTTACAAACTCAGCTGCCAATTTAGCAGAAACGGCTCCTGTATAGGAACCTTCATCAAAAGGAGATATATCTTGTACACCAAGTGCTAGAGAAAGTCCCGATTGTTCCGCTTCATGCTTTATGACAGATACTAAGGGGAAGGCTGGGCAAAGAATAACTTCTTTTTCCTCGCTTGACCATGTGTGCTTTGTCATTTGGGCAATCCACTCTTTTGCTTGTTGTGTCGACTTATTCGATTTCCAATTTCCAATAATCAGCTTTTTCATA
>JGI1357J11328_10000760_pt1 | contig 26087 bp, 19 predicted proteins | sample Subgrocontami54m_FD_11328 | JGI IMG/M metagenome (IMG submission 11328)
CGGACCGGCGTGGGAGTGTTTATGCCGTACCGGTCCGGGTCTTACTATCAGCATTATGATGGTCATCATGATGGTCATCACTACGATGGTCATTCAGCCCGNCACCCTCAGGCAAGAGCGCAGGCTGCCGCGGTTCGCCGTCATGCCGTGATCGCACGTGATTACATCCTCGGTCACGCCGGCCGTCACGTCCGCATCGGTCCGATCGCTTTTTGGATCGTTGTGGGTACCCTTGTCATCATGGCGGTGTGGACGATCGCCACCGCTACTTACTTTGCCTTTCGCGAAGATGTGCTCACGCGCCTGATCGGCCGGCAGGCGGAGATGCAATTCGCCTACGAGGACCGCGTCGCCGACCTGCGCGCGCAAATCGACCGAATCACCAGCCGCCAGCTTCTCGACCAGGAGCAATTCGAGCAGAAACTCGAGCAGATCGTGCGCCGCCAAGCCGCGCTGGAGCAGCGCGCCTCAACGCTGAGCACGGCGGCTGATCCGACGCCCACGGGTTCCATCAAGCCCGGGCCGCGCAGCCCCGCCATCGAGGTGCCCGCGTCCGCTCCGCCAAAGCCATCGCCCATCAGCGACACGGTGATCTTCACCGCCCCACCCGACCGCAAGGCGCGGCTGGAACCACGCGCTCTGCCGGGAGCGGCTTCGGGCGGCGCCGGCAAGACAAACCCAACCGGCCTCGAATCCGCGCTGGCGCGACTGCAAGCCTCGCTCGATCGCGTGGAAACGCAGCAGTTCTCGACGCTCAACTCTCTGGAGCAGAACTACGACGCCAAGGCGCGCCGCATGCGCGGTGTTCTCGCCGATCTCGGCCTCGGTCCTGACAAAGCGCCATCGGTGTTAAGCGCCGGTGGAACCGGCGGACCTTTCGTGCCGCTCAAGCCGCGCAGCGACGCCAGCAATTTCGAGCGCCAGCTCTACCGCATCAATCTCGCGCGCGCCCATGTCGATGAACTCAACCGCACCCTCGTGACAGTTCCCGTGCGCAAGCCGGTGACGGGCGACATCGACACGAGCTCGAATTTCGGCATGCGGATCGACCCGTTCCTGCGTTCGCCCGCCATGCATACCGGCCTCGACTTCCGCGGGATGACCGGTGAATCGATCCGCGCCACCGCCGCGGGCAGGGTGACGCAAGCGTCCTGGAATGGCGGCTACGGCAAATTGGTTGAGATCGACCATGGCAACGGCTTCTCGACGCGCTATGGCCACCTGTCGGAGATCAGCGTCTCCGTCGGCCAAACGATCCGCACCGGACAGGTCGTCGGCCTGCTCGGCACGACGGGGCGCTCGACCGGACCGCATCTGCATTATGAAACGCGTATCGACGGTGACGCGGTCGATCCGCAGAAATTTTTGCGCGCCGGCGACCGGCTGGGCGGCATCCTCTAAGTCTACTCCACGTCCTCCACCTTCTCCGGCCCTGTGCCGAAAGCCTTTTGCGCCAGCGCCGCCTGCATGAAGGGGTCGAGATCGCCGTCGAGCACGCCCGCCGTGTTTGAAGTCTGCACGCCGGTGCGCAAATCCTTCACCATCTGATAGGGCTGCAAGACATAGGAGCGAATCTGGTGGCCCCAGCCGATGTCGGTCTTGGCGGCCTGCTCGGCGGCGGCCTTCTGCTCGCGCTTTTTCAATTCGCGTTCGAATAATTTCGCGCGCAGCATGTCCCAGGCCTGGGCGCGGTTGCGATGCTGCGAGCGATCGTTCTGGCAGAATACGACGGTGTTGGTCGGGATGTGGGTGAGGCGCACTGCGGAGTCGGTCTTGTTGACGTGCTGGCCGCCGGCGCCGCTGGCGCGCATGGTATCGACCTTTACATCGGACTCGTTGATGTCAATGACGATGCGGTCATCGATCACCGGATAGACCTTGACGCTAGCAAACGAGGTATGGCGCCGCGCGTTGGAATCGAAGGGCGAGATGCGCACCAGGCGGTGCACGCCGTCCTCGCTCTTGAGCCAGCCGAAGGCGTTGTGGCCCTTGATCTGCACCGTCGCCGACTTGATGCCGGCCTCTTCGCCCGGCGTCTCTTCAAGATATTCGACCTTGTGGCCGTGCTGCTCGGCCCAGCGGGTATACATGCGCAGCAGCATGTTGGCCCAGTCCTGGCTCTCAGTTCCGCCGGCCCCGGCATGCACTTCGAGATAGCTGTCGTTAGCATCGGCCTCGCCCGAGAGCAAAGCCTCGAGCTCAAGCCGAGCAACGTCAGCTTTCAGCGCTTTGAGCGCCGCTTCCGCCTCGGCAATGACCTTCTGATCGTTTTCCTGCTCGCCAAGCTCGATCATCGTGACCTGATCGTCGAGTTCGCCTTCAATGCGGCCGATGGAGGTGAGCTGGTTTTCCAGCGCGGTGCGCTCCTGCATCAGCCGTTGCGCGCGCGCCGTGTCGTTCCAGAAACTGGGATCCTCGGCCTGCTTGTTCAGCTCGGCGAGCCGCATCTTCGACTTGTCGAAGTCAAAGATGCCTCCTCAGCAGCCCGACCGACTGCTTGATGTCGTTGACGACGCTTTGAGTTTCCGTGCGCATGGGAATGATTTAATGGTCGCAGCCCGGCAAGGCAATCTTTGACAACCGGCTAATACAGCCCGCCCGTGCCCGAGCGGATGGCGCGGTCGTCATCGGGAGAAACCGACCAGCTGCGCCGATAGCCTTCATCGCCATAGCCGGCGATTGAAAAGCTGTCGGGCGGCGCTGTGCCGGGCTTGAAGGCCTCGAGAATGACGCTGCCGTCCGAGCCGGGCGCGACCCGGGTGCCGGTCCTGGCGTCGACGCGGATCAGCTTGATTCCCGCCGGCACTCGGAATGGCACCGGCGGCTTGTTGGCCAGCGCGACCTTCATGAAATTCTTCACGATCGGCGCGGCAAGCCCGCCGCCAGTGGCAGTACGACCGAGCGAGCGCGGCTTGTCATAGCCGAGATAGACGCCGACGGCGAGATCGGGAGAGAAGGCGATAAACCAGACGTCCTTGGAATCATTGGTGGTGCCGGTCTTGCCGGCGATCGGCTTGCCGATGTCGCGCAAGGCGGTCCCGGTGCCGCGCTGGACCGCGCCCTCCATGATGGACGTGATCTGATAGGCGGTCATCGGGTCGAGTACCTGCGCGCGCCGGTCGATCAGCGTCGGCTCCGGCTGGTCGTGCCAGTTGTCCGCATCGCAGCCGCGGCATTCCCGCTCGTCGTGACGGTAGATGGTGTGACCGTAACGGTCCTGGATGCGATCAATAAGCGTCGGCTTCACGCGCTTGCCGCCGTTGTCGAACATGGAATAGGCGGTGACCATGCGCAGCAGCGTCGTCTCGCCGGCGCCGAGCGCAAACGAGAGGTAAGGCGGCAGGTCGTCATAGACGCCGAAACGCTTGGCATAGTCGGCGATCAGCGGCATGCCTACGTCCTGCGCCAGCCGCACGGTCATCACGTTGCGTGAATGCTCGACGCCGAACCGCAACGTGGACGGCCCGTAGAACTTGCCCTCGTAGTTCTCCGGCTTCCAAGTTTCGAGACCGGGGCCCTGCTCAATCTCCAGCGGTGCGTCCAGCACGATCGACGACGGCGTGTAGCCGTTGTCGAGCGCGGTGGCATAAACGAACGGCTTGAATGACGAGCCGGGCTGGCGCAGCGCCTGGGTGGCGCGGTTGAATTGGCTCTGGTCGTAGGAGAAGCCGCCCACCATGGCGAGCACGCGGCCGGTCAGCGGGTCCATGGCCAGAATGGCGCCGGAAATTTCCGGCACCTGCCGCAGACGGAATTGTCCCTCCTTGGCCTTGCCGTCCTTGTCGGTCAGCGGCTCGACATAGACGGCATCGCCGGGCTCAAGCATCTGCGAAACTTTGGTAGGCGTGCGGCCACGGCTCGGCCCAGATGCGGCCTTCGCCCACTTCACGCCCTCGAGCGGCAAAATCCCGACCTGGCGTTCCTTTGCCACGGCCCCGCCCGGCTCACGCGGCGGCTGGAAACCGATCCGCGCCGTTTGATCGCCGGTCTCCAGCACCACCGCCAGCCGCCAGGGCGCAATATCGGCCAGCGTCCGCACGTCAGCAAGCGTCACGCCCCAATCTCCGGCGAGGTCGATTTGCGCCACCGGCCCGCGCCAGCCTTGCCCCTCGTCGAATTGCACCAAGCCGTCGACCAGCGACTTGCGCGCCAGCACCTGGAGCTTGGGATCGAGCGTGGCGCGCACCGACAGCCCGCCCTCGTAGAGCTTCTTTTCTCCGTAGCGCTCGTAAATCTCCCGGCGCACCTCTTCGGCGAAATATTCGGCCGCAAAGACATGCGCGCCGGTGGGACGCGACGTAATCTCCAGCGGAGCCTTCTTCGCCGCCTCGCTGTCCTTGGCGCTCACGTAACTGTTCTCGACCATGCGATCGAGCACGTAATTGCGCCGCTCGATGGCGCGCTCGCGCTGCCGGTAAGGATTGAGGCTGGTCGGGGCCTTGGGCAGCGCCGCGAGATAGGCGGCTTCCTGCACGGTCAGCTCATGCACCGACTTGTCGAAATAGATCAGCGACGCCGCCGCGATGCCATAGGCGCCGAGACCGAGATAGATTTCGTTGAGATAGAGTTCGAGGATCTTGTCCTTGGAATAAGCGCGCTCGATCTTCAGCGCCAGCAGCGCCTCCTTGATCTTGCGCTCGAAGGATACTTCGTTCGTCAGCAGGAAGTTCTTGGCGACCTGCTGGGTGATAGTGGAGGCGCCCTGCGGCCGGCGGTTGCTGCCGTAGTTCTGAAAATAGATCACCGCGGCGCGCGCAATGCCGGCAAAGTCGAGGCCGCCATGCTCGTAGAAATTCTTGTCCTCGGCGGCGAGGAAGGCGTTGATGACCAGCTTGGGCACCGCCTGGATCGGAATATAGAGCCGGCGCTGAGTGGCATATTCCGCCACCAGCGAGCCGTCCGCGGCATGCACGCGGGTCATCACCGGAGGCTCATAGTCCTGCAATTGCGAATAGTCGGGCAGGTCCTTGGAAAAATGCCACATCAACCCGGCTGCCGCGGCGACGCCGATGAGAAACAGGATGGTCCCCGCCGTGAACAAAAGACCCAAGAAACGAAGTGTCAGCCTCATCGCCCAAGTTCCGTTACAAGTTCCGTTACAAGTTCCGTTAGTCGCATTCCAGGACGGCGGAATATTACCTTGCCCAAAGGCCCCTGCCCGGTCTGTGGCTGCCCGGCAAGGCCCAGCCATGTCAGCAACCGATTTCCTCGCGCCGTTTTATGTTGAAACTGAGGCTGATAGGGCATCATGGCGTCTCAATTGGGGGCCGGCGCCGCCGCCCCGCCTGCCAGCCGCGTGCTGAAATAAGTATCCACGGCCTGCACGATGGCATCCGCGGTCCGCGACCGCCAAGCTTGCGACGTTAACTGTTTGAGGTCTTGCTGGTTCGATACGAAGCCAAGCTCGACCAGCACCGATGGCACGTCGGCCGCCTTCAGCACCCGGAACCCCGCCGACTTCAGCGGGCTCTTGTGCAAGCGGGCCACGCTTTTCATCTCGCTCACCAGCATGCGGGCGAATTGCACGGAAAAGGTCTTGGTCTCGCGCTGCGCCAGGTCGATGAGGATGTCGGCCACGTCACCCGGCTCGTGGGAAAGGTCCACCCCCGCGATCACGTCGGCCCTGTTCTCCGCGTCGGCGAGGCGTGCGGCTTCCGCGTCCGACGCCGTTTCCGACAGCGTGTAGACAGTCGCGCCCTGGGCGTCGCCATCACCGCGGCCGAGCGCGTCGGCGTGAATCGAAATGAACAGGGACGCCTGCCGCACGCGCGCGAGCCGCACTCTTTCCGCCAGCGGCACGAAGACATCGTCGGCTCGCGTCATCGCGACGCGGTATTTGCCGATCTTCTCGATTTTGTCGCGCAGCAGCAGCGCGAAATCGAGCACGAGGGTCTTCTCGTTCTCCCCGCTCGCCGCGCGCGTGCCATTGTCGATGCCGCCGTGACCCGGATCGAGGACGATGAGAGGCCGCGGATCGCCGGTGGTCCTGGCTGAGATCTCCGGCTCATGTCTTTTGATCCGCGGGGCGGATGTCCGGTTGTCGAGGGCGATGGCGCGCATGAAGGAATCGCGGTCGATCGCCGTGAGGTCGACCACGAGCCGCGCCGGCTGGCTCTCGGCCGCATCGAGCACGAAGGCTTTTTCGATCCGCACCGGCTGCGTCACGTCGAGCACGATGCGCGAGCCGCCCTGCATCACCAGGCCGAAGCGGAAGGCCTTGATGAGTCCGCGTCCGCTCTCACCCGCCTTCGGCTTGAGCTGGAAAGTGACCTGCGGCAGGTCGATGACGACGCGATAGGGATCGGCGAGCGTGAAGGCGCTCAGATCGATTTTTTGGCTGAGGTCGACGACGAAGCGGGTCTGGTTCTCATCGCCGCCGATTCGAAAATCCGTGGCAGTCGGGAACGGGCCAGCCGGCGCGGCAACAGGAGTTCCTCCGGCAGGCGCCGCCGGGCCGAGACCCATCAGCAACGCCGCGCCGATCACGCAGGAAACCAGGCTTGTTGCGCGGATAGACACCGAATCCCGGCCCTCCGAGCCCTTCCTTACTCCATAAGGAGGCGGTGGTGAATCAGAACTTAACCCCCTCGCGCCGCACGCGCCCGCGCCCAACCGGCACCATGACAGCGCGCTTGCCATCGGCGGTAAGCGGCCGTAAGAAGGAACTGCTGACGGTTTACCAAGTTCCGGTTGTGCCGCGTTCGGGCATCCGGCACGTCCGTCCGGGATCGTTCTCATTCGAAGAGGGCGAAGCGGCGGGTGTCATCGGACCAACGTTGCGACTGCGCCAAAGCAGCCGGATTTTCCGGCTGCGTAACCCCAGCAAGGCGCAGGCGACGGCAGGCCCCTCTCAGGCCGATGCCCTTGTTGACCAATCGGATCATGCGCGAGGCGGATGCCAAGCGCGGCGGCGTGGCGACCCTCGATCGAGGTCTTGTTCCACCGCCAGCCGTCAGCGACGAGAAACCACGGCGGCGCTTGCGCGCTGCCGTCCGCTACGGGCCCGAGGCCATGGCCAACACGCGCGTCAAAATCCGGCTCTATCATCGCCGCGGGCAGTCCGCGGCAGTGCGCGATGTCGCGCCGGCCGCCGCGCTTTCTTCGCTTGCCATCGCGCCCATCATTTCCACCAAAAATCAGGCAAACCGCGCTTGGCGCCGCCCTCCGCCGCCCCTGTTGCGTCCATGGGCGCCAGCGAGCCGATCTGCCGCTATGAGAAGAATCAATGCCAAACAAAATGCTCATCGACGCGACCCATCCGGAAGAAACCCGGGTGGTCGTCCTGCGCGGCAATCGTGTCGAGGAATTCGACTTCGAGTCCGCTACCCGTAAGCAGCTTCGCGGAAATATCTATCTTGCCAAGGTGACTCGCGTGGAGCCGTCGCTGCAGGCGGCCTTCGTCGATTACGGCGGCAACCGCCACGGCTTCCTCGCCTTCAGCGAAATTCACCCCGACTATTACCAGATTCCGGTCGCCGACCGGCAGGCGCTGATTGAAGAGGACGAGCGCGCCGCCCGCGCCGCCGACGTGGAGGCCGATAGCCGCGCCGGCCGGCGGCGCGGCCGCCATCGCGGCGCTCACCGCCGGCGCGAGACGGTCAGAAGCGAACCCATCAACGCTGAGATCACTGCGCCGGGCGATGCCGAGGGCGCCGCTTCGAGCGAGGCGGAATTGGACGCGCGGTTCGAAAAGGCCGCATTTGAACCTGTCGCGGGACAGGAATCCGACAACAGCTCGCCCGTCGCTGACGATGAGGCCTCCACGCCCGAGCATCTGGCCTCCGCCGAGCTGACGCCGAACGAGCCCATAGGGATGATCCAGCAGGCCGAGTCCATGGAGGCGGAGGAGACCCGCAGCCAGGCACCCGGCGGGGAGGCTAATGCGGACGGCCACGGCACGCCCGACGATGTCCATCATGCCGACAACGGCGGCGAGAATGGCGAACACGAAGAGCCAGCCGTCGAGTCCGTCGGCGGCGCCGACGCGATGGAGGAAGTGCCGGAGCGCATGCTGCGCGGCCGCCGCCAATACAAAATCCAGGAAGTCATCAAGCGCCGCCAAGTCATGCTGGTGCAGGTGGTGAAGGAAGAACGCGGCACCAAAGGCGCGGCGCTCACCACTTATCTGTCGCTCGCCGGCCGCTATTCGGTACTGATGCCCAACACCGCGCGCGGCGGCGGCATTAGCCGCAAGATCACCGACTCCACCGACCGCAAGAAGCTCAAGGAAATCGCTCAGGATCTCGAAGTGCCGGAAGGCATGGGCGTTATTTTGCGCACCGCGGGCGCCAGCCGCACCAAGACTGAGGTCAAGCGCGACTTCGAATATCTTCTGCGCCTCTGGGAGACGGTGCGCGACCTCACGCTGAAATCCACCGCGCCCAAGCTCGTCTATGAGGAAGGCTCGCTGGTCAAGCGCTCGATCCGCGACCTCTACAACAAGGACATCGACGAGGTCATCGTCGCCGGCGACGAGGCCTACAAGGAAGCGAAAGATTTCATGCGCATGCTGATGCCCAGCCATGCGAAGAACGTGAAACCCTACAAGGACGTCCAGCCGCTCTTCACCCGCTACGGCATCGAGAGCCAGCTCGACGCCATGTTCTCCCCCACGGTGCAGCTGCGCTCCGGCGGCTATATCGTCATCAACCAGGCGGAGGCGCTGGTCGCCATCGACGTCAACTCCGGACGCGCCACGCGCGAGCATCACATCGAGGACACCGCGCTCAAGACCAATCTGGAAGCCGCCGAGGAGGTCGCGCGGCAGTTGCGTATGCGCGATCTCGCGGGCCTGATCGTCATCGACTTCATCGACATGGAGGAGAAGCGCAACAACCGCGCCGTCGAGCGCCGGCTGAAGGAATGCCTCAAACACGACCGCGCCCGCATCCAGGTCGGCGGCATTTCGCATTTTGGCCTCTTGGAGATGTCGCGCCAACGCATCCGCACCAGCGTGCTGGAAAGCTCGACCGAGAAATGCCCGGCCTGCGGCGGCACCGGGCATGTGCGATCGGTCGCCTCGGTAGCGTTGCAGCTCCTGCGCTCGCTGGAGGAAGCGCTCATCAAGAGTGCTACGCATAATCTCATTGTACGCACTCGAGCTGAGGTCGCGATCTATGTGCTCAATCACAAGCGCGCGCATCTGCGCAGCCTGGAAGAGCGTTTCCGCGTCACGCTGACCGTAACCGCCGACCCGAGTGTTTCGGGCCAGATATCATTCGTCATCGATCGTGGCGAGCAGGTGCACAGCGTCGAAGCGGCGAAGGCGCTGCTGGCGTCGCAGCCGGCTGCTCTCCTGCCCGCCCCGGAAGAAGAAGAGGAAGAGGAAGAGATTGATATTGAAGAAGGAGCCAAAGCCGAAGCGCAGGCCAGCGACGAGCGCCCCGAGAGTGAGCAGGACGAAGGCGCTCCCCGCCACAGACGGCGGCGTCGGCGTGGCCGCGGCAGCGGCGTCGGCGAAGCGCAGGAGCCTGCCCGCGAAGGACAGCCGCGCGAGCCCCTGAACAATGGCCGCCCGGAAGAAGACGGCCAGCAAGATCAGGCAGAGCGCGCGGGCGCGGAACGCAGCGGCGCGCCAGCGTCAGCCGAAGGCGGCCACCCGCGTGGCGAAGGCGAACCGCGTCGCCGGCGGCGCGGCCGCCGCGGCGGCCGGCGCAATCGGCGCGACCGCGAGGGCGGCGAACTCGCTCCGGGCAACGGCGGCAATAATAACGGCGGCAGGCAACCCTATGCCGGCGGCCAGGACATCGCCGAGAGTACGCGGCCGCCGCGAATCGAACCAAGCGCGGTTGCAAGAGAGATCAACCAGCCGCCGATCAGCGAGGCTCCGGCGCGTCCTGTGACACCGCCTCCCATGCCGAGCGCCAGTGCCGAGCCGGAAGCGATCAAGCGGCGCTCGACCGTGCGCGAACCGGCGCCTACTTTCACGTCCGGCCAGGGATTTTCACCAACGCCGCGCGCCGAGCCGGCACCCGCCGCGCCGAGCACGGCGCAAGAACCGCCCGCAAGCGACGACGCCGGCAAGCCGCGTAAGACCGGTTGGTGGGCGAAGCGCATCATGGGCGATAAGGGCTAACTGCGCCTGAGCATTTGCCGCGCGGATCACTATATAATTCCGCCGGTGAATGACTGGGACGTTGCCGCTTGGCGTAACGGGGTGAAGGATGAAAAGCGCATGGGCTGATCGCGACGCGGAGGCCATGGTCGAGAGCTACGCCCAGAAGGGCGTGAGCCGTGACCTCGCGTTGCGCGTCTACACCACGCGCCTGCTTGGCCGCGACCCGAAGCTCGTCCTGCACGGCGGCGGCAACACTTCGGTAAAGACGCGAATGCCCGACCTGCTCGGCGAGGAGGCGGACGCGCTCTGCGTCAAAGGCTCCGGCTGGGACATGGGCACGATCGAGCCCGCGGGCTTGCCCGCCGTGCGCCTCGCTCAGTTGCAAAAGCTGCGCGCGCTCGACGCCTTGTCCGATGAGGACATGGTGCGCATCCAGCGCGCCAGTCTTCTCGATCCGATGGCGCCAAACCCGTCACTGGAGATGCTGCTGCACGCCTTCATGCCGCATAAGTTCATCGACCATACGCACTCCACCGCCGTGGTCAGCCTCACCGATCAGCCCAATGGACCAGACCTGTGCCGTGAGATTTATGACGGACGCATGGGGCTCGTGCCTTACCTGATGCCCGGTTTCGGCCTCGCCAAGAAAGCGGCGGAAGTGTTCGACGCCGATCCCAAGGTTTTGGGCCTGATCCTGCACAAGCACGGCATCTTCACCTTCGGCGCAACGGCGCGCGAGGCCTATGAGCGCATGATCGAGATGGTGACGCGCGCCGAGGAACGGCTGAAGAAGAACCGCAAGGCGGTGTTCGCAACCGCGCAATTGCCGCAGCGGATCGCGCCGCGGGCCGATGTCGCACCGATCCTGCGCGGCGCCTGTAGCCTCAAGGACGACAAGGTCGAAGGCGCGTTTCGCCGCCTCATCTGCGAGTTCCGCGCTAGTCCAGCCATTCTCGCCTTCGTCAACGGCAGCGAGATCGCGCGTTACGCTTCGCAAGGCGTGATCACGCCCGACCACATCATCCGTACCAAAAACTGGCCGCTGATCGTGCCGGCGCCTGCTGACGGTCATCTCGACGCATTCAAGACGGCCGCGCAGCAGGCGGTGAAGAAATTCGCCGAGCACTACCGCGCTTACTTCGAACGCCACACCACGCGCGTCGGCGGCAACAAGACCATGCTCGATCCCCTGCCCCGCGTCGCGCTGGTGCCGGGCCTGGGCCTGTTCGGACTCGGCCGCTCAATGCAGGACGCGCGTGTCGCCGCTGACGTGGCGGAAGCCGCGGTCGAAGGGATCACCGATGCCGAAGCCATCGGCCGCTTCGAGTCGATCAGCGAAGCCGACGTGTTCGATTGCGAATACTGGTCGCTCGAACAGGCCAAGCTCGGCTCCGCCAAGGAATTGCCGCTGGCCGGACAGATCGCCGTGGTCACCGGCGCCGGCGGCGCGATCGGCTCGGCCACCGCACGAGCCTTCGCCGCGGCCGGTGCGGAAGTCGCGTTGCTCGACATCAACGAGAAGGCGGCGCAGGCGCAGGCCAAGGCTATTGGCGGCGCGGCGCTGGCCGTNGCCTGCGATGTCACCGATCCAGCCTCCGTGCGCGTGGCCTTCGGCAAGGTGGTCGAACACTTCGGCGGCGTGGACATTGCCGTGTCGAACGCCGGCGCCGCCTGGCAGGGCCGCATCGGCGAAGTCGATGAAGCGATCTTACGCAAAAGTTTCGAATTGAATTTCTACGGCCACCAGCGCGTGGCGCAGAATGCCGTGCGCATCATGCTGGCGCAGGGCACCGGCGGCTGTCTGCTGTTCAACGTGTCGAAGCAGGCGGTGAATCCCGGACCGAATTTCGGCCCCTACGGTCTGCCCAAGGCCGCAACCTTCTTCCTCATGCGGCAATACGCGCTCGACTACGGAGCCGAAGGCATCCGCACCGGCGCGGTCAACGCCGACCGCATCCGCTCCGGGTTGCTCACCGATGATTTTATCAAAGAGCGCTCGAAGTCGCGCGGCGTGAGCGAGAAGGATTACATGGCCGGCAATCTGCTCGGCCGCGAAGTCACCGCCGATGACGTCGCGCAAGCCTTCCTGCATCATGCGCTGGCGCTCAAAACCACCGGCGACGTCACCACCGTCGACGGCGGCAACATCGCCGCGGCGCTGCGATAAATGCGATAAAGCTGACAACCACGAGGGGATTATGCCGGAAGCCGATAAAGAAGGTGAGCGATACTCCGCCGACCAGCCGCAGATCACGCCGGGCTTTTTTCCTGAAAGGCTCGCACCAGCTCGATTGGGGCATGAAGAACCGCCTNGCGCGCGTGTTCAACCCAGCCTCGGGCCGCACCGTGATGCTGGCGGTCGACCACGGCTATTTCCAGGGCCCGACCACCGGGCTGGAGCGCATTGATCTTTCCATCGTGCCGCTGTTGCCGTCCTGCGACGCCTTGTTCTGCACGCGCGGCATCCTGCGTTCCATCATTCCGGCCGCCTCCACCAAACCGATGGTGCTGCGCGCCAGCGGCGGCCCCAGCATCCTGCGGGAAGAGCTTTCCGACGAGCAGATCGCCATGGACATGGACGACGCCGTCCGCCTCAACGCCGCCGGCGTCGGCATCCAGGTGTTCATCGGCGGCGAGTTCGAGACCCGTTCCGTGCACAACATGACCAAGCTGGTGGATGCCGGCTTACGCTGCGGCATCCCGGTCATGGGCATCACCGCCGTCGGCAAGAACATGGTGCGCGACGCGAAATATTTCCGGCTCGCCTGCCGCATCATCGCCGAGCTCGGCGCGCAATACGTCAAGACCTATTACGTGGACGAAGGCTTCGAAACCATCACCGCTTCCTGCCCAGTGCCGATCGTCATGGCCGGCGGCAAGAAGCTGCCCGAACTCGACGCGCTGACCATGGCCTACAATGCCGTCCAACAAGGCGCATCCGGCGTGGACATGGGACGCAACATCTTTCAGTCCGACGCGCCCAAAGCCATGATCGCCGCCGTCAACGCCGTGGTGCACAAGAACGCCAAACCGGCGGAGGCGCTGGAGATGTACAAGTCGCTGAAGGCAAAAGGATAGGTCGTAGCAAACGTCTCCTCACTCCCGCCTCAACCACGCTCCGATCCGCTCCACCGCCTCGCGCATGTCGGCGGCAGAACCGGCGTAGCAGAAGCGCAAAAATTGTTTTCCGCGCACCGGATCGAAATCCAGCCCCGGCGTCGCCGCCACGCCCGCTTCATTCAGCATGCGCTTGGCGAAATCGAAGCTGTCGTTGGTAAAACGCGAAACATCCGCATAGAGATAAAACGCGCCGTCCACCGGCAGGAACTTATCGAGCCCGGTTTTCGGCAAGCCTTCCAACAATAGACGCCGGTTCTCCTCATAGCCGTGCTTCACTGCTTCCATTTCCGCGCGCCCGTCGAACGCCGCCTCGCCTGCGATCTGTGAGATCGTCGGCACCGAGATGGCGAGGTTTTGTTGCAGGCGCTCGATCGGCCGCACCAGCGGCTCCGGCGCGATCATCCATCCGACTCGCCAGCCGGTCATGCAGAAATATTTCGAGAAGGAATTGATGACAACGGCGCTCGGCGACAGCCGCACTGCCGTCTCCGCCGCAAAGGCGTAGTCCAAACCGTGATAAATCTCGTCGGAGATCACGCGGATGCCTTCGGCTTCCACGGCGCGGATCAGTTCGGCGAGCGCCGCCGCGTCCATCATCGTGCCGGTGGGATTGGCCGGGCTCGCGATCACCACGCCCTTCAGCGGTCGCCGCCGGTGCTCCGCGATCAGCGCCGCGGGAGTCATCGCCCAGCGCGTCTGCGCCGACGTCTCGATCAGCACCGGCGCGCAGCCGAGCGCCGACAAAATATGCCGGTAGGGCGGATAGCCGGGATTTGCCAGCGCCACGCGGTCTCCAGACTCAAACAGCGCCAGGAACGCAAGAATGAACCCTCCCGACGATCCCGTGGTGACGACGACGCAGCCCGGATCGACCGTGACGCCGTACTGTTCCTGGTAATGCCGCGCGATCCTTTTGCGCAGCGACGGAATGCCAAGCGCTTCCGTATAGGCAAGCGGCCCGCCGAGCGCCGCGCGCGCGGCGGTAATCGCCGTCGATGGCGCGGGCGCCGCCGGCTGGCCCACCTCCATATGGATGACGCGCCCGCCCGCGGCCTCGATTCTGGCCGCCGCCGCCATCACGTCCATCACCATGAACGGCGGCACGTCGCTGCGGCGTGAAGAAGAGATCAACTGTTTTGCCTTATCCAGCATGGCTTGAGCTTCTCAGGCGAAACGTCCGGCCGCCCCGCTGTTGCCGCATTCGACGGCGAATTTGCCGGCATTGCGCGGGTTTATGGCGTTTAGCATCTCTCCGGAGCATCAGTTGACCTCATTGTTGCACATCCCTAGCGTGCGCCCATGGCGGCAAAAGATCGAGATTGTGGCCCGATGACCCAGGCCGGCAGACCTATCAAGACACGGCGGACGACGCCAGCAACTCGCGCGGCCGCCGTGTTTGCCGCCGTCCTTGCCGCAAGCGGGCCGGCGCAGGCACAAGGCGATCTGGCGCAGAATCTGCCGATCGTCCGCGATGCGGAGATCGAACAGCTGCTGCGTGAGTACGCCCAGCCTGTCCTGCGCACCGCCGGTCTTGCCCAGCAGAATATCCGCGTCGTCATCATCAACGAGCGTTCCTTCAACGCCTTCGTCGCTGACGGTCGCCGCATCTTCATCAACACCGGCGCGCTCATGGAGTCGGAGACCCCGAACCAGATCATTGGGGTGCTCGCGCATGAAACCGGACACATAGCCGGCGGCCATCTCTCCAAGATGCGGGAGGAAATCGCCAAGGCCTCCACGCAATCGATCCTCGCCACCATTCTCGGGGTCGGCGCCATGGTCGCGGCGTCACGCGGCGGCGCCAACACCCAGAATGCGGGCATGGCGGCCATTACGGCGCCTCAGGAAATGATCCGGCGCTCGCTGCTGGCCTATATGCGCGCGCAAGAAGAGCAGGCCGACCGCGCCGGGGTGAAATTTCTCACCGCCACCGGCCAGTCGCCCAAGGGCATGTATGAGACCTTCAAACGCTTGGCCGATCAGATATTGTTCACGGCGCGTTCCGCGGACCCCTATGTGCAGTCGCATCCCATGCCGGCGGAGCGTGTCGCCGCGCTCGCCAACCTTGCCCAGGCGAGCCCCTATTGGAACAAGAAGGATTCGCCGGAGCTTCAGTTGCGGCACGATCTCATGCGCGCCAAGCTCTTCGGATTCCTCGATCGGCCGGACGCGGCGGCGCGGCGTTATCCCGCGTCCGACACGAGCCTGGCGGCACGTTACGCCCGGGCCATTTCGACGTATCGCCACTCGGAACTGCGCACGGCCGTCGCGCAAATCGACGGCCTGATCCAGGCGCAGCCTAACAATCCCTACTTCTACGAACTCAAGGGCCAAGCCCTGCTCGAAAGCGGCAAGGCGGCCGAGGCCATTGCGCCATTGCGGCACGCGGTCCAGCTTGCGCCGAATCCTGCGCTGATTCAGGTCATGCTCGGTCAGGCGCTGATCGCGACCAACAATCCGAAGCTCGCCGAGGAAGCCGTGAACCTTTTGCGCGAGGCTCTGGCGCGCGAGCCGGAGGTGCCGGACGGCTATACGCAGCTCGCCATGGCCTATGGGCGCAAGGGCGATCTGGCCCAGGCCGATCTCGCCTCGGCTCAGGCCGCCGCCGCGCGGGGCGACATGCAAACCGCGCGTAACTTGGCCGCTCGCGCCAAAACGCGCTTTCCCGTCGGCACGCCCGGCTGGGTCAAGGCTGACGACATCGTCGCTTCCAAGCCCTCGAAGGGAAGCGGAAACAAATGATGCTGGGAAGGATCAGACGATGACATCGAGCCCGCGCCTGTTCGCCGGCGCCGCATTTTTTTTCATTATTGGTGCAATAGCGATGACCGTATCAACGGCCGCCGCCAAGGAACGTCCAACCCCGTTCAATCAGTTTTTTATCGATCTCCTCGGCTTGGGTGATCCGGCGCCGGCAGTCGCAACCAAGCGTAAACAGCGGGACGAGATTGTCGGTCGCACCGAAGCCGCGAAGCCAAAAGTCGCGTCTGAATCCCGCACCGCGAAAGCTGCGCCCGCCACCGACGCACGGCAGCTCTCCACCGTCCAGCGCGGCGAAATTGAGCGTATCGTGCGCGAATACCTGATCGCGCGTCCGGAAGTGCTGCAGGAGGCCATGGCCGAGNTCCAAAAGCGCCAGGCCNCAGCCGAGGTCGAGAAGTACAAAGCCGCAATCAAGGAGCACGCGCAGGCGCTGTTCAGCTCGCCGCGTCAGGTTGTGCTCGGCAATCCGCAAGGCGACGTCACCATGGTCGAGTTCTTCGATTACAATTGCGGTTTCTGCAAACGCGCGATGCCAGACATGCTCGATCTGCTGAAGACCGATCCCAAGCTCAAGATCGTGCTGAAGGAATTTCCCGTGCTGGGTGAAGGTTCGACGCAGGCGGCGCGGGTCTCCATCGCGGTGCGGATGCAGGACAAGACCGGCAAGAAATACCTCGATTTCCATGAGAAGCTTTTCGCTAATCGCGGGCAGATCGACCGCCCGCAGGCCCTCGCCGCCGCCAAGGAAGCCGGCCTCGACATAACGCGCCTGGAAAAGGACATGGTGAGCGACGAGATAAAGGCCACGCTGGAAGAAAGCTTCAAGCTCGCCGACGCGCTCGGCATAAACGGCACGCCGAGCTACGTCGTCGGCTCCGAATTGCTGATCGGCGCGGTCGGCCTCGCGGCCTTGAAGGAAAAGGTCAACACCGCGCGCTGCGGCAAGGTCATCTGCTGACCGGCCATTGGGGCTCTTTGTTATTCATTATGCCACGGGGCGGATGTTGAATTTACCTTCTTTGCGAATGACCCCGGTTCGTTCCGTTCCGGCTTCCCCTCACCCGCGCGGCAACCTATAAACACTGATTCCCGGCGCGTGTTATGTTGTGTCCGCGGTCCGCGAATCTGCTCCTGATCCGTCATGGCGAAGACCATCTACGTCCTCAACGGCCCCAACCTCAACCTGCTCGGCAGCCGCGAGCCGGAGAAGTATGGCCGCGCGACGCTGAAAGACCTGGAAGCGCTTTGCCGCAAGACCGCCGCGCGCCACGGCTTCACCGCCGAGTGCCGGCAATCCAACAGCGAAGGCGAGCTGATCGACTGGATTCACGAAGCGCGCGCCAAGAAGGCGGCGGGCATTATCATCAACGCAGCCGGCTACACCCACAGCTCGGTCTCGATCCTCGATGCGCTCCTTGCCGTCAACATGCCGGTGATCGAAGTGCACATCACGAATAGGCACGCGCGCGAGACTTTCCGGCATCATTCCTTCATCGCCATGGCCGCCAAGGCGAGCATCGGCGGCTTTGGCATCGAAGGCTACGCGCTCGCCATCGCCGGCCTCGCCGCCATGACCGGCGCGAAAGCCCAGAACTGAACCATGGCGCGCGCCCCGGAAAAGCCGAAGCAGAAGCTAGCGGTGGACAAGGACCTCGTCCGCGAGCTTTCGGCGCTGCTGGAGGAAACGGGCCTGAGCGAAATAGAAATCGAGCAAGCGGGCTTGCGCGTGCGCGTCGCCCGCCAGGTTCAGGGCGCGGCGGTCATGGCGCATCATGCGCCCGCCACCGTTCACGGACCCGCGCCGGTCGGCATCACCTCCCAAGCCGCGCCTGATCTCGCCAAGCATCCCGGCGTGGTCGCCTCGCCGATGGTCGGCACCGCCTATCTCAGCCCGGAGCCCGGAGCGCGGCCTTTCGTCGATGTCGGCAGCCAAGTGATCGCCGGTCAAACCCTGCTCATTATCGAGGCGATGAAGACGATGAATCAGATTCCGGCGCCGCGCGCGGGCACCGTGATCCAGATTCTGATCGAGGACAGCCAGCCGGTGGAATTCGGCGAGCCGTTGATGATTATTGAGTGAACGTGCAAGTGACAAATTGTACTGTCATGCCCGGCACACGCAGTCAAGCGTGCGCAGACTGCGTAAACTTGTCTGCGATGCCGGGCATCCACGTCTTTCTTTCCGGCCAAACACATGGATGGCCGGGACGAGCTTGGCCATGACGCGTGGTGTAGACGAGCCATGTTCGACAAGATCCTGATCGCCAACCGCGGCGAGATCGCGCTGCGCGTGCTGCGCGCTTGCAAGGAGCTTGGTATCGCCACCGTCGCGGTGCATTCCACCGCCGACGCCGATGCCATGCATGTGCGGCTTGCCGACGAGAGCGTGTGCATCGGCCCGCCCCCGGCCAAGGACAGCTATCTCAATATCCCCGCCCTGCTCGCCGCCTGCGAGATCACCGGGGCCGACGCGGTGCATCCCGGCTACGGCTTCCTGTCCGAGAACGCGCGCTTCGCCGAAATCCTCTGCGAGCACAAGGTGCATTTCATCGGCCCCAAGCCCGAGCATATCCGGCTGATGGGCGACAAGATCGAAGCCAAGCGCACCGCTAAGCGGCTGGGCATCCCGGTGGTGCCCGGCTCCGAAGGCGGCGTGAAATCCGACGGCGAGGCGCTCGCCATCGGCCGTGAGATCGGCTTTCCGATCCTGGTCAAGGCAGCCGCCGGCGGCGGCGGGCGCGGCATGAAGGTCGCGCAGAGCGAGGCGGAGCTTTCCACCGCGCTCTCCACCGCGCGCGCCGAGGCCATGGCCGCCTTCGGCGACGACGCCGTCTATCTGGAAAAATATCTGCAAAAGCCCCGCCATATCGAAATCCAGGTGCTCGGCGACGGCCGCGGCAATGCCATCCATCTCGGCGAACGCGACTGTTCGCTGCAGCGCCGGCATCAGAAGGTGTGGGAGGAAGGCCCCTCCCCCGCTCTCAACACCGCCGCGCGCGACTCGATCGGCGAGACGGTCGCCGCCGCCATGCGCGAGCTGAAATATCTCGGCGTCGGCACCGTCGAGTTCCTCTATGAGGACGGCAACTTCTATTTCATCGAGATGAATACCCGCATCCAGGTCGAGCATCCGGTGACGGAAATGATCACCGATATCGACCTCGTCCTTGAGCAGATCAGGGTCGGCGCCGGCGGCGATTTGCCGCTGGCGCAGAAGGACGTGAAGTTTCACGGCCATTCCATCGAATGCCGCATCAATGCCGAAAATCCTGTGTCGTTCCGCCCCTCGCCGGGCAAGATCATGCATTATCACGCCCCCGGCGGGCTTGGCGTGCGCATCGATTCAGCGATCTATCAGGGCTACACGATCCCGTCCTATTACGATTCGCTGGTCGGCAAGCTGATCGTGCACGGCAAGACGCGCCCGGAATGCCTGATGCGGCTCAAGCGCGCGCTCGACGAATTGGTGGTGGACGGCATCGAAACCACGCTGCCGCTGTTCCGCGCGCTGGTGCGCGAGCCTGCCATCATCGACGGCGATTATCACATCCATTGGCTTGAGCAATTCCTCGCCGNCGGCGGAATGGAAGACTGAAGCGGCGCCGCTTTTGCGGCCCTGACGTCAGCAGCCACGCGCCGCCGGANGCCGCCGGTCCGTAATGGGCGTGACGGCATGACGTGATATGATGCTATAATTATTGAGTGGCGGCGTCCCGTGACAGCGGGCCATGCACCCTCGCCGCCGGTCGAGGTTTGATGATTCACGCTGCGAACCTCGTGGCCTGGGCGCGGCGCAGCCGCAACTGGCCTTTCGTCCTGCTGCTTGCCGGCGTCACGGCATTGGCGCATGCGCAGCCGCAACAGCAGGCACGCGGGCATGTCTTTGTCACTGAAATCAATGGCGCGATCGGGGTATCGGCGACGCGCCAGATCACCCAGGCGATCCAGAGCGCGGCCGAGCAGCAGGGCGCCGCCCTGATCCTTCAGCTCGACACGCCGGGCGGGCTGGTCAGTTCGACCCGCGACATCATCAAGGCCATGATCGCTTCCCCCGTGCCCGTCATCGTCTATGTGGCGCCGAGCGGCGCGCGCGCCGCCTCCGCCGGCACCTTCATCACTTATGCGGCTCATATCGCGGCCATGGCGCCCGGCACCAATCTCGGCGCCGCGACCCCGATCGAGATCGGCGGGTTCCCTGGCGTACCGCAACGGCCCGAACAGCAAAAAAACGAAAAAGACTCCTCTGCTTCATCCTCGCAACCCGCCCGCGAGCGCAAAGCCATCAACGACACCGTGGCCATGCTGCGCAGCCTGGCGCAATTGCGCGGCCGCAATGCCGAATGGGCGGAAAAGGCGGTGCGCGAGGCGGCGACGCTGACCGCCACCGAAGCACGGAAGGAAAATGTGATCGACATCGTTGCCGTTTCAATTGACGACCTGCGCGCGCAGATCGACGGCCGCAAGGTGAGCGTCGGCGGCGTCGAACGGACCCTGGCGACGAAAAGCGCGGCGATCACGGTCTTCGAACCCGATTGGCGCACCCGCGCACTCTCGATCATTTCTGATCCGAATGTCGCCTTCATCCTGCTGATGATCGGCTTCTATGGAATCATCCTTGAATTCTGGAATCCCGGCACCTTCGTGCCCGGCGTGATCGGCGGCATCAGCCTGCTGCTCGCCTTGACTGCCCTTTCCGCCCTGCCGGTGCATTTCGGCGCGCTGGGCTTGCTTATCCTGGGCATCGCGCTGATGATCGCCGAGGCTTTTACGCCGGGCATCGGCGTACTCGGCATCGGCGGGCTTGCGGCCTTTCTCGTCGGGTCGATTTTCCTGTTCGACGCACCCGGCGCGGACATCGACATCGCGGTGTCGCTGCCGCTGATCGTCGGCGCGGCGGTCACCACCGCAGCGTTGATCTTCGGCGTGGTCACCGCCGCGATCAAAGTGCGGGCGAGGCCGCCGGCGGCGGGCGCGGAGCAGATGATCGGCCTGCGCGGCGAGGTGGTCGAATGGAATGAGGAACGCGGCCGGGTGCGCGCGCACGGAGAAATCTGGGCCGCGCGCGGCGCCCGCTCCCTGCAACCCGGCGATTCCGTGCGTGTTGTCGGACGCGAAAATCTGACATTGATCGTCGAGCGCTCATGACGGAGGCCTGCCATGTTTAATTTCCCAGCCTGGTCCGGACTTGCGATCCCCCTGCTCATCGTTGTTGTGCTGCTGCTTTACTCGGTCCGTATCTTGCGTGAATACGAGCGAGGCGTCGTTTTCATGCTCGGGCGGTTGTGGAAGGTCAAAGGCCCCGGCCTCATCATCATCGTTCCGGTCATCCAACAGATGGTGCGCGTGGACCTGCGCACGCGGCTGCTGGACGTTCCCCCGCAGGACGTGATCTCGCGCGACAACGTGACGGTGCGCGTCAATGCCGTCGTCTACTACCGCGTCATCGATCCGGAAAAGGCCATTATCCAGGTCGAGCATTTCGATGCGGCGACCAGCCAATTGGCGCAAACGACGCTGCGCTCCGTGCTCGGCCAGCACGATCTCGACTCCATGCTCGCCGAGCGCGAAAAGCTCAACATCGACATCCGGACAATTCTCGACGGGCAGACCGACGCCTGGGGCATCAAGGTTTCCATCGTCGAGCTTAAGCAGGTCGATCTCAACGAGACCATGGTGCGCGCGATCGCGCGCCAGGCGGAGGCCGAGCGCATGCGCCGCGCCAAGGTGATCGACGCGGAAGGCGAGTTGCAGGCGGCGGAAAAGCTGGCCAAGGCCGGCGTCATACTTTCGGGCCAGCCCGAAGCGATGCAGTTGCGCTATCTGACCGCGCTGCAACACATATCCAGCGACCGCAGCACGACCATCGTCTTCCCCATCCCGATGAAACTCATGGAGAAGCTGTCAAGCTGAACGGCTGCGCCCGTCCGCGTCAATGCGGCTTGGAGACGAGCCGCATCAGCAAGGTGCCGGCGTCGCGCGGATCATAGGGCTTGGGCAGGAACACCGAGCGCGGCACCAGCCGCGACTGTGCATCCGGGGTCCACCGCCCCGAGGCGTAGACGATCGGCATATCCGGCCGCAAGGCGCGCACGCGGACGGCCAGCTCCGAGCCGTCCATCCCGCCGGGCAGATTTACGTCGGTGAACAGCGCGTCGACCTCGGCCCCCGATTCGATATGACGCAGCGCCTCGTCGGCATTCGACGCCACGTGAACGGCAAAGCCCTGCTCCTCGAGCACGTCGGCAACCATGTCGCTGATGAGGACCTCGTCCTCCACGAATAATATCCTGGTGCTTTTTTGCCTCGGTTCCACTTGCATCATCGCCTTCTCGCTCCGCGTCCCGCCTGGGTGAAACGCGCGGCTGCCCTTTTGTTTTCAACCTTTCGCCAATTTAAGGATTTCATCCCTAGCGCCGGGTTAACGCCGCGCCGCGGCCCCAATCGCCTCCACAATCGCAGCCGGTCATCGTAAATTGCCCGCCGCCGCTCCAGCCCGGAGGACTACCTATGGCCAGCCGCGACAGCGCCCATGTCGAGATCACGCCGGAGGTGCTGCTCAAGGCCTATGCCTGCGGCATCTTTCCCATGGCGGAAAGCGCCGACGACAACGCGCTTTATTGGATCGAGCCGGAGCAGCGCGGCGTCATCCCGCTCGACCGCTTTCATGTCCCCGCGCGTCTCGCCCGCACCGTGCGCTCCGACCGTTTTACCGTCGCGGTCAATCGCGATTTCGAGGCCGTGATGGAGGGCTGCGCCGCGCCCAAGCGCGGCCGCGGGCGCACCTGGATCAACAATCGCATCCGCAATCTCTACAGAAAACTGCACGAGCGCGGCCATTGCCACAGCATCGAAGTCTATGACGGCGGCAAGTTGGTCGGCGGTCTTTATGGGGTGAGCCTGGCGCGCGCCTTTTTCGGCGAGAGCATGTTTCACTTGGCCCGCGATGCATCGAAGGTGGCGCTGGTGCATCTCATCGCGCGGCTGCGCGCCGGCGGCTTTACCCTGCTCGACACCCAGTTCGTCACCGACCACCTGAAGACATTCGGCGCCATGGAAATCCCCCGCCGCGAGTATCACAAGCAGCTGGAAGCCGCGCTGATCGGGAAGGCGGATTTCGCGGCGCTGCCGCTCGATCGGCCGCTGTCCGGGGCCGACGCGCTGCGTTACGCCGCCGCATAGGCTTTACAATAACCGATGAAACCGCGCGTTATTACGGTATGCGGCGTTGCGGCGGCGCTTGCGGCTGGTTGCGCGAGGCCCGCGGCGGGGGCGCTTCCGGCGGTTCCGCTTCGGCGACCACGCCGCCCTTACAGTCGGTGAGCCAGACGTCGTAGATCGGATGCTCGACCGCGTGCAGCCCCGGGCTCGCCGCGAACATCCAGCCGGTATAGATGCGGCGTATCTCCCCTTGCAGCGTCACCTCATCCACTTCGATGAAGGCGTCGGTGCGCGGCGTTTCCGTCGGCGGCCGCGTGTAGCAGGCGCGCGGCGTCACTTGTAGCGCGCCGAATTGCACGGTCTCGCCGATGGCGGCGTCGAAGCTGGTGATGCGCCCGGTGATCTTGTCGAGGCCGGCGAAGACGCCGGTCGGATTTTCCACTTTGTGCCCGGACGGCTCGACGACGACCTCGTCGCCGGGCTGTGGCGCGGTATCCGCCGGCTGCGGCGGCGGCAGCGGTTGTGACTGGACGCCGCCCGGTGGACGCTGCTGCACCTCCGGCGGCGGCAGGCCGGGGCGCGGCTGCAACGGCTCCCAGGGGTCCCGCTGGCTGGGAACACCCTGCGGCGGCCGCGGGGGACTATTGCCGAAGATGGAGCCGAACTGCGCGGCCACCGGGGTGGCGGCGAGCTGAGCGCCGATGACGGCGAGTAGAATGCGAGCAAGGAACAGTCGGGCCATATGGGCTTTTTGCCGCGTGTCGCGCGCCGGGGGCCGGGTTAACACGCAGAATGCGGCGGGGAAAGGGCGCTTCAGGTATCAGGCATCAGGTGTCGGTAGTCAGTTCCCGCAAAAATCGTGGCCCGCCGATTCCTGACTCCTGACCCCTGATTACTACTGACCCCTGTCCTCTGGCCGCCAAGCCTTGTAATCGCCGGTCCCGCGCGGGCGGTGACCGGGGGCAAGCGTCGAGCCGGGCGGACGATAGGCTGCGGGGGTGCCGGTGAGGTTGGGCCGGTGCGGCTTCTCCCACGGGTGCGGCCGATAGGTTTCCTGCGTCGGCGGCACATCGACGATATGGTGCATCCATCCATGCCAGGCCGGCGGAATCGTCGAGGCTTCCGCATCGCCGTTGTAGATCACCCAGCGCCGCTCGAAGCGCAGCGCCGGATCGATCTTGCCGCCCTTGGTGCGGTAATAACGGTTGCCGGCTTCGTCCTCGCCCACCTGCTCGCCGTAACGCCAGGTCCAAAACAGGGTGCCCAGCGTTGCGCCGTTCCACCAGGTGAAGAAAAGCAACAGAAAACGTTTCATTGCCAGGCAAGCTTGTCTGTTGTGGGCACCATGTCGAACCACGTTCATGCCACCGGCCACTTCCGGTGTCCAGCGACTGGGGAAGCGTCTTTTGCCGGACGGCGCCAGCGATCCCCAGTCGCTGCATCAGCTTAGCCAGATAGATTCCCGCCGTGCCCCCCGCCGCCGGATCGGTCAGCGCGACCGGGCGCGCATCCAGCAGCGCCTTCACCAGAGAGCCGGGCGTGGAAATGTCCGGACACGGCGCGCCAGCTTGGATGGCGACGCCAATGGCGGTGCGGGAAAGTTCGACACAGCCAGTCAATGAACCATTGCGCTCCAATGGCTGCATCACCGGCGCCGCCAGCGCGCAGAGAAGCTTCATTCTACATGCCACCTGGGCGAAATCCGAAAGCCTGAACCAAGACCAGGGCCGCACTCCGACTCGAATCGCACCGCCCAGGGAGATTCGGCCAAATTCGCCTGCCAGTGATCTGGCGGAATGAGCCCGCAGTACTACCTGGGCGTGTTCTAGCCGCAATTCCGCTCGCAAAAACCGCAAGCGTGGATCGCTAATCAGGAGGATTTTGTATTTTTTTTCTCACGGCAACGTGAAGGCGACGCCCCAATGACGGAGGGGTGACAAAACAGCCTTTCGAATCCTCTCCGAATATCCGACACTTGCCGCGGCGCACCTGATTCTTTCCCCGCTATTCCCATATTTAGCGTTTGATTCAGACTCCCGTACTAGTTCTTGACGGGCGCGGTGGAGTCGGCCTAGCTTTCAAGGGTTCGGCGGCGGGTGTTTCTAGTCCCTCCGGACGCTCTCCCAAAGGGTAGTGCGACCTCGCTCCGCCGGGCCAAAGTCTCTGGCGCAGCATCGCATCGCCATGGGCAAAGCGGACGGAAAGCGCCGCAACTAGGGGTTTGGGCCGGATTCCGGCACGAATGCCCCAAGGGGGACGTTAGACGAAGAGAACCGGAGCAAACCGGAACGGCGCGGGTATGCCTCGCGTCGATCGAGAAGGTGTCGGCGTGCTGCTCTCAGGAGTATCGTGAGCAGCCAACCGGCCCGGAAAAAGGGGCAAGAAACGATGCGAATCGAGCGCCGCTACACCCAGGAAGGCCAGTCTCCCTATGCGGAGATCGAATTCCGCCTGACCACCAGCGAAATCCGCAACCCGGACGGCTCCGTCGTCTTCCGGGCGGATGACGTCGAGGTCCCGGCCTTCTGGTCGCAGGTCGCATCCGACGTGCTGGCGCAGAAATATTTCCGCAAGGCCGGCGTCCCCGCCCGGCTGAAGAAGGTCGAGGAAGAGACCGTCCCCTCCTTCCTCTGGCGCTCTGTCGCCGACGCCGAGGCACTTGCCGAGCTTCCCGAGGCCGAGCGCATGGTGGGCGAAACCTCCGCCAAGCAGGTATTCGATCGCCTCGCCGGAACCTGGACCTACTGGGGCTGGAAGGGCGGCTATTTCGACAGCGACGCCGACGCGCAGGCTTTCTTCGATGAATTGCGCGCCATGCTGGCGCTGCAGATCGCCGCGCCCAATTCGCCGCAATGGTTCAACACCGGCCTGCATTGGGCCTATGGCATCGACGGCCCGAGCCAGGGCCACTATTACGTCGATTTCCAGACCGGCAAGCTGACCAAATCCAAGACCGCCTACGAGCATCCGCAGCCGCATGCCTGCTTCA
>JGI1357J11328_10000803_pt1 | contig 25249 bp, 24 predicted proteins | sample Subgrocontami54m_FD_11328 | JGI IMG/M metagenome (IMG submission 11328)
CGGCACGCCGGGCGCGGAGGCACGCGCTGCGGTCGCCGCGCATATCAAAGCGCATTCGCAAAGTCCGCGGCCGCGATCCGACCCGAATACTGTGGCGCGGTTCCGCGAACGCGCGCTGACGCTGGCGAGCAGCGTCGATCAGGTCGGCACGCTCGGCGCAGTGCCGCAGGCGGTCGCGCGTTATCTGCAGCAGCATGATTTGCCGCGCAGTGCAGTGTGCTGGCCGGAGCTGCTCGGACTCGAGTGGCGGGCGGCCGGCATCGAGATCGAAGCACGCGACACACGGGGTGCGGACCTCGTCGGCATCACCGGCGCGTTCTGCGCGATCGCCGAAACCGGCACGCTGATGCTGCTCTCGGGCCCGCGCACGCCGGCCGCGGCCAGCTTGTTGCCGGAAACCCATATTGCGGTCCTCCGGATGGACCGCATCGTGCATGGCATGGAGGACGCATGGGATCTGCTGCGCGCTGAGCACGGGATGCTGCCGCGCGCGGTCAATTTCATCTCGGGCCCGTCGCGCACTGCCGACATCGAGCAAACGCTGGTGCTCGGCGCGCACGGGCCGTATCGCGTGCATATCATCCTGACGCGTTGAGTCCGCGGCCATGCGTGTGCCGGGTCAGGGCGCTGGTGGCCGGGTGTAAACCGGCCGACATCGCCAAGCGTCGACAAACGGCATAAGATCATATTTTGGCTGCGGGCTCGCCCCGGGCGCCGCATCCGATTGCAGGACACAAAGCCTGAAGGCGTTGAACGTTAGACTGCTCATGTGGCTGGGTAAATTCTGTCGCGTATTGCCGCTGGTGTGGTGGCCGCTGGCGGCGCTTGCCGCGCCCGCGCCGGTGGTGGTATTGACACTGAATGGTGCGGTGAGCCCCGCCACCGCCGACTATGCGGTGCGCGGTATCAGGCAGGCGGCCGATAAAGGCGCCGGCGTCGTGATCCTGCAGATGGATACTCCCGGCGGCCTCGATCACTCGATGCGCGAAGTGATAAAAGAAATCATCGCCTCCCCGGTGCCGGTGGTCGCGTTCGTGGCGCCGGGCGGCGCGCGTGCCGCGAGCGCCGGGACTTACATTCTTTACGCGAGTCACGTCGCGGCCATGGCCCCGGCGACCAATCTCGGCGCGGCAACGCCGGTGCAGATCGGGATCGGGGGGCCGGAGCGCGAGCCCGGCAAAGCTCCCGACGACTTCACCAAGGGCGGCGATGCCAAAAAAGCCGCGCGCCCGCCGCAGGACGCGGCAGCGTCCAAAGACACGCTGACGCGCAAGCAGGTGCATGACGCCGCGGCGTATATTCGCGGGCTGGCGCAGATGCGCGGACGCAACGCCGAGTGGGGCGAGCGCGCGGTGCGCGAAGCGGTCAGCCTGTCGGCGGAGGAAGCGCAAAAACTCAAAGTGATCGAGCTGGTCGCGCGCGACGTCAAGGACCTGCTCGCTCAACTGCACGGCAGGAAAGTGACGGTGCAGGGTGTCGAGCGCACGCTGGACACCTCGAACGCGGAGACGATCGAGATCGAGCCGGACTGGCGCAGCCGGTTGCTCGCGGTGATCACCGATCCGAGCGTCGCGCTGATCCTGATGATGATCGGCCTCTACGGCATGCTGTTCGAGTTTTCCAACCCCGGGTTCGTGCTGCCCGGCGTGGTCGGCGCGATCTGCCTGCTGCTCGCGCTGTTTGCGTTTCATCTGCTGCCGATCAACTATGCCGGACTCGGCCTGATTTTGCTCGGGATTGCGTTTTTGGTTGCGGAGGCGTTCCTGCCGAGTTTCGGCGCGCTCGGCATCGGCGGGGTGGTGGCGCTGGTCATTGGCGCAGTGATACTGATTGACCCGGAAGCCGCGCCCGGCTACTCGATTCCGCTGCCGTTCGTCGCGGCGCTGGCGGCGGTGAGCGGAGCGATCGTGTTCTTTATCGTGACGTTGGCGCTGAAGGCGCGCCGGCGCCCGGTGGTGAGCGGCCGCGAAGAGATCGTCGGCGCCCACGGTGAAGCGCTCGAGAATTTCGCGGAAGAGGGCTGGGTGCGGGTGCATAGCGAGAACTGGCGCGCCCGCAGCGCCGCGCCGCTTAGCGGTGGGCAACGGATCCGCGTCACCCGCATCGACGCGCTCACGCTGAGCGTGGAACCGGAACAATCTGAAGGAGGCACATCATGATCTGGGACATCGGCATTGGTGGCGGCATCCTCGTACTGGTCGTTATCCTGGTAATCGCCTCGTTGCGCATCCTGCGCGAATACGAGCGCGGGGTGGTGTTCATGCTGGGCCGCTTCTGGAAGGTCAAGGGCCCGGGCCTGATCCTGATCATCCCCGGTATCCAGCAAATGGTGCGCGTGGGTCTGCGCACGGTGGTGATGGACGTGCCGAGCCAGGACGTGGTGTCGCGCGACAACGTCTCGGTGAAGGTCAACGCGGTGCTGTATTTCCGCGTGATCGATCCGCAGAAGGCGATCATCCAGGTGGAGAATTATCTGGAAGCGACCAACCAGCTGGCGCAGACCACGCTGCGCGCCGTGCTCGGCAAGCACGAGCTCGATGAAATGCTGGCGGAACGCGACAAGCTCAACCTCGACATCCAGAAAATCCTCGACAGCCAGACCGACGCCTGGGGCATCAAGGTGGCCACCGTCGAGATCAAGCACGTCGACATCGACCCGTCGATGGTGCGCGCGATCGCCCAGCAGGCTGAAGCGGAACGCACCCGGCGCGCCAAGGTGATCCACGCCGAGGGCGAATTGCAGGCCTCGGAAAAACTGCTGCAGGCCGCGCAGATACTGGCGCGGCAGCCGCAGGCGATGCAGTTGCGCTACCTGCAGACGCTGGGCAGCATCGCGGGCGACAAAAGTTCGACCATCGTGTTCCCGGTGCCCATGGATTTGCTGTCACTGCTGCTCGACGTGCTGCAGAAAAACAAAGCGGGCGGCGCGGGCTGATCAAGGAGATTTCGTCCGCGCATCACGCGCCTTGCTCGTTCGATGCCGCAGCAGGGCGGCCATGACTTCGGAACTTCGATATGCGCCTATCTTTGCGTTTCATTATTCCGCTCGCCGCCGTACTCGGGGCAATCGCGTACGGCGTCATACCGCTGGTTGATCAGCTCACGCTCAAATGGTTCGTGCGCGATCTCGATATTCGCGCCGCGCTGATTACCAACGCCATACAAGAGCCGCTCGGCCAGTTGATTCAGGCAGGAACCCGGGTCAAAGTCCAGCGCTACCTGAACCGCATCATCCAGGACGAGCGGCTGTACGCGCTCGGCTTTTGCGATAACGGGCAGCGCCTGGCTTACAAGACCGAGGCGTTTCCCGACGCCGTCAAATGCCGGGCGCACGCTGATGATGGGGACGAAACCAGCCGCTTGCTGCAACTGGCGCGCGGGCCGGTGCACGTTACGAGCAAGCCGGTCGAAGCCGATACCGGCGGCTACGGCGCGCTGGTGGTGGTCCACGACATGAGCTTCGTGCAGCGGCGCAGCGAGGACACCAAGAAATACCTTTTCTACCTGTTTGCGGGGATTGCGGCGGTGGTGTCGCTGGTGACGGTGGCGATCGCCGAAATCAGCTGGCGCGGCTGGGTCGCGGGACTCAAGGCGTTGATCAGCGGCGAGGCGTTGCGCCGCTCGACGGCGCCGGTCCTGCGCTCGCCGGATTTGCGTCCGGTGGCCAAAGATCTGCAGGCGCTGATACGGGACATCGAGGCGGAGCGGCGAAGTCGCGACGAAAGCCAGATCAGTTGGGCGCCCGAGACCTTGCGCTCGATCCTGCGCGAGGAACTGAAGGGCGACGAAATCATCATCGTGTCGAACCGCGAACCCTATATTCATGTCCGCAAAGGCGATGGCATCGAGTTGCAGCAGCCGGCGAGCGGGCTGGTGACCGCGCTGGAGCCCATCATGCGCGCTTGTTCGGGCACCTGGATCGCGCACGGCGGCGGCTCGGCCGATCGCGATACCGTCGATAGTCGCGATCATTTGATGGTGCCGCCGGATGCGCCGGCCTATCGCTTGCGCCGCGTGTGGCTCACCCAGGAAGAGGAGGCCGGCTACTACTACGGATTCGCCAACGAGGGCCTGTGGCCGCTGTGCCACATTGCGCATACGCGGCCGGTGTTTCGCACCGCCGACTGGGACCATTATGTTCAGGTCAATCGCAAGTTCGCCGGCGTGGTAAAGCAGGAGGCCAAGACCGCGGACCCGATCATCCTGGTACAGGACTACCACCTGGCGCTGCTGCCCAAGATGATCCGCGAGCTGCTGCCCGCTGCCACCATAATCGCGTTCTGGCATATTCCGTGGCCCAACCCCGAAACGATCGGGATTTGCCCGTGGCGCGAGGCGCTACTGGAGGGGCTGCTCGGCAGCAGCATCCTCGGCTTCCACACCCAGTTTCATTGCAACAACTTCTTCGACACGGTGGACCGCTACCTGGAAGCGCGTGTCGATCGCGAGACATTCACGATTTCGTACGGCGGCGAATCGACCGTGGTCAGCCGCTACCCGATTTCCATCGAGTGGCCGCCGTCCGCGCTGGCGGCCCAGGAGCCGGTTGCGCAATGCCATGCGGCGGTGCGCGCAAGGAACGGCTTTCCGCCCGACGTGCTGCTCGGCGTGGGCGTGGACCGCCTCGATTACACCAAGGGCATACTCGAACGCTTCCTCGCTGTGGAGCGGCTGCTCGAGCTCGAGCCGGAATGGATCGGCAAGTTCATCTTCGTGCAGATCGCGGCGCCGTCGCGCTCGAGTATCGATGAATACCAGAATTTCGACGCACGGGTGCGGGCGCTCGCAAAGCGCATCAATCAGCGTTTCTCGAACCGGGGTTACGAGCCCATCTGCCTCAAGATCGAGCACCACGATGCGCGGCAGGTCTACGAATATTACCGCGCCGCCAATCTCTGCGTGGTGAGCAGCCTGCATGACGGCATGAACCTGGTGGCCAAGGAATACGTGGCCGCGCGCGACGATGAGCAGGGCGTGCTCATCCTGAGCCAGTTTACGGGCGCCTCCAAGGAACTGGCCGAGGCGCTGATCGTGAATCCGTACAACATCGACGAATGCGCGGCGGCGCTGCACTTCGCGCTGACCATGCCGCCGCAGGAACAGCGCCAGCGCATGCGCAGCATGCGCGGCTTGATCCAGGAGTTCAACGTTTACCGGTGGGCGGGCAGGATGCTGCTCGACGCGGCGCGCATGCGCCGCAGGCGCATGTTCAAGTACGCGCCGGATTTTTCGCCGGCCGCCAGAAAGCCGAACGCGTGATACGCGATACCAGCATGCTGAAGGTCCCGGTATTCGACCGGAACTGGTGTTTTTTTCTCGACATCGACGGCACGCTGATCGAATTTGCCGAGCGCCCGGATGACGTGCTGGCGGATGCCGGCATCAAGGCGACGCTGCGCCGGCTGCTCGGCGCCACCGCCGGTGCGGTCGCGCTGGTCAGCGGCCGCTCGCTCGGCGATATCGACCGGGTGTTCGCGCCGATGCGGTTTGCGGCGGCGGGCCAGCACGGGTTCGAGCGGCGCGATGGAGGCGGCAATCCGCACTTTCATTCTGCGCCGATAAACCGGCTGCAGAATGCGGCGGAAAAACTCGAGCGGCTGGTTGCGCAAAATCCGGATCTGGTTCTCGAGAATAAGGGTGTGTCGCTGGCGCTGCATTACCGGCTTGCGCCGCATCTGGCGGCGCTGGTGGACGGCGCGATGCGCGAACGGCTCGCGGAACTGGGCAACGGTTTTGAACTGCAACCGGGTACGCTGCTGATGGAGATCAAACCCATGGGAAAAAACAAAGGGACCGCGATCGCCGAATTCATGGAAGAACCGCCGTTCAGAGGCCGCACGCCGGTATTTATCGGCGACGATCTGACCGATGAATACGGATTTGCGTTCGTGAACGGCCGGCGCGGTCATTCGGTCAAGGTCGGAAGCGGGGCATCGGCTGCGCGCTGGCGCCTCGCGGACGCACCAGCCGTGCGCGCGTGGCTCGCGGCGTTTGCCGAACACTACTCCCCGCAGGTTCGTGCCTGAACTGTCATGACGACCATGAATGAACTCGCGCTGATCGGCAATTCCGGTATTGCGGCGCTGGTCAACGGCACCGGCGAAATCGTGTGGGCGTGTTTGCCGCGTTTCGATTCGGACGCGGTGTTCTGCTCGTTGCTCAAGCAGCGCACGGGCGGCGACGAATTCGGGTTTGCCGCCATAGATCTCATCGATGCGGAGCGTTCCGAGCAGGAGTATGTGGCCAACACCGCGATTCTGATCACGCGCGTTTACGATCGCCACGGCGGGGCGATCGAGATCATGGATTTCGCTCCGCGCTACCGGCAGTTCGGCCGCATGTACTGCCCGGTAATGCTGGTCAGGCGGGTGCGGAACATCGCCGGCAGTCCGCGCATCTGCGTGCGCGTGCGGCCGGCGTGCGATTACGGCGCACGCCGGCCGCAAATGACCTGGGGCAGCAATCATGTGCGCTACCTTACCCCCGAATTCGTGCTGCGCGTAACCACCGACTGCTCGGTCACGGCGATCGTCGAGGAGACCCCGTTTTTCCTGCGCGACACGATATCGATGGTGATGGGGCCGGACGAGACCGTGCCTGATTCGGTGCACGAGGTCAGCCGCCGCCACCTCGACGAGACTGCCGCATACTGGCGCGAATGGGTGCGTGCGCTTGCCATCCCGTTCGAGTGGCAGGCGGAAATTATCCGCGCCGTCATCACAATCAAGCTGAACGCGTACGACGACACCGGGGCGATCATCGCCGCTGTCACGACGTCGATTCCGGAGGCCGCGGACACCAATCGCAACTGGGATTACCGCTATTGCTGGCTGCGTGATGCCTATATGGTGGTGAACGCGCTCAATCGCATGAGCGCGACCCGCACCATGGAGCGCTACCTTCGCTACATTATCAATATCGCCGGCGCGAGTGCTGATCACCATCTGCAGCCTGTATACCGGATCAACGGGCGTGCCGACATCGAGGAGAGCGAGGTGCCGTCGCTGCCGGGCTATCGCGGCATGGGCCCGGTGCGAGTGGGCAACCAGGCCTATCGGCAGGCGCAGAATGACGTGTATGGTTCCGCAATACTGGCGGCGACGCACGTATTTTTCGACAAGCGGTTAATACGTCCCGGCGATGCGGCACTGTTCCATCACCTGGAAGGACTCGGAGTGCAGGCGCTGCGCGCGTACGACCGCCCCGATGCAGGTCTGTGGGAGTTGCGGGGCATGGCCAGGGTGCACACGCATTCGGCGGTGATGTGCTGGGCTGCGTGCGACCGTCTTGCCAAGATTGCGGTGCGGCTCGAGTTAGCTGATCGCGCGCGCGAGTGGCGCGAGCACGCCGGCAGAATTCACCGCGTGATATGCGAGCGCGCCTGGAACGCGCGCCGCGGCAGCTTTGTCTCCGCCTTCGACGGCAACTCGTTGGACGCAAGCCTGCTGCTGATGCACGAACTCGGGTTTCTCAAGCCCGAAGACCCGCGCTTTGTGGCGACGGTAGAGGCGGTCGAGCGCGAACTGCGGCGCGGCGACTTCGTTTACCGCTACACCGAAGCCGACGATTTCGGCGTGCCGGACAACGCATTTCTGGTCTGCACGTTCTGGTATATCGATGCGCTGGCCGCGATCGGACGGCGTGAGGAAGCACGCGAGCTGTTTGGCAAAATGCTCGCCTGCCGCAATCGCCACGGCCTGCTCTCCGAGCACATCGATCCACGCACCCGGGAACTGTGGGGCAATTTCCCGCAGACCTACAGCATGGTCGGCCTGATCATTTCGGGCATGCGCTTGTCGATACCCTGGGACCAGGGATACTGATGCGCATCGGCATTGATCTCGGCGGCACCAAGACCGAGATCGCGGTGTTCGACGACGGGCGGCGCGAGGTGTTGCGCCGCCGCGAACCGACGCCGAAGACCGATTACGCGTCCGCCATCGAATTCCTGGCTGCTCTCGTGCGCGCCGCCGAGCGCGCCGCCGGCGCCACGTGCAGCGTCGGTATTGGCGCCCCTGGCGCAATCGACGCGGCGACGGGCTTGCTCAAGAACGCGTATGGGGTGCCCTATAACGGCAAGCCGTTTTCATACGATCTCGGTACTGCGCTCGCGCGCGAAGTGCGGGTTGAAAATGACGCCAATTGTTTTGCGCTTTCGGAAGCCACCGACGGCGCCGGCCGTGGCGCCAACGTTGTATTTGGCGCGATCCTCGGCACCGGAGTCGGCGGCGGCATCGTCGTCAATGGAAGAATTCTGCGCGGCGCCAACGCGATTGCCGGCGAGTGGGGGCACAATGCGCTGCCATGGCCGGCGGCGGGCGAATATCCGGGCGGGCATTGCTCCTGCGGGCGGCGTGATTGCATCGAGGCCTTCCTGTCGGGGCCGGCGCTCGCGCATGATTATCAGCGGGCATCCGGCGGCGCGCGTACTCCGGTTGAGATCGTGGCGGGCGCGCAGGGCGGTGACCCCGGGTGCGAAGCAGCGCTGTCGCGCTACGAGGAACGGCTCGCCCGGTCGCTTGCGCTGGTGATCAATTTGCTGGATCCGGACGTGATCGTGCTCGGCGGCGGCATGTCGAACGTCGAGCGCCTCTACCGCAAGGTGCCCGGGTTTTGGGGCGAGCAGGTGTACTCGGAGAGCGTGGTAACGCGGTTGGCGCCAGGCGTACATGGAGATTCGAGCGGCGTGCGCGGCGCCGCCTGGCTGTGGTGAGCGTTGAATGCGAAGGTGACCGGCCACGCAGTATCATGCCGGCCGGATTTGACCGGGACCGATAAACAAACGCGTCATGCGGATTCAGAGCGATAGAATCGCGGCGTTTAATTCCAGGGAGACTTCATGATCGCCCCCGCCCGCTAAGTCCGCCGCGGCCGGCAGGCCAGTCGCCTGCCAGTTGCGGGGTGGGCATGACGCCGTGCGGGAAGTCGGGCCTATCTGCGCGATGGCCGGCAGGCTGCTCAAAAGTAGTCTCGCGTAAGCTTGCCGTAAGCGTAAGCATTACCGGCTAATATTTCATATTCTGAACGCGGGATTTCACAAAGCGGGAACAGGCTTGATTTTGGCCTGCCGTGGGTATACGATAGCCGGCCTGTCGCAAGGCGTCGCACCGTATAAAATACTGATAAGAGAGCAATATTACATCCGCCTTGTAACGAGTCCGTCCGTAGTTAAACCACTATTTAAACCACTATTCCAATCTAGGAGGTCACCATGAGTCAAAAAGACCTGAAGAAAAATACGCAGGCCAAGCCTGACGTATCATCGCGCCGCAAGTTTCTGACCGGCGCCGCTGCCGCGACCACCGGCGCCGCAATTGCCGGATTCCCGATGATCTCGGTAGCCCAGTCTCCCATCGTCCTCAAGATGCAGGGCGCGTGGGGCGCGAAGGACATCTTCAACGAGATGGCCGAGCAGTACGTCAAGCGCGTCAACGAAATGGCCGGCGGCCGCCTGCGTATCGACTACCTGGTCGCCGGCGCGGTCGTGAAGCCCTTCGAGGTGATGGACGCGACGAGCAAGGGCGTGCTGGACGGCGCACACTCGGTGCCTGTTTACTGGTACGGCAAGCATAAGGCGGCGTCGCTCTTCGGCACGGGACCGGTGTTCGGCAACGACGCGCACCACACGATTGCTTGGTTCTACGAGGGCGGCGGGCAGGCGCTCTACAACGAACTGGTGCAGAAGACCCTGGGACTCAATGTGGTCGGCTTCCTGGTCTTCCCGATGCCGACCCAGCCGTTCGGCTGGTTCAAGAAGCCGATCAAGACCGCGGCGGAGCTGAAGGGCCTCAAGTATCGCACCGTGGGCCTCGCGGCCGACCTGTTCCAGGAAATGGGCGCCAAGGTGACGCAGTTGCCGGGCGGCGAGATCGTGCCGGCGCTCGAGCGCGGCGTGATCGACGCCTTCGAGTTCAACAACCCGACTTCCGACATGCGGTTCGGCGCGCAGGATGTCATCAAGAACTACATGATGGGCAGCTACCACCAGGCGTCCGAAAGCTTCGAGATCGTCTTCAACAAGACGAAGTTCGACGGGTTGTCCCCCGACCTAAGGGCGATCCTCAGGTACGGCGTTGAGGCAGCGAACTCGGCGAACTTCTGGCTCGCGATGGAGAACTACTCCCGCGACCTCCAGATCCTGAAAGACAAGCACAAGGTCAACGTGATCCGCACGCCGGACAGCATCATGCTCGAGCAGCTCAAGGCCTGGGACAAGCTGTCGGCAAAGCTGAGCGAGGACCCGATCAACAAGAGGATCATCGATTCCCAGCGGGCGTGGTTCCAACGCGTCGTTTACTACGAGCAGCTCAACGCCGCCAACTATAAGCTCGCCTACGAGCACGTGTACAAGACCAAGTTGGGCTGATCGTCCCGAAGTTTCACGGTTTTTCGGATCATGGGGCGGCACCGCGAGGTACCGCTCCATTTTTGTTGTTCCTGAAATTGATCTGTGAGCATAGAAATGATCAATCGCTTCATCTACGGCGTGGACCTGCTAAGCCGCACGGTCGGGCACGCGTTCGCCTGGTGCCTCGTGATCCTCACCTTCGGCACCTCGTACGAGGTGTTCGTGCGCTACGTGCTGAACAACCCGACGAGCTGGGCGTTCGACTTCAGCTACACCATGTACGGCGCGATGTTCTTCATGGCCGGCGCCTACACGCTCTCGCGCGGCGCGCACGTCCGGGCCGACATGTTCTATCGCCTGTGGCAGCCGCGGACGCAGGCGCGCGTGGAGCTCGTGCTCTACATCCTGTTTTTCTTTCCCGGCATTCTCGCGCTCGTGATCTCGGGGTGGGGCTACGGGTTTGAGTCGATGCGGATCCGCGAGGTGAGCGTGAACAGCCCGGCGGGCGTGCCGATCTGGCCGCTCAAGATGCTGATTCCGCTCGGCGCGGGACTGCTCGCGTTGCAGGGCGTGGCCGAGGTCCTGCGCTGCATCCTGTGCCTGCGGGACAAGCGCTGGCCGCAGCGGCTGCACGACGTCGAGGAGCTCGAGAATCAGATCCTCGCGGAGCATGCGAAGAAGGCCGAGGCGCAGGGAACGCAGGAAGGAGCCGCGCGATGATCGATCCGGGAATCGTTGCCCTGGTGATGCTGGGGATCCTGGTCTTCGCGATCATGATCGGGTACCCGGTCGCCTTCACGCTGATGGCGCTGGGCGTGGGGTTCGGCTACTACGCGTACTTCCAGCCGCACCAGGCGTTCTTCGACAACCGCGTGTTCTACCTCCTCACGCAGAACACCTTCACCGTCATGAACAACGACGTGCTGGTGGCGGTCCCGCTGTTTCTGCTGATGGGCTACCTCGTCGAGCGCTCCAACCTCCTCGACAAACTGTTCTTCAGCCTGCAGCTCGCGCTCAAGCGCGTACCCGCCTCGCTTGCAGTGGCGACGCTCCTCACGTGCGCGCTGTTCGCAACCGCCACCGGGATCGTCGGCGCGGTCGTGACCTTGATGGGCCTGCTTGCTTTTCCCCAGATGCTCAAGGCCGGCTATGACGTCAAACTCGCATCGGGAGTGATCTGTGCCGGCGGCTGCCTGGGTATCCTGATCCCGCCTTCGGTCATGCTGATCGTCTACGCGGCGATGGCCGGCATGTCGGTGGTCCAGCTCTACGCTGCCGCGATCATTCCCGGCTTCATGCTCGCCGGCATGTATTGCGTGTACGTCATGGTCCTGGCGGTTTTCAAGCCTCATCTTGCGCCACCGCTGCCCAAAGAGCAGGGCAATGTGCCCGTTGCCCAAGTGATTGTGATGCTGTTAAAGTCGTTCGTCCCGCTCGCGGTCATGATCCTCGCCGTGCTCGGAGCGATCATGTTCGGCCTCGCCACTCCGACCGAAGCGTCGGCGCTCGGCGCGCTCGGCGCGATGGTGCTGGCGGCCGCCTACCGCGCGCTCACTTGGGGCCGGCTCAAGGAATCGGTGTATCTCACGGCGAGAACCGCGGCCATGGTGTGCTTCCTTTTCGTCGGCTCGGCGACCTTCGCCGGCGTCTTCGGCTACCTCGGCGGCCAAAGCATCATCGAGAAATTCGTGCTCGGCCTCAATCTGAGCCCGATCACGTTCCTCCTCATGGCGCAGGTCATCATCTTCCTGCTCGGCTGGCCGCTCGAATGGACCGAGATCATCATCATCTTCGTGCCGATCTTCCTGCCGCTGCTGCCGCATTTCGGCATCGACCCGCTGTTGTTCGGCCTCCTGGTGGCCTTGAACCTCCAGACCGCGTTTCTTTCCCCGCCGATGGCGATGGCTTGCTACTACCTGAAGGGCATCGCGCCGAAGCACGTACTGTTGACGCAGATCTTCAGCGGCTGCATGCCGTTCCTGTACATCGTGCTTTTGTCCATGCTGGTCGTGTACGTGTTCCCCGGCGTCGCCTTGTGGCTGCCGCGCGCGATCTACGGCTCCTGACCGGATGGATGTCCTGCAACTCAACTGGTTCTCGGCGGTGGACGCGGCGCGCGCGATCCGCGACGGTGAGATCGGCTTGGAGCAACTGGTCGAGGCGTGCCTCGCTCGCGTACGCGAGATGGAACCAGCCGTGCAGGCCTGGGCGTTTCTCGACCCGGAGCATGCGCTCGCCCAGGCCCGGACTTTCGACGAACAGCGGCGCGAAGGCCGGCCGCTCGGCCCGCTGCACGGCGTGCCGGTCGGGGTCAAGGACATCTTCGACACCGCCGACATGCCGACCGAAGACGGCACGGTGCTGCACGCCGGGCGCACGCCCGCATGGGACGCAGCCGCCGTCGCGCGGCTGCGCGCCGCCGGCGCGGTGATCATGGGCAAGACGGTCACCACCGAGCTCGCCACCTACGCCCCGGGCAAGACCCGCAATCCGCACAACACCGAGCACACGCCGGGCGGCTCCTCGAGCGGCTCGGCGGCCGCGGTCGCGTGCGGAATGGTGCCGGTGGCGCTGGGCTCGCAGACCAACGGCTCGGTGATCCGTCCGGCTTCCTACTGCGGGGTCTACGGCTTCAAGCCGACCCACGGCCTGATTTCCCGTCACGGGGTTCTCAAGCTCTCGCGCACGCTTGACCACGTCGGCGTGTTCGCACGCACCATCGAGGACATCGCGCTCGCCTGCGAAGAGCTCGTGGGATTCGACGAACGGGACCCGGATACGCGCATGCGCGCGCGGACCCCGTTTCTGCGGATCGCCGCGGAGGAACCGCCCGTTCCGCCGCGGTTTGCGTTTGTGAAGACGCCGCTTTGGGACCGCACCGAGCCGGACACGCGCGAGGCGTTCGGTGAGCTCGTCGCGCAACTCGGCGATCGCGTCGAGGAGTTCGTGCTGCCGGAAAGCGCCCGGGAGGCGCTCGAGTGGCATCGCACGATCATGGAAGCCGAGATGGCGGCCAGCCTCGTGGTCGAATACGAAAAAGGGCGCGACAAATTGAGTGATTCGCTGCGCGCGCAGCTCGAACGCGGCCGCAAGCACACCGCGTTCGATTACCAGGCGGCGCTCGCGCGCATCCCGCTGCTGATCGAGGGATTCGCGGAGCTGTTTGAGCGCTACGACGCGATCGTGACCCCGGCCACGGCCGGCACGGCCCCGCAGGGCCTTGCCTCCACGGGCGATCCCGCGTTCTGCACGCTCTGGACTCTGTGCGGCATGCCGGCGCTCAGCCTGCCGCTCATGCAGGGTGCAAACGGCCTGCCGCTCGGTCTCCAGCTCATCGGCCCGCGCCACGATGACGCGCGCCTCTTGCGCACCGCGCGCTGGCTCGCCACCCGCGTCGAAGCGAGCTGAAACGGGAACAGGAGCACGACATGGCATTCAAGATCTTTGCGGGTATCGTGGCGGTGGTGTTGTTCGTCGGTTTCGTCGTGCCGTACGTGCTGAAGATGAAGGACATCGCGCTCGGCGTCGTGGTGCTGATCGGCCTCGCGCTGATGGCGCGGGATCTCTGGGATACCTTCCACGAGAAGGACGAATAGTCTGGCACCGCGCGGCATCCTCCCCGGGGCCGCAATTGGTCTTCAAGCCGTTTCGGTTTATCTGGCGAAACAGCCTTCAACCCCTTCGATGGCGCTCTAATTGCGAAACGCGCTGTCGTAATATCCGGACTGAAGGTGGAAATCAGGGAGCGAAATGAAGCCGAAGATTCTGGTTACGCGCGAGGTATTTGACGAGACGCTCGATTACCTCGCGCAGCATTGCGAAGTCGAGTCGAACCAGCAGGATGTGCCGTTCGATCCCGAGACGCTCGCACAGCGTCTCAAGGACAAGGATGGCGTCATGTGCTGCCTGACCGACCGCATCGACGACAAGCTGCTCGCGNGCTGCCCGCGGCTCAAGGTGGCAGCCAACATTGCAGTTGGCTACAACAATATCGATTTGGCCGCCTGCACCGCACGCGGGGTGTTGGCGACCAACACGCCGGACGTGCTTACCGATACCACGGCCGATCTCGCATTCGCGCTNATGCTTGCCGCGGCGCGGCGCCTGACCGAGGCGGAAGCCTACGTCCGCGCGGGCCATTGGCAAGGCTGGCACCTCAAGCAGATGCTTGGTGTCGACGTGCATCATGCAACTCTCGGCATCATCGGCATGGGGCGCATCGGCCGCGTGATTGCCAGGCGCGCGCAGGGTTTCGAGATGCGCGTGATCTACCACGATCCGGTGCGGCTCGCCGCTGATCTCGAGCAAAAAATCAATGCCACCTATGCGAGCAAGGACGAGTTACTGGCGCAGGCTGATTTTGTCATCCTGCAAATGCCGTATATGCCGCAGACCCATCACCTGATCGGCGCGGCGGAACTGAAGAAGATGAAGCCCAGCGCGATCCTGATCAATTCGACGCGCGGCGGCATCGTCGACGACGCGGCGTTGATCCGTGCTCTGAAAGACGGCACGATACGCGCCGCCGGCCTCGATACGTTCGAGGGCGAGCCGAAGATCAATCCGGGGTTTCTCGCGCTGAAAAACGTGGTGCTCGCGCCGCATGTCGGCAGCTCAACCGAGGCAACGCGCCGTGCGATGGCGATGACGGCCGCAAAAAACGCCGTTGCGGTTCTGACCGGCGGCACGCCGCCGAATTTGCTAAACCCCGAAGCCAAAGCCAAAAATTAGCCGCCAGAACGGCGGGCATTTGGAGCGCAAATGATGACGGCGCAACCACGACTTGGTTTCATCGGCCTTGGCGCAATGGGACGGCCGATGGCGCTCAATCTGATGAAGCACGGATATCAGATGGGGGTTTATGCGCGGCAGCCGCAGTCCGCTGCACCGCTCATTGCCGCGGGAGCAGCGGTTTACAAAACACCGGCGGAATTGGCTGCGGCGTGTGAGGTGGTGTTTACCGTCGTTACCGCTTCGAGCGATTTCGAGCAGGTGGCGCTGGACGAGTATGGCATCATCCACGGTGCGCGGGCCGGCAGCGTGGTGGTCGACATGGAAACGATTTCTCCGCTCGTGGTGCGCCGTGTCGCGCAGGCGCTTGCCGCCAGGGGCATCGATATGCTCGATGCCCCGGTGTCGGGCGGACCGATGGGCGCGCAGAGCGCGTCGCTGGCCATCATGGTCGGCGGCAAACCGCAGGTATTCGAGCGCATCAAGCCGTTGTTAGAGTGCCTCGGAAAAACCATAGTGCACATGGGCGACCATGGCGCCGGGCAGGTAACGAAGGCGTGCAACCAGCTGGCATTGAGCGTCACGGCACAGGGAGCCGCCGAGGCACTGGCGCTGGCGCGGCGCTGCGGACTCGACCCTGCCCGCGTGCATGAGGTATTGATGGGAGGATTTGCCGCCAGCCGCGTGCTCGATCTGTTCGGCAAGCGCATGGTCGAGCGCAGATTTGGCCCCGGCATCGACGCGCGCTTCTATCACAAGGACGTTGCCATCGCGCTCGAACTGGCGCAGGACGCGGGCCTGCCGCTGCCGGCCGCCGCCATTGTCAAACAGCAGCTCAACGCGCTGATGGGCGCTGGCGAGGGCACCGCGGATTTCTCGGTACTGATCCGCGTGCTCGAAAGGGCGGCGGGAACGCAGGCATGAGCCAAACTTCGACCGGCCCGGTACCGGCAGGCATCGGGTCCGGACGCGCCGCCCATGCTTGCCTTCCAGTGCCATTGGACTAAACTTGAAAAAAACTCCAAGACGCGTGTAACCGGGGGAAAACGATGAAAACGCTCAAGCAGTTGCTGGAGTCCAAACCGCACGGCATTCTCTCAATCGCGCCTGATGCGCTGGTGATCGACGCGCTCAAATTGATGGCGGAGAAAAACGTCGGCGCGCTGCTGGTGATGGATGCCGGCCGGCTGGTCGGAATCATGACCGAACGCGACTATGCGCGCAAGGTAGCTCTCAAGGGCAAATCATCGCTCGACATTCCGGTGCGGGAGATAATGACAGCCAAGGTCCTGTGCGTGCATCCGGATCAAAGCGTGGAGGAATGCCTGGGGATGATGACCGAAATACGCGTGCGCCACCTGCCGGTGAGCGAGCACGACCGGGTGCTGGGCGTGCTGTCGATCGGCGATCTGGTCAAGGAAACCATTTCCGAGCAGGAGTTCATGATCAAGCAACTCGAGTCCTACATCCACCACTGAGCTATGCAATTCGGCGCGATCATCATCGGCGATGAAATCATGTCCGGCAAGCGCCAGGACAAGCACATGGCGCAGGTGATCGCGACGCTCGGCGCGCGCGGGCTCGATCTGGCGTGGTGCCAGTATCTCGCCGATGAGCCGGGCCTGCTCACCGCGACGCTCAGGCGTACGCTGGCCACGGACGATGTCGTGTTCAGCTTCGGCGGCATCGGCGCGACGCCCGACGACCATACGCGGCAATGCGCGGCAGATGCGGCCGGCGTGACCCTGCACCTGCATCCGGATGCCGAGATCGAGATTCGCGCCCGATTCGGCGCCGATATCACGCCCCAGCGCCTGATGATGGGAGAATTTCCGCGCGGCAGCCGCATTATTCCAAACCCATACAACCGCATTCCCGGCTTCAGCCTGCGGCATCATCATTTCCTGCCCGGATTCCCGCAAATGGCGTGGCCGATGATGGCTTGGGTGCTCGATAACTGGTATGCAGAACTGCATGCGGCGGGACGCACCGCGGAGAGCGCGATCATCGTGCGCGGCGCGGGCGAAAGCCAACTAATCGAATTGATGCAGGCGTGCCTGGCAAACTTTCCCGGCATCAAGGTGTTCAGCCTGCCGCACATGAGCGAGGCCGACCGTTATATCGAACTCGGCGTGCGCGGCGATGCGGAGCGGATTGCTGCGGCGATCGCCGTACTCAAGAACGGCGTTTCCGGACTCGGCTTTACGTGGTCGGAGGCGGGCGGCGGAGAGCCGGTGCGTGGATAGACTGCCGCGCCGGTTGCCTCGGATTGCCGTCAATCGGGTTGGGCAGCGCCAGGAATAAGATTATGGCTGACACACTCTTCGCCAAAATCATCAACCGGCAGATCCCGGCCGATATCGTTTACGAGGACGATTTGTGTCTCGCTTTCAGGGACATCAGTCCGCAGGCGCCGGTGCACCTGTTGCTGGTGCCGAAGAAGCCGCTGGACAGGCTGTCAAACGCCGGTCCGGAGGATCAGGCGCTGCTGGGTCATTTGCTGCTCGCTGCGGGAAAAATCGCGCGTCAGCTCAAAATCGACAACGCGTTCCGTCTGGTCGTCAACAACGGTGCGGAAAGCGGGCAGTCGGTGTTCCACCTGCACCTGCACCTACTCGCGGGCCGCCCGTTCAACTGGCCGCCCGGCTAGCGCGCCTGTCCGGCCGGAACCGGATGTGCGCGGCGCAGGATCTCCGCTCGCTATTTCTTGTTGTAGAGTTCGCCTTCGTTCTTACGCTGAATTTCGGCGAGATCCATGTTTTCAACGAATGCGTGGGGATAAACGAAGCCGGCGGTAAGAATGCAGATCACAATGCGGCCAAAGCGGGCTAGCCATGCGGCGAGCGAAATTTGTTTTTTAGCCGGCGATCCGGCGGGATTATGCTCAGTCATATCGATCTCCTGGTTATGACCACAATATACGCTTCGTGGCGAAAAAAAACCTAGTCTGCGCCTTTTTGGCTTTCGACTGGCTTACGTTGGAATAAATAGGGGCTGGGGGTCAAAACACCCGGTAAGGCGGGGCCTCCGCACGAACTTCACGCGCGCGACGTTGCCCCGCGCGCCCGTTAGAGCAGGCGGGCCGGGGGGGTCAGGGGGCAGCGTCGTGCGTGCGCTGCGCGATATCCGCCACCGGGAAAAAGCACAACAGCATGAGCGGCGTGTCACCCGTATTGCGGGTGACGTGCTTTTCACCGGGGGGAATCAGGATGGCGTCGCCGGCTGCGAGCGGATATTTGCCGCTGTCGGCTTCGGTGCAGCCCGCGCCCGACAGCACGTAAATGCACTCCTCGAATCCTTTGTGGAAATGCGGCCCGCGCAGCGGTTCGCCGGGCCGCGGCACCGGAATTTCCACCAGGCGCAGCGTTACCGCCTGCGCCCCTTTCTCGCCGGACACGATTTCGAGCGATTTGCGCCCGGCGAGCCCGAGTTGCCTGGCGGCGGCCTGTGTCAGTACGCGTGCCATCAGCTTGCCACTTTCAGATGCTTGATTTCGGCGGTGCCGCCCTGTGCCTCGTCGAGCATGCGGAAGATGTCAGCCGTTTCCCTGGCGATCGCATCCGCAATGCCATTCAGCATGCGCGCGCCCTTGTCGATCGTCGCATGCTCGGGCGCGCCATACCAGCCGCTCGGCGCGATGGTTCGAATGTCGGTCAGCACCGGCTGATAGGAGCGCGTGCGGCGCAATTTGTCCCACTTGCGGCCGTGCGCGTGATCGGACGAGCCCTCGATGCGGTCGAGGTGGACCAAGTCGGGGCGGCAGGCGAGTACCGCAAGGGCCTCGATCTCGCCGCCGTGCGTGAGTCCGCCGCAATCGTGGCCGTAGAGTTCAGTTGCGACATAGCACGCCTGAACCGTCACCACCGTCATGCCGTGCTCGCGGTGCAGCGCTTCGGATGCGATCGCAAGCGACGGAATATTGCCTTCGTGCCAGTTAAGCAGCAGCAGGTAGCGCGCGCCGTGCCGCGCGGTGGAAGCGGCGGTTTCGGTGACGACGCGGATATACGTATCAGGCGTCAGCGTGATGGTGCCTTCGAACGGCATGTGCATCGGCGTCACACCGAACGGTGTCGCCGGCAAAAGCAACCCGTCCATGCGCTCGGCAACGGCGTGACCGATCGCCTGACTGGCAAAAATGTCGGTGCCGGTGGGCAGATGCGGCCCGTGCTGTTCGACGCTGCCGGCGGGCAGGATTACCAGCGGATTGTGCTTCAACTGCTGTGCGATCTCGGGCTGGGTGAGATCGATGAAATGGCGGCTTGGCAGCATGGGGTTGCTCCTTGGGGGCTGGCCCGAAATTCAGATTCCTGCCCTGGTTTCGTTGATGATATCAGCGAGTTTCACATATTGCCCGTGCCGGTCGATCGAGCGCAACGCGGCGTATACCACCGCCAGCGAGGCATTGCCGTTATCGGCCGACAACTCAGGCTCCCTGCCGGTCGCGACCATGTCGGCGAACATGTCGAGCTCCGCGAGGAACATGTCGCTCGGCGGGACNTTGANCTGCTCGCGNCNGGCATAGCCGTCCTTGCCGCGCTGGATNTATAGCGTCGCGGATGAGTGCAGCTTATCGGGCGTGTCCCACGCGCCGAAGTCGATTTCATAGTGCATCAGCCCCTTGGAGCCGAACACGCGCACCGCGAATATTCCGGGTGAAGTCCAGCACGATCCGACGTAGCCCACTTTGCCGTCGGAGAAACGGATCAATGTCATCGATTGGTCGTCGACTTCGGCGCCGACCGGCGACAGTTTGGCCGCCATCGAGCTGACCTCGGCGATTGCGCCGCCGAGATAATGCAGCACGTCGAACTGGTGGATCGCAAGCTGCGACAGCGGACCGCCGGGCGCGCGGTCGCGGTACCAACGCCAGGTATCCGGCGTCAATTCAAGTGCGCGTTCGTTCGAAAAATTGGCTTCGATAAACGCAACGCGGCCGAGTTCGCCGGCGTCGATGCGTTTTCTGATTTCGCGCACGCCTCCCATCAGCCGCGCGCTGTGGCCGACCAGCACCCGCACGCCGTATTGCTGTTGCAGTGCTGCAATCCTGAGACCGTCCGCCAGCGTGTTGGCGATCGGCTTCTCGGTGTAAATGTGTTTTTTCGCGCGGGCGACCTGCTCGGCAACCGGCAGGTGCTGCTCGTTGGGTACCGTCAGTATGCAGCCCTGGATTTTCGGATCAGCCAGCATCGATTGCAGGTCTTCCACCGCCGGAATGCCGAATTCCCGGTTGAACGCGGCGCGTTTTTCCTCGGAGCGGCTGTAGGCCGCGACGATCTTAAGCCGGTTCGAGCCGGCGGCAGCGCGTGTTAGAACTCTGGCCCAGCGGCCGAGGCCGACGATGCCCACTGCGGCGGGGGGGGNGCTCATGGCGGAAAACCCTGCTGGATGAAAAAAGAAACGCGATTCTACACCGTAGCGCGCGGCGCAGCCGCGGAGGCGTCCGGTGCGACGGGCGAGCCGGTTACTCGACTTTCAGCTTGGCGATGCTGATCGCCTGGCTGAAGCGCGCGTATTCCTGCCCGATGAATTTGGTGAACTCCGCGGGCGCGCTGGTTACCGGTTCGCCGCCTTGTCGCTCTATCATTTCCCGCGTGGCCGGGTCGTTTATCACTTTCACGATTCCGGCGTGCAGCTTGTCGAGGATGGGTTTCGGCGTTGCCTTGGGCGCCATGACCCCGGCCCACCCGGTCGAGACGTAACCGGGAACGCCCGCTTCGATGACGGTCGGCAGTTCCGGCGTCAGCGGCGAGCGCTTCTCGCCACCGGTGGCCAGCGCACGCAATCGTCCCGCGCGCACGTGGCCAAGTACTGCGGGGCCGGGAGCGATGGTGAGTTGCGCTTCGTTGCCCATGACCGCGATCAGCGAGGCCCCGCCCTTATAGGGCACGTGCAGCACGTCGATTTCCGTCATGTGCGTAAACAGCACGCCTGCCAGATGGCTCTGGAACCCGGAGCCGGCGTTCGCCATATTGAGCTTGCCCGGGTTGGCTTTGGCGTAGGCAATCAGTTCCTTCACGCTTTTGAGCGGGAGGCCGGGATGGGTCACCAGCACATTCTGCGTGATCGCAAACAGCGAGATTTGCGCAAAGTCCCTGACCGGGTGGTAATTTAGCTTTTTGTAAATCTGGGGTGCGATCACCTGCACGCCGGTGGAGGTCGCCAACAGCGTGTAACCATCAGGCACCGCATGCGCGGCGATCTCGGCGCCGATGGTGCCGCCCGCGCCGCCGCGGTTATCGGTGACGAATTGCTGGCCTAGTTCGTCGCCCAATTTCGAGGCGAGCACCCGACTCAGGGTATCGACCGAGCTGCCGGTGGTTTGCGCGAGGACGAGGCGAACCGGGCGGTTGGGATAGTTTTTGGCGGCGTCCTGCGCGGCGGTCCAGGCCTGCGGCGCATGAGCTGCGGCTGCGATCGCGATCAGAAGCGCGGGTACCAAAGCGTGCGGCATGGCGATCCTCCTGAGTAGCGGGTGGTTGGTATCCGGGGGAGCCTACGACAGTTCGAGCCGACGCGCTATCCACGGCATCAATACGCGCTCGAAAATCTCGGCAGGCGGCCACGCGGGCGAACGGCCCATATGTCCGCCCTGCGGATTGACCCACGCCTGCTTGGCATCGCCGTGCTCGAGCAGCAAATACAGATCGGCAATCGGAATTTGCGAGTCACGGGCACCGTTCACCAGCAGCATGGGCGCGCAAGGTTGATCCAGCAGGCCGGACGCCAGCAGCGAATAGCGTTGCGCGCGCACCAGCAGGTCGTCGAGTCCGTCAGCACCGAACAGTTTTTCCTTGGCCGGCAGGTAATCGTACAGATATTCGCCGGTAGCGAGCGAGGCGCGCAGCCAGTCCGGTTGAAAGTAATAATGGATAGGACCACCGTGCATGATGCTGCCACGCAGCCGCGCGCGCTCGGTGTGCGCGAGCTTGGCGGCCCAGTAGCCGCTCCAGCTGCGGCCCTGCACCACCACGCGCGTGGCATCGACGTCGGCACGGGTGGTGAGGTAGTCGAGCAACGCGGAGAACACGCGGTCGCTGTCGGGCGCCGCGGCAATCGGGGACTCGCCGGTGCCGGGCAGATCGACTGTCAGCAAGCCGACGCCGCGTTGCAAATACTGATCGGCATGTGCTGCAAAATCCTCCTTGCGCGAATCAAGCCCGGCGATCGCGAACACCAGCGGCGCCGGCTTCAATCCGGCGGGTAGCCGCAGATAGGCGGTGATCTGCTTGCCTTCGAACGGAATTCGTACGGTTTCGAGCACGGGATCGATCAGTCGGCCGTAATGCCTGAAAGCCTCGAGCGCGCGGGCCCTGGCGTGTTCCTTTGCCGGTGAATTTTCGACCGGCCAGCGCGCGAAGTGGTGCAGGCGCCAGGCATGCCAGTAGTGCTCGCGCGCCTGCGCCGGTTTGCGGGCCTCGAGCGCCGCCGCTTGCGCAAAGTGCTGCTCGGCGACAACACTCCACGCGCCCGCCCATTGATCGCGGTTCAGGCTGTCGATGGCCGCCAGTGCCGCGCGCGCGTCCTCCGGTTTGATGCCGCCGAGCGGCGGACGGTTTTGATCGGCGCGCTGCTGTACTTCCTGCTTGAGTTGTTCCAGCGTGCGGCCGCCGCCGGGAACAAGGTCGGCGCCGGATTGAATTATCGGGTGAGTTTTCATCAGGGAAACGCGATGGATGGTTGATGACCGGATGAAGTGATTGAGCAATGCATCTGCCGGAATTATGCAACAGAAGCGCGTCCCGGCGCAGGCTTTGCACTCGTGTCACGACTCGGTTACCCTAGGGCATCATGCTCCGTTACGTTTTCGCGTTCCTGACCGCACTGCTGCTCTCCGCCTGCACCACGGCACCGCACGAGTATCCGGAGCTCGCGCCGCCGCGCGCGGTTGAGATCCATCCCATCCGCTCTGATCGTCCGGTCGTGGCGCTGGTGCTCGGTGGTGGCGGTTCACGTGGTTTTGCGCACATCGGTGTCATCAAGGTGCTTGAGGCGGAAGGCATCCAGCCCGCGATCGTGGTCGGCGTGAGCTCCGGTTCGGTGGTCGCCGCGCTTTATGCCGGAGGTTTTAATGCGGCCGCACTCGAGGCGATGGCTTTAGCGGTCGAAGACAGCGAGCTGCTCGACTTCACGCTGTTCGGGCCGGCACGGGTGGAGGGCGAAGCACTGCAGGATTACGTAAACCGCGCGCTCGGCAACCGCTCGATCGAAGCGCTTGAGCGGTCGTTCGCGGTGGTCGCCACGCAGCGCGCGTCCAACAGCATGACGATATTCAACCGCGGCAATACCGGGCTCGCGGTGCGCGCCTCGAGCAGCGTCCCGAACGTGTTCTGGCCGGTCATAATCGAGGGTACCGAGTATGTCGATGGCGGGCTCACCAGCCGCGTGCCGGTGCCGGTCGCCCGTCGCATGGGCGCCAACGTTGTTATCGCGGTCGATGTTTCCTGGCGTGGCTCGCGCGAAGTCGAAGCGGCCGATATCGCGATCCGGCCCGCGACACCGCGCACCCGCATGCTTGATTTTTCGGCCCGGCGCGAAGCGGTCGCGGCGGGAGAAGCCGCGGCGCGCGCCGCGATGCCGGAAATCCGCGACCGCATCGAGCGGGCCGAACTGATCAAGCGCCGGCGCGGGTTTAGCGCGGGCACGGGATAAATAGGGTCAGTGTAACTTTTCCGCATTGAAAGGACGCAAAAGGGGTCAGGTCTTGCCTATTGCCCGACCCCACGGAAATCTCGCCGAATGCCTCGTCTGCTACGCTTGGAATTTGAAGGCGCGGTCTACCCCGTGGCGTCGCGTGGGGATTGTCGCGCGAGAGGCAAAAGGCAAGACCTGATCCCATTCTCCGCGCGATGAGCCAATTTCCCCGGAAATGTGACACTGACCCTAATAGACACCAATCTACGACGTTAGATCCGGAACCCGCTTTGGTAATTCCGGCGCTCAACAATGCCAGACCTTTACTAACAACGTGTTCGGATCGTGCCAGCAGCAGTGCGGTTTGCGATGAGCGCGATGTCAACGCACAGCAGAACAAGGATCGTCTTTTGGTGGATTTTTATTCTGTGGACTGCCTGCGCGTTCGTGCTTTTAGCTACAGGGCTCTGGTCGTACTCCAGTGCAATGTCTGGTGAAACCCCAGTTATTCTCGGAGAGCAAAGAATGGTCGTGTATCTGGGGATGATCGTACTCGGGTTCCCAATAAATGTCTTCGTGCCGGGTTACCTAAGTGACCTGCTTAATCCCCTTGGCCATGAGTTGTTTAGCGTATCTCATGGCTCACCGATTCTTTTTATCAGGGACTGGGCGATCATGCTTGTGCTTGGATGGTTGCAATGGTTCATTGTTGTACCGGCGCTCGTTCGCTTGTTGATGCGGGGTCGGAAAAAAGCCGAAGACACAAAGTAGCTACAGATAAATGGGGCCGGGTTCACATTTAACCTATGTGTCGACGGACATTAACAGGAATCAAAGGAATCAAAGGGGCAAAGGTCGAATTGAATTAGAAGATTTTGATCGCAGAAAAATGAGGCCGAAGTCAATTTTCCAGATATTTGTTTTTGATTGTTTACCGCCTTAATGCGTTTCGGAAAAAACCGGGTGGCACAAATGATGAAAATATTGAGTAAGCTGACAAAAGGTATCTGGTTAACGGCCAGCCTTGTGTTCGCGCTCGTTCTGTGCCCGCAGGCGTTTGCCGATTCAGCGACATATGCCTATGACGCGCTAAATCGCCTGAGCCACGATTACCTACACCTACGATGCCGTGGGTAACCGTACCACGACAACCAGTTCCGGCGTCGTCACCGTTCCGGGGGCACCGACAGCCGTGTCGGAAGCCGCAGGCAATGAATCGATCACCATGAATTTCGGCGCGCCGGCGAGTGACGGTGGTGCGCCGATTACCGGGTATACGGTTAACTGCACGTCGTCCAATGGCGGTGCCGCGGGTTCGAATACCGGTGGCGCAGGCGCGACATCGATTGTGGTCATCGGGCTGACCAATGGCAAGACCTATAGCTGTGCGGTTGTGGCCAGCAACAGCGCGGGCACGGGCGCGTATGCGGTAAGCGCAGGCACGGTGACGCCAAATCCGTAACGCCGGAGGTAATGCTGACTGCGGGATAGGTGCGCTTGCGCACCGATTGCCGGATGGTGCGCAAGCGCACCCTTCTT
>JGI1357J11328_10000816_pt1 | contig 25086 bp, 25 predicted proteins | sample Subgrocontami54m_FD_11328 | JGI IMG/M metagenome (IMG submission 11328)
GATGGTTGAAGAAAAAAGTCTTGATCTTGTCGGGAAATTATCTGCGGATGGAGCTGTTTTGGGAAGATTTCGTTTAAAGGCAATTTCTCCTGATGATGGAAAGTATGGGAAATCCGGAGATCCTCTGAGACCTTATTTGAGCGCAGAGGCTGAATGGCGAACATGTGCTTTCGTTCAGAAAGTCTTACTTGAAACTCGATGGGATTTTGGCAAGGCTGAGGAAAAGCATGTTCGGGAAGTTGAAGCTGCGCTTGAGAAGATTGACCCCCTGAACATCGCTCTTTTAGAAGATAAAATTCGACATGATCAACTTGCGGTGATTGAAGAGATAGGAAGATATGTTTCTCTGGAGACGAAAGCTTTACTTCATCCTGGGACGACTTCTTATGATATCCTGGATACTGCACGATCTTTTCTCTTTCGAAATGCTTGGAAAGAGGTTATGCGGCCAAAGATTAAAGAGGTTATTTTGGGATTGAGCGGGGTTGCTGAACAGACGATGGACGTATTGCAGATTGGGAGGACGCATTTACAAAATACCTCTCCTGTTCCTTTTGGGGTTATCATTGCAGGGTATGCTGCTCGTTTAGCTGATCGTGTAGAACATTTGGATTATTGTTTTGGAAGGCTGAATGGGAAAATCAGCGGGATTGTTGGAACCGGCGCTGGTGTTGAGATGGTTATTGGAGAAGGTAAAGCTATTGAATTTGAGCGAGCTGTTCTAAGAAAACTAGGCTTGGAGTCTGATTATACTGCTACTCAGGTTGTGCAAAAAGAGAGATTAGCAGATGTTGGAAGTGGGCTTGTGACGCTAGCGCATGTGATTGGCGATTTTGCTGGAGATATTCGCCTTTTGTACTCGTCTGCGATTGGAGAGGTTACTTCGAGGGATAGTGCCCAGCTTCTCGGAGGGTCAAGTACGGATGCTGCTAAAGATAATCCTATCCATTGGGAAAACTTAGAGGGAAAAGTTCCTGTTATTGAAGGAGGAATGCGAGTTTTGTACGCAATGATTCAGACTGATTTTCAAAGAGATTTACGGAGTTCTGTTCAGGGAAGGTATCAACCGCAAGTAATGATGGCTGAAGAATATGAAATGAGTTTGCGAATGGAAAAAGCATTACAGCAATTATCTCTCAACCGAGATCGTTTAGAAGAAAATTTACTTGCTTTTAGAAGATTTCCCAGCGAGCCTATGGTGACGATCTTGAGAGGAGAGGGCTGGGTGCACTCCCAGTATGGAGAAGGTCATTATTTTGTCAAGAAAGCTTCTCAAACAGNTAAGAAAGAGCGTATTCCTCTTTTAGAGATTGCTCTTCGTGATGCTGAATTTCATGCAGTTTATGATAGATTGCCTTTGCACAAGAAAGACATTCTTTCTGGGAAATTGGAGTTGTACGTGGGGGATTCTAAAGAAAGAGCGAAGAGAAATCTTGAGTATGCGAGGAGTATTTAATCGAGTTTCTTAAGTTTTGAACCTTCGGGAGTATCAGCAACATGCCATCTAGCTCGTTCCAATTGAGTGCGCAGCTCATCAGCTCTTTTCCAATTTTTCTCTTTTCGCGCCTTTTCTCTTTCTGCTGCGAGAGCTGTGACTTTTTCTGGAATTTCTTCTCTTTCTAATGTGATAAAGTCGAGAAAAGTATTTATTTCTTGAATAAACTCCAGAACATTTTTTCCTGCCTTTCCCGCTGAATTTTGCTCTTTTATGAATTCGAAGAGCACTGCAAAAGCTTCTGGGGTATTAAAATCATCGTCTAAGGCTTGATAGAATTTTTCTTTGTACTGTTCAATTCTTTTTTTATCATTTTTATCATCGTAACTTTTATTGATGTTAAAGACAAAATCGTTAATTCTTTGAAGAGAGTTTTTAGCTGCTTCTAAAAGATTGTCGGTGAAATCAATGGGGCTTCTGTAATGACTGCTGATGAAAAAGAATCTGAGTACATCATAGCGGTAGGTTTGGATTGCATCTCTTGCTGTAATAAAATTTCCTTTACTTTTGCTCATTTTGACTTCACCCATATTGAGAAAAGCGGTGTGGAGCCAATATCGCACGAGAGGTTTTTTTCCTGAGATGGATTCCATTTGGGTTATTTCAGCTTCGTGATGAGGAAAGATAAGGTCCATAGCCCCCCCATGCACATCGTATTGAGGCCCGAAGAATTTTTCTGTGATTGCAGTGTCTTCAATGTGCCATCCTGGACGGCCTTTGCCTAATTCTGCTTCCCAAGCTGGCTCTCCGGGTTTTGAGAATTTCCAGAGACAGAAATCTCCTTTGTTTCTTTTTTGCTTGTTTTCGTCAATACGCGATATACCATCGTCTTTTTTGGTTTTTGTTCTTCCTGAAAGCTCTCCATATTCTTTGAATTTTTTCAAATCAAAATAATATCCGTCTTCTATTTTATAGGCGTAGCCTTTTTCTATAAGGCGTTTTACTTGAGAGATAATTTCCGGGATGTGATCGAAGGCTCGGGCAAACTGCGTGACTGCAGTATTGTGGAGGGATTGCATGTCTTCATAAAAAGCAAGTTCAAATTTCTTTGCAAGTTCTTGAGGAGTTATTTTTTGCTCTTTTGCTCTATTAATTATTTTATCATCAATGTCGGTAATGTTCATGAGATAGAAGACTTTGTATTCTCTTTGGCGAAGATATCTTACTATGGAATCGAATTGCGTGAATGTTTTTGCATTCCCGATATGGATGTAATCATATACCGTTGGTCCGCAGACAAACATATTAATGTCTTTCCCTTTAATAGGTTTGAAAACTTCTTTTTTTCTTGTGAGGGTGTTGTATAACTGTAATGGCATACGAAGAGAAAGAGGAGAAGGTTTTAAATGTTTTGGGTTAAACCTTGAAAAATAAAGAAAATAAAGAAAAATAAAGCAAAACTATTTGCTTCTTGCAACTTCATAGAGTGCGCGGAGTGCTGTGATAACTGCGCCTGGCGCTACAAAAAGAATGACTGCGCTGAGGAAGTTCTTCAGCCAGTTTCCGATTCCTACTGGGATGAGGCTGACATAGTTTTGCAATGCTCCTGCACTGACGATAAACACCAGTGCTGCGAGGAGAAATTGATGCACTTCTTCGTCGCCGATGTTGATGAGGCCGACAATGAGCCCAAGAACAATCAAGACCAGAGCCACTGTATTTGAAATAGAGAAAGCTGAGAGAATCAATGCAACGACCAAGCCGGCTACGAATGCCCACACTCCAATTTTTTCAATAGTTTTATCTTTCATGGTACCTCCTTATATTAATTTACTACGAGTTTAGTATATAAAATTATTGATTTCACTTTACTGCTCTTGAGAAGGATTACTTTAAAGATGTGGGGGGAGTAAATCCTTTTCCGGATCTTTTGGTAAAATTCCTGTGTGGAGATACTTATTTATTGGGTTATCCTTAGATTTATAAAGCAGTTTTTTCTTTTTCAGAGATGATTGAAAAAACTCTTATTCTGATGAAACCAGATGCTGTGCAAAGGGCAATTGTAGGGAGAATTCTTGAGAGATTTGAGAATGTAGGTCTGAAGATTGTCGGGATGAAAATGGTGCATGCTGATGAGAAATTAGCTAAAAAGCATTATGTTGTTGAGAATTTTATTAAGACTACTGTTCCTAAAACGAGGGAGGCATATGCGAAAAGAGGGATTGAGTTGAAAGAAAGTGATGTTGAGATTGCTACCCGGATTCAAAAGATGCTTGTGAATTTTTTAAGAGAGGGGCCTGTGATTGCGCTCGTTTTAGAAGGTCCGCATGCTGTTGAGGTTGTTAGGAAACTTGTTGGGGGGACAGAGCCGAGGACCGCTTTGCCTGGGACTATCAGAGGAGACTTTTTTATGGACTCGTATTTTGTTTCTGATTCGAAGAAAAGGCCGTTGAGGAATTTGATTCATGCTTCAGGGACCAAGGAAGAGGCTGACTATGAGGTTGCTTTGTGGTTTAAGAAAGAAGAGTTGTTTGATTGGGAAGGAATGCACGACAGGCATGTGAAATGATTGCTGATTGCCCAAGGGCGTATGCAATGCCGATGCAGACCATCGGGCTCTTTGCATATTCTCTGTTTATGCTTTGCTGACTTTAAATATTCCTGTTTACATAAAATTATTTATAGTTATGTATAGTTATGTAAATGTAAACGTAAACTATAGCTGTCGCTTTTACTGATTAGGACACGTTTCAAAAATCCCTAAGAATTAGATTCCTTTTGCCAATTCAAAGGGAAAAAACCACCCCACCAAATTGGACAAAAAGCACTTATGCCCCTACCGAACTGTGCATAGTTTTGGCATCCAGCAGAGATATTTTTTCTCGTCTCTGGAAAATGCCAAAATGGTGCAATGCCCCTGCCGAACTTCATACCATCTTGGCATCCAGCAGAGATGCGACATTTTGGATCAGTATTATTACTTAACAGCATCGGCGATTTATAAATCTTGTCGACCACTAAGCGGTGGAGACTCTATGATTTTTTGATAATTTCTTTTCGATTGATTGTAAGCACATTTCTATTTTATTGAAGTATGAACCTTCTCTTAGCTTTTGTCTACAAATCTCTGATAAATGGACATCTTTATCATGAGCTTGTTTTTTTAAATCTTCCAACAACTCAGTTTCAATCACAATGTGAATATGGGCGTTTTTCTTCATTATAAATTTCTTTTAATAATTTATTTTCTCTTTCAAAAATTTCGACTAGTTGCTTTAATTTGCTAATTATTAATTCTGGATCAATTTTTGGAATATCTTCAAAACGATTATCCATTTCTTGCCTCCTTTTTATTAAATTTAGTAGTCTCGTTGCCCCAGCAATCCCAACCCTTTACAGTTTCTCTCGCAAAAAGTTCAATTCTAGAAAGATTCCCTAATAACTCAACTATATTATCTCTTACTTTGTCAGGTTTTCTGCTGTGTTCACGTAGTGGAGAAAAGACCAATTGTCTTACCCTTTTTGATTTTCTCTTTAGTTTTCCACGAAAACCCATCAAACAGATTTCTGCGTTTGCTCGTGTCCAATTACCAAGTCCTAGAAAAGGTTTTCCATTTATTTTGTTCGTTTTTATCCAAACAAATGCAACGGTGACATAACGGAAACCCCAATGTTTTAGCGTTTCTGTAGCTTGAGGTAAGATTGGAAATGGAATCCAAAGAAATAATGCACAATTTTTTGCTGCTATTCTATCAATAGGAAAATTATAAATTCCTTCTATTGGAACAGTATCATAATGCTTGCTTACATCAGTTGAATATCGCCAAGGAGGGTCTGCATAAATAATATTGTATTTTTTATTAATATTCAGCTTCCAAAAATTCTTCGCTTGATTATCATGAATTTGTGAATTCATGGAGAAATAGTCTTTAGTTTATTTAAAAGAAATCGCCTAAAAATCTTATACAAATTATTGTATAAAAAATTATATAATTTTTTTCGGTCATTCTATTTAAAGAAATTCTTTTTTAGCAGGTCATGAAAAATTGCATCATCTGCAAACAGGAATTGACGGAAGATAACACAGAACTTTGCAAAAACTGCCTTCAATTCTACCAATGGAAATACGGCAAACGCTGGAAAAAGCAATTCCGAAATTCTAAGCAGATTTATGCAGATAACCTAAATTTACACAGGAGGAAAAAATGAAGAGACAATTGTTTACTGCCTTGAATTTTGCATTGATCTTAGCCCTTTTTGTAGCACCAGTTCTGGCTGCGGTTGATTTCAATAAACCGCCAACCGCAGAAGACCAAGCAACTTTTGACCAGATTCTTCAACCAGTTATGAAGATTTACAATCTGATCAAATATATAGCGACAGCAATTGCAGGACTTATTTTGCTTCTTGCTGGAATCAACTATATTCTAAGTGGTTCCGAGGCAGGTAAGCGAGAGAAAGCAAAGAGTATGGCAATGTACGTTATTATTGGCTTGGTCATTATTTGGGCAGCACCACTTGTGGTGAAGTTCATGGTAGGCTAAAATGAAAAGACAATTATTGCTAAGGTTGTTATTAGTGATGACTTTTGTATTAAAGATAGTCCTAGCAACAACCTTAGTGTCTTCTTTAAGTTGTGAAGACTTTAAGGGTCAAAAGTTAGAGGATTGTAATTATATCCTAGATAGCGACCTTAGCGATAACGAAAAAGAAGAATTAATTTATATTTTAGAAAAACAAAGCTATGATATTCCTGAAATTCCTCAAAATCAAGATATCTCTCTTGTTGGGCTTAGAATAACAACTGATAAGCAAAGCTACAAAATTGATGAGACGATCAATGTGGAGATATTCCCAAAGGATACACTCGTTGCCATTACTTATGGCGATATTACTAAATTTGTAAAAGATAAAATATTCTTTAAAGCTACAGAAGCAAATAGAATTCTTGCAAAATATCAAGGAGAAAAGTATGAAAGAGTTATCACCATAATTAAAATTGATCGTTTTATTTTTGCGTGGAAAGTTTTCCTGCTTTGCCTCATCAATTACTTTGTTTTTTCTTTCTTAACTAAATCGAGATGGGTAAAAAAATGGCTGAATGTGGACTCTTAAACCTTGCATCATGTATTCCCCAGAAATTCTTTGAATACTTAGTTGGTATTCTTAACACTCCTATTAAGCCTCTCGTTGCATTCACAAAGAATATGCTCTCAGAGCCAATTAATCTTCAATTATTTGTTAGTGTTTGGGCAATTATTATCTACACTATTTCAATGTTTTATGCCTTTCTTCTCATTTATTCTGGCTTTAACTTTATGATTTCTGGATATGATCCTGAAAAAAGAGAGCAAGCGAAAGTATGGTTAAGAAATGTAGTTATCATGATTATTCTAGTTCAAGCGTCTTTTTTTATGTATGAACTGGCTATAGAACTCTCCTCTGTTCTAACAACTGCAACATTAAGCCTTATAGATAATGAGTTTTTTCTTTTAACTTTTAACAATCTTGGGGATATCGGATTGGCTCTTATTTTTCTCATTGTTTACCTTGCGACACTTTTACTTACATCTCTTATTTTAATTATCAGATATGTTTTTGTTGCTATAGGTGTTGTTCTCTTTCCTATAGCTATTTTTCTTTATTTTATTCCAGTATTAAGACAATATGGCTCCTTAATCTTAAATTTTTTAGGTGTTTGTATTTTTGTAACCTTCTTTGATGCTATTATCCTTATTGGCTTCTCGAAACTTCTCAATGTTGGTGTTTTTGCCAATTTTAAGATTTTAGTGATGGTTGCTGCATTTCTTGTCATTAATCTAATCATGGCATTTCTTATGCTCTTTTCTATCGTTAAGGGAGCATTAAGCATTTATCAAAAGTTCAAACAATAAAGCATGGCATACGAAATACCGCAACAGCTTGAATATCAAGAGAAGATTATGTTCAACCTTACTATAAAGCAGTTAGGCTATCTTTTTCTTTTTGCACCTCAAGTTCTGATCATATTCTTTAAAACTACCCTTTCTATCTATTTGAAGGTTCTACTTTCATTAATTCCTTCAAGTCTTGCAATAGGATTTATCTTTCTTCATCTTGATACTCATCTGTTAAATTGGTATGCTTGGTTTAGATTTAGAAAGGCGGAAAATCCAGAGCAGATTCTTAGTTTTATAGGAGTTAAAGAAATAAAAGATAATACTATGATTATGAGAGATAAAAGAAAAGTTGCTATTCTCAAGGTATCTTCTCTCAATTTTTCTATAAAACCGCAGGCAACCCAAGAAACTATAACTCTTATGTTTCAAAAGTTTCTTAATTCTCTGGATTTTCCTGTTCAGATTATGATGAATACCGAGTCGCTTAATCTTCAAGATTATCTGGTAGAAACAGAAAAGAGAGTAGATAAAAAATTTGAGAAACTTTACTTAGAATACAAAGACAGTTTAGAAGATACTGTGGCACAAAATAAAGTCATGAATAGAAATTTCTATGTTGTTGTTCCTGAAAAAACTAATCTTGATATTCAAATACAAATATGCGAGAAGAAACTGAATGCTATCGGTTTGAAAAGTAAAAGGTTCGATAGCCTTGAAATTTTAAGGCTTTTAGAAAGTTTTTTCTGTCATGCAAAACGTATTGAAAATAACCCCTACTACCTCAAGATTAATGAAACCTTCAATAAAGTTATTGTTGCACATGGTTATCCTAGAAGCGTTGAATCTGGTTTTCTTGATCGTATTGTAAGTTGTTTAGGTAATTTTGATTTCTCTATCCATATCGAGCCATATCCTATTGAGACTATGATGATTAACCTTAACAAAGAGCTTCAAAAACAAAGTGCAGACCTTTATACTGCCAAGATGAAGGGTATTTACAATCCTAGCCTAGAAATTAAATATCATGATACAAAAACAGTTTTAGAAAACCTTCAGAAAGGTAAGGAAAAACTCTTTGATGTTAGCCTTTATATTAATTGCAGGGCTGAATCTAAAGAAGAACTGCATCTTCTATCAAAGAGGATAGAATCGGAACTTAATGCTCTTTTAATTATCCCGAAAACTCCACAATTTAGGATGGCACAGGGTTTTCTTTCCTGTGCACCTTTAGGAAAGAATAAACTAAAAATGACGAGAAATATCACCACTGAGGCTTTATCTGCATTTTTCCCCTTTACTTCATCATTCCTTGAAGTCGATAAAACAGGAGTTTGGTTGGGACTCAATAAAAATAATATTCCTATTATCAAAGACATTTTTAAGTTAAGCAATCCCAATGGTTTATGCTTAGCAAGTTCTGGATCAGGAAAGAGTTATATGGCAAAATTGCTTATTTCTAGGTATTTGCTGAATGGTGTAAAAGTAATGGTGATTGATCCACAGGGCGAATATAGAAATCTTGTGAAGAGATTTAATGGACAGCGTATTGATTTAAGCAGGACTTCTGAAACTATAATTAACCCTTTAGATTTAATGGAGCATGATTATCCAGAGAAAAGGCTTGCTCTTATGGATTTAATGCCAATCATGTTGGGAGACCTTACAGAACCGCAAAAATCATTTATTGATAAGGCATTAAATGAAGCGTATGAAGATTGTAAAATTACATCAGATAGACGATCTTGGAAGAATGAACCGCCTATTCTTGGAGATGTTTTGCATGCCTTACAGGATATCGAAAAGAAAGCTACTGCCATGGAAAAGCCTACGGTAAGGAGTCTTATCAACAGACTAAATCTCTATGTCAACGGAGTCTTTTCGTTTCTTAATCAGCAAACAAAAATGGATTTTAATAATAATTTAGTGTGTTTTGATATAGGAAGTATGCCAAAACAGATTAAGGCGGTTATGATGTTTCTCGTTCTTGATTACATTTATATGAAGATGAAAAAAGACCTTCATAGGAAATTATTGGTAATTGATGAGGCATGGTCTTTGATGAATAGGGCTGCAGATGCTTCCTACATCTTTGAAATTGTGAAGACATGTAGAAAGTTTAATCTCGCCCTCTTTTTAATTAATCAAGAGGTTGAAGGTATGCTTTCTTCAGAAGCTGGAAAGTCGGTTCTTGCTAATAGCTCCTATACGCTTCTTCTAAGGCAAAAACCTGCCGTAATAAAGAACATTCAAACAGTTTTTAATTTAAGTGATTCTGAAAGAACTACACTCCTGACTGCAAGTGCAGGGGAAGGAGTTTTGTTAATGGATGATGAACACTCTGAAATTAGAATCGTTGCATCAGAAGAGGAACATCAACTTATCACAACCAATCCTGATGAGATTTTAGAACAATCAAATACAGAGGAAGACCTTATCCATATCAAGTCTAAAAAATCCAATAAAAAAGAAGGTAATAAAATTGACAGAAATGCAAGAGTTCATTTGATGGAAAAATTGAGCGAAAGCGATATTACATACCTTCTTTCTCAAGGTTTCAAGAAGATCAAGCAAAAAGATATCTCTGATAAGAAGAAGAATTACCTAGTCAAACCTTATGAAAAAGAATCAGTTTATCACATGATTCTTATTTTTGAGATCGTTGAATATTTGAGAAAGTTTACATCCAACATACAAACTTATAGGACAACACAACCTGATATTGTTTTTGAGATTCATGGAAAAAAATATGCGATTGAAGTTGAGACTGGTAAAAATCAGGAATGGAATAAAAAAGGTTTGTCTGAGAAAATAAAATATCTCAAAAATAATTTTGGAGAGAATTGGTTTTTTATTGTAACTAATAGAAATATTGTTAATAAATATAAAAATCATGGAACAACTCTCACAAAAGAAAACATTAGAGATAAACTGCACAACCTTGTGAAAGGTGCATGATTCATGCACTCTGCCCTTTTGCCATTTTAACCGTTATTAAGCCATTTCTTCTCCTTTTTAAGGCTTGAATGCACTCAATGAATATAGTACCTCTTGCACATTTCAAAGGAAGAGATGAGTTAAGTTTTTATACAATCTTTCTATAGATGTTATATGGATCACATATCTGAAGCAGAAACAAGAAAGCAAAAAATCGATCCAATGTTAATAAAAACTGGCTGGAAATCTGAGTATATTAAAGAAGAAATTAATCCAGTTAAGTCAAAATTTAAGTCTAAAGAATATATTGGTCGTGAGGCAGGTATCGAAAGGCATGTTGATAGATTTATTGATTATCTTCTTCTAGATGAAGATAGAAGTCCAATCGCAGTAATTGAATGTAAGAAAACTTCAATAGATGTAGAAAAAGGAGAAATTCAAGCTAGAACTTACAGAGATGATATTGAAAAGCAAATAGGGATAAAGATTCCGATTTTTTTAACAAATGGTCATAAATGGTATTATGTAGATGATCTAGATAGAAGAAGACAAGTCTTATTACCGTTCAATCAAAAGGACATTCATAGAATTATTAGTTTAATGAAAAAGAGGAAAAACCCTACTACTATTAAAATTAATACTAAAATAGTGGATAGGAAGAGGGGAATAGAAGCCACGAAAATAATTCTAGAACATTTTTCTAAAGGACATCGTGAAGCACTGATTAATATGGCAACTGGAACTGGAAAAACAAGAGTAGCTATGGCTATAATAGAATGTTTAATTAAATCTGATAATATACAGAAAGTATTATTTGTTGTTGATAGAATTTCTTTAGGAAATCAAGCTAAGGAAAAAGGGTTTAAAAAATATTTTCCAGATAACCCGATTTGTGAACTAAACGAAGAAGGATATTCAGATACTGCAAGATTTTATGTTTCAACTATACAAACTTTAATGTCTCCACAAAAACCAAGAGGTAAATTTTACGAAAAATTTGGTACAGGAGCATTTGACTTAATTGTTTTTGATGAAGCCCATCGGTCTTACTACGATAAAAATAATGATATTTTCAAATATTTTGATGCGTTAAAAATAGGATTGACTGCTACACCTTCTTCTGAAGATACTAAAGATACTTTTGAGTTATTTAACTGCGAACGAGGTAAACCAACGGTCAGATATGATTATGATACGGCTGTACAGGACAAGGTTCTAGTTCCGTATGTTTCAGATATTATAGAAACTAAAGTGTTATCTTTAGGGATAGAAGGAAAAAAGTTAAGCAAAGACTTACAGCAAGCATTGAAATTACAGGAAGAAGAACCAGAGAAATTTCAAACTCCTGGCTCTAAATTTGAAAAATTCTTCACAGATGAAAGAACTAATGAACTCATAATTAGGGAGTTTATAGACAGATGTTATAGATCTGATGATAATCGACCTTGCAAGAGCATTTTTTTCTGTGCGAGTGTTAGACACGCAGAGGTACTTGAGATATTATTCCAGAGATTATATCCTCTGTTAGCAAAAGACGTCAAAGTTATCACTTCGGACAAATCTCGTTATATGGATGAAGTTAAAAGATTTGGGAAAAGAGACAGCCCAAGAATCGCTCTATCAGTGGGTGTTTTAGACACAGGAGTAGATGTTCCTGAAGTAATGAATCTTGTATTTGTTAAGCCTGTTATTTCCTCGATTAGATTTTGGCAGATGTTAGGAAGAGGAACTAGGAATCTTTCTGCTTGCGAGAACAAAGAGTGGCTTCCCACAGACAAGGATGGGAGACATATAAAAGAGGATTTTCTAATATTAGATTTTAAATTTGGAGATTGGTCGAATGTTTTGCAACACAAGTTAAACATCTCAAAGCATAAATCTTCAGGAACTGATGCTAAAACAAGGATATTCTTAGAACAAGTTGATACTTTAGAGAAGAATTTGAACGATAAAGAAAAAAAGATCGTTGAGAAACAAATTATAGATACAATTAAGGAAATAGATATAGAATCACCGTTGGTTATTGAAAAGAGAGATGTTATTAAGAAAATTATATCCTCGAAATTCGATTTAAAACAACATGTAAAAGAATTGAGAGAAGAAATTGCCCCACTATTAATTTATTCTCCTTCTGATAATGCGAAAGTGTATAGCTTCATTTCCCAATGTGTTAAACTTTTCGATTATATCAAGACCAATAATAAAGATAAAATTGCAAAGGTTGAAGAGTTCGTTATTGAAAGAGCAGATGCAATTTGGGATAAAAATCTGGATTCTATTAAAGAAAAAAGAGACGATCTTATAAGAATTCAGAAAGAGCCTTTCTGGGAGGAGATTACATTTGAGGATGTTGACTTCTTAGTTAGGGATATCGCTCCTCTAATGAGATTTTACGAGGAAGAAAGAAAAAATATGATCAAGATCAATGCTCCAGACATTGTTATAAAAGTTGAAAAAGAGATTATGGAAATTAAGGAAGATAAAGATTTCAGAAATTTTATTGAAAATAATCCATTAATAAAGAAAATCAAAGATGGAGGGGGAGTTACATCCAAAGAGCTTTTAGAGATTGAAAGTAAGTTAAGGCAAATTAATCCTATTCTCACGATTGATAATATTCAGCAGACTAAGGACTTCGTGTTGTTCTTAAGAGAACTTATTCAAGTAAAAGGTTTACCTGATCCACAAGAAATGATTAAATGGGAATTTGACAAATTTGTAGCTGATAAAAATCAACATTATAATGCAGATCAATTAAAATTCTTAAGGCTTTTAGAGCAGGTATTTGTAAGGGCTAAGCACATCGAATTAAAGAATTTTGCAGAGCATCCTTTGGCAGAAGGAAGACCCTTAGACATATTCACTAAGGAACAGCTTGAAACCCTAGTTGTAAAGTGTAATAAGTTAAAGTGGAAATAAGATGATAAGTAAAGAAATAAAAGAAAGTAAATTTGATAGATTTAAAACAGGGTATATAGATGAAAGCGGAGATTGTGGTATGGGGGGAAGTAAATGTTTAGTTTTAACTTACATTTGTCTCGATGAAAAGAAAAAAGTATCAAAAATAATGAGAAAAACAAAAGAAGCACTAATAAGGACAAAAAAGGGAAAAATATGGCTTAATCGTCATGGAGGAGAAATAAAGTTTAACTCCTTTCCAGATCAACACATTTTAGTAAAAACTCTCGAAGAGCTGTCGAAGCTTAAATTCGATATAATGTTTCGTGCTTTCAAGAAAGATGGAAAAAAAATTCATTCTAAAGAAAAAGACAGACTACTTCATGATTTACTTATAGAAAGTTTAGTAAATAAGAAACTACTGCCTACGAAGATTATTGCAGATAAGGATTATTTTCAGAATAAGAAAGTTGCTTGTCTTGCAGTAAGAGACTATACGGAAGAGATCTATCCAGATGGAAAAGTAAATAGTGCTTCATATCGTTTTGACCTAGTAGAGGAAGAAGAGTATCATAAAGAAAGAGAACACTTTGATCTTGTCATTTCAATAAAACACGAAAACTCAAAAAATAACATTGGTCTACAAGTGGCTGATCTCATAAGTGGAGCAATTTTCCAAGAAATAGAGCATGATGACAAAACATATACGGAGATAATAAGGAAGAATACAGAAATTAGAGGAGGAACTATAAAACCCTCAAGAGAGTAATAAAATGCTACAATACCCTCCTACTAGTCTATCCCATCAACAGTGGCTGGTGGGCACCTTTCGGACTCCATTCGAGAGGGGTGTTATATGTAACAATATACACACGCACACACAATTTAAAAAACTTTGCATAAAGTTTTATAAGACTAACCATTTCTAGTTAAAAAGGTGTATACACCTTTTTAGGAAGATTTAAATAGTTACTTAATCTGCACATCTTATGGTTTTAAAAAATCACCCATTGAGCGGAGAAGAGAGGAAGATAGTTTCTACACGATTATACAAGACTGAATTTCTATATTTAAAGAAAATTTGTGAACAGGAAGGCAAATCCCTTAATAATAAACTGAGAGAGATGATAAGGAAAGAGATCGGTGTAGAGGAGAAAAATGAGTCTTGAAACTAATTTAGTCTTCTTGGTGATTTTCGGATTAATAGGCTATGTTATTCAAAAGATTTGGGACTTTAATCCCCATACATATTATGAGCGATTTGGTGTTATTAGCGTAGTTCTGTCTTTGATAATTGCATATTTGCCTGTGATTTTTAATCCTGAGGATGTAGTGAACAACACCAACAGAATAGTGAATTGGTTTGTGGCTATCCTGCCCGGAACTATTATAGGTGATATTGCTGGACAAATTGTGCATAAACTGACTGAGGGAAGAAGATGAAATTACTTCAGAAACTCGGTGAGTGGGCTGAAAATAAGATGGATAATGGGGATAATAAAAGAGAGCTTGGCAAATGGAATAAGCTAATTAGAAAAGCTTCTAAAAAATATTGGATAAGAAACAAAAACTTTTTTGACATGTACGAAGGGATTCAGAAAGATGTTTTGGAGGAAGTAAATAAGAAAAGTTTGTCGGGAGTTCATGAGAAAGATGAGTTTAAACGTTCTCCATTTAACATAATAGTAAAACAAAGGATTTATGATCTAAATAGAGAATTTGTTTTTTTAGTAAATAACGAGTTTCATAATTCATTATATGCATTAACAAGACAAATGTGTGAACTTTACATAAGACTGATTTACTGTAGATATGACAAATCTACAATCAATAAACTAATAGACGAAAAGAAACAAAAGTTAGGTATCACTGATGTTATTAAAAATTTAAAAGGAAAAATTGCATTTCCTTATTTGAAAGATACTGAAGCAGATAAATTTTTAGATTCCACCCTTTCATGGTTTAATTATTTTTCTAGCTTATATCACGTATCAGGGGTTAGTCTCTCACAAAATATGTGGGTATCTCATAAAAATGAGATGTCTACTAGACTTTATATAGAAAAACCAAAATTGGAAGAAGGTGATCAACTATTGATTTTTTCTAAAAAAGCAGTTGTCACAGACGAACAATATAGGACATTGATTCATCAATTTTATACATTTACGGGCTTATCAATAAGGGAACTTAAAATTTTGGAGACTAACAATGAGTGAAGAAATAGATAAAAAAGAATTAGAAAGCTTAAAAAAAGATTTTGAGAATTTTAAGGAAGAAATTAGTAAAGCATTTGATAAATTATTTATTAACGGAAAAAATGAGCTATACAATTATATTGCACGAGAAATTAAAAACGAATGTGACGTCCAAACATTATTAGATTTTATGTATGATAAAAATATTATTGACCAAAAAGAATTTTCTGAACATAGAAAGGGCTCACGCTTATTTCAATCATTTAAAGATGAAAATAACAATGTCTACAAATTTGCTAAATACTTCCAAGACCTAGGTAATAATATCAATCAAGATTCAATTAAGAATCCTAATGAATTTGTTTCGATTTCAAATTTAATAATTCAAAGGGAGAGATTTTTGTACAAAAAGGAAAAAATGCTGAAAAGAGGCTTTTCTGAAGATTCTGAAGAAATAAAAGTCTTAAATGAACAGATTAAAGAATTTGATGATTTAATTAAGAATTATGGAGATTTCGATAAGAAAAAAATTAAGAAAGAAGAATACTTCTTGAAAAAAGAAGATGCAGAAAAAATCTACAGCTCATTTACTAATAAGAAAGATGAAATGATTGAGAGAATTAGAGAATTGCCTATTTTAAACGATAAGATTCATTTAGAGCCAGAAAATAGATCTCTATTTTATGAGGTATTGAGCAACTATTGGTTTGGAAATTTTAATGCATCAATATGCATGTTGTCTATTTTCATAGAATCTTTCTTAAAAGAAATTTGGTATTATAAAAAGAAAGAGAATTATGAGAAGAAACTTGAAAATCTAATTAATGATTGTTGTTCTGAGAAGTTTATATCAGATCAAGAGAAAAAATTTATTCAAGAGTTAAGGGAGTATGTACGAAATAATTACATTCATTCCAATTTACATAAGACAATCCTTGAAATGATAGTTCCTGCGTATATAATCGATTTAACTGGAAAAGAAAAGCCTAAACCAACTTATCTCACTGCCGAGAAACTACCGACATTAAGGTCTATTGTAAAAACCGACATCGATAAAGAAAGAGCAAGAAGTTTAATCATAGAAGTAAGCAAGGTGATAGAGAGTATAACTACCAGAAATTATGAATTTCAATATAAACGAAAATAAAAAGGAAACCAATGAAACAACAAACACAAACCAATAAAATCGAATGGCGAGAAGTTGAATTAAAAGAACTTGGTGATATTAGTGCTGGTGGGACGCCATCAAGAGCAAAACCAGAATACTGGAACGGAAATATTCCTTGGTTGAAAATATCCAACTTAAAGGATTTTTATGTTACAAAATACGATGAAGTTATTACAGATAAAGGATTAAAAAATTCTTCAGCAAAAATTTTCAAAAAAGGAACAATACTTATTTCAATTTTTGCTTCTCTAGGGGATGTAGCAATTTTAGGTATTGATGCAACAACCAACCAAGCAATTGCAGGAATTTATAATTTGAAAGAAAATATTAGTCGAGAATATCTTGCGTTGTATTTAAAATCGCTAAAAGAATACTTTGAGAAAATTGGTAGAGGGGTGGCTCAAAATAATATCAATCTTTCTATTTTAAGAAGCACAAAGATTATTATACCTTTCTCTAAAGGAAAACCCGATCTAGCAGAACAAAAAAGAATTGTTAAGATTTTAGAAAAAGCAGAGAAGCAAAAAGAAAGAAGCAAAAATATAGAGAAATTTCTTAATGAATATCTAAAAAGTATTTTTAGTGAGATGTTTTTAAGAAAATCTTTTACAAAAGAAAGTATTAAGGATCATACTTCGCTAATTTCAAGCGGTTCAACGCCTTTAGGGGGCAGTAAGAATTATTTAGACAAAGGAGAGATACTTTTTATTAGAAGTCAAAATGTTTTAATGAATAAATTTAGTAACCATGATAAGCTCTTTATTTCAAAAGGAATACATGAGAAAATGAAAAGGACAGGGGTAAAGAAAAATGATGTTTTATTAAATATAACTGGAGCTTCAATTGGAAGAACGGCAATATATCTTGGAGAAGATAATAAAGCTAATGTAAATCAGCACGTATGCATTATTCGTCTAAATAAAGAATTAAACCCTTATTATGTCAACTATTATTTATCTTCAAAAGAAGTGCAAGATTATATTGAGAAAGTCAATGCTGGAGGTACACGTGAAGCTTTAAACTTCAAACAGATTGGAGTTATTAAAATCTCTCTTCCTCCTCTTTCCCTTCAGCAGAAATTTGCTAAAATTGTTGAGCAAGTTAATAAAATGAAAGAAAAAATTAATAAAACCAAGCAAGATTCTGAAGAATTATTTAATTCTTTAATGAGTAATACTTTTAGAAAGGAGAGATTTTAATGGGAAAAGTAATTATTAGTATTCTGGTAATATTCATAGTATTTATAGCATTAGTAATAGGCGTATTTATACAAAAAGAACCTGCGAATATACAGTTGAGCATAAAAAATTGCTTTGGGGGAAAAATCTGTTGGATTGGACAAACTATATCGTTAGGAATCAATTTTAAGATAAATAACGACAAATTAAATGGGGTTAATAAATCGTTGATGATTCGCTCAGTTGATGGAGGCATTATAACACAAAATATAGTCGTTGGAAATGAATCAAATGTGAAAATTCCTATTGGTGTTTCACTTTCTGAAGGAGATTACAAATTGATGGTAAGTTCAGAATTGATTGATACAAATAATGTCTTTTTAACTATTAAACGTTGGATAACTGGTTTATTTGGTGAGAATGAATATAAAGCTTCCCAAGAAATAACTTTAAAGTATCCTATTGTAAAAGTAGAAGATGTTGGTTATAAATGTAATCAAAGAAGTTTCTATTTTGATGAAATAAAACTAAAATTAGAAGATCCCTATGTTGATCAACTTAATTGTAAACTTAGAATTTATGTAGACACAACTTTTGTTCACACAAACCACGAGTTATTAACAAAAAATCCAGGATCACCATACGTAGACTATTATGAAAATAAATACTCACAGATCAATAAGAAAGATTTAACTGGATCAATTCAGAAAGTTACTTTTGTAGTTGAGAATGCTGTTCAACAGACTAACACAAGATTGGTTCCCGTCTGTTTGATTGAAAATAATGATGTTGAAATTAGAAATCAAGAAATAAATTTAAAAAAATGCGAGGTTAATCAATAATATGCTACACGCAGAGCTCAAATCAAAAATTAGAAAATTATGGGATAAATTTTGGAGCGGAGGTATTAGCAATCCTCTCCAAGCAATAGAACAGATATCTTACTTAATATTTATGAAAAAACTTGAAGACAAGGACATTTTGGATCAACAAAACTCAACACTGAAAGGAATTAAGTTTAAATCGATTTTTGAAGGACATGAAAACTGTAAATGGTCTGAGTGGAGTGAATATCCATCTGATAAAATTTTAGCTCATGTTCGAGATGTAGTCTTTCCATTTATGAGAAACTTGGGGGGCGAGAATTCTCATTATAATAATTATATGAAAGATGCCACCTTTTCATTGCCTACTGCTTCGCTTTTGATTGAAGCAGTAAATATCATTAATGATTTACATATCAAAGAGCAAAATCAAGATGCTCAAGGAGACATTTATGAATATCTTTTGTCTGAATTAACTACTGCTGGAAAGAATGGGCAGTTCAGAACCCCTAGACATATTATTAAAATGATGGTTGAACTTGTTAAGCCAGAATTTGGAGATAGAATATTAGACCCTGCATGCGGGACAGCTGGCTTTTTAGTAAACGTCTACGAACATATCCTAAAAACTAATCAAAAAGATGGTGTAAGCATATTAACTCCTCAAAAAAAGAAAATTTTGGATGAAGATTCTCTCTATGGCTATGACATTGATAGGACAATGGTCAGGATTGCAGTGATGAACCTCATGATGCACGGAATAACTGAGCCAAAGATAATAGGGGAGGATACCTTATCAAAAAGATATAATGAAAAGGGAGTTTATGATTTGATTTTGGCAAATCCTCCTTTCAAGGGTTCTATAAATGAAAGCGAAAAATCAGACGAGCTTACTATTACTACAAGTAAAACAGAATTACTTTTCTTAGAACTCATGTATAATTGTCTTTCTATCGGTGGTAGATGCTCTGTAATAGTCCCTGATGGAGTTTTATTTGGAAATTCCAATGCTCATAAATCCATAAGAAAACTTCTTTTAGAAAAATGCAGGTTAGATGCAATAATCTCTATGCCTTCAGGAATATTCAAGCCTTATGCAGGAGTTTCAACTGCGGTGCTCTACTTTACGAAAGGAGAACCCACAGAAAAAGTTTGGTTTTATGATATGGAAGCAGATGGATTTAGTTTAGATGATAAAAGAAACCAAATTGATAAAAATGATATTCCAGATATTCTTCAGAGATTTGAGAATAGACTAAAAGAAAATAACGAAGATAGAGCAAAAAAGAACTTCTTTGTACCAATTGAAGAAATAAAATCTAACGATTGGGATTTATCTATTAATAAATATAGAAAAGAAATTCATGAAGAAGTTGTTTATCGATATAGTAAGGAGATTATAAAAGAAGCTAAAAAGGAAATAAAAGAATTATTAGAGGGGTTTGAAGAACTTGAGAAAATTGTTAAATGATAAAAAATAAAAGCGTAGATAAATTTTTAACATCCAAAGTATTGGAAATAAAATGAACAAAAAGGGTAATCAAATAGTAATTGGAATAATAGTTATAATAATATTATTACTATCAACTGGATTACTTAGCTATGATAAATTTACTAAAAAAGTTTATCTAGAAAATGTTAATCTAGAAAACCCTCGTATTAGTCAGGGAACTCAAACTAAACTCTATTTTGATGTTGTTAACAATTTAGATACCACAATAAACCCAAAAATAGAAGTTTTAATCGACCAAGGTAAGGATGAGGAGTGTTTCGCAAAAGTGGAAGAAAAAACCCTTGATAAGGTTTTACCAGGCACAAAACTACCTACGTATGTTTATGTTAATTCAAATTCTGAGAATTATAACTACAAAGCCAAAAATTGTTCCCAGAGAGTATTTAATATTCAAATTAATTTAAAAGATTTTAATGGTAAGGTATTGGATCAAAAGATTATTGAGATAGGGGTTGTTTAAATGAGCCTTCCAAAACCTAGTGAGGTGAAAAAAGAAGGAAAAATAGTATTGGGATGGTGGAAGAACTTAATTGATTATATTCAAAAGAAAAGAAAACTTATTATCCTTTCTATTATACTTAACATTTTATTACTGGCTTCAATAGGATATCTTATTTATTCAAATAGAATAATATTTTCATTTAATTCTGAAGAGGATTTATTAAGTGTAAATGCGACTGCCACTTTCTATTTTGATCGACAAATACTAAAGTTGAATGATAGTTATAACGGTGAATTGACGATTAAAACATTTGAGAACATCCCAGTAGTAGCAAATCTTTATTTTATACCATACACTCCAAATAAAATACCTCCAAAAGTAGAAACTGATAAGGACGGGTGTGATTTTTCACAACAAAAATCTTGCACTATTAAATTTTCGGTTGATACTTCTATAGCTCAAATAGGAGATTTTCAAATCTGTGTATTAATTAGAGATAAATCAAATCAAAAAAGAACATATCAGTCCTGCAATAATGGAGTAATTTCCTTGTCTTAGGTATACTGTAACCTTGTTTTTATTTAATTTCTTTCTCGAATCTTCAATCATTCTATCCAGTAATTGCAGATACAGCCCCTACCTCTTCAACCAACTCTCCATTCATATTAAAATGAGGCAATCCATTTTCTCTGAAAATATGATCAACGCAATACATTGCTCCTTTCTTATAATTGAGGATTAAAACATCTTCAGGTCTTGTTGAAACTTTTTCTTTCAAACTTTCTGGGAGATATTTACTCATTGTAGCTTGATGCCATTTCAAGACTATTTTTTCTGGATTTTCAGGAGTTGGATAAAATCCGCAAATCTCAAATTTACCAAAATCATGTGAGGTAAGCAAAACACCTTTTTTCTCTAGACCGCTAAGTTGTCTTTTTGCTTCTGCGACATTTCTAAATGCCTCATCTAACGGTATCCCATATTGTTCAACACCTCGCACAGGCATGAAAACTGTCAGATAATATGAGACAACTTTATTGTCAACAAATCTTCTTTGGAGATCAATAAGAGTTTCAACAGAATCGTTAACACCTCGAATAATCGCAGGTTGCCCTCGAATTTGAACGCCTACATTTTGCAATCCTCTGATGACTTCTCGTGAAGTTTCATTCATTTCTGCTGGATGATTAATTTGTGCAATAACACTCACTTGTTTATTTAGTCTCCCGTTTACTTCGGAAAAGAAATTTAAAAGTTCTTTATCCATAAATCTCTCAGGATCATACGCCAAACCTTTGGTTGCAAATCTCACTACACGTATCCCATCATAATCAATTAGTCTACCGATTAAATTGACTAAATCCCCTGTCTTTCTAAATGAAGCTGGGTCTCCTCCTGTAAAAAGGACATTATCAATTTCTGGATGATCTGCAAGATAATCAAGAGCCATATCGACTTTTTGATCAATAGAAATCTGTTTTTTGTCTTCATGTCGTATCTCTCTGACTTTATAGCAGAACTGACAATTTGAAAGACAGAAGTCATCTATATGCAAAAGTAAAGTTTTTTCATATTTGTGCTGAAGAAATGCTCGTTCATCTTTTCTATAGGTTTTATTTCCATAAGGATCAAATCTTCCCTTGAATGGTTTTCTTCCAATGGGTGGGACTATGATATTTATCAATTGAGTCCTATAAGGTTCTTCTTGTGATTTGATAAGATCTGCATAAGATTCGGTAACTTTGAAAGGCATATAAGATTCACCCAAAGCCTTTCTTCTAGCATTTCTTTCTTCAGAAGACATATCCAATATATCAGCAAACCTTTCAAAACCCACCTCTCCTGTTAGAATTCTTAGGAGAGCCATTTTAGTCTCCAGTTGTCGCTATTTGATGTGGTTGATATTTTAGTTTTTCAGTTAATTGTGAAGGTTTAAATTTCATTCCATGGAATGGTGTTCCGCCTGAGCCAACAACATAATCTAAGCTCAATACTTTTTTATCCACAAAAGCAGGTATTTTCTTTTCTGAGAATATAATAGCAGGAACTCCACCAATATCAAATCCTAATTCCCTTCTGATATCCTCTTCTTTCGCCAGTCTAAGCCCTTTATAGCCCGAAATTGCCTCTAAAGTCTTAAAATCTAACCTATCAGACCCTCTAATAATCGCCCCGATATATTCATCCTTTTTGGATTTTAAGAGAAGGCATTTGATAATGTATTTGCTATCAAGTCCAAGAGCTTTTTCTGCATCTTCTGTAGTTTTTCCTGTTGCTTCATGATAGAAAATGTCGCATTCAAAGTTGAGTCTGTTTGCTAATTCTCTCACGTAAATTGTTTTTTCATTATCTCTTATCACTGTTTCCATAATTATCTTACATCAGTAAGCTTTATATATTTTACCATTTTGTAATGACATAGTATATGTTAGATGACCATGAAACAAAATAAATTCTCTCATGTATTGTCCAGAATGGATAGTATAGCTGATCCTTATAATCATTTGCCCGAGATATTTTCAAAAGCTCATCCTAAATTAGCTTTAGATATAACACCAACAACGCAACACGATCCCTGCCATGATTTATTCAGAATTTATACCTTTAAACTTCTCAAAGAATTAGCCAAAAAATTTGAAATTCTCTTAATTTATCGTGATATTCAAGCATCTTTGGATATTCCTATTGAAGAATCAAAGCGACTTATTCAGGAAAGTATAAGCTTATTTCATGGAGGAAAAGTTCCTTTCAAGGTTTATTATGAATCAGAAATAATTCAAAAGCATTTAGTCGATATGCCTGAGAAATTTTTCAAGCATTTATATAAAAACATTCTTAGCAAAGAGCATAATCATTTTGATCGGCATTTAATCTTAAGTAGTGCTTCATTATCGGTTTTGATCCCTCTCTTAGATATCTTAAAAGTTGATGTGCTTCTTTGCATGGAAGAGGAAAAGGAGAACGTTGAGTTATTGCAGAAAATACATAATATACAGTTAGAATATTTCCCTGTTATCTTCTATAGAACCTTAAAAGATTTAAAAAACAAAAACCATTCTCCAAGCGATAAAGTCAGAGCTTTTCCAAGAGTTGGATGGCGTGAGAAGGATGTTTATAAGAGTTTTAAGAAATATGGAACAAGCATAGAGACGTTCTACGATTGGTATAAAAAACTTGGATTACTTGAAAACAAAATCTTTGAACTAAAGAAGGAAAAAATCTCCTTTCAAGAGATTTATCAATTAGCCAAGAAACATAAGTTAACCAATGAAAAAGTCCTAAAGTTAATATCTAATCATCTCTTTACGTTTATGAGTGCCGAGGGGAAATTTTTAGATTTAGCATCGAAAGAACTTAAAGTTAATCTAACAAGTTCTAATTCAAGTAAGGTGTTAAACTGTTTGAATACACCATCAAGAATTAAGATCATTAATATTTTAGATAAAAGCAATCTTTTAGCATATGAAATATCGAAACAGATTAATGTTTCTCTGCCTACTGCACTTTTTCATCTTTCAAAATTGCAAGAAGCTGGAATTATCTTCAGAAATAGAAATAAATCTTACAGTCTTAAGACGAATAGATTTATTCTGTATGTTTAATTCTTCTAGTTTCATCGCCATCTAACTATAATTTCATGGTTCTATAACGGTAAAATATAAAAGCAACTGTCGTAATTCTATCATTACATCAAAATAGATTAGGGAAATGACAGAGAGTAAATTTGTAAAGACGCAAGTATTGAGACCTAAGCATGAAGTTCTATTTGTAGAGGGGATGATCTCTTATGGAAAAAGTCAAAGAGCATTTAATATGATTAGAATGAAAGACCCTGTTTTAAGGGAATTTCCACAATTATTTGAAAGAAGAAATAAATTTGGATATGGAATGACTCTACATCGCTCTTTCAAAGAGGCAATAAAAGCGTTGAAAGAAATGGAGAAGAAAGGAGAAACATTACCGATGTTTTTGGAGTTTTATAGAATCTCTCCATAACAGATTTTGTCACTACTATACTATTACAAAATAGAAAGATTTAAATACCTTCATTTAATAGGAAAAGCATGGCTTTAGACTTGAATGAAATCATTGTGCCGTACAAGGAATTTTACGGTAAGAACACTGAGCAGATGCCTTTGTTAATCGCAGAAGGCAGAACACCTCTTTCAGTAGCAGGTGTTATGGAAAGAAGGCTTCGTTCTGACAAACCTGACTGGAAAAATAATTACTTTGACACAGGTGATGCTATTGTTTATCATCCTGATAAGAAGTTTAAGATTGTACTTGATGCTCAACCTTTACGAAGATTAAATTCCGAAAGTAAATTAAGAAATCGTGCTCTTATTTTAGAAGATGGTTTATATGAAGATTTAGAAGGTGAAGAATTCCATTATAAAGATGTTAAAGAATTACTTGAGAGAGATTTATCTCAAGTTGAAATCTTGCAACACCCTGTTTGGAAAGCTGTTGCGAGAGATTCTGCACTTTTAGAGGAATATGTTCCAAAAATGTTCGCAGAAATGAAAGAACGTTTTGATTACAAGACTAATATGGGCGTTTATCTTGATTCTTTTGACAACGCTCCAAAATTAAGGGCGCTGTACGTGGTCGGGCTTGAGG
>JGI1357J11328_10000821_pt1 | contig 25047 bp, 23 predicted proteins | sample Subgrocontami54m_FD_11328 | JGI IMG/M metagenome (IMG submission 11328)
CCCGCCGCTGCCGGAGTGGCTCGCCGACCTTGGCGAGCGGCCCGAGCGCGTCACCCTGCTGCCGGCGGACCAGGCGGCGGTGGAACGTTTCATACTCGCGGCCAGCCGTGCCGCGCGCGAAGGAGCAGCTGCATGAGTGTCGAGGTCACGCGTCTTCCGTCGGGTCTGGTCATTGTGACGGATGCCATGCCGCATCTGGAGACCGCTTCGCTTGGCGTCTGGGTGGGGTCGGGCAGCCGCGACGAGCGGCCTGACGAGCATGGTATTTCGCATCTGCTGGAGCACATGGCTTTCAAGGGCACGACGCGGCGGACAGCCCGGCAGATCGCGGAGGAGGTGGAGGCGGTGGGCGGCGACCTCAATGCCGCGACCAGCGCCGAGACGACCGCCTATTACGCGCGCGTGCTGAAGGCCGACGTGCCGCTGGCGCTCGACGTGCTCTCCGATATTCTCGCTGACCCCACCTTCGATCCGAACGAGCTGCGCCGCGAGCAGCACGTCATCGTGCAGGAGATCGGCGCCAGCCAGGATACTCCCGACGACATCGTCTTCGATCACCTGCAGGAGACGGCCTTTCCCATGCAGCCCTTGGGACGATCGATCCTGGGCACGCCGGACACCGTGCGCTCCTTCGATGGGCCGCGCTTGCGCGCTTATCTGTCACGCAATTACAAAGCCCCCGACATGGTCGTCGCAGCGACCGGCGCCGTCGATCACCGCGCGGTGGTGAGCGAAGTCGAGCGCCGCTTCGCGAGCTTCGCCGGTCCTGCGGCCCCCGTGCCGGAGCCTGCGCGCTTCGGCGGGGGCGTCCATATCGAATCCCGCGATTTGGAGCAGGTCCATCTCACCATGGCGCTGCAAGGCGTGCCGCAGCGCGATCCTGAGCTTTACAGCCTTCAGGTCTTTAGCAGCGCGCTCGGCGGCGGCATGTCGTCGCGCCTGTTTCAGGAGGTGCGCGAGAACCGCGGCCTGTGCTATTCCATCTACTCCTTCCACGCGCCTTATCTCGATACGGGCATGTTTGCCCTTTACAGCGGCACCGCCGAGGCGGACGCGCCGGAATTAATGCGCGTCGTGGTGGACCAGATCACGGCCGCGGCGGAAAACCTCACCGAAACGGAGGTCGCCCGCGCTAAGGCGCAGATGAAGGCGGGATTGCTGATGGCGCTGGAGAGTTCGCGGGCGCGCGCCGAGCAGCTGGCGCGGCAAATGCTCGCCTATGGCCGGCCGATTCCCTTGTCCGAAATAGTCGGCAAGATCGAAGCGGTGACGGTCGAGAGCGCGCGGGCGGCTGGGCACCGTCTGATCACGGGCAGCCGGCCCGCCGTCGCCGCGCTCGGTCCCGGCGCCGGGCTTGAAATGGCGGCGAATATCGCCGCAAGTCTCTACCGCGAGGCGGCCTGACCGCCTGGACTGCTCATGGCGTTCTTCCGCGCAGTCAGCTTCACCGAACCATCGCTCTCCATCAAGGGCGTGGTTCTGCGCGCGCCGCAAATGGCCGATTTCGAGGAATGGGCGGCTCTGCGCGAGGCGAGCCGCGATTTTCTCACCCCGTGGGAGCCGACCTGGCCCGCCGACGACCTCAACCGCGGCGCCTTCCGCCGGCGCCTCAAGCGATATTCGGAAGATCAGCGCAACGATCAGGCCTATCCATTTTTCATCTTCCGCGATGAGGATCACGCGCTCGTCGGCGGACTGACGATCACCAATATACGGCGCGGGGTGGCCCAGGCGGGCAGCCTCGGCTATTGGATGGGGGAAGCTTATGTGCGGCGCGGCTACATGACGGCGGCGGTGCGCGCACTGATTCCCTTTGCGTTTACTGCCTTGCAGCTGCATCGCATCGAGGCGGCCTGCATTTCCGCCAATACCGCGTCCATCCGGCTGCTGGAGAAAACCGACTTCACGCGCGAGGGCTATGCGCGCGAATATCTTTGCATCAACGGATTGTGGCAGGACCACCTGCTCTATGCGCGGCTGAAGGATCCCGCTCGCCCTTAACCATATCGAAGCGGCCTTGGGGCTGCCACGGTTTGCTTGCTATAAAATTCGTGTGGAACGGGATTGTCCGTCCGGGATGATGTGAAAGATGACGATCGCCAAAACTGAACGAAAATTTCATCAGCGCCATTATAGCGCCGCCTTTGCAATGCTTGCGCTGGCCGGTCTATCGGCCGGCTGCTCGACGGAACGGATTTTCGGCTCGTCCTCTCAACCAGCTTCGGGCGCTGACTCCTCGGCCTCGGCTTCAGCCCCTGCTTCCGATAGCTCGCCGTCGGCAGCCAGCAAGCTGGCCAACTTCTTTTCTCCGAAGCGGCCAGCGGCGGCGGCTTCGGGGGAGCCCCTTGGCGTCAACCCGTTGGATCTTGTCTGCCCGCAGGTGGATGTCAGGCAAGGCGCTTCCACCCTGGCCATTCCGCCTGGTGATACAGACGCCTTTGCCCTGCGGTATCAGGGCACTATCGGTGAGATGGCGCGCGAGTGCAAAGTGGTGAACGGCATCATGACAATGAAGGTCGGCGTCCAGGGCCGCATCCTGCTCGGACCCTCCGGCGGTCCCGGCACGCTGGAAGTACCGCTGCGTTACGCCGTTGTCCGCGAGGGACCAGAGCCAAAATTCATCCTGTCGAAATTCTATAAGGTTCCGGTCAGCATCCCCGAAGGGAAGCCGAGTGTTGCTTTCACCCATATCGACGAGGCGATCACTTTCCCCAGGCCACCGGCAGATGAGATCGATTCCTACATCGTGTATGTCGGTTTTGACCCCGCCGGCGAGAAGCAACAGCCCGCGAAAAAGCCCGCACCCAAGCCCGCACCCAAGCCCGCACCCAAGCCGGCATCTAAGCCAGTTCCCGCGCGTCCGCGCTGAATTGCGCAGCCCCAACCTCGCTTAAATATTTTTCGAAAAGATTAGCCGCGCTACCAGCCGCGCAGGGCGATGACGGTGCTCTTCAGCGCGCGCATGTCGGCGATGATGGTGCGCGCGCCGGCGGCCATCAGGCTTGCACCGGTGCTGGGATCCGTGTGCGCGCCGCCGACAAAGCCGATGGGCGTCATTCCGGCCGCATGGGCGGCGGCGACGCCGGCCGCGGAATCTTCCAGCACGATGCAATCGACCGGCGCCACGCGCATTTTCGCCGCGGCATGGAGCAAAAGATCCGGCGCCGGCTTGCCATTCGGCACGTCGCTTGCGGAAAAAAGATAGGGCTCGAAGAAACGGAGCAGGCCGGTGGTTTCCAGGCTGACGCGGATGCGGTCGAGAGTGGACGAGGAAGCGACGCATTTTGGGCCGCGCAGCCAGGTCAGCGCGTAAGCCATGTGCGGCATGGCGCGCAGCTCGACGCGGAAGCGGCGCAGCGTCGCAGCGGCCACGAGCGCACTGAAATTGGAAGGCAATTTGCGGCGGGTCGCCGCTTCCACCGCGGCGAACATATCCGCGCTCCGGCGGCCGGTGAAATACCGGGCGACAATCTCGGGCGTCAGCGGAAAGCCGGCGCGGGTGAATTCCTCCGCGGCCACGGCTGCTGCAATCGGTTCGCTGTCGATAAGTACGCCGTTACAATCGAAGATGACCATTGGTCCCCCCGAATGCCTAGAGCCTTATCGGTTCTGATTGAATCAGAACCGGGTTCTAGCTTTTTGTTTGAGCATGATCTTTTCCGAAAACCGGTTCCCACTTTTCGGGATCATGCTCTAGCCGGCAGGCCGCCGCCGCTTGATGCATTTCGACGAATCGCTTGCGAATCATAGAACGCGGACGGGGGTATTAGAAGACCCACGGTGGCAAAATGCGCCTGTGCACAAATCGAGGAATGATAGTGGGGAAAACACGTATTTCCAGCTTAACCACAGAAAAAACGTCTAATTCAGCTTGTTCTTGACGTCTTTGATGCCGGTTTCGAGCAGCTCCTCGGCTACCTTGCCCTTGGTGGCCTCCCGCAGGATTTTCTCGGCGGCAGCCACCCCCGCCTCGGCAGCCGCCGCGCGCACGTCCGCAAGCGCCTGGGCTTCCGCCTGGGCGATCTTGGTCTCGGCCATCTTGGTCCGGCGCGCCACGAATTCTTCCATTTTTGCCTTGGCGTCGACGGCCATGCGCTCGGCCTCGGCCTTGGCGCCGCTAATGATCAGCTCCGCCTCGCCTTCAGCCTCCTGCTGCTTGCGCTGGTAGTGCTGCAGCAGCTGGTGCGCCTCTTCCCGCAGCCGGGCCGCCTCATCAAGCTCAGCCTTGATGCGGTCGCGGCGCTGATCCAGCGCCTCGGCGACCTTTTTGTGGATGCCGAAATAACCCAACACGCCGAGAAAGATGAAGAAGGAGGCCGCGACCCAGAATTCGGCGTCGAACATGAGTCTCTCCTCAGCGCTTAAGCACGTCGGTGACGGCTGCGGCCGCCACTTGGCCGGAAGGCTCGGCTCCGATCAGGCGCTTGACGATAGCCGAGGCGGCCTCGATAGCGATGCCGCGCACGTTGCCCATGGCCGTCGCCTTGGTCGCGGCGATTGCCTTCTCGGCCTCGGCGAGCTTGGCATTGAGCCGCTGCTCGAGCGCCTTGCGGTTCCGCTCGGCTTCCGCCGCCTGCCGCTCGCGGGTTGCGTTGGCAAGCGCCTGGGCGCGGGAGCGGGCATCGGTGAGCGCCTTCTCATAGACCGCATTGGCTGCGTCGGCTTCCGCCTTCAGCCGCTGCGCCTCTGCCAGATCGCCCTCGATCCGCTTCGACCGCGCCTCGATGATGCCGCCGACGCGCGGCAGCACGAGCCTCGACGCCATCAGGTAGAGGATGGCGAAGGTGATCGCGAGCCAGAACAGCTGCGACGCGAAGGTGTCCGGCTGGAACGGCGGGAACGCCTTCTTGTGGCTGCCGCCCGGCACCTCGGTATGCGCGGTCGTCGCCATCGATCAGAGCGCGAACAGCAGCAAGAGCGCGATGAGCAGCGAGAAGATGCCGAGCGCCTCGGTCACGGCAAAGCCGAAAATCAGGTTGCCGAACTGGCCCTGCGCGGCGGAAGGATTGCGCACGGCGGCGGCAAGATACTGGCCGAAGATCAAGCCGACGCCGACGCCGGCTCCGCCCATGCCGATGCAGGCGATTCCGGCGCCGATCATTTTCGCAGCAACAGGATCCATGAAACGCTCCTTGAGGTTGGATTGGGTTCAGTGACCGGGATGAATGGCGTCATTGAGATAGATGCAGGTGAGGATGGCGAAGACATAGGCCTGCAGGAAAGCGACCAGCAGCTCCAGCGCGGTCAGCGCCACTACCAGTGACAGCGGCAGCACCGCGCCGATCCAGCCGGTGAAGCCGAAGGCGCTGAGCATGACGATGAAGCCCGCGAATACCTTGAGCGTGATATGGCCCGCCAGCATGTTGGCGAAAAGCCGCACGCTGTGCGAGATCGGCCGCGACAGGAACGACAGCACTTCGATGAACACGATCAGCGGCAGGATATAGATCGGAATGCCGCTCGGCACGAACAGCTTGAAGAAGCGCAGGCCGTGCTTCCAGAAGCCGTAGACCAGCACGGTCACGAAAACGAGCAAGGCGAGTGCCACCGTGATGATGATGTGGCTGGTCACCGTGAAGCCATAGGGCAGCAGGCCCAACAGGTTCACCACCAGGATGAAGATGAAAAGCGAGAACACCAGCGGAAAGAACTTCATCCCCTCCGCGCCGGCGGTGCTGCGGATGGTGTTGGCGACGAACTCGTAGGACATTTCGGCGACCGACTGCGCGCGGCCAGGCACCAAGGCGCGCTGGCGGGTCGGGATCAGCATCAGCGCCGCCGCCGCCAACAGCGCGATCAGCATGAACAAGGCGGAATTGGTGAAGGCGATCTCGTAGGGGCCGATATGCCCCAGGATGAACAGCTTCTTCAGCTCGAATTGATGGATCGGATCGCCCATGGCCTTGCGTAACTGCCTAATCCGGGGCCTTCGGCCCCATGTTCACGCCTGCCGCCCGCATCACGTTGAGCACGCCCGCGGCAAAGCCGAGCAACAGAAACACGATCAGCCCCCAGGGCGAGATGCCGAGCCAGCGATCCAGCAGCCAGCCCAGTGCCGCACCCACCAATACGCCTGCCACGAGCTCGGTGGAGAGCCGGAAGCCGCGGGCCATCGCCGACGCATCGCTGGCCGGAGCAGGGCCGGGGCTGTCGCCGGCGGGGCGGCCGGTGTGCTGACCGAGCCGTTCGCCGAGACGCTTGAGCCTCGCGGAGAGAGCAGCCTCGTCAGCCGGGGAGGTGCCTTGATCGCCGTTATCGCGCGCGCCGTCGGCCATGCTTTCGACACCCGCGCATTACGGCAATCGAGGAAGTCCCGCCGCCCTCAAAGCCGCGCGGACCATACTGAGTGGGTTTACCTGAGTCAAGAATCGGCATTTTGAGCTTAATGCACTGAATATACAAACGAATCTTGGGCAAATTGGACCCCGCAGCGGGCCCCTTTCCGATGCGGTTTGGCAAGGCCCGTGCGGCAACCATGCTGCGGGAAATCGGTCGTTTTTCCGTGCTTCGGCATGCGATACTAGCCCCATATCCGTCAAACGCGCCGGATGGGCGTGGAGAATCATGATCCGCGTGGCCGTTGCATTCGTTCTCTGCAGCGTGGCTTTTGCCGCGGCTCCCGCGCGCGCGCAGAGCGAGCCCACGGAGCCGCCGGCCACCAGCGCTCCCGTGCAAACGGCTCCCGCGCTGCCGGAAAACGCGCCCGCCGGGCGCGCGCCGGCGGAGGAGGACATCCCGCCCCAGGCGCCTGGCGCAGAGAGCGCGCCGGCGGAAAGCCCCGCAGCCGAAAGCGCGGAAAGCCGCTACACCTTCAGCCGGGTGCAGGACGGCTATGTGCGTCTGGACAACCGCACCGGCCAAGTTTCGTTTTGCGGCAAGCGCACCGTTGGCTGGACCTGCCAGCTGGCGCCGGAGGATCGTGGCGTGTTTGAGAACGAGATCGCCCGTTTGCAGGAGGAAAATGCCGCTCTCAAGAAAGACCTGCTCAAGCGCGGGCTGCCGTTGCCGAGCGGCGCCAAGCCGGCACCCTCGGTAGCTCAGAACGAACGGCCCTTTGCCTTGCCGGGCGAGCCCAACCTTGACCGCATGAAGGTGTTTGTCGAAAAAGTCTGGCGGCGTCTCGTTGATCTGATTGTCAGCCTGCAAAAGGACGTGCTGAAGAAAAGTTGAGCCGTCCGCTTGCTCCGTATCGAGGCTATCGGTGACGCGCCTTTCCACCATCAAAACTGCAACCCCGCAGCTCATCGCCACAGCAACGCTTGCGGTCGAGACCGCCGGGGCGGGCTTTACCGAAATTACCGGAGATGCCGCGCGCTTCGTCGTTGAGGCGGGAGCGGACGAGGGGGCGCTGCTGCTTTATCTGCGCCACACCTCGGCGTCCCTCGTCATTCAGGAAAATGCCGACCCCGACGTGCGGACGGACCTGGCTACGGCGCTCCGGCGGCTGGCCCCCGACGATGCAGGGTGGGTCCACGACGTCGAAGGCCCCGACGACATGCCTGCGCATGTGAAAGCCATGCTCACCGGGGTGTCGCTGCATATCCCGGTGACGCAGGGGTCATTGGGACTTGGGTCCTGGCAGGGTATCTACCTGATCGAGCACCGCTTCCGGCCGCACAAGCGTGAGATTGTGCTGCAATTCCTGGGTAGCCGGCAGGGATAGGAGACAGGCCTCGGTCCGGCCCAACGCTGGTATCTAGTATACCAGGCTGGCCTGGAGCGAAAATTCATGTAGATTGTACGGGCAGGGACATAGACTTTTGGCGAGTAGGGGTCACCGAGTTTGAACGACTTCAACTATCGTCTGATTATCGCCGATGACCATCCGCTGTTCCGCGGCGCGTTGCGAGAAGCGGTCACGGGGCTTTTCGGTCAGATCGAAATTGCCGAAGCCGGAAGCTTCGAGGAGATCGCCACGCTGCTCGAACGCGACGGCGACGTGGACCTCATTCTGCTTGATCTCGCGATGCCGGGTGTGCGCGGATTTTCCGGCCTCATGTGCCTGCGCGCGCAATATCCCGGCGTCCCGGTCGTCGTGGTTTCGGCCAAAGACGACCCCGCGGTCATCCGCCGCTGCATGGATTTCGGCGCCTCCGGTTTCATTCCGAAGACGCTGGCCGGCGAGCCAATGCGCGCTGCCGTCGCGCGCGTGCTCGCGGGTGGAGAATGGACGCCGCCCGACGTCGACCTTACCGGAGAGGCCGACGCACAGACCGCGGATTTGCTCGCGCGGCTCATGACACTCACGCCGCAACAGGTGCGCGTGCTGATGATGCTGTCGGAAGGCCTGCTCAACAAGCAGATCGCCTACGAGTTGGGCGTCTCCGAAGCCACCGTGAAGGCCCATGTCTCGGCCATCCTGCAAAAACTTGGCGTCGAGAGCCGCACCCAGGCTGTGATCGCGGCGGCGAAGATCGAAGTCGGGCAGTGGCAGCCGACGTCGCTGGCGGGCTGAACTTTTCTCTTCAATGCGGGCTGGATCACTCCGCTGCCGCGACGCGGCGCACGCGATATTGCGCGAGCAGCGCCCGCAAGGCCGCCGGCCGCAACGGCTTGTTGAGCACTTGGATGTCGCGGACGTTTGCATCGGTGCGCATGCGCAGGCTGCGATCGGCCGTGACAAGGATCGCCGGCAGGTTCGCGCCAAAGCGCCGGCGCAACTCGACGATGGCGTCAATGCCATTGCCCTCGTCGAGGTGATAATCGACCAGCAATCCGTCGAGCGCGATCTTCGCTTCGGCGATGGTGGCAATAGCCGCCGGCAAATCCGGCGCCTTATGCACCTTGCAGCCCCAACCTTCGAGCAGCATCTGCATGCCGTCGAGGATGGTCAGCTCGTTGTCGAGGCACAGCACCGTGATACCGGCGAGCTGCCGGGCATCGGCGCGCCTGATACCTGGTTGCGCCGGAACGGCTGCGGCTGCGGCGGCGGCCGCGAGCGGGACTTCCACGGAAAAACGCGAACCGCGTCCGGGCGCCGAGTTCAGCTCGATCTTGTGATCGAGGACGCGCGCGATGCGCTCGACGATGGATAATCCGAGGCCAAGCCCGCGGGCTACTTTGGCGCCCTCGTCGAGGCGGTGGAATTCCTTGAAGATCTCGCGCTTCTTCGCCTGCGGAATGCCCAGGCCGGTGTCGCAGACGTCGATCCGCAGCCGGCCGCGCCGGCGCCGGCAGCCGACCAGCACGCGCCCCTCGAGCGTGTATTTGATGGCATTCGACACCAGATTTTGCACCAGGCGGCGCAGCAGCCGGCGGTCCGACTTCACCGTCAGCGAACAAGGGGCAAAGTGAAGGTCCAGGCCCCTTTCCCGCGCCAATGGGGCGAATTCGACCTCGATCTGACGCAGCAGCTCGTCGATGCGGAAGCTGACGATTTCCAGCCTGAGCGCGCCGGTGTCGAGCCGTGAGATATCGAGCAGCGCGCCAAAAATCTCCTCCACCGCCTCCAGCGAGGCGTCGATATTGCCGATAAGACGCGCATCCTTGCCGCCGCCATGGCGCTCGATCAGGCTGGTAATGTAAAGCCGGGCGGCATTGAGCGGCTGCAGAATGTCGTGGCTCGCGGCGGCGAGGAAGCGGGTCTTCGAAATATTAGCCTCTTCGGCCTGTGCCTTGGCGCGGGCGAGCTCGGCATTGAGGCGAGTGAGTTCCTCGGTGCGCTCGCGCACGCGGCGCTCAAGTGTTTCATTGACGCGCTCCAGCGCCTCGGCCGCCTCCACGCTCGGCGTCATGTCGCTGAAGGTGGTGACCATGCCGCCGTCCGGCAGCTTGTTCGCCCGCACCTCGATGACAAGACCGCGCGCGGCAAAGCGTTCCAGGAAGGGCTCGGTGCCCGATAGATAGCGGGCAAAACGCGCGCGCAGGGCTTCCTCCGGCGGGCTTTCGCTTCCTGCGTCCTGCTCGGCATGAAGCCGCAAAATTTCCTCAAGTGCGACGCCGACTTGGATAAAGTCGGGCGGCAGATCAAGGATTTCGCCGAATTGCCGGTTCCAGCAGACAAGGCGCATATCCTTGTCGAATACGGCAATACCCTGGCGGACGTGGTCAAGCGCGGTTTGCAGGATCTCGCGGTTGTAGTGGATCGCCGCATTGGCATCGTCGAGCAGCTTTAACGCCCGGCTGGTGGAAAGCGCGCGCTTGCGCAACAGCAGCGTCAGCACGAGCCGCGACGAGGCAGCGCCGATGGCGGAAGTGAGCACGTGCTCGGCGTAACGCAGCAGTTGGAAATCGGCCTCGGCTTTCGGATCGAGATTGATCCGCCGCGCCGCCGCAAAGTGGTCAAAGGAAGTGCGCGTGCGTTCTTCGCCGAGATAGAGCGCGACCGTCGTCGTCAATTCCTCGACCGTGACCGAAGATCGCCAGCGGCGAAAGCTCGGCGCGATCGGATCGCGCTCCGAAGGAACAAAAAGATTGGCCTGCAAGCGTTCCACTGATACCGGCATCCGGCCGAAGGAGAAAATCATGTAGGCGAGGACGTTCAGCGCAAGGCTCCAGAAGACGCCGTGCACGAGTGGCGGCAGCGAAAATCCGAACAAGGCTTGCGGCCGCAGCCATGCGAGGCCGCCGGGTCCTTCCCCCAGGAATGGGGCGCCGATGATGCCGATATCGGCAAAGCTGGGCAACAGCAGCGTATAGCCCCAGACCAGGATTCCTACGGTCATGCCGGCAATGGCGCCGCGCGCGGTGCCACGGCGCCAGATCAGGCCGCCGAAAAAGGCGGGGGCAAGCTGGGCGATGGCGGCGAAGGACAAGAGGCCGATCGAGGCGAGCTGCGCTTCTCCCGCCATGCGGTAATACATATAGGCCAGGAAAAGGAGGACGAAAATGGCGACGCGCCGCACCGCCAGCAGCATCGCGCCCATGTCCTCGTAGGCGGCGAAAAGCGTTTCCCGGCGTTTCAATACCCAGGGGATGACGATGTCGTTCGATACCATGATGGAAAGGGCGACCGATTCCACGATCACCATCGCGGTGGCGGCGGACAGCCCGCCGACGAAAGCCACCATCGCCACCAGATTGGAACCGGCCGCGAGCGGCAAGCTCAGGACGAACATGTCGCTGTCCACGTAGCCGGCCGGAAAGGTCAAAAGACCGGCAAGCGCAATGGGGGCAACGAATAGGTTGATGAGCACCAGATAAAGCGGAAACAGCCAGGCGGCGTGTTTAATCTCGGCCTCGTTGTTGTTTTCGACGACGGTCACATGGAACTGCCGCGGCAACAGCACGATGGCGAACAGCGACAGGAAGGTCATTGCCAGCAGCGTTTCCAGGCTGGACTGGCCGCTCAGCACCGCTGCGGTGGCGGGCGTTTCCATGGCCCGCGTAAAGAGTGAAATAGGACCGTCGAACATCCAAAAGGTCACAAAAATCCCGACGACAAGAAAAGCCACGAGCTTGACGAGAGATTCGGCGGCAATGGCGAGCATCAGGCCGTGCTGGTGTTCGGTGGTGTCGATATGCCGCGTGCCGAACAACACCGCAAAGGCCGCCATCGAGAAGGCGACGAAAAGCGCGATGTCGCCGGGCACTGCCTGGACCATGGCGGAATCGACGCTGGAATGGGAAAGAATGGTGCCGAGCGATGCAGAGACGGCTTTGAGCTGCAAGGCGATGTAGGGGATCGTGCCGATAATGGCGATCGTGGCGACGATGGCAGCCACGGCCTGGTCCTTGCCGTAGCGCGCGGCGATGAAGTCGGCGATGGAGGTGATGTTCTGCGCCTTGGCCAAGCGCACGATACGCACGATGAGCGGCGTGCAGAAACCGATCATCAGGATCGGGCCGAGGTAAATGGTGAGGAAATCAAAGCCGGTGCGTGAGGCGAGCCCGACCGAGCCGAAGAATGTCCAGGACGTGCAATATATTGCCAGCGACAGCGGATAGATCAGCAGCCGCGAGCGGGTCTTGCGGTCCAGTTGCCGCATCCGGTCGCCGTAGCTCGCGACCACGAACAGCAATCCAATATAGCCGAGCGCGACGGCGATAACGGCCCAGCCTGGCAGCATGAAGGCTCCTACGCCGCCACGAAACGCTCTTACACCACTGGCGGACCTTTCATTTTCTCGCCGAAGGTCACCACAAATGGCAATGGCTTGTCCATCGTGGTGCCGGCAGCGGCGCGGGCGATGAAGGCCTCTGGGCCGCGCGACTGAGCTTCAGGCGCAGGCGAATAAAATCATACGACGTGAGCAATTTTGAACAGCCGCCACAGTCACTTTCGTGTTGCTACCAATACGATAAATAAGTATATTCTCTACCTTAGATAGCAACAGAAGGATTTGGCCATCGGACCCCAGATACCCGCACCAAGCGTTTCCGAAGCCCGGTTGTCGAGTGTGCTCGATACCGCAGCTGAGGGCATCATTGTCATCGATGAGCGGGCGCGCGTTTTGATGTTCAACAAGGCCTGCGAGTGGCTGTTCGGCTACACCGCGGCCGAAGTGCTTGGCACCAATGTCAGGACGATCCTGCCGCCGGAAAATGCCGACAGGCAGGACTGCTACATTTGGGATTTCAACCGCGTGGGCGTTCGCGAAATCGCAGGCGCCGGGCAAGAGGTGAAGGGTCGTCACCGGGATGGCACAATCTTCCCGGTCGAGCTTTCAGTCGGCGAAGCGATGACGCCGGATGGCCGGCAATTCATTGGTATCCTCCGCGATCTGCGGGCGCGGCGCGAAGCCGAGCAGCGCCTTAATCAGTTGCAAGCGGATTTGTTGCGCATGGCCAGGATATCAGCGATGGATCAAATGGGCGCGGCCCTCGCCCATGAGTTGAATCAGCCGCTCACGGCGGTGATGCTGTATCTACAGGCTATCGCTCGCGCGAGCACACAGCACCCTGACGGCGGCGCGCTGCCCCCGCCTGCCGTCGAAATCCTTGAAAAAGCCATGCACGAGGCGGAGCGCGCCGGCAACATCATCCAACGCATGCGTCGCTTCGTGGAAAAGCGTGATCCCGTGCGGCGTCTTGTGGACCTCACCTCGCTCATCGACGATGCGGTCGAATTAACGCTGCTCGGAAATCGTCCCGGCACGAAGATCACACGGGAGCTTACGCCAAACCTGCCGGTGTTCGTCGATCCCATCCAGATCCAGCAAGTCGTAGTCAATCTGGTGCGTAATGCACTCGACGCGGTGAAGGAGCACGAGGCGCCGGACGTCCGCATCTGCACCAGGAAAGTGGACGATACGGTCGTACTCAAGGTTGAGGATAACGGCCCGGGCATTCCCGAAAAAGCGCTCCCGTATTTGTTCAAGGCTTTTTCGACGTCGAAGGGAAGCGGTCTGGGCCTTGGTCTCGTCATTTCCAGGACGATCGCGCAGAACCATGGCGGCGATCTAACCGTCGACCCGGGAGGCAATGGGAAAGGCGCTTCCTTCACATTGCATCTGCCCGTGCCATTGCCGATTTCCTCGCCGTTACTGATGGCTGGATGAGTTCGCGTGAGCGCGGAGCGAACGATCAAAAGGAGTGGCAGATGAATCAGCGATTTATGCCTCGCGGCGAGATTTTCATCGTCGATGACGACCCGGCGGTGCGGGATGCTCTGTCGGTCGTTTTCACGCTCGAGGGTTACCGCGTCACGAGCTTTGGCGACGGCAGCTCGTTCCTCAGCGCCGCGCAGTCGACCACGCCGGCTTGCATTCTCCTTGATGTTCACATGCCAGGCATGTCAGGGCTCGATGTTTTGAAGAAACTCAACGCCCAGCACTATGCCGCGCCGATCTTCATCATTTCCGGACAGGCCGACATCCCGATGGCCGTCGATGCCATCAAACATGGCGCGCTGGATTTCATCGAGAAGCCTTTTGATGCCAGCACTGTCGTTGCGCGCGTGGGTGCAGCCATAGAAGCATGGGTGGAGCGCGCCAAAAACGGCCACGGGGACATCGGGTCGTACCAATTCCCCGGCCACGACCTGCTGACGCCGCGCGAGCGCGAGGTGCTGAGTCAGATCGCAGACGGCGCCTCCAACAAGGAGGCCGGCCGCAAGCTCGGCATCAGTCCGCGCACCATCGAAGTTCATCGCGCCCGCATCATGGAGAAACTCGGCGCCAAGAACGCCGCCGACCTGGTGCGGATCGTGCTCAGCGACGGCCGCGTCCATTCGGGCTGATAGCCGCCGTTTGACGGCAGGGATGTTCCACGGCATTGATCCTTGTGCCTACCGAAGCTGTGCGCCGGCTCGCGCGGCGGCAGCCCTGCGGTCCGGAATGACCTCATGCCTTCATGGAACTTCAGCTATCGCAGGATCGGCCATACTGCCGAAACCCTGTTGATCGCCACGGCTGGGGCCCTCTTCTTCATCTGGATAAAATTTCCCGCTGGGCTCATTTGCGGCTCCATGCTCGCGGTCGCGGTTGCGGCGCTGGCTGGGCGCCCGATGACCGTCCCCGGACCGCTGGCGCGCGTGGTCTTTGTGGTGGTCGGCATCTCGCTGGGCGCCGTGGTGACGCCGCAGACGCTGCACGGCGTCGTTGATTGGCCGCTGAGCATCGCTCTCATTTCCGTTTCGGCGATCTGCATGACTGCGGCGACCATGTCCTATCTGCGCTTCGTGCACGGCTGGGACTGGACATCCGCATTATATGGCGGAAGCCCCGGGGGAATGGCGCAGGTCATGGCACTCGCGGCGCAGAGCGGCGCCGACATGCGCGCCGTTGTCATCGTCCAGACCGTGCGGGTCGTGTTTCTCGCTGTCGGCATCCCGGCCGGATTGGCTTTGTTCGGCCTGGCCGCGTCTCCGACCGCAAGCCTTGGCGCAAAGACCTTCAATGCGTCGCTGGCCGACATGGCCATCTTGGTGGTGTTTTCCACTGTTACGGCCATGTTGCTGCATTGGATCCGCTTTCCCGCCAGCATGGTCTTCGGGGCGATGCTCGGGTCGGGAATTCTGCACGGCGGCGGCTTTATTGAGGCCTCCTTGCCCTGGTGGCTGGTGAGTGCCGCCATTGTCGCGATGGGCGCCACGGTGGGCGCGCGCTTCGCCAATACGCCGGCACGCATGCTGTTCGCCTATCTGTGGGCGGCGCTTGGATCCTTCGCCGTAGCGACTGCCATCGCCACGGCTTTTGCGTTGCTGGTCGCCAGCCTCATGTCGGCGCGGATTTCCGACCTTGTCATCGCCTTCGCACCCGGCGCGCAGGACACCATGATGGTGCTCGCGCTTTCACTGAACGTCGATCCAGTCTTTGTCGGCGCCCACCAGCTCGCGCGTTTCCTGGTCGTGTCGTTGTCGCTGCCGGTCTTCGCGCATCTGTTCACCCGCGGCGGCGGCAATCCGCCCGGCAAGGATGATGAGGGGCCGCCGAAAAGTTCAGGGACGGGGAATGACCGAAGCGGGCCGGGAAGTTGAGCGCGCTTATTCCGCGGCCAGCGCGCGTTTCCCAAGCGGCAGCCCGAGCCGCTGCCACACATCGACCAGCGCTTCCGCCAGAGCGTCGATCAATGCATCCTCGTGGTAAGGCGAAGGCGTGATGCGCAGCCGTTCGGTGCCGCGCGACACGGTGGGATAGTTGATGGGCTGGATGTAGATGCCGTGCTCAGAGAGCAGCAGGTCGCAGGCCGCTTTGCATTTTTCCGGATCGCCCACCATTATCGGCACAATATGCGTGTCGTTCGGCATTACCGGCAGCCCCGCATGGGTGAGCACGCTTTTGACCCGCGCCGCGCGCTCCTGGTGACGCTCGCGTTCCCAGTGGGAGGTCTTCAGATGCCGGATCGCGGCGGCGGCCGCGGCGCAGATTGCCGGGGGCAGCGCGGTGGTGAAGATGAAGCCTGGGGCATAAGAGCGGATCGCGTCGACGAGCGCGGCGCTCCCCGCGATATAACCGCCGAGACAGCCGAAAGCCTTGGCCAGCGTGCCCTCGATCACATCGATCCGGTCCATGGCGCCGTCGCGCTCGGCAATGCCGCCGCCGCGCGGGCCGTACATGCCGACGGCATGGACTTCGTCGACATAGGTCAGGGCGCCGTAACGCTCGGCGACATCGCAGATGCGCTGGATGGGCGCCACATCACCATCCATGGAATAAAGGCTTTCGAAAACGATCAGCTTCGGCCGCTGCGGCCCGGCTTCCGCCAGCAACTGCTCCAGATGCGCCACGTCGTTATGCCGCCAGATTTTCTTCTCGCAGCCCGAGCGCCGCACACCTTCGATCATGGAATTATGGTTGTAGGCGTCGGACAAGATCAGGCAGTTCGGGATGAGCTTGGCCAGCGTGGCGATGCCGGTCTCGTTCGACACATAGCCCGAGGTGAAAACGAGCGCCGCCTTTTTGCGGTGCAGGTCCGCCAGCTCGCGCTCCAGCTCAATGAGGGGATGGTTGGTGCCGGCGATGTTGCGGGTGCCGCCGGCTCCGGTGCCCAAGCGGGTCGCGGTTTCGATCAGCGCGCCGAGCACCTTCGGATGCTGGCCCATGCCAAGATAGTCGTTGGAGCACCAGATGACGACCTCGCGGGCGCCCGACGGCGAGTGCCAAAGTGCATGCGGAAAACGGCCCGCCATGCGCTCCAGATCGGCGAATACCCGGTAACGCCGCTCTTCCCGAAGCTTCGCGAGGGAGTCGGCGAAAAATACCTCATAATCCATGCACAGCCTCTAGGGGCAGGTCCGCGCCCCGCTTTTTTTAGAAGGGTTCCAGGCGGCTTGTCGAGGCTATATTCACCCCATCTCCGCATAGGTGGTTTTGATCTAGGACAAAGCCATTTGCCTTCGGCCCCATCCATCGCCCGAGTCAGCGGGCTTCCAGCTTCAGGTAGGAACGCAGGGTTGCAAGCAGGAGGGTGCCGAGATGGGTTTGTGAGCTGAATTCGCCTGAAGTGATGAGTCCTGCCAGCTCGGAGGCTGAGACCAGCCGCACCGTCAGCCCAGGCTCCGGCTGGAACATTTCGGTGCGCTCGCCGGTCTCCACGAAAAAAGAATGCACGCGGTTGCTCAGCCGCCCGGTGCAGGGATAGGCGGTGCCAAGGGCGTGAACGGCGCGCGCAGGATAGCCGGTTTCTTCCAGTAATTCGCGCCGGCAGCAATCGGCCGGGTCCTCGCCCGCGTCCACGAGACCGGCGGGGAGCTCCCAGGTATAGGATTCAACCGCGGGACGGTATTGCCGCACGATCGGTATCCGGCCGGCCGGGGTGAGGGCGACGATCGCCACGTAGTCGTGCTGACCGACCGCATGATAGCACTGCGAAGATTCGCCCGCGGCAAATTCCACGTCGCGTTCGATGACGTCGAACCACGGCGATATTTTTGTCGTGCGGCGCGATTTGATTTTGGGCCATGCGTCGGTCATGCGCTTCCCCGGCCGTGTTCAACCATCCGTTACTTCATCCTGACCGTGCCCGGACCTTGGCGCAGCCAGGTCGTGGCGAAAGCATAAAAGTACCAGCGCAGGTATTCGGGCAGCCACCTCAGCACGCGGAACCGGCTTTGTCCCTGCTTGCGCTCGATCCACTGCGCCGGGACTTCGCCGACGTGCCATCCCAGACGATGCGCCTTGACCAGAAGCTCGATGCTGTAGGCAAAGCCGCGGTCGGACTCGACGGCGATAATGTCGATCACGCGGCGCGAAAATAGCCGAAATCCGTTGCTGGCGTCGTGCGTCGGCAGCCAGGCGAGATGATAGAGCGTGAAATTGGCGGCGCGCACCAGCAACGCCTTTAGCCAAGGACAGCCGATCATGCTGCCGCCCGGCATGAAACGGCTGGCGCAGACGATGTCGCAGCCCCTCTCCGCCATCGCAGCCATACGGTCGAGAACGCCGGCGTTGAAGTCGTCGTCGGCGGGATAGACCACGACATAGGGCGCCGTGCTGGCGGCGAGCCCCGTCAGCACCGCGCCATGCGCGCCGCGTTCCTGGTTGCGCACGAACTCGATGGCAAGGCCGGCGCATTCGTCGGGATGTGAACGGATGGCCAGTAAGGTATCGTCCTCCGGCATGTCGTAGCAGATGAGGACGCGTAAGGGCGTCTTAACCTCCCGGCGAATCGCTCCAAGTGTGCCAAGAATTATCCCGCCTTCGTTGTAAACCGGGATGATGATGTCGAGGCGAGACTCCATCGCTCAATAGACGACATTCGCGTTCTTCAGGAAGCCCCAAACATCGACGACCGGCTTTCCCCTGAGATCCACCTGCTGGTAGGCGGAATGCGGCGTGCAAAGAATAAGGATATCGCTGCGTTCGATCACGACATCGAGGGGCTTGAGTTCCGGATCCGAGGTGACGAGCGGATCGGTTGTGAGCACTTCGCGAGCGCACGTCATCAATGTCTTCTTGATCTTGTAGCTTAGTGACGAGCGGATATCATCGATGTCGGCTTTGAAAGCCATGCCTAGAAGACCGACGGTCATTTTGCCCAGGTCATATGTCCGCCGTAGATCGTCGACAACATTCAGTGCCAGGCCCTCGTTGATCTGCATAGCCGCATGACCAAGGCTGAATTGGTTTCGTGCGAACGCCGCCAGCTGCATCGTATCCTTGAACAAGCAAGGTCCAGCGGCGAAGCCCGCTCCCGGGAAGCTTTTTGCTCGCGGATAGTTATGTTTCATTGCCCGGAGGATCTGCTGATAGTCGACTCCTGCGGCCTTGGCGATCATGTAGAACTGATTGGTCGCGGCGAATTCAATGTAACGATAGGCATTATTGAACAGTTTCGCGAATTCCGCTTCGAGCGGTTTCACCACGACTAGCTCGGGTGAGATCATTCGAAATAATGCTGCTGCATCCTGTTCAGCTTCGGACGTGGTCCCGCTGACGATCTGAGGCATTTCCCGCAATTCTTTGATGCCAAATCCTTGCACAACACGTTCGGGACAAAAGGCGACCTTCAGTTTCCGCCCCTGCCGCTGCAAGTAGGTATCGAGCCACTCCGTGGTGCCCGGATAAACCGTTGAGCGCAGCACGATGAGTTGGCCGTCGCTCACATAAGGTAGGAGTGAATCGATACAGCTTTGGACCGTTTTCTGGACCGGATTGAGAAATTCGTCGACGGGCGTGCCAATGGTAACGATAACCGGTCCGGTCTTCGCGATCTCCGACGGCGAGTTGGTAAAAATCAGACGATTCTCGGCGAGCGCCTTGGTCAGGAGCGGCGCGGCGCCATATTCGATGAACGGGAGCTCGCCCTTGCGCAGGGTTTCCTGAGCTTGTTTGTTCAGGTCATTGACGTTGACGGTGAGGCCGGCTTCGGCGAAGGCGAGGACCAGCGGAATGCCGACATGTCCGGCGCCGCCGACGACCGTGAGATCAGCGATGCCGGTCTTCGACCCGTCTTTGTAGGGAGCGGACTTGACGTGGGAATAATTCACGTTTTCTCCTCAGTCCTGCCGCGATGCAATTCGGCGCGCTTAGTGGCCGGAATATAAGGTAGAGATGGGCCGTCGCGATAGAGCATTAGCAGCCGGCCTTCACTACAGGAAGCGAGGCGCCGGTAAGGGCGTCACCAGCCGCCCGCGAAACCCCTTGGCCTTGAGTTTTGGCGCCAGCTCATCCGCGATGTGCCAGGAAAAGATCACGGCGCAGTCCGGCTGGTTTTCGAACAGCTTACTCTCATCCACCACCGGGATCTGCGTCCCCGGCATGTATTTTCCGATCTTCAGGGAGCCGGCGATCTCGCAGACATAATCGATGATGCCTTCATCGAGGCCGACATAATTCACCAGCGTGCTGGCGCGGGACGGGGCGCTGATGCCGGCGATGCGGCCGCCCTTTTCCTTGATCTCGCGCAAGAGCGAATGCAGACGCAGCTTGGACAGCACCACCTCGCGGCGGAAGACGGCAAGCCGCTGCGCCATGGCCTCCCCGCGCGGCTCAGCCGCGAGCATGGCGGCCGCGCTCGGCTGCACCTTTTGCGTTCCGCGGCGCGCCGCATAGACGCGGATGGAGCCGCCATGGGTAGGGATCGGGCGGGCGTGGAAGACTTCGAGATCATGCATCTCCAGGAGATGCTTGAGGCTGGTCAACGAGTAGTAGCGCAGATGCTCGTGGTAGATGGTGTCGTATTGCAGCTTGTCGAGCAGCCCGATCAGATAATGCGACTCGGAGATGAATACGCCGTCCGGGCCGAGCAGCCCGACAATACCGTCCACGATCGCATGCACGTCCTCGATATGCGCAAAGCAATTGGCGGCGGTGACGACGCGGGCGGCGCCATGCTGCTTATGCACTTCGCGGGCGGTCTCCGGGCCGAAATAACGTTGCAGCGTGGGGATGCCGCGGCTGTTGGCGATGTGGCCCACGTCGGTCGGCTCAATGCCGAGCACGCGATGGCCGCCGTTCTTGAAGTTGGACAGGAGCGTGCCGTCGTTGGAGCCGATGTCGATGACGAGATCGTCGGCCTTGAGCTTCAGCATGGCCGAGCACTCGGCATAAAGCTCGGCGAAATTGTCGCGCAGCAGCTTGGTCATGCCGCTGGTGTAGGGATATTCGGGCGGGAAGATGATGACCGGATCGACCGCGAGGCCAAGCTGCACCAGCTCGCAGTTGCGGCAGTGAAGCAGATCGGTGGGAAACCACGGCTGCTGGCGCGGCACCTGCCCGATGGGAACCATCTGGTTCACCGGCGGCATGTAGCCGAGCGACAGCACGTTTTCGAGCGGCGCATGCCCACAGACCTGGCAGCATTCGACCGGAACACTGCCGCCGCTGCCGGCAGCGCGGGCAACTTTCATCGGACGCAACATCAGTTCTCCTTAAAGTCCGTCATCCTGAGGTGCGAGCGAAGCGAGCCTCGAAGGATGGCGGGCAATCATCACAGGCCGCTACCCTTCGAGGCCCTCGCTGCGCTCGGGCACCTCAGGGTGACGGGGAGGCCTCGGGCGCGAGATCGGCGTGGCGCCAGTACCAGTCGAGCGTCGGCGGCAGGCCGCCGTCGAGCGGCACGCGCGGCTTATAGCCCAGCCTGGTCAATTTCGAAATGTCCGGGCAGCGCCGCGGCGTTGAACCCGGCAGCGCCGCTCCGGTGACAAGGTTAATGTCGCGGCCGGCGTGGCGGGCGATGCGGCGGGCGAGATCGGCAATCGCGATCTCTTCCGTGGTGCCGATATGGTAAATGCCCAGGTGCTCGCCGCGCTCGCGCATCGCCATGACGCCTTCCACCAGATCGTCCACGTAGCAGAAGCTGCGCGTCTCGGCGCCATTGCCCTGAATCGGAAACGACACGGGGCCGGAAGGCGTCTCGGCCATGGCGCGTTTCATCCGCAGTGCGAATTGCGGCACGACATGCTCCCAGCCCATGTCCGGTCCGTAGATATTGTGCGGGCGGAAGATCAATACGCGCTCGAAATGCTTGCGCCCGTAATTGATCGCCATGACTTCGCTGATGATCTTGCCGGCGCCGTAGGAATAGCGCGGGTTCATGGGGTCGGGCACGATGAGCGGCGCGGTCTCGTCGGTCGGGATGCGCGGTGGGTGCTGATACACCTCCGAGCTTGAGGCGAGGATGAGCATGCCGACGCCGTGCCGGCGGCAGGCGTCGAGCACATTGACCATTCCCTTGACACCGACGTCGAGCACCAGCTCGGGTGCGCTGTAGAAGAACTCGGTGCCGTTGACATAGGCGAGGTGGTGCACCTCATCGACGCCGCGTACCGCAGCGGCCACCACACTCGCGTCGCGGATATCGCCGGCGATGAATTCAATATCTTTTTCGATGCCTGCCAGCCGGCGCGGAGCACCGCGCGAATTGTCGTCGAGCACGCGCACGGCGCATCCGTCGCGCAGCAATCGCCTCACCAGCGCGGAACCGATAAATCCGCTACCGCCAGTGACGAGCACGCGCCGCGGGCTCACGCGCGGGCCTCCATCGCGGCCTCTTCAAAGGGCGTCTCCACGACGCGGCCAGTATCGTGCGAGTGCCTCGCTGCCTCGATGAGCTGCTGTACGCGAAATCCCTCCGCAAAGCCGGGGGAGGCCCGGCCTTTCCCCTCGATGGCATCGAGAAAACGGCTGGCGAGGCGCGACACCGGCACGATGCGTCCGTCGGGATATTTGTATTCGTCCGGATCGATGATCTCGACCCGCTCCAATTTGTCGGAGAGCCGCCGGGCCAACGTAAGTTCGAAGCCGCGCATGTAATCGGCCGTGGCGTTAATCAGAAACAGGCTGCCTTCCTCACCATAAAATTCAATGCGGTGCCCGGAGCCGAGATAGGAGGCGCTGCTCACCGCGAGGCTGCCGCCTGCGCCGGAGGCGAAAGTGAACGCAAGCGCGGTGGTTGCTTCGATGGCCGGATCACCCGGCAGTCCGAATAGGCGCGCTGAGAGCGCGGTGACCGGTCCACAGAACCGTTCCAGGTAATACAAGCTATGACTCGCCAGATTGCCCAGCACGCCGCCGCCATCGCCGCGCTGGGTCTTCCAGTGGCGGAGGCGCGCCCGCGTGGCCTGGGTTTCGACGTTCCAGGTGACGATCACATGGCGCAGCGCGCCGATGGTTTCGGCGTCGAGCATCGCTTTCGCGCGCTGCCAGGAGAGAAGCTCGGGAAATTCGAAATCGACCATGGCCGGCAGGCCGGTGAGGGAGGCTTGCCGGAACATGGCCCCTGCTCCCTCAAGGTCTGCCGCCAGCGGCTTCTCGGCAAAGACAGGCTTGCCAAGCTGCAAAGCACGCATCGCGATGGCGGGCTGCTGGCGCGGCGGCGTGGCGATGACCACCGCATCGACGGTCTTGTCTTCGACCAGCTCAGTCCAACTACCGAAGGCCTTGGCAACGCCGGCCTCGCGTGCCAATTGCGCTGTTCGCGCGGCATCGGTGCCGGCGAGCGCCACGACCTCGCAGCGCGGATCGGAGCGAAAGGCCGGCAGCAGGATCGCGCGTCCATAATTACAGCCCACAATGCCCAAACGGATCACGATTGCCACCTGCGGACAGTCGAGGAATTTGCGCCTGTCAGGATGGATTTGAGCTAAATCGGCATGCTACGCAAGGCCGGTCGGCCACTCGCACCCGTCCATGAGATAGTCCTGGCATGACCCCGTCCGCTACGGCAGGAGCCGGCCGGCACCATCTATGGCGCCGGTTGGCGGCATTGGCGCTGGTCGCCGCTGCTGTCGGCCTGCCGCTCAACCATCTGTTCGGCTACGCCCTGCTCGTCGTCGCGACGGTGCTCATCTTCACCGGCGAGGTGACGCCGCGCTTGCCGATGTGGCTCGCGGCCGTAGCGGTGGTGACGGTCGCTATTGTTGGGCAGACCTTTCTTGGCCCCCCTCGCATCGAGGAAGGACATAATCTCTTTCGCCCAGGCGGGCCGGACAAGGCACTGGAACGCGGCTTGCCGGCCGAGGCTTACCGCTTCATGACCGCGGAATACGCCGCTCAATATCCGAAGGACCAAGGCAATCCGGGGGACCAAAGCAGCGGCGGATTCCCCAACCGCGCCTTTGCTTTTTCCGCTGACGGGATATTCGACCGGCCGCTCTATTCACGGCGGGTGTCGGAGATCGATTTCTCCGACCCGGTTTGGCTGCGGCTCGGGTTCATCAACGAGGCGCAATATAATTGGTATGGCGACGGCGATCTCCAGCGCCGCTCCCGCGACCGGCGTTTCTGGATGGGGTGGCAGCGCTGGCAGCTGCTGATGCCGTGGTTTGTGATGTACCAGATGCCGGCGGATTTCGCCGGCGGCGAATTGTGCTGGCGGGGAACTCTGCTGTGGGAAGGCGAGGGCGAACATTTCGCCCCTTTGCAACGTCCCGACGGCGCGTGCCGGACGATCAAGGCCGATGACGCCGGCCGCCGCATCTTCGGCGTCGCGATCAAGCCCGGCACGCTGGCGATGACTCTCAAGCCGCCGCTGAAAGTGCGGATGCAGCAACTCGCCGAATCCGGATTGGCGCTCGCGGGCATTCTGGCGGCGCTCGGACTGCTCGTGCGCTGGCGGCCGCGCAAAACGACCCTGCCCTTCGCGCTCATCGCAGCAGCCCTGCTCGCTATCGCTATTGACGACTTGAGCTTCATCGGCGGCTGGCGGCCTTTTGATGGCGGCGATGATGGGCTGATCTATGAAGGCTGGGGACGGCTGATTGCGCAGCATCTGCTGCAAGGCGACATCCTGCGGGCGCTCGAAGGCCAGGAGAAGGTGTTTTACTACGGCGGCCCCGGCCTTCGCTATTTTCGCGCGCTCGAGCGATTTATTTTCGGCGATAGCCATTTCGGCTATCTGTCGCTGATCCTGCTGCTGCCCATCATCTGCTTCGCACTCTTCCGCCGCTTCCTGCCGCCGCGCTGGGCGCTGGCGTTCATCATCATCTTCATGGCCGTACCGGTCGGCGCGCTGTTCGGTTCCAGCTTCTTCCACTACGCAGGCTGGGCGGCGCGCGGTTTTGCCGATCCGGCGGCTGCCACATTCTTCCTCTGCGGATTTCTGCTTATCGTGGGCTGGACTCCGGATGGCCCTTCCAGCCGCTTCGGACCGGCTTTCGGCGGAGCGCTCTTGCTCGCGCTCGCGGTCTTTGTGCGGCCCAACATTGCGCCACTCACCGGCGTGCTGCTAGCTGGTGCCGGCCTTGCCGCGCTGTATCAGCGGCAATGGGTGCGGCTCTTCGGCATGTGCCTGGGTTTTGTGCCGGTATTGAGCATGGCCCTGCACAACTGGTTCTTCGGCGGCGTTTTCGTGCTGTTCAGCAGCAACGCCACGCTTTCGCAGCTTCTGCTGATGCCGCCCTCTGCTTGGGCGATGGCAGTATGGGAATTGTTGCGGCTCGATCTCGGCGGCGAGCATATTTCGCGCGCAGGCGCGCAGATCGCGCGGTGGCTTTCCGGCCCAACGAAATCTGCGTTGTTGATACCGCTGCATGCGGCGGGCGTCATTATTCTTGCGCACGTCGCGTTGCGCGGCAGGAGCTTCAACCCGTGGCTGCGCCTCGTGGCGGGGGCGACACTGGCGGAGCATCTCGTCAGCCTCTGCTACGCCGTCTCGCCACGCTATTTCTATCTCACCTGGCTGCTGACGGCGCTGGTGGACGTGGCTTGGCTTGAAGCCAAAGGTGTTTTGCTGCTGCGGCGACGGATGCCCGGCTGGTACGAGCACGCTGCAAGACATCCCGCC